>Ga0302320_10004877_pt1 | contig 30267 bp, 32 predicted proteins | sample Bog_T0_3_FD_202130 | JGI IMG/M metagenome (GOLD analysis project Ga0302320, IMG submission 202130) | Peat permafrost microbial communities from Stordalen Mire near Abisko, Sweden - Bog_T0_3 | ecosystem: Environmental > Terrestrial > Soil > Wetlands > Peat | place: Sweden: Abisko, Stordalen Mire... | reverse complement strand
CTTGAGATGCCGCTGCGCGTGGTTGCAACCGAAGAACTGGACCGGCCCGAGTATGCGCGCAACGATGCCAACCGCTGCTTCCACTGCAAGGACGAGCTTTTTGCGGTGATGAAGGCGCTGGGTACGAAGCTCGGTTTTGCCCAGATTGCCTATGGCATGAACGCTGACGATACACGTGATTTTCGTCCCGGCCAGCGCGCGGCCGAGGAGCACGCCGTGCTGGCGCCTTTGGCAGATGCTGGACTGACGAAACTGGAAGTGCGCATTTTGGCTAAGGCTGCCGGTTATCCGCTTTGGGATCGTCCCGCTGCGCCGTGCCTCTCATCGCGCGTGGAGTATGGGCGCACCGTAACTCGCGAGGTGCTGGAGCAGGTGGAGAGAGCCGAGGAGAGCCTGCGCCAGTTGGGTTTCCGTGAACTGCGCGTTCGCCATCACGGCGAGTTGGCCCGCGTGGAGATTGCCCGCGTGGAGCTGCCACGCGCTCTGTCGATGGAGATGCTCGACGCCATCTCAAAAGCCATCAAGCAGGCTGGGTTCCAGTATGTGACGCTCGATTGCAGCGGGTTTCGCTCCGGCTCAATGAATGAGTTGCTGTCCGCAGACGTTCTGGCCCGGCGCGGGGCTTAGGACGGATGGATCGCTGACCTTTAAGAAACTCTCAGAGGTATTGGAGTGCCGGCTTCCCATCCTTGCGCCAATGGGTGCGCGCAAAATCGAGTCACAACACATACGGAACCAGCGCCCGAACGCGAGCCCGGTAAGCAGGGTATTCCTCCGGAAAGTTCCTCACGAGAAGCCTCTCCTCCTGCCTCAGCTTGATCCAGAAGCCTACGAAGAACAGCGCCAGCCCCGCGAACGCAACAAGCCGGCCGGAGCCGATGGCTGTCCCCAGCCCCATCAGCAGATGGCCGGTGTAGATCGGATGCCGCACGAAAGCGTACGGCCCTCGTTCCACCAGCTTGTGCTCCTGCTTCAATTCAACATCTCTGCTCCACTCGCTGCCCAGCGCCCTTCGCGACCAAATGGACACAAGCAGCCCCAGCGCGCAGATCGCAGTCGCAAGCGAGCCTGAAACGGCCGTCCGCCGTATCGCCACCACTCCAAACGGAACCACCCAGACGACGATCAACAGGATGTAACCCAGCCAGATTGGCATCCGGGCGAGTCTGCCGCCCCAGTCCTGGCCCTCCGCCGTGGGCTTGATGGAGCGCGCGCTGATGTTCCAATAGAGTACAAGAAAAAACCAACAGGCAAGAATCAGTCGTCCGGTCGGCATATTGTGCACCCTCTCACCGCAAAACCTCCTGCAACCCAACAGGGCCACCCAGCCGCGAACGTATCCCACTCTGCTTGAATCTCTTTAAGATTCCGCGTATAAGCCTCATGAGAATTTCTGTTTATTCAAACGCACAATTGGGTAACCGGGTTCCCGCGTTATGGGAACATACCTGCTTTCGCGTGTCCGGCTGCCGGTCTCGACGTTGATAGCGCCAAATGGTCCAATGTCGCGCCTCGACTCTGTCCAAGAGTGGCTTTGCCGAACGGCCCTGGGTCTCGATCTTGAGACCTGAGAACCCACAACCTGATCGGCGTCGTCTGGAACACCGCCGTTGGAGCGGGTGGTTGACGAAAAAAACTGCGCTGCAGAAATCGAGTCTTTAAGATAACGACTCCCCGCGCGGCTCGTCTATGGTGTATCGACGCCTGGGCCAACCGACGATGACAAAACCTACCTTTAAGCCGTAACTGGGCTGGGAATGAGGCCGTATGAACAGGGAGCGTGCGCACCCGTCAGAGCCGTTATCCGCTGTCAAGCTGCGTCGAGCTGACGGCGATCAGGGCAAGGACCTTTTTGGGAAGAGCTTCGATCAAGAGCCAATCTGGGCCGGCCTCTACGAGAGCTTCCGCGATGCCGTATTCCCGCCCAAACTTCCGCCCTTGAAATTAACCTCAACACCGATCCCCACTCCCGACCGCATGGCCGTCAAGACGAATCCTTGGGCCATCGGCACTGCAACCATCACGAATGGCGGCGTCCTGGCGATTGTCATCCTGATGGGATTGCGCTCGACGATTAACCATCTTCCCCAATCGTTTCCGGGAGATAAGACCAATTTCAGTAACTTCACCCTCTTCGCGCCCGCTAAACCGCAGCCTGCAGGCGGCAGCGACGGTGGCGGATCCAATGTGCTGACGGACCCTATCAAGGGAAGATTGCCCAAACGGGAAGCTATGCCCATCGCTCCTCCCCAGGTTCCAATCCTCGACAGCCCAAAGCTTGCCATCGATCCTGCCATCGCCGTTCCGCTTGAGATCAAGCTGCCCGATAACCCGTCGCTCTCCAACATCGGCGTACACAACTCTCCAAACGTCAGTCTGGCCTCCAACGGTCCTGGCGCCAAATCCGGCATCGGCACAGGTTCGGATGGCGGCGACGGACCGGGAAAAGGCAACGGAGGCGGTCCTGGCCCGGATCGCGGTTTTGGCGGTTCGATCTATACCCCTGGGATCGGCGGAGTCTCGAATCCCATTCCACTCGTGTCTCCCGAGGCGGAGTTCTCCGATGAGGCGCGCCGCAACAAATATCAGGGAGTCTGCATGATCGCGGTCATTGTGGACGCGCACGGTTACCCGCGGAATCCCCGCGTGGTTCGTTCGCTGGGCATGGGCCTTGATGAAAAGGCGCTCGATGCCGTTGCGAGATACCGATTCAAGCCCGCAATGAAAGGCGGCAAGCCAGTTGCGGCGATGATCGACGTATTGGTGGATTTTCGGTTGTTTTAGGAGTGCAGCCGGTGAAACACGCCCATTGCGCCGGGAGACGGAACCTGCTTCGTCTTCAAGAACGAAGATTCTTACCCGCTAACTCGCCGCCGCATGGATCGCTAGCAGCTTCTCCAGCAGCGGCTTGAGAAGCTTCAGGTCCAGGGCATTCGCGCCGTCGGACTTGGCATTGGCCGGGTCGTCGTGGACCTCGAGAAACAGCCCGTCGATGCCCGCCGCCACCGCGGCCCGCGCCAGCAATGGAATGAACTCCGGCTGCCCGCCGCTCACCCCGCCCGCTGCCGAAGGTTGCTGAACGGAATGCGTACCGTCGAAGACCACCGGCGTCATCTGGCGCATCACCGGCAGTGAGCGGTAATCGACCACCAGCGTGTTGTAGCCGAAGCTGACGCCCCTCTCGGTGAGAAACACGCGATCATTGCCCGTGGAGCGAACCTTCTCCACCGGATGCGTCATATCCCAAGGCGCCATAAACTGGCCTTTTTTGATGTTGATGGCGCGGCCGGTCTTGCCCGCGGCTATCAGCAGGTCGGTCTGTCGACAAAGAAAAGCAGGAATCTGAAGCACATCCACGGCTTCTGCGGCAATTTCGCAGTGTCCAGGCTCATGCACGTCGGTCAGCACTGGGAGGCCCGTGTCTTTGGCCAAGCGGCCCAGAATCCGCGTGCCTTCCACCAGCCCCGGCCCGCGAAAGCTCTTCACACTGGTCCGGTTGGCCTTGTCGTAACTGGCCTTGAAGATAAACGGAATGCCCAGGTCGCCGGCAATCCGCTGAAGGGCGTCCGCCATGATCCGCACATGGGCCTCGCCCTCGATCACGCACGGCCCTGCAATCAGGAATAGCTGCCCCGCGCCTACATGAACCGGCCCGATTTCAAAGGAATTGCTCACCCTCTAGATTGTAACGGCTGGCATCGCCTATGCCATGCTTGGGGCGGCATACGGAATTCCTGTTACGCTGTGCATGCCCTCGAATGTTTCGGCGGAGCGGAAGCGGATTCTTCACGCTTATGGAGCAACGATCATTTACACCGATTCAGGCGAAGGCTCCGATGGAGCGATTCGCAAGGAGCGCGAGATTGCTGCCGCCGAGCCGGTAAAGTACTACTACGCCGATCAGTATTCGAACGACGTCAACTGGCGTTCGCACCATACCCACGGAACCGCCGATGAAATCTGGCGGCAGACAGGAGGGCGTTACGCACTTCGCCGCAATACTCGGAACCAGCGGAACCTTCGTTGGGACTTCGCGCCGATTGAAAGAACTGAATCCGGCAATTCACTGCCTCTCGCTTCAGCCCGACTCGCCCTTCCACGGAATCGAGGGAATCAAGCACATGGAGACCTCGATCGTTCCAAAGATTTACGATGCCAGCATCGCGGACGCGGAATTGGGCATCGAAACAGAAGCGGCCCAGGCGATGGCCAAGAGAGTGGCCCGGAAAGAGGGCTTGCTCATCGGCGTTTCCGCGGCAGCCGCGCTGGTCGGTGCATTGCAGGTTGCGAAAGATGCGGCTGCTGGATCGGTTGTGGTCACCGTTTTTCCTGACTCTGGCGACAAGTATCTGAGCGAACACTTTTGGGATGAGGTTGCGTAAAGCAACGGAGCGAATGACTATGGCATTGAAGATTCCGGGGCCACTTTACGATCAACTGCGGCAGCATGGCGAAGCGACTTATCCGCACGAGTGCTGCGGCGTGCTGGTGGGCGAGTTCGATGAAGCAGGCGGCAAGGTTGTCAAGACCGTGATGGCGTGCGGCAACACGCGCACCGACTCGGCCGCCAATCGCTATCACATCAGCCCATCGGAGCTGGTGCGCATACAGCGGGAAGCGATATTGGCCGGTCACGACATCGTAGGCTTTTATCACTCGCATCCCGACCATCCCGCGCGTTGGTCCGCGACCGATCTTGCCGAGGCGCACTGGACCGGCTGCTCGTATGTAATCACCGGCGTTGAAAAAGGACGCGCCGTGCTGACTAACTCGTTCTTGCTGCTGGACCAGGAAGAAGCCAAACATTTTGAAGATGAAATCCCCGAACTTATCAAGGAGTAAGCCATGAGAGCCAGAACCATTCAGAAAGGAACCGAGTGTCCATCAAAGTATTGATTCCCACCCCGCTCCGCCCCTATGCGGGAAAGCAATCCGTCATCGAGGTAACCGCCCAAACTGTAGGAGAAGCATTGAGCGATTTTGTCGCCCAGCATCCCGATCTGCGCAAGCGTCTTTTTTCGAGGATGGCGAGCTGCGAACCTTCGTGAATGTCTACCTAAACGATGAGAACATTCGCTACCTGAGCAAGGAAGCGACTCCTGCCAAGGAGACTGATACGATCACCATCGTTCCCTCGGTCGCCGGGGGACGGTAGAGTACCACGTCAGCTGAATCATTGAATGCGACTAACTCTTGTTGGGAGACGAATTGTGGCTGAATTGATCGACAGCAGTCAAGTAACTCTGAGCAACGAAGAGATTCTGCGTTACTCGCGGCACCTTATTATGCCGGAAGTAGCCCTTGAGGGCCAGAAGAAGCTCAAGGCCGCGCGCGTCTTGTGCGTGGGTACAGGAGGTCTCGGATCTCCATTGGCGCTGTATCTGACCGCGGCAGGCGTAGGAACTCTCGGCCTAGTGGACTTTGACGTGGTGGACTACACCAACTTACAACGCCAGGTATTGCATTCCACCAGCGATGTGGGCCGTCTGAAGGTCGACTCGGCCATCGACAAGCTAACCGCGATCAATCCCTTTGTCGAAATCAAGCGTTTCGATACTTATCTGAGCAGTCAGAATGCGTTGGAGATATTCGGCGGCTTCGACATCATCGCCGACGGTACGGATAACTTCGCCACGCGCTATCTGATCAACGACGCATGCGTACTAAGCGGCAAGCCCAATGTGTATGCATCAATCTTTCGCTTTGAAGGCCAGGCCAGTATCTTTGCCACTGAATTCGGCCCCTGCTATCGCTGCCTCTATCCCGAGCCTCCGCCGCCCGGCCTTGTTCCCTCCTGCGCAGAGGGCGGAGTTCTGGGCGTGCTTCCCGGATTGCTCGGAGTGATTCAGGCAACTGAAGTGATCAAACTCATTCTTGGGGCGGGCGAACCACTGATAGGACGCCTGGTGCTTGTAGATGCGCTGGCAATGCGCTTCCGCGAGCTGCGCGTGCGCAAGAACCCTGACTGCCCGGTGTGCGGGGCGAATCCAACCGTCAAGCAGCTGATCGATTACAACCAGTTCTGCGGCATTCGCGGCGAAGAGTCCGAGGCTGCCACGAGCGCGAAGATTCCTGAGATTCAGCCCGAAGAGCTCAAGCGCCGTCTCGACGCCGAGGAAGATATTTTCGTGCTAGACGTGCGCGAGCCGCATGAGTATCAGATTGCTAACCTCAAGGGTCACCTGATTCCGCTTGGCGACCTGCCGACTCGCGTGCATGAGCTCGACTCAAGCCGGGAAATCGTGGTGCATTGCAAGAGCGGCGCGCGCAGCGCCAAAGCGGTTGATTTTCTGCGCAAGTTGGGATTCAAGCGCGCCTCGAATCTGACCGGCGGCATTCTAGCCTGGGCGGACCGAATCGATCCCTCGCTGCCGAAGTACTGACCACCCGCGAAATTCGCGTCATGCAAGCAGCCGGAGACCTTGTAAAGCTGTACTTGAATACCGGCGCAAAGACACCGGAGTTATTCCCAGTCAGTCATGACTCGTTCCATCCCAGCCCAGGGGTGGCTCCATGGCATTGAGCAGCGGGTCGAATGGAATCGTCATCTATTCGCGCTTCACGATAAAGATCGGCGCGGCCACGATCCCGAATCTGGATGCTGTCCAGTCCGGTCATGACGTTGCCTACAATGCGATCGGCTTGCTGCCTGCATCCATCTTCCACTGAATCTATATCAGCCATTCGGACGGATTCATGGTGGTGAATACCCACGAGCAATGTTGAATCTACGGCGCCTACCTCGCAAGAGCCTCTAGCCCGCATCTCTCACCGCCGCAACGACGCTCAGCAGTGCCGACCTCCTGGCCGGCTGTAGGGGCAGCCCGCAATGAGGGTTGGGCGCGTCGAGACGATCCGGTATGCCCAGCTACTTTTTCGGAATCGACAGCTCCGCGCCTTCGCCCACTTTGTAGGTCTCGGCAAAGTTGCCCTGATCGATGCCGATGGAGAGACGGCCGCGCGAGTCGATGTAGAAAAGTTCCTTGCCTACGGGTACGTCGCTGAAAGTCTTCACAAAAGGAAAGATGTAGCGCTTGCCGCCGAGCGTGACGGGGACCTGATCGCCGAGCTCGTAGCCGAGCTGCGCAAAGGTTTCAGCGTGTCGTTGCGCACCAGATTCCCGAAAGGCCCATCGGTGCCGATAACCAGGCCATGGAGACCGGCCGCGTCAATCGTGGCATTCTTCAGATCGAGACGGACGAGCTTGGCAACATCGAGCGTGGGACCGGCCTGCGTCCAGTCGTCGCCACGAGCCAGGTACGCCCCAGCCGGCGAAAAAATATCGCGCCCGTGAAAGGTCGAGGAGATCCCGGAGCCGATCATCCACGCGGGATTGGTGATCTCACGGGCTGCGACAATCCCGTCGCGATCCTGGATAAGGGTAAGCAGGCCATTGTCGGGCAACACAAAGAACTGTCCTACGCGCGATTTGGCGATGATGGCCTTGCGCGTAGAACCGACGCCGGGATCGATGACCACGACAAAAACCGCATCCCTGGGAAAATAAGGCGCCGAGCCGGCCAGGAAGCGCGCCCCCATGGCGATGTTATAGGGCTCGGACTGGTGCGTGATGTCGATGATGCGTACGCCGGGCGCGACGACCTCCATGACCGCCTTGCAGATGCCCACGGCATCGTCCTTCACGTCAAAGTCGGTCATGAAGCCGATAACCTTGAGCGGAGCCGGTGCCGGCGGCTGCGTTACTGCCAGCGTGGCCATCGCCAAAGACACCACAATCAACATGCTTCTCAGCATTTGCACAGACTTTGCCTCGTTGTTCTCCATGGTATAACTCGGCTGGTCGAGAGCCAAGTTCGCAATCGGCGCAAAGACGCTCTTGGCGGCAATGGGGTGGACAGTGGAGAATGCTCTAGGTCAGCAAATCGAACCAAGGTTGCATTCCGTGGCTGCAAGAGCCGTTGCCAGCGCGTGAAGGTGCAACCGCAAGGAAGCCTCGATGCATTCAGTCTGGATGGGAGAGTTTGCAGGCACGCTGGTTCTGGTGCTGTTGGGTACGGGCATCAACGCCGGCGTAACGTTGCGCAAGTCTTACGCGGCAGACTCAGGCTGGATCGCCATCACAACGGGATGGGCGCTGGCCGTGCTGTGCGGCGTGCTGGTGGCGCAAGCCTTTGGCAGCCCCGGCGCGAACCTGAATCCGGCGATCACCCTGGCCCTTGCCGTGAACAGCGGAAATTATGCGCAGGTGCTGAGCATGTGGTCCGCGCAGTTGGTGGGCGCCATGATTGGAGCGGCGCTGATGGCCTTGCATTTTGCGCCGCACTGGAAACTCACTCCGGGACCTGTCGATAAGTTGGGCGTCTTCTGCACCAACGCGGCGGTGCGCAGCCCATTCTTCAACATTCTGAGCGAAGTGATCGGTACGGCAGTGCTGGTGGTTGTGGCTGCGGCAATTGGGTCGCGTGGAGTTTCCGCGACCGGGCCGGCGGCAGGCGTAGGGCCGTGGCTCGTGGCCAGCCTGGTGTGGGGCATTGGGCTTTCACTGGGTGGAACCACTGGATACGCCATCAACCCCGCGCGCGACCTGGGTCCGCGCATCGTTCATTGGCTGTTGCCCATTCCCGGCAAAGGCGGCTCCAACTGGCGCTATGCGCCCATTCCGATCATTGGCGACCTTGCGGGCGCGGTTCTGGCCGGGCTGCTGCTGCACTATGCGCATTTGTAAATGCTAGAACCGCTGAGGTGAGTTCCAACACTACAAGGCCGGGTCGACAAACCCAAAACTCGACATTATTCCGGTTCGCAGTGAGTCAAAGATTCGTCCACGAGCATGATGCTGGTTGCACCATCGCTCGACTCAAACTGCAGACCGCAAATATGCCATGTGCCATTTTCTTCCTGCGCCCATTCATCGAGTTTGCCGCGTCCGAGTGGACCACGGATTCGGACGGTCAGATCGGCATTGCCATCGCCGCGATTTGTAAAAATACGTCCTTTCGCTATTCGAGAAACATGCATCGGTTCGCCAAGTAGCTGTCTCACCCTCGCCGAACTTCGCGCCGTTCGCGACGCCAATGCCACGGGGGCCCTCGCCCGGCGTTCAAACTTCAGAATCCATACTCCCGCCAGAACGAGCAGCAGAAGCCCGATTGCTGAAGCGACCATAGCTGTCCGCTTCATTCCCCTACTCCAGGCACGAGCCGACCACCGCCAGCGCGACGATGGCCGCCGTCTCCGCACGAAGAATGCGCGGGCCCAGCGAAACGGCCTGCCAGCCATTGGCATCGAAGAGCGCTTCTTCCTCGGGCGCCCATCCGCCTTCAGGGCCGATCGCGATTTCAAGCTGGGGCATCTCATCGGCGGCCGCCGACACGGCTTCGTCGAGAGCGTGGCTCAGAGTCTTCGTGCGTTCCTGCTCGGCAAGCACGATGCGCGAGGCCTGCGATGCTGCCCGTACGCGCGAAGCCAACGGGACTGGTTCGTAAATAATCGGCACATCGCTGCGCCGCGACTGCTGGGCCGCCTCATGCACAATGCGGCGCCAACGCTCCACGCGCTTCTCGGCGGCCAGGGCCAGATGCTTCTCGGTACGGCGCGCGATGACCGGCGCCACGGCGGCAACCCCCAGCTCCGTAGCCTTCTCAAGCGCCCATTCCATGTGATCGAACTTATAGATGGAGATCGTCAGCGTAACGGGCAGGGCAGGATCGGCTTGAAGCTCGGCGATCAGATTGAAGCGAACCTCGACCGGCGTAACGGCGGCCACCTCGGCGTGAAAGACGTGGCCGCCCGCGACCACATCCGCTTCCATGCCCGGCTGGGCGCGCAGCACGCGCGCCATGTGCTCGGCCTGCGCGCCAACAATGGTGGCGGTGGCTTCATCCCAATGTTCGGCAATCCAGCGGCGGCGGGTCACAGGTGTCTACCTTTCAATCGGTGCGCTTCCAAGTCTAATCCTTTTCCAGAAACACTGAGGGGGACGTTTTTAAGCGTCCCCCTCGCGTGTTGCCTTTTGTTGGTTGTACGATCCGCTACTTCTTTTTTGCGGCCTTTTTCGCGGGCGCCTTCTTGGCGGCGGCCTTTTTCGCGGGTGCTTTCTTGGTTGCCATTTGCCTATTCTCCCTTTCGATGGTTTGCATCGATTCTGCAATAAACATATTGCAGTTGAAGAATGTATAGATTTATGTTTCATCCGTGTCAAGAAAAAAACGAAGCATCGGTGGAAAAAAGGTAAACAATTATTCAACACGGAATCGAGATTCGTATTCGAATGCCTAAATCAGGCGATACGATTTGAGCAACGCCAGCGTCAGACCGACGAAAAGATCGTGCCAGATATGCGCGAAGATCCCCGCACGCAAACTGCGGCGCTTGAGTGCAAGCACACTGAACAACACGCCGAAGACGGCCACCAGGAACATTCCACGTACCCCTTCGTATCCGTGCGCACTGCCGAAGGCCAGTGCGGAGAGCACAACGCCCGCTGCTACTCCGCCGCGCGCCCACGCTGTGAACTGGCGTTGCAAATAGCTGCGAAAGACGGCCTCTTCGACAATGCCGGCGAGACCGCAGAGCAGCACCCAGGCAGCAATCTCTTCTTGATTCGCGGGCGCAAGCGCTGTGAGCGTGCGCAGCGTCTGCCGCTGGGAGGGGCTCGGCGCGAGCGGCCGTTCGGCTGCGTTGGCCACTTCCGCGCGGTGTGTAACGATCGTTTCAACTCCAGACCATGCAATGTTCAGCGTACCCAGAATGCAGAGTGAAGCGATCCAGAAGCCGAAAGCCACACCGAGATCGGCCGCGATAGAGCGAAGGCTCCATGCCATGGGGCCGAGCAGAGAACGGAAGGATATCCTTCTCATTCTTAGTCCCAGCGCAACCCAGCCCAGCACCCCCAGCTCCGTCGCGGCTGTAATGCCGTAAACCGCAAGCCGGTTGATCGGGCCGTGATTCTGCGAGTAGCGCATGCTTCCGTAGACGGAGTTCGCAAAAATGGCCGCCACCAAAACGATGGTGTGCCAGAGGGGCGCAACGGTTGCGGGATCAGCAGACTCTGACATCGGTGACGGCTGCACGTCCTGAATCTCATTTTGCTCCACGAATCACCTTCCTCTTGGACGGATGGTAGATGAATGCCCGTCAAGCTCCACAGACTGAGCAGCCCGTGGGCGCCTCTATAGAAGCGTGTCCCCTCATTTGTGGCAGGCGGCCTCCGCACGCTCCTTCACAAACTGTGCCAGCGTTCCGGCTTCGCGCCGTTGGATCAGTTCGTCGAGATAAGGCTGACGGTCTTTGGGATTGGCCTTCAACAGCAGCTCATAGATGCGCAGCACTCCTTCAACACCGGCTTGATACTGTGCCAGAGCATCGCTCTGCCGGTCAGGGTTCTCGAGTACGAACGCGGTCTGCGCCAGCACCATCGCAGTGAAAAGAGTCTGACCGTCCTTCTTATCGCCCTTCGGCATCCTGTCGAGTATCGGGCAGAGGTCTATTTGCACGTCGGGAATCTCCATCGTCCACTTCACAACCCACTGAATCTCCGGCTTAAGGTTGGGATTAAGAGGGTCGGCCTCGAAGTGAGCGATGTATTCGAGCGCCTGCTTCCGTTCCTCGGGTGTCGATGGCCCGCGATCGGCGGCGGTTGAGGCAACGGGCGCAAGCAGCAGCGCGCAGCCAACGAGAGCGGCGGAGATCGTACGGATGAACATGAAGGGAATCCTCGCAGGCAAAGTTACTGCATTTGTTTGAGCGCGTGCAAGAGCGGTCGACACATCTGTGGGAGAATTCTGGAGATACGATCCGCAACACCCAAAGCCCTCGGCACCTGCAGATGCCTTCGACGCGGCTGAAAACAGGTCCGCATACATTTTGCGGTCTGTTCGGCACACTCCTTTCCAGGGTACGCATCGCCCGACGCTCGAACCCATTCGATGCAACTCCGATGAAGTTGGCTTTCCTCCTCCCTATTCCCTGTTCCCTGCATTCTGTTACACTCGCTGCAACTTTCAATCATGCTTTTTAAAGTTCTAAGCGCGGCGGTCTACGGCATCGACGCCAACCTCATTGATGTCGAGGTGGACTATAGCGGCGTGGTTGCGGACAAGGACACATTCCATACTGTGGGCCTGCCGGATGCCGCGGTGCGCGAGAGCCGCGACCGTGTGCGCGCCGCCATCAAGAACTCCGGCTACCTGATTCCCCCTACGTTCATCACCATCAACCTGGCGCCTGCCGATATGAAAAAGGAAGGCGCGGGCTTCGACCTGCCCATCGCTCTAGGCATCCTGGGCGCGTATGGCGCGCTTCAAACCAATGACCTCAGCCGCTTTCTGCTGGTGGGGGAACTGGGACTGGACGGCAGCGTGCGCGCCGTACCGGGCATGTTGCCCGTGGCAATTCTGGCGCGCGAGAAAAATATTCCCAATCTGATTCTTCCCGCAGCTAACGCCGCCGAGGCCGCTGTGGTGGAGGGCGTGAATGTTTACCCGGTCTCATCGCTGCTCGATGTCTTGGAACTGCTCAATAGCCAGGTGGTCGGAGTCATCCAGCGCGAGCCTTTCCATGTTGCCACCGAGCACTTACTTAATGAGCTGCAACACTTCGCCGTCGATTTCAAGGATGTGCGTGGGCAACAGACAGCAAAGCGCGCTCTCGAAGTAGCCGCGGCCGGCAGTCATAACATATTAATGATCGGGCCGCCCGGCTCCGGCAAGACCATGCTGGCCAAGCGGCTGCCTTCGATCCTTGCGCCGCTCACCTTTGATGAAGCTCTTGAGACCACCAAGATTCACTCCGTGGCCGGAGTGCTTGACGCGGCAGCCGGTTTGGTGACGCAGCGGCCCTTTCGTTCGCCGCACCACACGATATCGGATGCGGGCCTGATCGGCGGCGGCATCGTTCCCCGTCCCGGCGAAGTTTCGCTGGCCCACAATGGTCTTTTATTTCTCGATGAACTGCCGGAGTTTCCGCGCAACGTGCTCGAGGTGATGCGCCAGCCGCTTGAGGATCACACGGTAACCATCGCGCGCGCCTCCATGTCGCTGAGTTTTCCGGCGCGCTTCATGCTTGCAGCCGCCATGAACCCCTGCCCCTGCGGATATTTCAATGACAAGTCGCGCGAGTGCCATTGCACCCCGCCGGTCATTCAGCGCTATATCGCCAAAATATCCGGCCCGCTCCTCGACCGTATCGATATACATATCGAAGTTCCGGCGGTGCAGTACAAGGAACTGCGCGGCGGTGCAGCAGCCGAGGGATCGGCGGAGATTCGAGGGCGAGTGATGGCCGCGCGCGAGCGGCAGCGGCAGCGGTTCAAAAAAGCCGGTGAAAAGATTTTTGCTAACGCGCAAATGACCACACGCCAGATTCGCGCCCACTGCGAGCTGGGAGCCGATGCCGAGCGGTTGCTGGAGCGGGCTATGCAGCAGCAGGGCTTGACCGCCCGCGCCCACGACCGGATCCTCAAAGTGGCGCGGACCATCGCGGATTTGGAGGGGGCGGAACATTTAACAGTGGCGCATCTGGCTGAGGCGATCCAGTACCGCACTCTGGACCGCACTTATTGGGCTTAACAGATCGCAAGGAGTGAGCCCAGTGGGATTATGGCGCCTATCTGATTGATTAGAGAATATTTGCAACTAAAGTTGCAGAAGGTGCATATTAAGGCGCGCAGGTAAGAAATGCGCAAAAAAACAGTTGACCCGAATCCAAACTCGTTATACATTCATGAGTGCCATCCACAAAGGGCAGGTTGCAATGAACATTTTTTGCGTGCCCTTCTGTCATTTCCCGCATCCTATTTGAGCAGGCGCTCATCCTTGGATGCCCCGGTGCATTTCACAGTTCGCCGGAATGGGGATGCAGGGCGTATGGATTCCCAAGGCGGAAATGTGTTTCTGTGGTATCGCATGAAGCCTCTTCCATGGCGTGCGATTCTGCGCCAAAATATGGAACTTGACGCACAGTTTGAACGTCTAAGTTTTGGAAGAGGAAATTTTGGGGCTGCCATCGGTCGCGTTGGCTCCCCTGCTGCACCGGCGGCGCCAAGGAGTACCGACCGGGCAGGCAACTCAAGAAGGAGAGATTCACGATGCGTTCCGATTTAGTTTTTGGGGCACTATCTCATGTGTCCAATCGCTACCAGCTCTGTCAACTGGCTAGCAAAGCAACTCGCAAGCTGCACAAGCCGAATACACGGCTGCAGGACACCACCAATGAAGTTCTGGGCCGCTTTCAAACCACCAATCCAGGGTCTCTGGCTCCAGTATCGGAGTCTGCTGCCCTGCCGGTGGAGCAGCGCCGCGCCGCCTGACCGCCCCCGCCCAAGGTATAGTTAAGTCAGGCAACAATTTCAAAGCGGCTTCCTGTCGAAGAAAGCCGCTTATCGCAGATGCTTCCATATTGCCCTTGAAATCGGGAGATACATAAGGCTGGCCCAGGCCGGCGGCCTTTTGAATACACGCCCGACCTTCCTCCTGGAGCACTCCCCTTCACGTATCCCCTCACAACCATCCCTCCATATTGCAGGTGAACATGACCATCGCTGAACTTAAAGAGAAGAACATCACCGAACTGAGCCGCATTGCGCGCACCCTTGAGATTCCCGGCGCCAGCGGCCTTCGCAAACAAGACCTGATCTTCAAGATTCTTCAGGCACAGAGCGAAAAGGAAGGCCACATCTTTGCTGAGGGCGTGCTGGAGATTTTGCCCGACGGCTACGGCTTCTTGCGCTCGCCCGACTACAACTATCTGCCCGGCCCAGACGATATTTACGTCTCGCCCTCGCAGATTCGTAAATTCGATCTCAAAACCGGCGACTCCATCAGCGGCAATGTCCGCCCGCCTCACGAGGGCGAAAAATACTTTGCCCTGGTCAAGATCGAGGCCATCAACTTCGAGTCGCCTGAAGAGACGCGCAACAAGATTCTCTTTGACAACCTGACTCCCTTGTATCCGCAGGAGCGGATCAAGATGGAGACGGTTCGTGAAGCCATCAGTGGTCGGGTCATGGACCTGTTGACGCCGGTGGGCAAGGGCCAGCGCGGTTTGATCGTCGCCCCGCCCCGCACCGGCAAGACCATGCTGCTCCAGTCGATCGCAAATTCCGTTTCCACCAACCACCCCGAGGTCGTTCTGATCGTCCTGCTGATCGATGAGCGCCCGGAAGAAGTCACAGACATGCAGCGCTCGGTCAAGGGCGAAGTCATCAGCTCCACCTTCGACGAGCCGGCAGCCCGCCACGTTCAGGTGGCTGAAATGGTCATCGAGAAGGCCAAGCGTCTTGTTGAGCACAAGCGCGACGTAGTGATTCTGCTGGATTCGATCACGCGTCTGGCGCGCGCCTACAACACCATCGTGCCTCCATCGGGCAAGGTGCTCTCCGGCGGCGTGGATTCAAACGCATTGCAGCGGCCCAAGCGCTTCTTCGGCGCGGCCCGCAAAATCGAAGAAGGCGGCTCGCTGACCATCATCTCCACCGCGCTGGTCGATACCGGCTCGCGCATGGATGAGGTCATCTTCGAAGAGTTCAAGGGCACCGGCAACATGGAAATCATCCTGGACCGCAAGCTTGTCGACAAGCGCGTCTTCCCGGCCATCGACATCCAGCGCTCCGGCACCCGCAAGGAAGAGTTGCTCATCCCCAAGGAAGACTTGCAGCGCATCTTTGTTCTGCGCCGCGTGCTCAACCCGCTCTCTCCTGTCGAAGCCATGGAACTGCTGATTGCCCGCCTTGAAAAGGTGCGCAACAACGCCGAGTTCCTCCAGAACATGAACCAGCTATAACCGGACTAGCAACCAAAATCCCAAAAGGGCCGCGTCAGCGGCCCTTTTGGGTGATGCCCTCATGTGCGGCGCCGCGCGTTGTCAAAGCCCGATGACCCGCACATGCGATACCTGCATGGTCAATCCGCTAGGATCGGCTGGTGGCGCGCCTCCAAACTGTTTCCCAAGGGCTGTGGAAAGCCGCAGATTGACCGGCACATCAACTGTTCCTTTGGTCTCGATTGTTTGATAGGCATTGCCGTCCACGCAGAATACAAGCGCATTAGGCGTCCAGAGTACTCCATAGTCGTGAAATCCCGCAGCCAAATTTCCTCGTAATTGGTTGTTATAACCTGTCTCGTACTGGTCGATTCCCTTGGTCAAATTGTGGCGATGCAAGGTCGACCGTATAAGAGCCGGATAATACACCTCCGCAACATCAATCTCGAATGAATCTCCCGAACCGTCTTTCAGCACTCCCTGCGTGGTAAGCCAGAAGGCATTATCCACTCCAGCGCCATGCGCGATGTTGATATAGGCTTCGTACAGTCCGTACTGAAACGTTTGCTTGCTGATGATCTGGCCAGTGCTCCACTTCGCGAAGCAATGATCCGCGGTAATTGTATTGATCGCCAGTCCCTTCTCGGATGTCGACAGACTCTTCTCCGTACGGCAGGCCATTAGATCGGAGCGGTTGTCGGTAAACACCGTCCAGTTTTTTTCAAAGGCTGCGCGGTCCCGGAAATCCTCCTGAAACACAATCCGTGAGCCTGTGGCGTGGTAGTCATGGACGGCCTCCAGTTCGGCGGCGGTAGGATTGCGCTTCACCATAGGAGTCATTCTTTGGCCAAATGCAAAAAAATGATCTGTTGCTGCGAAATATCCCGCGCTCAATGCGGCGGCCTTGAGGAAACGGCGGCGAGAGAGAGCAGATTCTGCGCCCTTATTGGTTGTCATCATGGTTTTCAATCCCACTCCTGTATGCGCCGACTGTATTCGTAGTGCAAGTGAATCGTCGCCGGAGCCCTGCTGACAAAGTATAGGTAATTTGCTTCCTCACGACCAGAAGCCGATTTTGAATTTTTATCACTGCCGGCAAATCTTCACCCAAATATCGATTCACTCCGGGAACTCCCATGCCAAAGCCTTTCCTGTTTTCCGCATTCACTGATAAGATATGGAAGTCGTGGGGCTGTAGCTCAGCTGGGAGAGCGCCTCGTTCGCAACGAGGAGGCCAGCGGTTCGATCCCGCTCAGCTCCACCATGCAATCAACTTGCAATTTGTGCGCCTGCCGTTGAGTGGTATCACCCCGTTCCGGCTTCTCCGCGTTACGCCAGTTCCGCCAAATCCAGCGCCCACGCCTTCACCAAAGCCATCTCTTTCGCGTCCACAACGGTGAGCCGGACCAGCTCCTCGTAGCACCGGATGAGATTCTCTCCCATTGCTTCCGGTCCTGCCTCCAGCTTCAGCGCCTCCAGCCGGCTTCCGATCGTGCGGTTGTGCAGGTATCCCGGCACTTCGTCGGCAAAGTCGCGCATCAGGCTGTGTTCGTTCCGCTCCTGAAAGACATCGGGACTCGTGTAAAGCACGCTCCACCCGTTCTCCCACGCAATGCGCTGCGCCACAAAACTCCGCCAGATGTCCGTCATGCGGAACGAGCAATACGAAGGCAGATAAAGCAGTGGGTAGGCCTTAGGGAACCAAGCCGTGCTCTGGCTGTTGAATGGGCTCCATGCGCCGGATCCAAGCGCCACCCGACGGTCTGGGCGAAAGGTGATGGGCAGCGGAAGCACCAGCCGGTAAATCGCGTCTACATCGGGATTCCCATCCGCCAATCCCTGGTGAATGGGGCAGTCGGCTTTCACCACCGGCAGCGATTCAAACGCCGGCTGCGGCGTCTGGATCGCATCCAGAGGCAATCCCCGCGGCCAGATATTCACTTCGGAAAAAAACGCGTAGACATTGGTCCAGCCTGTTCTTGCGAGCGTCGCCACGCGCTGCTCCGGCTGACGCGCCGCCCAGAACTTCGGCAGTGGCATATTGTCGTCGTCGGTCTCAAGCAACATCCGCGACCGCGTCCGCATGGCCAGCAGATACCCAATATTCTTCCGCGCGTAGTGCCGTGTGGGCAGCAACTCGGCAATCTTCAAGCCCGTCGCCTGCTGCCGCGCCAAACTATAAAACTCGCAGCCTTCGATCGAAAAATCCGCCGGGCTGGGCACGTCGCCGATCAAATAAAACGAATACCCGCGCGCCTTGCTCTGACCCGCCAACTCCCGCAAGGCCGCATTGGGCGCTGAAATTGAAGTAACCACAACGCTGGCGGGGCCCTCATACACTGAAGCCACTAAAGCTGCTCCTTCAGGCGCAGCCGGAACAGGCGCCAAAGCTGCCGGAATGCCTCTGTTATCGCAGACGACCCAAGGCGCGGACTCGCGGCCCGATAGGTAATCGGCACCTCGACGAACCGCAGATTCCTGCAATACGCTTTGATCTCGGTCTGGAAAAAGTGCGCCCTCGACTGAATGCCCCGATCGATGGCCATCTGAAGCGTCTCGCGTGAAAACAATTCAAACCCGCTGGTCATGTCGGTCTGCCGCGTCCCCAGCATCAGGTTGGCCAGCATGGTTCCACCCATGCTCACAAACCGCCGCTTCATTGAACTGTCTTTGAAGCAGCCGATGGACCGGCTGCCGAAGACGCAATCCATGCCTTGTTCCATGGCATCGAAAAACTGCGGAATGTCTTTTGGCTGATGGCTGAATCCGGCGTCGATCTCCAGAATCCAGTCGCTTCCGGCCGCCAGCGCTTCTTTGAAGCCGCGCATATACGCGTCCACCACGCAGCGGTTTTCAGGAGCCCACACCACACGCAATCGCGGCTCGCTCCGCTCCAGTTCCCGCATCAGATCGAGACTGTCGTCTTTTGTAACGCGGTCAAAAACCGCAAAGAATGTAACCGAATGAAATCCCGAGCATTGCGCCAGAACGTCTTGGCAGAACGCTACCGCCTCGTCGCCCTCATTCGCCATGGGGCAAACGATGCCGAGGTCGATGGCGCTTCGCAGCGAGACCGCCAGTTGCTCGGTTCGACACGCATCTTCAACGAGAACTTCCACGATCCTCTCATCTGTCAAAATGCACAGAGGTTTGTCCTAAGTGCTTTCTTGACCAAGCTGGCTCTACTTCGCTTGCACACCACGAGTAAGAAATAAGCAGGTTAGAAACTGTTAGTTCAAGCCTACCATGGGCAACAATAGCCGTAACGAATTCCTTTGCCCCAGCCGCGCCGCCCTTCGAGGAATGTGGGCTGGGTCACAATTTTCGGCAGGGTGCGCGGGTGTACACTGCCCTTCGTTGTTTCAGAAGCAGAGACTATGCCTGTCGAAGAGAACCTTGGCACCTTGAGCTACGCGCGCGGAGTCAGCAGGCCGCTGCTGGAGCTGACCATTGGCGATCTCCTTCACCGCACAGCCGACCACTTCGGTGACCGGCTTGCAGTGGCCTCCTGCCACCAGGACCAGCGGCTCACATGGGCCGAGCTCAGCGACGAGGCGGATCGCGTAGCCCGCGGGCTCTGGTCGCTGGGCATTCGCCGCGGTGACCGTGTGGGTCTCTGGTCCACCAACTGCATCGAGTGGATCGTGATGCACATGGGCTGCGCGCGGGCCGGCGCGGCGCTGGTCAATGTGAACCCGGCCTATCGCTCCCATGAGCTTCAGTACACGCTCCAAAAGTCGCGCATGAAGGCGCTCTTTCTCTGGCACAAAGACAAGCGCGCCGACTACGAAGAGATCCTCGGCCGCGCCCGCCACGGTCTCAACCTCGAGCTCCAGCACACCATCTACTTCGACTCGCCGGAGTGGCATGCGCTCAAAGACGCGACCGGCGAACTGCCCGCGCACGTGGCTGTGGACGATGTGGCCAATATCCAATACACCAGCGGCACCACCGGCCTGCCCAAGGGCGTCCTGCTCACCCACCATAATATTGTGAACAACGGGCAGTTTCTCGCCCAGGGCTTCCACTATACCGAGCAGGACAAGATCGTCGTCCCGGTGCCGCTCTTCCACTGCTACGGCTGCGTCATCGGCACCATGTCCGCGCTCAACTCCGGCGCGGCCCTCATCCTGCCCAACTGGACCTTCGATGCGCGCGCCACGCTCAAAGCCGTCCACGACGAGCGCGCAACCTCGGTCTACGGCGTTCCCGCCATGTATGTGGCCGAGATGGCGCTGCCCGATTTCGCCAGCTACGACCTCACCAGCCTGCGCACCGGCATGATGAGCGGCGCTCCCTGCCCAGTGGAACTGATGAAGCGCGTGCTCTATGAGATGAACTGCCGCGAGCTGGTCATCGCCTACGGCCAAACCGAGACCTCGCCGGTCGTCACCATGAGCGACGCCCAGGACTCCATAGAGATTCGCGTCAACACCGTGGGCCGCGCCATGCCCCAGACCGAGATTCAGATCATCTCCACCGTCACCGGCAATCCTCTGCCCATTGGCGAGCAGGGCGAAGTCTGCGTGCGCGGCTATGCGCTCATGAAGGGTTACGACGGCGACCCCGAAGGCACATCGCAGGTCATCCGCGACGATGGCTGGCTGCATACCGGCGATCTGGGCATCATGCACCCCGACGGATGCATCCACCTCACCGGCCGCTCCCGCGACGTGATCATCCGCGGCGGAGAAAACATCTATCCCCGCGAGGTCGAGGAGTTCCTCTACACCCACCCCAAGGTCGACGAGGTGCAGGTTGTCGGCATTCCCAATGCGCGCCTCGGAGAAATCGTCGCTGCCTGGGTCCGCCTCCGTCCGGGAGTCGAAGCCACCGAGGCCGAGATTCGCCAGTTCTGCCAGGGCCAGATCGCCTACTACAAAATTCCCGACCACATCCGCTTCGTGGATAGCTTTCCAGCCACGCTCAGCGGCAAAATCCAGAAGTACAAAATCCGTGAATTCGAGATCGAAGCGCGAGGGTTGCAGTCGGTGGCGAACGCGGCCACAGCCTAGAGGGGCGATGATGTAGACTGCGATTCGCGGATTCCAAGGTCGCAAAATGGGCGAGAATATGCTTCACTAACCACGCAGAGAAATATGTAATAGAAGTTGCAAAATAGCGAAGAATAGGCGAAACTTGATGGTAGCTCATCAACGACGCACACAGTTCCGGTTTCGGGAACATCGCCAGATTCCGTTCTACATTTTCCACAAAAGATGTAGATGCATGGGGCAAAAGGGCTGATTTGTCTGGTGTTTGGCGTTGATTTCTGTGTATGTTAAGTGAAAGAATGGGGAAACGGGCGAATTATACACCCGTTCGGCATGTTTTGAGGATGTGGAAAATGCGGGCAAGATAGTGAGCCCGTTCCACCTTAACCGCGTCTATTAAATGACGCTGGAGGTGCATCATGGCAGTCAATAAGGAGGAAAAACGCCTATCGGAGATGATTTTGTACGTAAGCAAGAAGATGGCAGATGACATGTACTTTGGGCAAGTCAAGCTGAATAAGGTTCTGTTCTTCTCCGATTTCACGGCTTATGGCCTACTGGGCCGAACAATCACCGCCGCTGATTATCAGCATCTGGACGAAGGGCCGGCGGTGCGAAGAATGCTTCCCGTGCAGCGGGAGATGAAAGACGAGGAGAGAAGTCTAGCTATTGAGCCGCGTTCGCTCTGGGGGTTCAGACAGGACCGGCCGGTTTCACTCCGAGACCCGGATCTGAGCGACTTTAGCGGAGCAGAGATAGCGATTGTCGATGAGTGGATCGATAGGCTCCGTCCGATGACCGCCAAAGAAGCAAGTCTCTTTTCACACGATACATTCGGCTGGCGAATGACGACGAAAGGTGAATCAATAGACCCGAGGTCGGCCTTTTTGTCTTGGGGCGATCCCACCCCCGCTGAAATCGCAAGAGGGCAAGCTCTTGCAAAGCAATATGACCTTATGGCGTAGAAAATGCAATGAGAACGATCCGTTGGGAACACGTTACTGACGAACAAGTTGCAGCAATTGGCTGCGGCTTCAAGCGGTACGATGAGATGATGGAGTTCGCGGGTAATACTCTTTGCATGAATCCTGAGATGTTTCCATCAATTCCAGGGACGAAACTCCGTATTTGCCGAACGAATGATTTCTGCGGAGTTTCATTCCCTGATATTCCACCGCTCACACTATTTTTCTATTTCGACCAGTGGTTTATCTACTTGGTTGCGGTCGATGTCGGGACCGAATACGACAAGGAGATTTCTTGACGTAGGTTTCTCCATCTTTCTGGCCGGGTGTCCCATCCTTGCGACGTACTTGTCCTTGTCGCAAGGGTAGGAGACGTCGAATCTCTGCCTGCCAATTTCCGTTTTCCGCCTTGGACTCCGTCTCCGAAAATACCAAAGATTAACAAACCTTGTTATTCGCTCCAGCATCGAAGAGTAGGAGAACTCTCCCATGAATGTTTCGTTGACCCCCGAACTGGACAAATTTGTCGCCGGAAAGGTCGAGTCCGGCCGCTACAACTCGGCCAGCGAGGTTGTGCGCGAGGCTCTGCGCCTGCTCGAAGAGCACGACCGGGCGCGGGCCGCGCAGCTTGCCGCCTTCAACCAGGAGCTTGGGGCAAGGCTGACCTCGCTGGACCGTGGAGAATACGTTAAGCCGGAGGCGGCGCTGAAGCGGGCGCGTGGCACAGATCCCCTGAATAACAAATAAAGGTACGCCACAGCCTCCACTGCACTTTTCGAAGTGTCTGGATTCTCGGGCCGGCCAGGACGCAAGCCACAATCGACCGTTCTCCCGTCATCCTTTGCCGAAATTTACCTCAAGGCAGCGCACAATCATCCCATGGCAAGCCTCTACACCCGTGAGACCCGCTGCCCCATGCCTACTCCTCCAAGACTCCCGCTCTAGAAAATTGGACGGCCCCCTTCCACGCACTGCATGGAGAAGAAACCGCTTGCGGTTCGGCGTAAGGCTATCTTTCCGGAGCCAGAGTGGTCTGAAGAAGTCCGTTTTTCGTATGACGGAAAGATCCCTCAGGCATGTCGGCGATATTTTCGCTTCCCGTGTTACGATAAGCGTTAAGCATGATCCATCCGTTTGCCGATGAAGAGACGAAAGCAGTTTACCGGACCGGAAAGAGCCGCAATTGGGCAACATCGCGCGGGTTGCGGCACGCCGATTGCGGAGATCGGATTTCGCAAGCGCGATTGAGGACTTGCTGAATCTACCCAGCGACCGGCTTGAGAACCTGAAGAGCGACCGGAAGGGATGGTGGAGCATCCCAATCAATGATCCGTACCGGGTATGTTTCCGCTGGGATGGCAAAGATGCATGGGATGTGGGGATTGTTGACTATCACTAAGGAGAACTGGCGATGAGCATACCGCGTAAACACGACCAGATGGGGGTAGCGATCCACCCGGGTGAGTTCTTGCGTGAGGATTTTCTTGTGCCGCTGGGACTTTCAGCGAATGCTTTGGCCCTCGCATTGCGAGTACCCGTGACGCGGATATCGGAGATTCTACGAGAGCGCCGGGGAATTACGGCGGATACGGCGCTGCGTCTGGCACGGTACTTTGGGACGACGCCGGACTTCTGGATGAAGATGCAGATGTCTTACGACCTGGCGTTGGCCAGCCGAGAGGTTATGGCGCGGATCGAGGTGGAGATTTTTCCCGCGCCGCGAACAGAGTCAGGGGATTTGAAGGCTAGGCAGATTGCATGAGTTACGTCTTGATGCAGGTTCAGTAAAGAGGAAAAAGGTTAAAACAAACTATGCCCACAACCCAGAACAAGGACTATTACGGCACGCTTGGCGTAAAGAAAACGGCGACCTCTGAGGAGATTCGCAAGGCGTTCAGGAAAGCTGCGCGGCGCTATCACCCGGACGTCAACCCCGGCGACAAGAAGGCCGAGGAGAAGTTCAAAGAGATCTCCGAAGCCAACGATGTGCTCAGCGACGAGAAGAAGCGCAAGGTCTATGACCAGGTGGGCTTCTACTCCGACCAGATTGACCCGGCGCAGGCCGAGGCCTATGCGCGCCAGCAGGGCGGGGGCGGGCAATCTCCCGTGGACTTCGGCGGCTTCGACTTCTCGGGCTTCCAGGGTGGTCCGGGCCAGCAGCCCAGTCAGCAGGCGGGCGCGGGGTCGGCTTCGTGGGGTAGCTTCAAAGACATTTTCTCCGGGATTTTTAGCGGAGCGCAGCAGCCGCAGCGCCCACGCGGCCCGCAGCCGGGTACCGACCTCGAATACCAGGCCACCGTGGACTTCTGGACCGCCATTCGCGGCGGGCAGGCGCGCATTCAGGTCAATCGCCAGGAGGTGTGTCCCGCTTGCCACGGAATGGCGCAGTCTGGCGGGTCCATGCCGTGCCCGGAGTGCAACGGCACGGGGCAGGTGACGCAGATGGGCGGACGCATGAAGTTCAATATCACCTGCCCGCGCTGCAACGGTACCGGGCGCATTGCCAACGACTGCACCACCTGCCAGGGCGAAGGCGTGGTGAACCGCACGGAGACTGTGGAGTTCCGCATGAAGGCAGGTACCCGCGACGGACAGCGCATCCGCCTCCAGGGCAAAGGAAACGCGGGGTTGAACGGAGGCCCGGCGGGAGACCTTTTCGTCATCGTCCGCACCGGAACCCACCCCGTTTTCGCGCGCGTAGGCGACGACATTCAATTGACCGTCCCGGTGACCGTCCCCGAGGCCTCACTGGGAGCCAAAGTGGACGTGCCAACCATCGACGGCCGCGCGCAGTTGAAGATTCCCCCCGGCACCCAGAGCGGGCAAAAGCTGCGTATGAGGGAGCGCGGCGTTGAGAGCTCTCAGCAGCCCGGCCAGCGCGGCGACCAGATCGTGACCGTCGAGGTGGTAGTGCCGACCCTCCAGGACGAGCGCAGCCGCGAGATCATGCGCGAGCTGGCCAAGCTGAATAGTCAAGATCCGCGCGTGGCGCTGTTTGAAAAGCTATGATTCTGGTAAGCTTTCGGCAGCTTTTTAAAGAATGATCGAGTGTGCCAGAATGCCCAGGCGTCAAGAAAAAGAACGACGAGACTTTGGGTTCGATGAAGAGTTTTTCGGATTTGAATGGCATCCTGTCAAAGCCGCATCAAATTTGAAGAAGCACAAAGTATCTTTCCCGGAGGCCAGCACCGTGTTCAGAGATACACGGCGTATTGAGGCTCCCGACCAGTGGCATAGCGACGACGAACAGCGTTATCTTGGAATTGGAAGGTCTATCCAGGGACGTATCCTGTGCATTTACTACACGTTTCGCGCCAAGAATATCCGAATTATCAGCGCACGGCCAGCGGAACGATGGGAAAGGAATGAATATGAAACCGGAAACGAATAGAAACGAAGTTGAAATGCGAAGCAGATTTGATTTTTCCAGGGCCACACGCGGCAGATTCTCTGGCCGGTACGAGCAAGCTCACAGCGTGACGCTTCTGGACGGAGAGCCAGACATGGACGATCCCCTGGATCTGAGCGACGGCCTGCACAGCACGCGTGAAGCCGGCAAGCGTATTTTTGTATCGCGTGTTCAGGCCGCGGGACTCAAACTGGCCCAACCCATGAATGATAAAAGCATCGACTATCTAATCTACAACGATACCGGGCAGAGTCATGAACTGGTTTCGTATGCAGTTAAACTCAAGACGTCAAGTTCCAAGACTTTTTACTTGTATAAGAAGTATGAACAAATTCCGCGCTTTCTTTTGGTTTACGTTTGGAATGCGCGCGGTCCCGAAGAAAGTAGCATTTACGCGCTAACATACGAGGAAGCATTGCGGATACTCGAAGCCAAAGGCTATGCCAAGAGCGAATCATGGATCAAAGAAGGTGGATTTTCAGTAACTGATGCCGGTCCAGAACTCTTGGATATGCTCAAACCCTACCAGATGACCGAGAAAAGCTGGCGGGAAAAGTTGCAAGTCGCCTGAGAAGCAACTATGGCCGCAAAACGCAAATCGAAAGGCGCGTACATGATCTCGGCGGTGGCCGAGATGTACGAGATCCATCCCCAGACCCTGCGCCTCTATGAGCGCGAAGGCCTGCTGAAACCGTCGCGTACTGAGGGCAACACGCGGCTCTATACGGACGAGGATCTGGAGCGGCTGGAGTTTATCTTGAACCTGGCGCGCGACCTGGGCGTCAACATCGCCGGCATCGCCATCATCTTGCAGATGCGCGAGCGCATGGAAGAGATGAACCGCCAGATGCAGAGCTTCGTCGAATACGTGCGCACCGAAATGCTGTCGCGCTTCCAGCAGAATGCACCTACGGGCGGAGCGGCAATTGTGCCCCTGCGCCGCCAGTCCATAGCGCCCAAACCGGTGATTGTGACCAAAGCCGGGGCCAAGCGCGAAGGATAAAGCGCCATGCCGGCACGATCGAAACAGCGCCACTGCCGACCATTCAGAAGATTCCCTTCCCCCCATCATCCTCACACAGCCTGAGCCGCGACTGGCTACACTGATGAATAGCGTGGCCGCTCACACACCATTGACGCTATCGAAGTATCGCGGGCGGCTTGCACCCTCGCCTACCGGTTATCTGCATGTGGGCCATGCGCGCACGTTTTGGGCGGCCTTTGAGCGCGCGCGCCGGGCCGGCGGTGTGCTGGCGATGCGCATGGAAGACCTGGATGCGGAGCGCAGCCGCCAAGCCTATGCCGAGGCTGCCCTTGAAGACATGGGCTGGCTGGGGATTCGCTGGCAGGAAGGCCCGGATGTGGGTGGGCCTTTTGGGCCGTACGCGCAGAGCGGCCGCGGGACGATCTATCTCGACGCGTGGCGCGGGTTGTTGAGGCACGGCTTCATTTATCCCTGCCGCTGCTCGCGCAAGGATTTGGAAGCCGCACTCAGCGCACCGCACGAGAACCAATCAGCAGGCACGAATGGCTCACAGATCGAGCCGTTGGACGACGAGCCGGTTTATCCGGGAACCTGTAGGTCACGAACTGCCGCGAGCGAGACGGAGACGCCGGAGGGCTTCAACTGGCGATTCCGCGTTCCCGACGGGGAGGCCATCGAGTTTGAAGACCAGAATCTGGGCCCGCAGCGGTTTGTGGCGGGAAAGGATTTTGGCGACTTCGTGGTGTGGCGGCGCGATGGCGTTCCCAGCTATCAGCTTGCCTGTGTGGCCGATGACGCGGCCATGCAAATCACCGAAGTGGTGCGCGGTGAAGACCTGCTCAAGTCGACCGCCCGGCAGATTCTGCTGAACCGCGCACTGGGCTTTGAAAATCCAGACTGGTTTCACTGCCGCCTGGCGGTGGACGTGAACGGCCGTCGGCTTGCCAAACGCCACGACGCGCTGAGTTTGCGCACCTTGCGCCAGCGCGGCCTCTCGCCCGCGGAAGTACTATATGGGAGACTGCCGTTGGAAGCGTGACGGTTGCCGATGCGCATCTCGCCGGCCATAATGTGGTTCACAGTATCCAGTCTGTGGCTGCCCATTGAGTGTTCTCTGAGCGGGCGGCGGTAGCGAAGGTATCCGTTCAAAAAACCGGGCTTGTGCGGAGGCTCCCCCGCTGGTACATTGGTGGGTTCATAACATCTATCTGCAATGCCTCTATGCGCCTGCGATCCCTCCCAACCTTTGCAATCGTTGTCCTGCTGCTTTCTCCGATGCGATTCCTCGGTCAGAATGCAGCCCGCGACTTCCGCTTCGGTCCAACCGGCCAAACCACCGTCGCCCTCTCTGAGCAAAGCATTATTGAAGTCACGATCAACGGCACGGGGCCTTATAAGGTCTTCTTCGACACGGGCGCAGGCGTCAATATCCTCAATCCGGAAGTCATCGCCCAGCTCAATTTGCCTCCCAGCAATACTGTTGGACAGCTTAAAGGCATCAGCGGCGGCCAGGTCGAGAGCAAGTCCTTTCATGCCGAGGAACTCCGTATCGGCGATCTCACGCTCAGCAATCAGGATTTCTTCAATGTCCCCATTCCGCTGCCCAAAAGCTTCGGCATCGTCGGCGCCATCGGCTACGAACTCTTCAGCCGCGTCGTCGCCAAGGCCGACTACGAACACCACCGGCTCACTTTATTCGATCCCGCCACATTTTCTTATTCCGGCTTAGGCGAGAAGCTGGATCTCGAGTCCGACCCGCTCCAGCTTATCGTTCAGGCTCACCTCGGTAAAGTCGCGGGCAATTTCATCCTCGACACAGGAGCCTTGGGTCAAACCGGGATCAGCTTCCACAGTTGGTTCGTGCGCAAGCATCACCTGGAGCGCAAATTTGTCCGCCATTATCACGGCGTGTTTTCGGAAGGCGCCGACGGCAAAGCTCCCGCTTCTACAATCGAACGAATCCGCCCTGTCTGCTTCGGCCCGGCCTGCATTGCCCGCCTGGTGGGCGAACTCAGCGGCGCCAATGAACATAGCCCGTATGCCGGTAGTATCGGCCAGGAGATACTTCGCCGATTCACCACTACCGTCGACTGGCAGCGTCACGCCCTTTATGTCGAGAAAACTTCGCGATGGAACGAGCCGCTCGTTTATGACCAGACCGGCCTGCTTACCGATTTTGCCGATAGCGGGACACCCCTCGTTGTGAACAAGGTTCTTTCCCACAGTCCCGCCAGCCGGGCACATCTGAAAGCCGGCGATCACATCATGCTCATCGACGGCCACCCTCCCGCACAAGGCCTGCTCGGCGACGATCCGGCCTTTCTCCAGCCCGCTGGAACCCATGTCGCGCTTACCGTCCAGCGCGGCAGCAATACTCTGCAAATTACGCTCATTCTGAAAGATATCCTCTGAAGGAAGCGCAAGGACAGCCGGAAACGTTGCACCTTTATCCAAAACAAGGCGCCAACCCGCTCTTTTGACAACTTGATCGAGTCTTCATGTTGATGCATGGTGCGAATTGCCGCGGTTATTAACCGTGCCGGATAAACGTGCCGTCGTGCAGTTCGTTCATGGCCTGGCGCAGCTCGGCCTGGGTGTTCATCACGATCGGCCCGTACCACGCCACCGGCTCCTCCAGCGGCTTGCCTGAAACGAGCAGGAAGCGGATGCCCTCAGGGCCGGACTGGACCACGATCTCGTCGCCTCGGTCGAAGAGGACCAGCGAGTGGTTTTTCGCATCGTAGACCGGCTGCGCGTTGGGATCAATCGCCGACTCCGTCAGCACCGCCTGGGGATCTGAAGCGTCGCGGAAGGTACCCGAGCCGGCAAAGACATAGGCAAAGGCACTGCGCGTGGTCTCCACCTGGATGCGCTTGCGCTTGCCCGGCGGGACGGAGATATCGACGTAGCGCGCGTTGGCGTAACTGGCCTCAGTGGCCACGCCTTCGACCGGGCCTTTCTGGCCCCAGAACTCGCCGCAGATGATGCGCGCGTGCGTCCCATCGTCCTCGGTCACCTCGGGGATGGCAGCGGCCGGAATGTCCTGGTAGCGCGGGGCAGTCATTTTGAGCGCAGCGGGCAGGTTGGCCCACAACTGGAAGCCGTGCATGCGGCCCTTGGCGTCGCCTTTGGGCATCTCCTGGTGCAGGATTCCGCTGCCGGCGGTCATCCACTGCACGTCGCCGGCGGTCATGCGGCCTTTGTTGCCCAGGCTGTCGCCGTGCGCCACCTCGCCGGCCAGCACGTAGGTGATGGTCTCGATTCCGCGGTGGGGATGCCAGGGGAATCCGGCCAGGTAATCTGCTGGATTGTCATTGCGGAAATCGTCGAGCAGCAGGAACGGATCGAACTCCTTGGTCTTGCCAAAGCCGAAGGCGCGCTGCAATTTCACGCCTGCCCCCTCAACGGTGGGCGTGGTTTCAAGAATCTGACGGACGGGACGAAGCGACATGGTTGACCTCCTGTGCCTTACAGAAGATTGGATGCGCGAGCAAGATATTCGTTGCAACAGGTATTAGAATGGACAACTCGCAGGCGGGCTCTTAGGATCTCAGCGCTCTTCGCGGAGTGCGCGCTTATGGGGCTATATAGCTCATTGATTCTGTTTGATTTATGCGGGGTATGAAACCCACGCCTGCCTCCCGGTCCAGTTTCTCCGCATCCAGTTAAGGCCCTGCAAATTCCGCCCATTCAGAGGGCTGAAGCCCTCTGCCGCTTCCAGAATCTTCCATTTAGAACTGTGGTACCAGTAGAGTGGTTGGGTTTGGCGCTGGACGATTTTCTCAAGGCGGCTGCCTGGTTGCGGGTTGGCAGCGGCAATGAGATAGGATGATGCACGGATGGGAAAACCTATGAATCGCCGTGAATTCTCCGCACTGTTGCCTTTGGCGCTGGCCGCTCCGGCGCTTGCGCCCGCCGCGCATGCCCAAGCTGCCGCGCCTCAAGCCGCAGGCGCGCCGGCTCAACTGCCGAAGCTGGCGTCGGGTGAATACCCTATGGGTCCCGCGAGCAACCCGCAGACGCCGCGTGTCTCTCACCACTACCTTGCCGGCCTGCTGCCAGACAATATCCGGCTCGAGGCACACGTTACATTTCTCGCGCCGGGAGCGCCGCCGGAGCAAATCGCGCATCACAAGCATTCGGAGATGTGGTTTATCCGTGAAGGCACTGTGACGCTGATGACCGCGGGCACGA
>Ga0302320_10004873_pt1 | contig 30271 bp, 22 predicted proteins | sample Bog_T0_3_FD_202130 | JGI IMG/M metagenome (GOLD analysis project Ga0302320, IMG submission 202130) | Peat permafrost microbial communities from Stordalen Mire near Abisko, Sweden - Bog_T0_3 | ecosystem: Environmental > Terrestrial > Soil > Wetlands > Peat | place: Sweden: Abisko, Stordalen Mire... | reverse complement strand
CTGGCGCAGATCAATCGGACACGACCGCGGGCAGCCTCTTCTGGCCGCTCTTCCTGCGCGGCCTGGGCAGCGTCTGCATGTTCCTGCCGCTCAGCCTGGCGACGCTGGGCTCCCTGCCGCTGCAGAAGGTGTCCGCCGGCTCGGGCTTCTACAACCTCACCCGCCAGCTCGGCAGCAGCATCGGCATCGCCATCATCACGACCGTGCTCGCCCACCGCGAGGCGGTGCACCGGGCGGTGCTGGTCGACCAGATCAGCCTCGCACGGCCGCAGACCCTCGCCCGCCTGCAGGGCATCAGCGGCGCCCTCGCCCGGCACAGCGCCGACCCGGTGTATGTCCGGCGGGCGGCCTGGGCCGTGATCGACCGCCTGGTCAATGGCCAGGCGATGCTGCTTTCCTTCGCCGACGTCTTCCGCGACGTCGCCCTCGCCTTCGTTATCTCCCTGCCGCTCCTGCTGCTCCTGGGCAAGGGCCGGAGCAAAATCCGTCCGGAAGCGGCCGGCCACTGATCTCCCAAACTTTAATCCTATGAGTTCCGATTCACCCAGCGCCCCAACCCATCCGGCTCCAAGCGCGGCCGCCGCACCGAAACCCAAGCGCCGGTTCGGCCGAATCCTCCTGGTGGGCGGGGGATTCTGCGTCCTCGCCTGGCTGGCCCACGTCCTAATCCATCTCTGGTACTATGAGGAGACCGACGACGCGTTCATCGCCGGCCACGTCCACCAGATCAGCGCGCAGATTTCCGGCCCGGTGAAGGCGGTCCTGGTGCAGGACAACCAGGATGTCGTTGCAGGCGCGCCGCTGGTGCAGATCGACCCCTTGGAATTCCAGATCGCCGGCCTCAAGGCCCAGGCCGGCTCCCTCGAAGCCGCGGCCGCCGAGACCCAGGCGCAGGCGGCCGAGGCCGAGGCCGAAGCGGCGCTGCCCGAGGCCAAGGCCCGCGCGACGCAGGCCGCGGCGCAGGTGGACCAGGCCGAGGCGGAGGCAGGCCTCGCGCAGCTCACGCTCCAGCGCGACCAGCGCATGGCCCAGGGCGACGACCATGCGGTGACGCCCGCGGACCTGGACGCCGCCCGCAGCGCCGACGCTGCGGCGCGGGCGACGGTCCGCGCCGCCCGGGCCAATGTCGCCGCGCTTGCGGCCGCGGTAACCTCGGCCCAGGCCCAGGACCGGGTCGCGCAAGCCCAGCGCCAGGCGGCGCAGGCGACGGTCGCCGCGGCGCAGGCGGCGGTCCGCGACGCCCAGCGCGAGCTGGCCTACGCCGACATCGCCGCTCCTGCCGCCGGCCGGGTCGGCGGAAAAAATGTCGAGGTTGGCGACCGCGTGCAGGCCGGCCAGACGCTCATGGTGGTGGTCGAGCCCCAGGTGTGGGTGGTCGCCAATTTCAAGGAGACGCAGCTTGCCCGGATGCGCCCAGGGCAGCCGGTCGAGGTGGACATCGACGCGATCCCCGAGCGGACCCTGAAGGGCACGATCGAAAGCGTGGCGCCGGCCAGCGGCGCCCAGTTCGCCCTCCTGCCGCCGGACAACGCTACCGGGAACTTCACCAAGGTCGTCCAGCGGGTTCCGGTCAAGATCGCGCTCGATCCGGCCGACCTGCAGGGCCTCGGCGATCGGGTTCGGCCGGGACTTTCGGCGGTGGTCAGCGTGCGGGTGCGCTGAACGCCCTTGGCCCAGCCCTGCCGACGAAGCTCGGCCGGTGATTCGCGCAGCGAGGTCTCGGCCCGCGCGGCTCTCTGGCGCAAGCTCGATCGTGGACGGCAGACGGTCCGCTCGTGCGCGCTCCAACGCGTTGGCCACGCGGTGAAGCGATGGAACCTTCTAAGGGTTCTCTGGGGCTTTCGGCAGCAATCCGACAATTCTTGGCAGGACTTGGGCGCTGTTGACCGCGGCCGTGTACGCGGCCAATTGCGATGCGCTCAGGATGGCCTCCGTCTGCACCTGCGCCAGCGCCGCCCCCCAATCGACCGTTCCCGGGCCGGCGCTTTTGCCCTGCTTGAAGGCGGCGCTGGCCCCGGCTGCGGCCTCCACCATTTGGTCGGCCTGCTGGACGGTCAGCGGTTCGCCGCTCAAGGCCAATTGCCCGGCCACCGAGTCGACAATATTTCGAATCGGGACCGAGCGTTCGAACGCGTCCGCCTGACTATAACCGGCCGCCCCAAGCAAGGCGGTTTGGACGGCCTGATAGTCGCCCGCCGCTTGTTGGCGAAGAGCGGCCAGGCTAGGGTCTTCCGGCGGCAAGCGTTGTGCCCGGGCGGTCGCGGCGAGATCCAACGCCGCTTCATCCCGCTTGACCATGTTCTGGACGAACTGGTCTGTCTGCGCGGAGGTCAATCCCAGCTTTTGGAAGAGCGCCCCGTAACGCAGGAGCAGTTTCGGGCGCTGCGCCGCAAAATACAGGGCCTGGAATTTCGGATCGTTGAGGATGGCCAGGCCGAGATTTGCCGGAGCGATCCCCTTTGGCTTCGGGGCCGGCTGATTTGTGCCCTGCCGATTCGACCTAGCAGCGCGCCGGGGCCTTTGCGCGCGGTCGGCAGCGGCCGCCCGCTCCGCCGCGCGCTGGATGGCGGCTTCGAGCCGGGTGCGGTCCCGGGCAGCCAGCGCCAGCAGGTTCCGATCCTCGCGCTGCGCGCGCCAGGAGGTGTAGGCTGCCACCGCCGCCAAAACCGCGATCATTCCGGCGGCCAAAAGGATCTGTCTTCGGGCAATCATGGATTCAGTGAATTTCCACGCCGGCACCGGCGCCGAATTGCATCTGCACGTTGACCGGGCCATTGGCAGAGCCGAAGGCGCCTGTTTGCGCCAAGGCCTGGTTGGCCACCGCCTGTTGCTGCAACCTCGCCAGGATCGCGAGCTGCGATGGGCTCAGGAAGGCCTGGGCTTGCGCCAGCGCCTGGTCCCAATTCACGGAGCTGGCATTGGCGGTGCCGCCGTCCTGATAGTCCGCGCTTAGCGCGGCGAGCAGGCTCTGCAACTGGGCCGCCTGATCCGCGGTGACGGGACTGGGGGTGTAGTAGGAGGACGCGGCCAACTGCGTCACTAACGTGCGCAGCGGCGCCTGGCGCGTGGCCTCCCGGAATTGCTCAAAACCTTGGGGCCCGAGCAGGGCCTGCAGCTGCGCCGTCTTTTCGTCTTCGGACAGCGTTAGGTCGCTGTCCGGGAAGGCAAAATTGCCGGTGCTGTTGCCCAAGATCATCGGTCTTTGCGCGGCGGAGACGATGCGCCCAAAGGCTTCGATTTGGGCCGCATTGAGGCCCAGCGTTTTGACGAGCGCGCCATACTGAGCGTCAAAATCAGCCTTTGCGCGCTGCCGGAGGAGGTCGCGGATCTCCGGATGGTCCGCCAGCAGCCTCTTCCCCCGCTCAATGGCGTCGTCGCCCGGTGTCGGCGAGGGAGCGGCCGACGAAGCACTTGCCAGGGCTGGTCCCTGCGGCGCTTGGGCCGTCGCCGCGCCTGCGGCGCTCTGTTCCAGCAAATCCAGCCGAGTTCGCAGCCCGGCATTCTCAAGCTCGGCAGCGGCCACCGCCGCGCGCAGCTGTCGGGTGGCGCAAACTTCGTAGGAGACGGTGCCGAGCGCGACCGCCAGCACCACGGCGATGCCGCCGACGAATTTGGAGGTGGCCATCAGGGAAATGAATCCGAAGGCCGGCGCGGCGGCCAAGGCGCCGCCGGCCACCGCGGCGGCGAGGCCGGCCGGAGCCGCGGCCACCGCCTGGTTGGCCAGAGCCGCGCCCAGCACCGCCGTCGTCGAGGTCAGGCCATGCCGCGCAAGCAGGCCGCGCAACCGTTCCAAGGCCCGCTCCACCCGTTTTTGGGCGGCGTCTTCGCCGACCCCGAGTTCTCGTCCGACCTCGGCCAGCGAGCGCCCGTCGAAAAAACGCAAGAGCAGCGCCTGACGGTCCTGTTCCGCCAGGGTGAGGATGGCGCGGTCAAGCGCCGGCCGGATTTGCAGCCAGACCGCGTCCGCGCTGGGCGCAGAATTTAGATCATGCATCGTTTGAGCCTCCGCTTCGCGAACCCTTCTGCGCTGCTCAGTCCGCACGACTTTGGCCGCGGCAAAATGCGTGCTGGTGTAAAACCAGCCGATCAAGGACGGGTGGCCGCGCAGGGCGGGCGCCTTCCGGGCTAAGTCCGCGAAAACCGTCTGCGCCACATCTTGGGCCCGATGCGAGTCGCCACCGACCTGCCGCAAGGCCGCCGAATAGACCAGATCGAAGCGCCCCGTCACCAGGGTGGTAAACGCCTCCTGCGAGCGTTCGTCGACGTAGCGGCGCAAGAGTTCGGCATCATTCATCGGCTTTCTGAAAGCTAACACCCGCCGCCCGCCAAATCCGACAGAAATCAAGGCAGCGCAACGCTTTGATCCGCTCGCGACGGGTGCCGGAGCTTGGGCTACCATGAAGGACTGCGGTTATTCGACGCGTAATGCCTCGATCGGATCGATTCGAGCAGCCTGGCGGGCGGGCAGATAGCTCGCGAGCGCGGCCACGGCCGCCAGGAGCATAGAAACGATCCAATAGGCCCAGGGATCGGTCGGCTTCAGTTCGAAGAGGAAACTCTGCATATAGCTGCTGAGCAGCAAGGCGCTCGAAAGCCCAACCCCCAGCCCGATGCCGATTTTCATCCCCCCCTGCCGCATCACCAGACCAATAATCTGCGGCCGAGTCGCTCCGAGAGCGCCGCGGATGCCGATCTCCCGGGTGCGCTGCGCCACGTCATAGGCGAGGACGCCATAAATGCCGAGCGCGGCGAGAAACAGCGCCAGCGCCGCGAAGCCGCCGAGGAGCAGCATCACGGCCCGGCGATTGTCGAAGGATTCATCGATGGCTGCCTGCACGGTGCCGGTCTCGAAGAGCGCGATGGCGGGGTCGATGGCGCGCAGCTTGGCATGCAGCAAGGCGGCCAGGTCGCTCAACGGGCGGCCCGAACGCGCGAAGAGGCTCAAGCCGCCGGGCCGCGTCGGCAGGATCGGGTAATATACAAAGGGGAGGTTGCTCTTGTCCTCCACGCCGTTGTGCGGCACGTAGCGGACGACGCCGACGATCACCGGCCAGTCCGAATCCTTCGCCGGCACCCCGCCGAAGGTGAAGTGCGCGCCGACCGCCGATCGGCCGGGAAAGTACCGCTGGGCAAAATGCTCGTCCACGACGTAGGCTTGGCGGTCCAAGCCCGTGTCTTCCGCGGTGAAAAACCGCCCCGCGATCAGGGCGATGTGCAGGGCCTCGAAATAACCGACGGACACGCCGACCTGATAGGCGCCCGGCTGCGGCGCGCCCGGGGGCAGCGCGCTATCCTTCAGCGTGAGGGCCACGATAGGCAGTTTGCCCTCAAACGGGACGCTGCTGGCGAGCGCCGCGTCGCTGACGCCGGGAATCTCCTGGATCGCTTCCAGAAGCGCCTGCTGGAAGGTGGCCGAACGGGCCGCTGTCCGGTACCCGGACGGCAGGGCGAGGCGGCCGGTGATCAAGCCCCGCGGGTCGAAGCCGGGATTGATCGCCAGCGCGTTCGCAAAGCTGTGGATCAGCAGCCCCGCCCCCGCCAGCAGCACGAGGGCCACGGCCACCTGGCCCGTGACCAGGAAGCTGCTGAGCGTCCGCACGCGACGGCCACCCGAGGCGCTGCGCGAACCGCGATGAATCAACTCCATCAGATTCGCGCGCACGATGTGGGCCACGGGCAGAACGCCGATCAAAAGGCCGACCGCGACGGACAGAATGACCGTGAAGCCGAGCACGCGCCCGTCGATCGCGAAGGGAAGCAGGTTGGGCAGCATCTGCGCGCTGAAGCGGTTGACGACCTGGATCGCCCCCCAGGCCAGTCCGATGCCCAGCCCGGCGCCGGTCAGCGTCAGGACGAGGCTTTCGACCAGCAGTTGGCGGGCGATGGCTCCGCGGCTGGCGCCGAGCGCAAATCGGATCGCGAGTTCCCCCTGGCGGCCGTTGGCCCGTGTGAGCAGCAAATTAGCGACATTGACGCAGCCAATCAAGAGGACGAAGAGGACCCCGCCCTGCAAGAGATAGAGCGACGATCGGAGCGGCTGCACCCGCTCAACCTCCACCGGCACCACCGCGATCTTGTGACCGGCCCGATCGATGAAGGCCTTTTCTTGCGGCGGCGCGGTGTCGTAGAAGCGCTGCTCAACCGCCCCGGCCTCAGCTTGCGCCTGGCCGACCGGGATGCCCGGCTTGAGCCGCGCATACAGCGGCGTCGACAGTAAAAACCGGGCCTTGGGGTTGATCCGGTCCGGCGTCCACGCGATGGGTCGGACAAACCTCACCTGGGCGTCGAAGGCCTCGAGCGCCCGCGGCGCGACGCCGATAATGCGGACGGAATCACCATCGATGCGCACCGGCCGGTCGAGGACCCCGGGATCCTCGTGAAAATGAGATTCCCAGAAGGACTGCGTCAGCACGATCACCTTGTCGGCGCCCGGCTGGCTGTTCTGCAAAGTGAAGAATTGCCCGATGACCGGCTTGAGCCCCAGGACCTCGAACATCTCCGCGGTGCAGCGGGCGTACTGGATCCGCTCGGCCGAACCTTCATCCCCGAACATGGCAGCCGAAAGTCCCCACAAGCCGACGCAATCGTAGGATGCCGTCGTGGTTTTGTAATCGTTGTATTGGGCGAGGCTGCTCGGCATCTTGGGGAGGCCGGCCTTGGAGAAAATGTTGTAGATTTCGACGATCCGCTCCGGCTGCGGGAAAGGCAGCGGCTTGAGAAGCAGCGCATAGACCATCGAAAAGATGGAGGTATTGGCGCCGATGCAGAGCGCCAGCGTGAGCAACGCAATCGTGGAAAAGCCGCGGCTTTTCCACAGCAGGCGCGCGGCATGGCGGAGATCGCCACCCGTGCCCGCGACGATCCGAATCAGCGCCGATTTGACCGGAGCGGAGCTGGGCGCCCCGGAGTTCATTGCTGCTGGACCTGCGCAAAAGCGACTATTGCGCCTTCGGCCACTCTTGATCGTGGCCCATCTGATGGAGAATCACGCTGGTCACCTTGCCGTCGGCGTCCTTCACAAAGGTCAGCTGCGCGTCGACCCTCTTCAGGAAGAACTCCGTGTCGGACGTGGCGAAAATCTCCACCTTCGGCTGGTTCGTGATCATCGTGTACAGATGGCCGTCTTCGCGGGTGACCGTGAGCTTCATCCCCGGCGCGATGAGGTAGTCCCCGAGAATCGGATTGGAATGCGCCTCATCGAGCTTGATTTCGACGGGTGCGGCGGTCGCGGCTGCTGGGCCGCTCGCCGCGTTGGGTGTGTCGGCGGAGAGATTCGCGGTCGCAAATGTTGCGGCCGAAAGGACGAGGCAGAACAACGTTGGCGTTTTCATAGGGCTGGCGGATTTCGATGGTTGCGGAAGAAAATCACTCTCTAGCGCCTGCGTCCTTGAACGGTCGCACGGCCAAGCCGGCGAAACCGGCCGGAGCGCATGTGTCCTCGGAGGAGCTTCTGCGGGCAAAGGCTGTCATTGGCATTTCGAGGGTTAACACCCGCCAGAAACCAAATCCGACAGGGATACTCGCCGAAAGGCGCTGCGGCGGCAGTCCCGCCTTCACTTGCGGGCCACGAAGGCAAAAAAGCGCCCGGCCAATTCGGCCGGGCGCTTGAAGCTAAACGAGGGCTGGAAAGCCCTTATTCCTGGGCGGGCTCGTCTTCCTTCTTGGACGCCTCGTCGAGGATGTCGCCGAGGTTCATCATGTCGTTGCCGGCGCTGCGCTTCAGCGCTTCGTAGGTCGCCGTCTCCGCGGCGAGCTGCTCGCTGCTGTAGTTGGCGGCCTTGATCGACAGGCCGAGCCGGCGCTCGTCGCGGTCGATCTTGATCACGCGGGCGCTGACGGCCTGGCCGGGCTTGAGGTGGTCCTTCACCTTGTCGATCCGGTCCTCGCTGATCTGCGAGATGTGCACGAGGCCGTCGATGCCATCCTTCAGCTCCACGAAGGCGCCGAAGGAGGTGACCTTGGTCACCGTGCCCTGGACGACGTCGCCGATCTTGAAGAACGAGTCGATGTCCGACCACGGATCGATCGCCAGCTGCTTCATGCCGAGGCTGATGCGCTGCTGCTGGGGATCGACGTCGAGGACGATGGCGTCCACTTCGTCGCCCTTCTTCAGCATTTCCGAGGGCAGGTTCACCTTGCGGGTCCAGCTCATGTCGGAGACGTGCACCATGCCGTCGATGCCCTCCTCGAGTTCGATGAAGGCGCCGTAGGTGGTCATGTTGCGCACCTTGCCGCGGACGCGGGCGCCGATCGGATAGTTGTGGCGCACCATGTCCCAGGGGTTCGGCTCGAGCTGGCGCAGGCCGAGGGAGATCTTCTGCTCCTCCTTCTGGATGCCCAGCACCACGGCGTCGACCTCCTGCCCGACCTTGAGCAGTTCGGACGGCTTGGTGATGCGCTTGGTCCAGGACATCTCGGTGATGTGCACCAGGCCCTCGACGCCCGGCTCGAGTTCCACGAAGGCGCCGTAGGGCACCAGATTGACGACCTTGCCGCGGACCTTGGCGCCGACCGGGTACTTCCGGTCGATCTCATCCCACGGATTGCGGGTGGTCTGCTTCAGGCCCAGGGAAACGCGCTCTTTCTCGCGGTTCACCTCGATGATCATGACCTGGATCTCCTCGCCCTGCTTCAGCATCTCCGAGGGATGCGAAATTCGGCCCCAGCTCATGTCGGTGATGTGGAGCAGGCCGTCCATGCCGTCCAGGTCGATGAACGCCCCGAAATCGGTGATGTTCTTGACCACGCCCTTGCGGACCTGGCCGGGCTGGATCGAGTCGAGCAGGTTGCGGCGCTTGGTGGTGCGCTGCTCCTCGATGAGCTCACGGCGCGAGAGCACGATGTTGCGGCGCTCGAGATTGATCTTCAGGACCTTGAAGTCGTAGGTCTGGCCGACGTACTGATCCAGGTTCTTCGGCGGCTGCACATCGATGTGCGAGGCCGGCATGAAGGCGTCGACCCCGATGCTGATGATCAGGCCGCCCTTGACCTTGGCCTTGACCCGGCCGGTGGCGACGGAGCCTTCCGGAAATTTGGTGAGGATGTTGTCCCAGTTCTTCTTCTGCTCGGCCTTGTCGAACGACAGGACGGGGCTGCCGTTCTTGTCCTCCAGGCGCTCGACGAGAACCTCGATCGTGGAGCCGATCTGCAGTTCGCCGATGTCGATGAACTCGTTGGCGGGGATCACTCCCTCGGATTTGCCGCCGATGTCGACGACGACCTCGTTCTGGCGGATTTCGGTGATGGTGCCCGGGACAATGGCGCCTTCCTTCAGGCGATCGAAGGCGGATTGGGCGAGCAACTCTTGCATTACTGAACTCATAGGCGGATTCGGCCGAAAGACGTCTGCTCCAGGACACCTTCCCGCCGGTGACGGCCTTGCGGCCGCGGGTTGACGGTTGGACTGTAAGAAAAAGCCGGCGGGAGCATCGCGGCGACGCCAGCTTGACCGATATCAAGGCCGCGAAGGGTCAGCCTCCCATGGGCCGCCGGGACGGGCAAGACGAAAAAGGGGCGCCGCGCGGCCCATTCTTAATTATTTGGCAGCCAGAATCTTGCCGCCGACCGAATCACTTGGCGGGCGGCAGGACCAAGTTCTGCTGGATCTCATGGAAGAAGGCCTGGGCCAAAGCCGTGTCGCGCAGCGGGGCCTCGGTGCCGAGCCCTTGGTGGTTCTCGGAATCCTGCTCGATGATCTCGGTCAGCTGCACGGTGACGGTGGTGCCGGTGCCGTCCAGCGTCGGATCGAGATGCGCCTTCAGGGTGTACTGGTGGGCGCTGCCCGGATCATCGCCCGGGTTGACCGCACTGACGCCATCGACCTCGCCCTGTTTCTCCCCTCCGTGGGTGAAGCGGAAATCCATCTGGGTCAGGGCGGCGCGCGCCGCCGCGTACGTCGCCGGCTCCGAGGCCGTGAAGGTCTGCGCGGTGGAGGGCCCGTCGCCGGTCAGGCGGCCGCGCACATCCTCGACCGTGGATTCGCAGCCCGCCAGAAGCAGACCGGCGCCCAGCGCCCAAAGGAGGGGGAGATTCTTCATGAATTGGGATGGACCCGGACGAACCCGCACGGGCGGCCGGCTAGGCAGGTTGCTGCTGGGAGATACAGTGGAGAGTGCCCAATCCCCAGACAAGTTCCAAGCAGTCGACCAGGATCACCTCGCGGCCCGGGAAGCAGCCGGATAGGATCTCCGCCGCCGCCGCGTCGCGGCGCGGCTGCCGGAAGGCCGGCATCAGCACGGCGCCGTTGAGCACGAGAAAATTGGCGTAGCTGGCCGGCATCCGCCGGCCGGCGTAGAAACACGGCGCGGGCATTGGCAGCTCGGCCAGGCGGAACCGCCGGCCGGCCGGCGTGCGGAAGCCCTGCAGCCGCTCGAGATTCTCCCGCAGGGCGCCATAGTTGGCGTCCCGCGGGTCGCTCTCGACCGCCGTGACAATGCCATCGGCGCTGTAGAACCGGCTGAGATCGTCCACATGCCCGTCGGTGTCGTCGCCGACCACGCCTTCCCCGAGCCAGAGCACCCGCCGGATCCCCAGCCCCTCGCGCAGATTGCGCTCGAGCTCGGCCCGCGTCAGCCCGGGATTGCGGTTGGGGTTCAAAAGGCAGGCCTCGGTCGTGAGGAGAAGCCCCTCGCCGTTGACGTCGATCGAGCCGCCTTCCAGGACCATCGGCCGGGCGAAGCGGCGCAGCCCGCGGGCCCGGGCGACGAGCGCAGGAATGCGGTTGTCCAGCTTCCAAGAAGGGTATTTGCCGCCCCAGGCGTTGAATTTCCAGTCGGTGGCCGCCACCTCGCCGGTGCGCCGGTGCTTGACGAAGATCGGGCCGTGGTCGCGGCACCAGGCGTCATCGGTGGGATGATCGTAGAGTTCGACGTTCGCCAGGTCCGCCCCCGCCTTCTGCAGCAGGGCCTTGGCTCCCTTCTGCAGCGCGTGGCCGAGATTCAGGCGCACGGTCTCGCGCCGGCTGATGAGCGCGGCGATTTCCGCGAACTTCGGCGGGATCGGCCGGAAGTTCCCCGGCCAGGTGGACCGCCGGTGGGGCCAGGACAGCCAGATGGCCTCCTGCTGCTCCCATTCGGCGGGCATGCGGAATCCGAGGGCGGCCGGGGTCGCGGGGGATGGCATCGGGCCTTTCAGTCGACAAACCGTTTCGTGATTTCGCCGTAGGCGTCGATCCGCCGGTCGCGCAGGAACGGCCAGTGGGTGCGCGTCGAGTCGATCTTCGCGAGGTCCACCGGCACGAGCAGGACCTCCTCGTGGCCGACGCCGGCCCGGGCGAGCACCTGGCCGCTCGTCCCGGCCACAAAGCTCTGGCCCCAGAACTCCAGCCCCGGCCCCGCGTCGGGCCGCTCGAGGCCGATCCGGTTGGCCACGGCCACATAGCAGCCGTTGGCCACCGCGTGGGCCCGCTGGATCGTCTCCCAGGCGCTGTGCTGCTCGGCCCCGTCCCGGACCTTATCCTTGGGATGCCAGCCGATCGCGGTCGGATAGAAGAGAATCTCCGCTCCCTGCAGGGCCGTCAGGCGGGCCGCCTCGGGATACCACTGGTCCCAGCAGATGAGGACGCCGATCTTGCCGTACCGGGTGTTCCAGGCGCGAAAGCCGGTGTCCCCGGGGGTGAAATAGAACTTCTCGTAATAGAGCGGATCGTCCGGGATGTGCATCTTGCGGTAGATCCCGAGCAGCGCGCCGTCGGCGTCGATCACCGCCGCGGTGTTGTGGTAAAGCCCGCTCGCGCGCCGCTCGAACAGCGAGACGATCACCACGACCTGGCGCCGCTTGGCGAGCTCTTGGAAAGCCCGGGTGGTGGGGCCCGGGATCGCCTCGGCCAGCTCGAAGGCGGCGTAGTCCTCGCTCTGGCAAAAATACCGGGAACAGAAGAGCTCCTGGGTGCAGATGATTTTGGCACCCTGCGCGGCGGCCCGCTCAGCCAGGGCGAGCGCCTTTTCCAGATTGGCCGCCGGCTCCGCGCCGCAGGCGTGCTGCAGCAGCCCGAGGACCAGCGGCGGCCGGCCGGTTTGCGTGCCGTTCGCAGCCATGGCCGGTCAGTAGACGACCTTGTTCAGGGGGTATTCGACGATGCCCTCGGCGCCGAGGGCCTTGAGCTGCGGCAGGATCTCCCGCACCACGCTCTCGTCGATGATCGTCTCAAGGGCCACCCAGTCCGGATTGCTGAGCGGGGAGATGGTCGGGTTGCGCAGCGCTGGGACGGCCTTGATGATCGCCTCGAGCGCCGGCTTGGGCGCGTTCAGCTTCAGGCCGACCTTGGATTCCGCCTCGAGGGCGCCGCGGAGCAGGAGCGCGATCGTCTCGATCTTCTTGCGCTTGGCCGGGTCGGCCCAGCTCGCCCGGTTGGCGATCAGCTTGATATTGGTCTCCAGCAGCGTGTCGACAATCCGCAGCTTGTTGGCCCGCAGGGAGCTGCCGGTCTCGGTGATGTCGACGATGGCGTCCACGAGGTCGGGCACCTTGACCTCCGTCGCGCCCCAGGAGAACTCGACCGTCACCGGGACCTGCCGGGCCGCGAAGTACTTGCGCACGGTGCTCACCAGCTCCGTGGCGATCCGCTTGCCGGCCAGATCCTCGGCCCGCCGGACCGGCGAGTCCTCGGGGACGCAGAGCACCCAGCGGGACTTCTTGGCGGAGGCCCGGCTGTAAATCAGGTCGCAGACCTCAACCACATCGGAGCCATTCTCCTGGATCCAGTCGTAGCCCGTCAGGCCGCAGTCGAAGAAGCCGTGCTCCACGTAGCGGCTCACCTCCTGGGCGCGGACAAAGCGGCCGTCGAGCTCGGGATCGTTGATCGACGGCTTATAGGAACGGGAGCTCGCGGAAATCTTCCAGCCGGCCTTCGCGAACAGGCCGATCGTGGAATCCTCCATGCTGCCCTTGGGCAGCCCGAGCATCAGCAAGGGTTTGACTGTGGACACGCTTCCCAAGGGAGACCCCGGGGCCAATCCCTTCAATCCTAAAACAATTCGGGGCCCCGGTACCGCTGGCGCGCCTCGGCGAGGGTGCCCTTCATTTCCATCTCTTGCAGGAAGTTGAACAGGTCCTGCTCCCGCGGAGCCGGCGGGGCGATCGGCGTGACCGGCAGATTCAAGTTGAGCGTGGTCAGCCGGAGATTGAGCCGCAGGCGCTCCCCGGCCGCGGCCACCGCCGGGCGGAAGCGCTCCGGGCTCAGCGTCCCGGCCGCCGCCATCACCCCGGCCAGCGAGCCGAACTCCGCCAGCCATTTGGCGGCTGTCTTGGGGCCGACCCCCTCGACGCCCTTGATGTTGTCGGCGCTGTCCCCGACCAGGGCGAGGAAATCGGCAATCTGCGCCGGGGGCACCCCGAATTTCTCCCGGACGCCGGCGGCGTCGAGGCGCCGCCAGCCCAGCTTCGGATTGGCCGAGGGCGGCGGCAGCAGGATCTGGATGCGCTCGCCCACCAGCTGGTAAAAGTCCTTGTCGGAGCTGACGATCAGGACCTCGTGCCCGGCCTGGGCGAGGGCCACCGCCTCGGAGGCAAGCAGGTCGTCGCTCTCCACGCCGGAGACCTCGACGCTCTTCAGGCCCAGGAGCCGGGTCACCTGCTTCAGCGGCTCAATCTGCCGCACCAGCGCCTCGGGCATCTCCGCCCGCTGGGCCTTGTACTCGGGATGAAGGGCCAGCCGGTCCTGGGCCCCCCCGAGGTCGAAGAACACCGCGGTCGCATCGGGACGCTCCTGGTCCGCGAACTTCCACAGCGATTTCACCCAGCCGTGCAGCGCGTTGGTGGGGAAGCCGTCGGCCCGGGTGAGCTCCGGGATCGCGAAAAAGCAGCGGTAGGCCAGGTTGAAGCCGTCGACCAGGAGGTATTTCACGGCCCAAGGACGCCCGAATTGGTCCGATGCCTAGGCCGGCTGGGGGATCGCCGACGGGGTGCCGGCGACCGCCTCCGCCAGGGTCCGTGAGTGCGCCTCGGGCTCCCCCCGCTCCGGATTGAAGCGCATCGAGACGGTCTTGGAGACACCGCGCTCCTCCATCGTCACCCCGTAGATCGACTGCGCGGCGGACACCGTGCGCTTGTTGTGCGTGATGATGATGAACTGGGACTCCTGCACGAACTTCTTCAGCAGGTCGGTGAAGCGGCCGATGTTCGACTCGTCGAGCGGGGCGTCCAGCTCGTCGAGGAGGCAGAACGGCGAGGGCTTGACCATGTAGAGGGCGAAGAGGAGCGCGACCGCAGTGAGGGTCTTCTGCCCGCCCGACAGCAAAGTGATGCCCTTCAGCTTCGTTCCGGGCGGCTGGGCGACGATCTCGATGCCGCTTTCGAGGGGATCGTCGGTCTGGATCAGCTCCAGCTCCGCCCGGCCCCCGCCGAAGAGGGTCTGGAAGGTATAGTGGAAGTTCTTGCGGATCTGCTCGAAGGTGATCGCAAACTGCTGCTGCGAGGTCTGGTTGATCTCGTCAATCGCCCGGATCAGCTCGGCCTTGGCGTTGGCCAGGTCCGTCGACTGGGTCCGCAGGAAATCGTGGCGCTGCTTCAATTCGGCGTACTCCTCGATCGCCACCAGATTGACCGCGCCCATGCTGCCGATGCGCTGGCGCAGGCCCTCCACCTCGGCCTTGACCGCGTCCCAGTCGGTCGCATCGAGGGCGGCCAAGCCCGCCGGGGTCGGTTCGCCGCGCGCCTTGGCCTTGCGCGCCCGGGGCTTGGGAGCCGGCGCCGGATCGGCCGGGGCCGCGGCGTCCGCTCCGCCCTCGGCGGGCAGGGCCGGGGGGGGCGCCGTCTCCTCGGCGTCCTCGTCCAAATCGAGCACCTGCAGCCCGGGCGGCTCGTCCTCGGCGTGCCAGAGCAGCAGGCGCCAGTCGAGGGTCCCGATCTCCGCCTGAAACTCCCGGGCCACGTCCTCGCAGAGGAACTGCGCGCGCTGGCGCTGCTCGGCCAGCTTCACCTCCTGGGCGCTCAATTCCGCGTGGGCCGCTTCCGAGCGGGCGTGCACGGACGCCTGGGCCGAATCCAGCTCGCCGATCTGGCGCTCGACTTCGAGCAGCTCCACCCGGAGCTTCTCCACCTGCTCCTGGGCCACGGCCCAGGTGTCCGACAACTGGCCGGCGCGGGCCCGCTGCGCCGCGCTCTCCTGCTCGAGCTCGGCGGTCTGCTCGGTCCAGACCTCGATTTCATGCTGGCGCTGGCCGAGGAGCTCGGCCAGCTGCTGGCGGCGCTTCTCCATCTCGCCCAGGCCGCGGTCGAGCACCTCAACCTTTTGGCGCCGGTCGGCCAGCTCCAGGCGGGCCTGGGCCAGGGAGTCGCGCTTCACGTCGCGCTCGGCGCGCGTCTCTCCGATCGAAGTTTCCAGGCGCTCCACGCGCTCGCGCTGCGCCGCGGCGGCCGCCTCGGCCTCGCTCAGGCCCGCCTGCGCCTTGGTCCAGCGGGCGTGCGCGTCGTTGCGGGTCCGCTCGAGGGCCACGATCTCCTCCTCCATCCGGCGGACCCGGCCGGAGACCTCCTCGCTTGCCCGCTGGGCGCCGCGCTGCTCCGACTGGATCTGGGCGGCCGCCTGGGTCGAGGCCAGGACTTCGCCGCGCCGCTCCTCCAAGGCCTGCTCGGCGGCGGCCAGCGCCGCGCCCACCCCGTCGATCCGCTCCTTTTGCGCGTCGTGGCGCTTTTGGTCCGCCGCCAGGGCCCGGGCGGTCTCGCGCAGGTCGATCTCCCGCTGGACGATGCCGCCCGCATGCCGCTTGGTGCCGGCGTGGCCGCCGGAGACCAGGCCGCGCCGGTCCAGGACTTCGCCCTTGCGCGTCGCCACCGCCAGGAATTCAAACGCCGGATTGGTCCGCCAGAACTCAAGAAACTGCCCGAGGTCGTCGGCGACAAAGCAGGAGTCGAGCAGCGCCAGGGCCGGATGCCCCGCCTCCGCCCCTTCCAGGATCGCCGCGGCGGGGACGAGGCCCGCCGGGAGCTCAATGGCGGCCGCGCCGGCGCGGCCCAGCTCGGCGACCCGCAGGATCACCGAGCCGATCTCCTCCCCTTCCAGCTGCGCCAGGATCCGCTGCGCGGTGGCAACGTCGCTCACGCTGATCGCCTCGGCCGCCGAGCCCAGCAGGCCCTCGAGGGCGCGGCCGAACTCCGGCTTGACCTCGAGCCCCTGCAGGATCGGCACCGCGCGGCCGCCGGCCAGGGCCGTTTCGAGCCGGCCTTGGAGCACCGCCTTGGCACCCTCGCCGAAGCCTTCCCAGCGCTCCTGCAGCTGTTGGAGCAGCTTCAGCCGGGCGCTGCGCTGGGCCAGTTGGCGATCGATGTCCTGCAGCTGGCGCTGGCCCTCGCGATACTCGCGCGTAAGCTCGACCAGGCGCTGCTGCGCCGCGGCGGCGCCCTCATGGGCCCGGGTCTTGTCGGCGAGCGCGGTCTCGACCCGCGCCGCGAAGTCGGCGGCCGCCTGCGCGGCCGCGGCCGCCTGCAGGCGCAGCTGCTCCAAGTCGCGGGCCACCGCCTCGTGCTGGTGCGCGCTGGTCTTCTGGTCGACTTCGTAGCCGGAGCAATCCGTGCGCAGGCGCGCCACCGAGCTCTCGTGCTGCAGGACCTCGAACTTGGCCTGCTGCAGCTCCTGCTCGAGCTTGGACAGGCGCCCCTCGGCGATCGCGAGGTCGCGGTTGCGCTGCTGAAACACCGCGTCCGAGCTGCCGAGCAGCCCCAACTGCAGCTGCTTGTCCTGGGCCCCGGTGTCGACCTGCGCGGAAACCTCGCGCAGCTGCATCGCGATCTCATCGAGGCTCTCGCGGGAGGAAACCAGCCGGTCTTCGAGGCCGGTCCGCTTGATCTGGGCCAGATTCGCGGCGTTTTCCGCCTGCTCCTTCTGGGAGCGCAGCTCATAGACGGCCCGTTGGGCGTCCTGGACCCGCTGGTTGAGATGGCTGCGGCCGGTTTTTCGGACGTCCAAGGCCGCCTGCTGGGCCTCCAGGTGGGCCCGGCGCTCGCTCGCGGCGGTCTGCAGGGCGGAGACCGCGGCCTCCAAATCGGCCAGCCCCGCGACCAGGCGGGCGTGCTGATGGCCGCTCCAGGCGAGGCTCAGGTGCCGCAGCCGGTGGCTCAAGCGCTTGTAGCGCATAGCCTTCGAAGCCTGGCGGCGGAGGCTTCCGATCTGCCGGCCCACTTCGCCGACGATGTCGGAGATCCGGGCCAGGTTCTGGTCGGTCAGGGCCAGCTTGCCCATTGCCTCCCGGCGCTGGCTCTTGTATTTGGTGATGCCGGCGGCTTCCTCGAACACGGAGCGCCGCTCCTCGGGCTTGGACGAGAGGATCTGGTCGATCTGCCCCTGCGCCATGATTGAATAGCTGGTCCGGCCGACGCCGGTGTCCATGAAGAGCTTTTGGATGTCCTTCAGCCGGCAGGCCTGGCCGTTGAAAAAATATTCTCCCTGCCCGTCGCGATGGACCCGGCGCATGATCTCGATCTCGTGAAACTCGCTGCCCAGCTGGGCTTCGCAGTCGGTCAGCAGCAGGGAGACCTCGCAGATCTGGGCGGGTTTGCGGGAGTCCGCGCCCTCGAAAATGACGTCCTGCATGCGGCCGCCCCGCAGGGCCTTCGCGCTCTGCTCCCCCAGCACCCAGCGGATCGCGTCGGCGATGTTGGACTTGCCGCAGCCGTTGGGCCCCACCACCGCCGTGACTCCAGGCTCAAATCCCAGGGTCGTGGCGTCGGCGAAGGATTTGAATCCGTTTAGGGTAAGCGCCTTTAAATACATGTAACGGCGAACAGTGAGCGAGGCGCGGGAATGCCGGCAAATGCAAAGTGATCGAAGCCGATCCGAAAAGCCGGACCGAGGCGGCACGACGAAAAAGGATTGCCGCCCGGCCCGCGGCCCTTGAATCATCCGTCGCCCCACCCCCTGAATGAGCAACTTGGTCCGTCTCGGCCTGATCGGCCTGGGCGGCATGGGTCGATTCCATGCCGCGAATCTCCTGGCCGGGAAGATCAGCCGGCTGGAGCTGACGGCGGTCGCGGACACCGACCCGGCCCGCACCGCCGCCTATCCCCAGCTGCGGGCGTTCTCCAGCCTCGAGGCGATGGCGGACTCCGGAACGATCGATGCCGTCCTGATCGCCACACCCCACTACCAGCACACGCCGCTGGCGCTCGCGGCGATCCGCGCCGGACTCCACGTGATGGTCGAAAAGCCGGTCGCGGTCCACAAAACCGAGGCCGAACGCCTCCTGGCCGAGCCGCTGCGCCCCGGGCAGATCGTGGCCGCGATGTTCAACCAGCGGACCGACAATTCCTACCGCCAGATCCGCTCGCTCCTCCAGGGCGGCGAACTGGGCGAGGTGCGCCGGGTGAACTGGATCATCACCGACTGGTTCCGCACCCATCGCTATTACAGTCAGGGCGGCTGGCGGGCAACCTGGGCGGGCGAAGGCGGGGGGATCCTGCTCAACCAGTGTCCGCATAATCTCGACCTCCTGCATTGGCTCCTCGGGATGCCCCGGCGGGTGCGCGCCTTCTGCGGCTTCGGCCGCTATCATCCGATCGAGGTCGAGGACGACGTGACCGCCTACCTCGAATATCCAAACGGCTCGACCGGGGTGTTCATCGCCTCGACCGGGGAAGCGCCCGGCACGAACCGGCTGGAGATCGCCGGCGAACGGGGCCGGCTCGTCTACGAGGGCGGCCGCATCAGTCTCGTCCGCAACGAGCAGCCGATGTCGGACTACTCCCGCATGGCCGCCGACGCCTTCAGCTCGCCGCCGCGCCAGGAACGAACCTTTCCGGCCCAGGACCGCGGCGGCCAGCATGTGGCGATGCTCGAAAATTTTGCGGCCGCCATTCTCGACGGCGCCCCGCTGATCGCCCCGGCCGCCGAGGGCATCCATTCCGTGGAGCTCGCCAATGCGATGCTCCTTTCGGCCTGGACCGGCGAGACGGTGGAATTGCCGCTCGACGGAAGATTCTATGCGCAGTGGCTGGACCGGAAGATCGCGGCGACGGCCGGGGTCAAGTCGCCGCAACCGGCGTGACCGCCTTCACCGGCCAGCGCGAGACCGTCAGCCCCTTCGCCGCGCGATTGCTGACCGGGACCTTGGTGAAGTCGAAGTCGAACTCCCGGACCCGCGCCCGGCTCCGGCCATCGAGCGCGACGCGGAGCGTCCTGGGCAGGGCGGCCACGGCCGCGAAACGCTCGAAATAGGCCACCCGCGAGCCCTCGGACCCGGCCAGCGGGTAGAGCTTGTCGCGCGTCACCCCGCCGATCTGGAACTTCTTGGCGAAGGCTTTCCCCGACGCCCCGTCCTGGTAGACCATCGCGTACGCGCCCGGATCGCCCTCCTTCGGGAGCACGGCGCAGAAGAGGATGTCCCGGCCCATGAAGACCTTGTCGGCCACCCGGGTCACCTTCATCGTCCCGTCGGCCATGAAGCAGACCACCTCGTCGAGGATCGAGCACTCCTGCACAAATTCGTGCTGCCGCCAGTTCAGGCCGATGAAACCCTCGGAGCGATTGACGTAGAGGCGCTGGTTGGCCGAGACCACGGCGGCGGCGCTGATCTGCTCGATGTCCTCATACTCGGTGCGCCGCTTGATCCCCTTGCCGTACTTGGCCGCGAGCGTCTCGAACCAGCGCACGGCATAGGCGACCAGGTGCTTCAGGTCGTGCTTGACGGTCTTCATCTCCGCCTCGATCCGCGCGATCGCCTCGTCGGCCTGAAAGCGGTTGTAGGCCGAGATCCGCTTGATCTTGATCTCGGTCAGGCGCGCCAGGTCGTCGGCGGTCACCGGCCGGCGCAGGCTCCGCAGGAACGGCTGCAGGCCCGCGCGGATCTCCTCCAGCACGCTCTCCCAGGTCTTCGATTTTTCGATCCGGCGGTAGATCCGCTCCTCGATGAAAATGCGCTCGAGCGAGTCCCAGTGCCATTGCTGGTCCAATTCGCCCAGGCGGATCTCCAGTTCGCGCTTGAGGAGGGCGACCGTCCGGTCCGCGCTGCGCTTGAGGATCTCGGAGACGCCGAGGAAGACCGGCTTGTCCGCGTCGATCACGCAGGCGGCCGGCGAAAGCGTCAGCTGGCAGTCGGTGAACACGTAGAGCTGCTGGATGATCTGCTCGGGGTCGCTGCCCGCGGGGAGGTGGACCAGGATCTCGACGGAATCGGCGGTATTGTCGTCCACGTGCCGGATCTTGATCCTGCCCTTCGCGTTGGCCGCGAGAATGGAGTCGATCAGCGACTCGGTGGTGGCCCCGAACGGCAGCTCCGTGATGGCGAGGACGTTCTTGCCGCGCGCCTCGATCCGGGCCCGCACCTTCACCTTGCCGCCCCGCTGCCCGTCGTTGTACTCCGCGAAATCGGCGACGCCGCCCGTGGGAAAATCCGGGTAGATGCGAAAACGCTTGCCCTGCAGATGATTCACCGCCGCGCGGCACAGGTCGTTGAAGTTGTGCGGCAGGAGCTTGGTCGACAGGCCCACCGCGATGCCCTCGGCCCCCTCCAGGAGCACGAGCGGAAACTTGGCCGGCAGCGTCACCGGCTCCTTGGCCCGGCCGTCGTAGCTTTGCTGCCAGGTGGTGGTCTTCGGGTTGAACAGGACCTCGAGCGCGAAGGGGGTCAGGCGGGCCTCGATGTAGCGCGGGGCGGCGGCCTCGTCGCCCGTCAGGACGTTCCCGAAGTTGCCCTGGGGATCCACCAGGAAGCCCCGCTGGCCCATGCCGACCAGCGCCGCGCCGATCGAGGCGTCGCCGTGGGGGTGGTAGCGCATGCAGGCCCCGACGACATTCGCCACCTTGTGGAAGCGCCCGTCATCCATCTCCCACAGGGTGTGCAGGATCCGCCGCTGCACGGGCTTGAGCCCATCGTCGATGTGCGGCACGGCCCGGTCGAGGATGACGTAGCTGGCGTAGTCGAGAAACCAGCTGCGGTAGTCCTTGGCGAGCGGGGCGGCGCCCTCGCCGCCCGAGCGCTTGAATTTGGCCGCGGTGCTCATGCGGGCAGCAGGTCCTTTTCCACCCGCAGATTGTCGATGATGAACTCCTGGCGTTCGGGCGTGTTCTTGCCCATGAAGAAGCTGAGGAGCTCGTCGGTGTCGTGCAGCTGGTGGAGGCTGACCGGGCTTAGCCGGATGTTCTCGCCGATGAAGTCCTTGAACTCACCGGCGGAGATCTCCCCCAGGCCCTTGAAGCGGGTGATCTCGGCGGCGGCCCCGATCTGCTCCTGGGCGGCGCGCTTCTCCTTCTCCGAGTAGCAGTAGAGCGTCCGCTGCTTGTTGCGCACCCGGAACAGCGGGGTCTCCAGGACGAACAGATGCCCCCGGGCGATCAGGTCGGGAAAAAACTGGAGGAAAAAGGAGATCAGCAGCAGGCGGATGTGCATTCCGTCCACGTCGGCGTCGGTCGCGATCACGATCCGCCGGTAGCGCACGCCCTCCAGCCCCTCCTCGATGTTGAGCGCGGACTGGAGCAGGTGAAATTCCTCGTTCTCGTAGATCACCTTCTTGGAAAGCCCGTAGGTGTTGAGCGGCTTGCCCTTCAGGGCGAACACCGCCTGGGTCTGGACGTCGCGGCAGGCGGTCAGGGAGCCGGCCGCCGAGTCGCCCTCGACGATGAAGAGCGTGCTCGCTTCCGACCGCTCGTCCTTGTCGCCCAGGTGCAGGCGGCAGTCCCGGAGCTTGCGATTGTGGAGGGAAGCCTTCTTGCCGCGCTCGCGCGCCAGGCTCCGGATTCCCGCCAGCTCCTTGCGCTCGCGCTCGCTCTCCTGGATTTTGCGCAGGAGGGCGTCGGCCGTCTCCGGGTGCTTGTGCAGATGGCCGTCGAGGCTTTGCTGGACGAACTTGCCGATGAAGTCCTTCACCGACGGGCCCGAGGGGCCCATCTCGGTCGAGCCCAGCTTGGTCTTGGTCTGCGACTCGAAGATCGGCTCGATGACGCGGATCGCCACCGCCGCGACGATCGACTGGCGCACGTCGGCGGCGTCGAAATCCTTCTTGTAGAAATTGCGGACCGTGTCCACGACCGCCTCGCGGAACGCGGCCTGGTGGGTGCCGCCCATCGTCGTGTGCTGGCCGTTGACAAAGGAGTAGTAGTCCTCCCCGTAGTGCGAGCCATGGGTGAGCGCGATCTCGATGTCGTCGCCCTCGAGGTGGACGATCGGGTACAGGATCTCGCCGGTGAGGTTCTTCTCCAGCAGGTCCTGGAGCCCGTTTTCGGATTTGAACGGCTTGCCGTTCAGGGTGAGCGTGAGGCCGCGGTTCAGGAAGGCGTAGCGCCAGAGCAGGTCCTCCACAAACTCCTCCCGGAAGCGGAAGTCCGGGCCGAAAAGCTGCTCGTCGGGGGTGAAGGAGATGATCGTGCCGTTGCGCTCCGTCGTCTTCACCACCCGGCCCTCCTTCTTCAGCTTGCCCCGGGCGAATTCCACCACCTTGGTCTGGCCCTCGCGCACCGCCTGGGCCTCGTAGGTGACGGCGAGCGCGTTCACCGCCTTCTGGCCCACCCCGTTCAGGCCGACCGCCTTCTGGAAGGTGTCGCTGTCGTACTTGGCGCCGGTGTTGATGATCGAAACGCACTCGAGCAGCTTGCCGAGCGGGATGCCCCGGCCGTAGTCGCGCACCCGCACCGAGCGATCGGTGAGTTCGACCTCGATTTTCCGGCCGGCGCCCATCGTGAATTCGTCGATCGAGTTGTCGATGGTCTCCTTCAAGAGGACATAGATGCCGTCCTCGGCGTGCGCGCCGTTTCCGAGCCGGCCGATGTACATGCCCGGGCGCAGGCGGATGTGCTCGGTCGACGAAAGGGTTTTGATGCTCGCTTCGGTGTAGGTGGAAGCCATTCGTCCGCTATAGGTTGGGGGTGGCGGCGCGGAGACAAGCGAAATTGGTGCACCCGGATCGGCTCCGGATCTGGCCGAACCGCCCCCTCCTCCCCGGGTCGCGCGCCGCCAAGGCCCGGATCCGTCCCCAAACCGGCTGCCAAGAGCCGCCGGCCTGGTCGGCCGGCCGGATTGGCAGCCCCAGAGGGGACGGAAGAGGCGGCTGACCTCCGTGGGGAGGCGGGGGCGGTTCAGCCAGATCCGGAGCCGAGTTTGCGGTTGCGGACTTGCCGCGGCGGCGGAATCGATGAAGATTGCCGCCTGCCATCGTGAAGAAATTACTCCTTATCGTCGTCGGCGCCGTCGCGGCGCTGCTGCTGGCCCTCTACGTCGTCGCCGATTTCTTCCTCGGCTCGCTGGTGAAGACCGGCGTCGCCCACTATGGTCCCGGCATCACGGGGACCCCGGTTTCGCTGGAGGACGCCCATTTTTCTCCTTTATCGGGCGAGGGGACGCTGACCGGGCTGGTCGTCGGCAATCCGAAGGGCTGGACGTCGGATCGGGCCTTTTCGTTCGGCAAAATCCATGTCGTGGTGCGCCCGGCTTCGGTTTTCGGCGACCAGATCGTGGTCAAGGAGATCGAGATCGAGGACCCGGTGTTCGATTACGAGACCCGGGTTGTTTCGAGCAATATCGGCCAGTTGCTGAGCCAGATCGAAGGCCGCAAGCCCGGCGACGCCGGCCAGGCGACCACAAAGAGCGGCAAGCCGATCAAGTTTGTCGTGCAGCATCTGATCCTGCGCGGCGGCCGGATCACTCTTGGCGTGGGGCCGACCGCCATCGCGCTGCCGATGCCGACGCTTGAACTGCGCGACCTGGGCGGCGGCACCGACGGAGTCGACTCCGTGGAGCTAGCCCAGGTCGTGATGCGGGCCGTGGCCCAGAGCGTGGCCAGCGCCACCGTCCACGCCGCCGGCAAGATCGGCGCCACCGCGACCGGCGCCGCGGTGGACGGCGCCAAGGGCGCTGCTTCGGCGCTGGAGAGCCTCTTCAGGCATTGAACCGCCGGCCGGTCCGGATCACCGCATGAACTCGCCCGTCAAGATCACTTACTACCTCGAAATCCTCTCCTCCTGGTGCCACTGGGCGGAGCCGGCCTGGGCGGAGCTCAAGGCGCGTTACGCCGGACGCGCCACGTTCGACTGGAAGATCGCCCTCTTGAATCCGGGTGATTTCCCGGTCTCGCGCGCGCAGTGCGACTGGTACTACCGGCGCAGCGGCGGGACGGCGATGAATTCGGCCTACATGCTGAACTCCGGCTGGTTTGAAGCCGCCCGCAAGGGCGAATATCCCGCGCCCAATCTCGTCGCCGAGGCCGCGCGCGACCTCGGGGCTACGGACGACGCCGTCCGCCTGGCCCTGACCGAGGCGGCCCTGCGGGAGGGTCGGAAGATCGGAGATCTGGGCACGGCCGTGGCGGTCGCCGCCAAAGCGGGCCGCTTGAACTCCAAGAGGCTCCGGGCGCGCGCCGAGTCGCGGCAGGTCGCCGCCCGCGTCGCCGCCAGCACCGCGGAATTCCACTCCCACCGAATCAGCCAGCGGCCGGCGTTCATCCTGCAGGATGCGATCGGCGACAAGACGGTGTTCTCGGGCTTGGTGCGGATCGAGCCGCTGGCCGCCGCTGTCGAGACCATGCTGCGCGACACCGCGGCCTACGCCGCCCACGCGGCTCATCACCCTCCCGCGCCCAAGAGTTGAGGGCCATTCGGGCCGCCGTGCGGCGGCGGCCTTTGATCGCGATGAAACTTGCTGCCTGCTCCCTCCTGATCCTCGCTTTCGCCCTTGGTGGCCCCGCGGGGCTCCGGGCCGAACCGAGGACCGCGGTGGACGTGGTCGTCGACTTCACGCCGGCCGGCCGGAGGCTCGATCGGCCCGCCCTGGGCAAGCCGGTGTATTATTATCCCCTGCTCGGGGGCTACCAGGCCCTGGGCGCTTCCCCCGCGGGCGATGACCCGACACCGCCGCCGCTCGAAGTGGCCCATTTGGTCGCGGTGGAACTTGCCCGGCAAGGCTACCTGGCGACGCACGCGGTGCCGGACGGCGGCCATCTGGTGCTGGCGCCGCCGCCGACGCTCGTGATCGCGGTGCACTGGGGCCGCCTGCATCCGGTGATCGACGCTCCGGCGGATCCGGCCGTGGGCGGCGGGAGGTACTACAATGAAAATCAGATGCTGGCGCTCGTGGGCGGCGATTCCATCCAGGACCTGCTCCTCGGCTTCGGGCGGGAGCAGATCATGCATGAGGCGGAGCAAAATCGCTATTTCGTGGTCGTGACCGCATTCGATTATCATGCCGCCCGGAAAAGCCATCAGCGGGTCCAGCTTTGGCAGGCCAAGATGAGCGTGCCCACCAACGGCGTCACCCTGACCGAGGTCCTGCCCGCGATGGTACGGGCGGGAGGCCCCCTCTTCGGACGCGAGACCAAGCAGCCCCAGACGCTCTTCGTCCCGCTCGCGCCGGCAGGCAAGGTCGAGATCGGGTCCCCGACCGTGACGGATGACCAGGAGGCACCCCATGCGGCGGTATCGCAAACCAAGTTGCCGTAGCTAACGACAAACTTAGGGGACCCGGCTTAGCGACTAGGTCGATCCCTTCCGGCCGCCGATACAGTCCGTGGCCGCCCGGCGGCCCAGGCGGGCTTCGGCGCCGGGGCGCTTGGGGCTGAGTTCCCGGGCATCTTCCGTTGCCTCCGGCTCGGCCCAATAAAAATCCCGATCCGGCAAGGGATCGGGATTCGAGTCGAGCGGGCCCAAACCGGGCGAAAGGCCGCCCGGCCGGACTTCAGTTCGCGGGCGCTGGGGCGGCAGCGGCTCCGCGGGTCGCCGTCCAATCGGTCGTGGTCGGGTCGCCGCCGTCGCGGCCCGGCATGGTGATCGAGCCCTTGATGGTGTCGCCGTCGAGGGTGCCGGAATACTTGATCGTGACGGAATTGTCGCCCATCTGGCGGGTGACGGAGAAGGCGATCGCCGGATCCTTGAAGGAGGCGTCGGCGATCGGGGTCTCGCCGCCGCGGCCGCTGACCGAGCCGGTCAAATTGCCGTCTTTATAGTCCAGCTTGAGGGTAGAAGTGCGGGTATTGCCGTTGCGGGTCTGGGTCCAGGTCCAGGTGCCGGTGGGATCGGCCGCATGGGCGGCCGCGGTGAGAACACAGACTGCAGCGACAGTGGCGAACAGGGAGCGCAGGGAGGGGAGTTTCATATTGTTTCTTTAGGGTTGGTGTGACGTTGCAAGGGGGGTTTGACGCACGGGGAAGTCCGCGGTTGCGGATTTTCCCTGTGAATCTAGCCCGAAAAAGGAGGGTCGGCAAGGCGGCGATGGGCGGGGAAGGGGGGCTAGCCGGGAGCAAGCGGCACGGGGGGGGCGGAGGGGCGACGGCCCGCGGCCGGAAAACGGTGCCGCCGCCGCGGGGTTTGGCAAGCCTGGGCCGAGGCTTAGAAGAGTGAATTGGCCAGGATTCCGACCGCCGTGATCGGTCCCGAATCATTCAGTCCGTCGAGCGTGCGGTTCGCCTTGTTGAGGGTGCCCTTGGCGGTGGTGTAGAGGCTGTCGTCGTTGATCAGCTTGCCCAGGGTCCCCTGCCCGCTCGCCAGCTTGTCGGAGACGTTGCGGATATTCTGCACGCTCGACTTGAGATTGTCGGCCGTTTGCTGGTCGTACAGGAGCATGCCGAGCGGCCCCTGCCCGGACTTCACCTGCGCGACGATCGAGTTGGCGTTGTCCATGAAGCCGTGCGCCTGGTTGGCCGCCGACCGCAGGTCCCCCACGGCCGCCAGGAGCTGGTCGTGCAGCGTCGGATCATTGATCAGCTTGCCGAGCGTGCCCTGGCCATCGTTTAGCTTGGCGGTGATCTGGTTGATGTTGGTCAGCGCCGTGCTGACTTTGCCGCTGTTGTCATTCACGAATTGATCGAGCTTCTGGAAGAGCCCGCCCATGCCCTCCTTGCCGTTGCCGCCCATCATGCCGGTCAGCGAGCTGAGGGCGCCGTCGAGCTTGGTGCCCAGGTTGCCGAGCTCGGTCATGATCGCGGTCAGGTCCGGGGTGACCTTGGTCTTGATCTCCTGGCCGTCGGTCAGGGGCGGGACGCCCGCCGTTCCCAGGTCGACGCCGACATAGTTCGAGCCGAGCAGGCCGGCCATCACGATCGAAGCGGTGGCATCGCTGGGAATCTGGTACTGCGGATCGATCTGCAGCACGGCCTGGGCGCGGCGGCCCGCCAGGTCCAGGCGGGTCGATTCGACCGAGCCGATCTTGACCCCGGCCATCAGCACGTCGTCGCCGGCCTTGAGCTGGTCGAGATTGTCGAAGGAGGCGATGAGGGAGTAGCCGCGGTGCTTGAAGAGTTCGCCGCCGCTCAGGGTCTCGAACGCCACCCAGATGAGGGCGACGCCGAGCAGGAAGAAGAGCCCGACCCGGGCCGTTTGTTGCGTGTTGTTCATGGTGCGTTCTCCAGGGGCGCCGCGGAATTCAGGGCGCGAGCTTCAGAAATCGGGGATGGTGGATGTCGATCACAGGGTTGAGAAAATCGGCGATGACCGGGTCTTTCGGGTGCATCAGCTGGGACGGCGGCCCCAGAAAAGTGAGCCGGCCCTGCATCAGGAGACCGACGCGGTCGGCGATGTTCAGCGCCAGGTCGCGGTCGTGGGAGACGACGATCGTGGTCACCTTGTACTGGTCCTTCACCGTGGCGATGATCTCGCTGATGGTCGCGGACATGACCGGGTCCAGTTCGCTCGTCGGCTCGTCGTAGAGCAGCAATTGGGGCTCCATCACCAGGGCGCGGGCGATGGCGACCCGCTTGTTCATGCCGCCCGAAAGGTCGGCCGGGAGTTTCCCCTCCGCGCCTTCAAGGGAGAGGATCTTGAGCGCGTGCATCACCCGCTCGCGGATCTCCGTTTCGGTGCCCAGGCGGTGCTCGCGCAGGTACAGGGCGAGGTTGTCGTAGACGCTGAGCGAGTTGAACAGGGCGCCGGACTGAAAGACCAGGCCGATCCGCACGGCTTCCCGCGTCTGGTCGGCAGACGCATCGAGGCCATTGATCGTCACCCGGCCCGAAGTCGGCGCCTCCAGGCCGACAATATGCCGCAGCAGCACGCTCTTGCCCGTGCCGCTCGGCCCCATCAGGACGAAGATCTCGCCCGGCGTCACCTCGAAGGTCACATCCTTGAGCACCTCCAGGCGGCCGAAATTCTTGCACAGGTGCTCGACCTGTACCCCCACGCCGGGAGCGTCCTCGGACGAGAAGGGTTTGCGGGAGGTGGATGGGTCGGCCATGGGGAGGAACCGAGACCGGAAGCAGGGCGCCCGGGGGCGCCGCCCCGGGCTCAGGAGGTCTGGATTTTGGAGATAAAGTAGTCGAGGACCAGGATCAGGATGAGGGACACCACCACCGACCGGGTGACGGCAGCGCCGATCTCGCGCGGGCCGCCCCGGGTGTTGAGCCCGATGTTGCAGCAGATCAGCACCACGACGAGGCCGAAGACCTCCGCCTTGGCCAGGCCGTGCAGCACGTCCCGGAATTTCGTGTATTGCCGCAGCGCGGCGAAATAGGTCTCGGAGCTGATGTCGATCGAGTGGGTGTACCGGGCGATGAGGGCGCCGCCGAACCAGCCCACCAGGTCGCCGATGATCGTGAGGACCGGCATCATCACCAGGACCGCCGCCAGGCGCGGCAGCACCAGCATCCGGGCCGGCGGAATGTTCATCGTCACCAGGGCGTCGACCTCCTGGTTCACCTTCATCGAGGCCAGCTCCGCGGAGATCGCCGAGCCGACCCGGCCCGCCAGGAGAATCGCGACCATCATCGGGCCCAGCTCCCGGGCCATCGACAGGCCGACCAGGGAGCCGATCCATTGCTTGGCGCCAAAGTCCTCCATCGAGTACCCGGCCTGCAGCGCCAGCACCGCGCCGATGAAAAAGCTGAGGATCGCCACGATCGGCAGCGTCGTGTATCCGATCATGTAGCACTGCTCGAAGAAGCGGGCGGACTGCCGCGGGAGGGTCGCGGCGTAGCCAAGCGCCCGGAGGAACAGCAGGATCGCGCTGCCGACGCCTTCGAAGATGGAATTGAGTTGTTTCATGTCAGCGAATCGCGGCGGCCAGACTGGTTGGGTGCGGAGAAAACTGCAATGCGAAGGGACGCCAGCCGCGGCCCGCCGCCGGCCGTTCCAGGCCGAGAAGCCCCCGGCCGAGGGCGATGCGGCGGCCCGCCGGAGAGGATTCGACGGTGAGCAGCGGCCCCAGGCGGAAGGCGGTGCGGCCCTCCGACGCCCGCGCTTCCCAGCTGATCGTGTTCCACAAGAGCGAGACCCGGGTGTCCCCCGGGGCCCGGCGGTCGTAGCGCAGCAGCGAAAAGAGGGGCGACCAGGAGGCGCGCACCTCCCGGTTGTCCGGGAAGAACACCTCGAGGGGACTCAGCATCTCGAGTTGGCGCCGGCCGGCGCCATTGTCCCAGAGGCTGAGCAGGGGCCAGACGTGGAGCTTCACCGCCGGGGCGGCCTGCGGGTCGCCGAGCTTGCGCTGCTCCATCCTCCAATAGAGGAAATAGAGCAAGCGCGTGCGGGACTGCGCGACGCCGTCGTCGGTCCACCGCAGCCGCTGGACCAGCGGCCACGGCTCCCAAGTGACCTCCATGCCCTCGAAGATCGAATGGGTGTAGACCGGCCCCCAGCGGTTGAGGTAGTGGTCCGGCCCGCGGCCCTGGACCAGGAAGGGCCAGAAGTAGCGCACCTCGTCGTAGGGGGACGGGGCCGTTTGGTGGGAGTAGCCGAAGAAGGGCCAGAGATAGTTCTCGCTCACCAGCGCGTAGCTGCGGTCCGAGGTGTAAAAGGGCAGGAACCCCACCGAGTGGCCCACGGGAGCCCCGGCCGGGGCTGCCGGCGGCGGCTCCACCGTATTGCTCCAGATGAGCGGCCAGAGCGCATAGTGCCGGTCGTAGTACCCCGAGCGCAGCTCCTGGGAATACAGCGGCCAGACGCCGAAGCCCCGCATCTGCCCATGCGTTTCGTGCAGGAATGGCCAGACGAGCCAGTTCGTGGCCGAGTCGTGGTTGTTGGAATGGGCGTAGACCGGGAACAACACCCAGGAAAAATCGTTCAAGGCGAAGCGCCCGCGGATCCGGCCGTAGAGGGGGAAGATCGCGTGGTCCGAAGTCGCCGGGTCGCCCGAATCGCTGGAGAAATAGACCGGCCAAATGTCGAACGTATGCGCTTCGTTGTCCGGGCCCGGCGGACCGCCGCCGGCCTTTCCGTAATGGGTGATCAGCTTGAAGATGCTCCACTCGTAGGTGTCCGCGTACGTCCGGAAATAATAGAGCGGATAAAGCACCGTCACCTCTTCGGGGTCCCCTGCCGGGCGGGTCCAGCGCGTGTAAAATGGGCGCACGCCGCTGACGCGACCGCCCGTTTGCGTGGGCTCGTCGAACCAGAAGGGCCCTACCGCAGACCGAGCGCTCGGCGCCCCCGAAG
>Ga0302320_10004872_pt1 | contig 30274 bp, 31 predicted proteins | sample Bog_T0_3_FD_202130 | JGI IMG/M metagenome (GOLD analysis project Ga0302320, IMG submission 202130) | Peat permafrost microbial communities from Stordalen Mire near Abisko, Sweden - Bog_T0_3 | ecosystem: Environmental > Terrestrial > Soil > Wetlands > Peat | place: Sweden: Abisko, Stordalen Mire... | reverse complement strand
GCGCATCGCGAACACATGCACGCGCTCCCGCTCCGAAGGCACCATCACGCCATCGAGGCGCGAACCCTCGCCGCCGAAGTAGCGAAAAATATTGATGGCGCGCCGCACTTCGCCCTTCGCCTCGGGCAGCGTCTTGCCTTCCTCGCGCGTCATCTCCGCGCCCAGTTGATCGAACTTCTTTTCCAGAATCTCCGCGGCCTTATAAAGGATGTTGCCGCGCGCCGGCGCCGGCATACTCGACCACGCGGGAAAGGCCGCTGCGGCCGCATCGACAGCCGCATCGATATCCGCTGCCGAACCCTTCGCGAACAGCCCTACAATCTCATCCGTATTCGCCGGATTACGATTTTCAAACGTCTTGCCGATAGCGGCCCACTCGCCATTGATGTAGTTGGCGAATTGCGGAATGGTGGTCTGTGCTGTGCCCATGAAGGTTGTTGTGCTCATGAAAACTTTTTAAAACTGGACTTTCGGCGCCGTACGCGCATCCGGTTCCGTCTTGAAGTATGCGTCTTCGCGCTGGAACCCTGACATCGACGCCACTATGTTCGCGGGAAACAATGACAGGTCGGTATTGTACTTCTGCACCGCTTCGTTATAGCGCCGCCGCGCCTGCAGAATGCGGTTCTCCGTCCCCTCCAGCGAAAACTGCAGCTGCCGGAAATTTTCGTTCGCCTTCAGGTTCGGATAATTCTCCGCCACGACCAGCAAACGCCCCAGCGCCCCGCTGATCTGATTATTCGCGTCGATCTTTTCCTGCGGAGTTTTCGCCCCGATCATCGCCGCGCGCGCGTTGGCCAGAGCCTCGAACACCTGCGTCTCTTCCTTTGCGTAGCCCTTCACGGTCTCGACCAGGTTGGGGATCAAATCGGCGCGCCGCTGCAGATCGGCATCCACCTGGCTCCACTCCGCCGACACCGCTTCCTTCTCCGTCGCCAGCTTATTCCGCTCCTGCACGAATTCGCAGCCGCCCAGCAGAAGCGCAAGCCCCACCACAATGGCAATGATTGCTCCGGTTTTCATAACGTGTGCGTCATTTCTCCAGTACGTCCACCGCGCCGATTACTTTCCCGATCTCATTCATATACACGGCCAGCAGCGCTTCCGGTTCCACGTCTTTCGCTTTGGCGCGTTCTTCGCGAAGGTCGAGCAATGTCAGAAACGGCGCTGCGTCGATGCCGAATCTTTCCCGCGCGCGCTCGATTATATCGCGCTTCCGCGATGGGCCTTCCACCCCATGCAGGATCAATGCATGCCGGAACAGCACGCAGAATGTGGAAATCGAATCCACCAGCAGCCGGCAAAGGATGTCTTTATCCGAAAGTATACCGGAGGCTTTCTGGCGCAGCCGCAACAGCTTGGCGCGCAGATCGTGCTCCACCTGCCCGCGGTAAAAGCAATCGTCGATCGTCAGACCCGAAACCACATCCGCGCCGTAAAGGATCTGGTGCTGTTCCCGAATGTCGTGGAATTCGATGGCGAAACAATCCGTCGAAGTGCGCACCTCCAGATCCGTCAGCAGCAGCGGCGCCGGATTGCCCTGTTCGCGCCACCACCGGAAAATCGGCTCCGTAGCGCGCAGTTGCGCCGGCGTGATCTGGCTCAGCACACACAGCACGTTGTAGTCCGAATATTTTCCGTGATGATTCCCCGAAGCGGCCGACCCGTAGAGGACCACCGAGATGAGATCCGGCCCCAGTGCTTTGCGCAGCTTGTCGACCAGCTGATCCAGATTTGCGGAAGCCATGGGCATTGGTTATTCTATCCGGCGCATCGTTACCAATCGCTCGAAGCGCCACCACCGCCGGAATCGCCACCGCCGAATCCACCGAATCCCCCACCGCCGCCGCCCGAGTCGAAGCCACCGAATCCGCCGCCGTCACGTCCACCGCCCGACCATCCACGGCCCGAATTCAAAATGGATCCCAGCAGCAACCCGCTCCAGAATCCACCCCCGCCGCCCCCACCGAATCGAGTGCCCCCGCCGCCGCGCAACAAAAGCAGCAGGAAGAAGATCCCGACAAAAACCAGCCCCCACGGAAAGCGGTCCCGCGCAGTAGGCTCGACGCGGCGCTCGATCGCCGGGGCTTCGATTTGCACGCCTTTCGATTGCGCAATCGTCCCGCCCAGCCGTTCCGCCGCCGTAAGCATTGCCTCGCCGTACTGGCCTGCGCGCAAAGCGGGCCGCATGTCGTCGAGCAGAAGCCCGGCCATGCTGTCGGGAATAATGCCGCCCAGTCCGCCCCCCACCTCAAGCCGCGACTTGCGGTCGCCCACCGACAGCAAAACCATGGCGCCATCGTCTTCCGTCTTGCGGCCCACCCCCCACGCGTGAAAGATGTCGTTGGTAACGTCTTCGATCGGCTCGTCATGAAGCGACGGGATGGTCACGAAAGACAGCTGCGCCCCGGTGGCTTTCTCGACGCGACCCGCATAATCTTCGATGGCGGCCTTGCTCGACGCATCGATCACGCCCGCGAAATCACTGACGTATCCCTGTGGCTTGAGCGATTTCCAATCCACCGCGAGCGCGGGAACAGCCAGACAGCAAAGCAGAACGAAATATTTCATTGTGGACGCAACTCCAGCTTATCCAATGTGGAACAGACGTGACCCGGTGCAACGACGCACGGACCAGTCTTAGCCAGGATAGGTTGCTCTGGTCGTCGATGCACCGGGTCGAGCCTGTTCGTTCATCTCCCCACAAATGGCCGATACAGTACCGATTTGACCGGCGCGACGTGCGCCGTGGGAACGGATACGGCATAATTTAGACGATCCTTGAGATATGTCCCCATCGACGTCCACAATTCCAGACATGCCCGATAAGGAACGAGAGGCCCTCGATCGCGCGCAAGCGGCGGATCTCGGGTTGGATCCCGACTCGTACCTGCGCTCTTTGGTGACGGATTTGGCCGGCGTTCTGCAGGATGTGGTGGGTCTTCAGGAGGCTTCCGGATTCATCAGCATCGTGGGCCAGCGCATCGGCGACGAGTTCAGTCAGAAATACCGGACGGTGTTCGGGACAGACGCCCTCTCGCGCCCTCAGGTCGCCGCCGCTCTGGTGGATCTGAAGCGCCGGGTAGAAGGCCAGTTCTATGTCATCGAACAGGGCGATTCGAAAATTGTTTTCGGTAACCGCGCCTGCCCGTTCGGCGACAAAGTAATAGGCCGGCCCAGTATGTGCATGATGACCAGCAACGTTTTCGGCGCTCTTGCCGCCAGGAATCTCGGCTATGCGAAAGTCGAGATTCAAAAAGCTATCGCGGACGGCGATCCGGAGTGCCGGGTGGTGGTCCATCTCACACTCAGCGGTGAAAGCGACGACACGCCCGGACGGGAGTACTTCAGAACCGGAGCATGATCACAGACCTGATTTCACTGCTCCCGGAGGCTGGCTTTCTCATCACCACCGACGGCGCCATTCTAGCGGCCAATACCGCGGCCGGAAAGCTTGTGGGCCGTCCCCCAAGCGCCTTAAGGGCGTCGAACATCTACCAGCTGATCGAAGATGGGGAGGGTAAATCGGCCGATTTCCTGCGTCTTTGCGCGGCCACGCGGACGCTGCTGCCCGGCGTGCTGATCTGGAAGCACGAGGCGGGGCACACAGTCGATTGCCGGTGCGATGGCGGATTGGTCACACCCCCTTCGTCCGATAGCCCAGGCGTGATCTTTATCCGCTGCCGATCGCGAAACGGCGCGGTCGCGCACTTTACGGTATTAAACGCAAAAATTGACGCCCTTTCTCGGGAAATCATGGAACGCCAGCGGGCGCAGGAGGCGATGAGCCAGACCGAAGAGCGTTATCGCGCGCTGATTGAGGGTACTTCCAGTGTCGTCTGGTCCGCCGATGCTAACGGGAACTTCCGTTCCGGTCAGGCGAACTGGGAAGCGTTCACCGGTCAGCCGGGCGCCGGCGAAGGGGTCGATTGGCTCGACGCGGTTCATGAAGACGATCGGGAGCGCGCCCGCACTTATTGGCGCGACAGCCTCGCCACCGGCGGGACATTTGACGTGGAAGTAAGAGTTTGGTGCGCGGAGGCAGAGTCTTACCGCCGCTGTCAGTTGCGCGCCGTCCGTATTCCCAACGCCGAGGGCATCTTCACCGAGTGGCTGGGAACCCTCACCGATATTGAAGAACGCAAGCGCTTCGAAGACCAGTTGCGGCAGGCACAGCGTCTCGAAAGCCTCGGCGTGCTGGCTGGCGGCGTAGCGCACGATTTCAATAACCTGCGGGTCGGCATCCTCGGCAATTCCAGCCTCGCCCTCGAAACCATCAGCAGCAACAGCCCCGCGCGCCTGATGCTGAAGGATGTGGTTGCGGCCAGCGAATCGGCGTCCACGCTGACCAGGCAGTTGCTGGCCTATGCGGGAAAAGGCCGATTTCACATCGAGCCGCTCGACATCTCCGATCTGGTTCGTCAGATCGGCAGCCTGATTCAAACCAGCATCTCGAAAACCGTGCAGATTCGCTTCGAACTTGCCGAAGGCCTTCCCTGCATCGAGGCCGATGCCAGCCAGATTCAGCAGCTGATCATGAATCTGGTGATCAATGGCGCGGAGGCCATCGGCGACCGGGCCGGCACGGTCCTGGTTACTTCAGGCTTTCAGGATGCCGATGAGCAGTACATCACTACCGTGCTGGCGCCCGAGCACATCCTGCCGGGGCGCTACGTGACGCTCGAAGTTCACGACACCGGCGTCGGCATGAGCCAGGAGACCATTTCCCGCATATTCGATCCCTTCTTTACCACTAAATTCCAGGGGCGCGGCCTGGGCCTCGCGGCCGTCGTGGGCATCGTGCGCGGCCACAAGGGCGCCATCAAGGTCTACAGCACGCTGGGCCGCGGGACCACCTTCAAGGTCTTGTTCCCCGTCACCGATCAGGAAAAAGTGAGACCCATCCCCAAAGAGTCGGTGAAGGTCAGCGGAGGTCTGCAGGGCGTCCTGATCATCGATGACGAACAGGTGGTGAGACGAACCGCCAAAGCCATGCTGGAGCGCTATGGCTATTCGGTCTACGTGGCGGAGAACGGCCGCGAGGGCGTCGATCTGTTTCGCGGATTAGGCGATAAAGTCGCCGTGGTGCTGCTCGATATGACGATGCCGGTGATGAGCGGCGAAGAAACATTTCGGGAGCTGAAGAGCATTAATCCCGCGATTCCCGTGATTCTGAGCAGCGGCTACAACGAAGTCGAAGCCGTGCAGCGCTTCACCGGAAAAGGCCTGGCCGGTTTTCTGCAGAAGCCCTACAGCGCCGCCGCGCTCGCCGCACGCGTTTCGACGGTATTGGCGGAGCGCAGGGCAGACTCCTGATCTCGGCGCCGGGCATGCTACCGCCCATCCATTCAGAAGAGGGTTCTGGATTGTATTCCCCAGGCGCTGTCTTGTCTGCGCTTGCCATGCAGAACCCTGAGAATAAGCATCTTCCGTCCGCGAAGGACCCGGTAATAAATGAGGTAGTTGCCCGCGGGGAACTTGCGCGTTCCCTCAGGCCCCAAATTGGTTAATATCCCTGCGGCGGGGCTGGAGGCAATCGATTTGAAACTCTCATACAATCTCCAGATGAATTCCGTGGCCGTTTCAGCACTGCTTCTGGCTGCAATGTAGTCCCAGATAGTGTCCAGGTCCTTCCGTGCCTCGAACGCTATCCGGTATCGACTCAACTCCTGGGCACTCTTTTGCCGCCAGCCAGCCGCTTATTTCCCCGTGCGGCAATGTCATCGAAAAACGCCCGCAATTCTCCGTCACCGTCGATGTCCGTGTAGTCCCCACTCTCGATGGATCGGATCGCCGTCGTGACCGCGTCCTTAGCTCCATCGGGGTCCGCAACAGAGTCCTGTCGCCTGATCTCCTCGTCCTGCTCAAAACGCCGCAAAGCCTCGCGAACAACCTCACTCGCATTGCTGTATCGTCCGCTCTTCACCTTCCCGTGGATAAACTTCGCGAAGTGCGGCGTAATAGAGACGTTCAACTGCTTCATGGTCGTAGGCATAAGCGACGGTAGTCAATTCATTATAATTCTTGACTATCCGAACGGATGCGAACGAACCAGACCCAACCCCGGCCGGTTGGGCAAAATCAACTTCCCATCCTTCACCGTGACGCCCGTATACGGATCGTTGGCAATCAGCAGATTCCCGTCCAGATCCGCATAATCCACCAGCGGTGAAAGATGCGCCGCCGCCGTTACCGTGCATGAGCTCGAAACCATGCATCCCAGCATCGTCTTCATCCTCAGCGCCTTCGCCATCCCGATCATGCGCAGCGCCGCCAGCATCCCGCCCGCCTTATCCAGCTTCACGTTGATGCCGTCGAACGCGTCTTTCACCTTCGGGATGTCCTCTTCATGCAGACACGATTCGTCCGCAATAATCGGAATATGCACGCGGCTGCGCACCCAGCGCGTGTCCTCGATGCGGTCCGCCGCCAGGGGCTGTTCCACAAACTCCACGCCCTGCTTCTCCAGCCAGTTGATTTTGCGAACCGCTTCTTCCTTGTCCTTCCAGCCTTCGTTTGCGTCCACGCGCAGCGGCTTATCCGTCACCGCGCGCACCGCCGCAATCGTCGCCTCATCCGAATCCAGACCCACTTTTATCTTGAGCACCGGATACTCGGCCGCCTCTTCCACCTTGGCCTTCGTCGTCTTCGGATCGTCGATGCCGATCGAAAACGTAGTGATCGGAGCGTCCTTCGCATCCAGCCCAAAGTACCGGTAAAGCGGCACGCCCAGCTTCTGCCCGGTCCAATCCATCAGCGCAATATCGATTGCCGATTTCGCCGCATACTGCCCCTCGATGCGGCGAAAAACCTGCGCTATGATCTTTTCGAAATACGCCGGATCCGATTCCTCGAGCAATCCGCGCACGCTCTCGATCGCGTACTTCGTCGTCTGCGCCGTTTCCTGATAGCGCACGATGGGAGCGCCCTCGCCGTTGCCCACCACCCCATCGCGCCCGTATTGTACAAACACCACATCGCGATAAGTGGATGACGACATCACGGTCGTCCACGTGTGCTTCAACTGCAGACGGACCACTTCGTCCTGCAGCGCCGATTCTTCCGCCGCGCGCAGGCGCACTGCGCTGCCTGCCACTGCTGCTGCCGAAATCGCGAGCCAATCGCGACGTGTCATTTTTTGCCCCTCAGGCTGCGTGGGATTTAACCCACTCTTTCTCCCACTTCTGAATTGCCGCATCGTACTCTTCGATTTCGCGCGGCGTCACGGCCAGATATTCTTTCTCCAGATCTTCCGCCGTCTCGACCGCGTGTTTTATATGCAGCATGCCGATCCGCGAACACCACGTATCGCTGATCACCCGCCCCGTGCGCTGCGCATAATTACGAATATCCAGATGCTGAATCACCACGATCTTATGCGTCGATTCCTCGCCGTTCGACAGTAGAAAGCACACGTCGATCGAATCGCTGTGCCGGATGGAAATCGCGTTCTGCTGATACTTGAACAGAACGTGCCAGGTGCGTCCGAACGGATCGGGCCCGGCTTCGAAATCGCGAAAATTCTTCATCACGGCCATTCTAACAGCGCTCGTGTGTAGTCTGGTAACAGCAGATGGCATACGAAAGAGAATTAATCATCGGGGCCGAAATCGCCCGCGCCGCCGGTGAACTGGCCCTCAAGATCAGCGAAGGCAATCTCGATGTGGAATCGAAGTCCGACGAATCGCCCGTCACCATAGCCGATAAAGCCTGCGAGAAGCTCATCGTCGAGCAACTCAGCGCCGCCTTCCCTGGCGACGGCCTGCTCGGCGAAGAAGGCACCTCCCAGGAATCGACTAACGGCCGCCGCTGGATTATCGACCCCATCGACGGCACCCGCGATTTCATTCGCGGTACCCGCGCCTGGAGCGTTCTAATCGGCCTCGAAGACCACGGCAAAGTCGTCGCCGGCCACGCGTACTTTCCCGCCCTCGGCCGCATGTTCTCCGCCGCCAAGGGCGCAGGAGCCTTCGAGGACGGCCGGCGCATCCATGCCTCGAACATCGAAAAAAAACGCGACGCCCTGCTCTGCTGCAACGGCCTCGGCTTCATGCATCGCTATCCGTTCGCGAAGGAACTCCTACTCTGGATCTCCGAATTCTGGACCGTGCGCAGCATGGGCGGATGCCTCGACGCCATGCTCGTAGCCGCGGGCCACGCCGACGTGTGGATCGAGGCCCAGGCCAAGCCCTGGGATCTGGCCCCACTGAAAATCATCGCCGAGGAAGCCGGCTGCGTGACTTTCGATTTCGACGGCAACGACACCATCTACGGAGGCAACTACGTAATCTCCGTGCCCCCCTTAGCCGACGAAATCAAACGCTTCACAGCGCGTACTGAGCCGATTTCATGAAAACCGCCCAACTAACCGGCATCCGCCAATTCCAAATCGTCGAACAGGCCATCCCCGAACCCGCCCCAGGCCATGTTCAGGTGCAAATCGCCGCCGTAGGAATCTGCGGCTCCGACATGCACAACTACACCGAAGGAGGCATCGGCGATTCTCACTGCCGCTACCCCGTAGTCCTGGGACACGAACCCTCCGGCACAGTCTTAAAGACCGGTCCCGGAGTAACCGGAATCTCCCCAGGCGATCGTTTCGCGCTTGAACCCGGCATCCCCTGCGGGCACTGCGAACCCTGCCGCATCGGTCGCGCCAACCTCTGCGACCACATGCATTTCATGAGCTCCGGAGGCATCCCGGGATTCTTCCGCGAACTGATCAACCTCCCCGCCCACAACCTGATCCCCATCCCGAAACACGTAGGACTCCGCGAAGCGACACTGGTGGAACCCCTCGCCGTGGCTCTGCATTCCCTCAGCTTCGCCGCCATCAAACCGGGAGAAACCGCCGTAGTCTTCGGCACCGGACCCATCGGGCTCCTGACCATAGCAGTCTTAAAGTTCGCCGGAGCCGGTCGAGTATGGGCCGTGGAACCGGTCGCCCACCGCCGCGAAATGGCGAAGATGATGGGGGCCGACGCCGTTCTCGATACCAGCGATCCCGTGAAAGCCATTCACCACGACACCGCCAATCGCGGAGTGGACGTGGCCTTCGACTGCGCTGCGGGAACCGACACGGTGAATCAATGTATCGCCGCCCTGACCAAGGCCGGCCGCCTGGTCTACACGGCAATCCCGGCCGGAGTCCACGTGCCCTTCCACGCCCCAGGCCTGCGCAAAAAAGAAATCACGTTTTTCAACGTCTACCGATCCAACCACCAAACAGAAGCGGCGCGAGACATGCTGGCAAGCCACACCAGTCTGTTCGCGCCGTTGGTAACCCACTCAAAACCCCTCGACGAAGTCCAGCAAGCTTTCGACGTTGTAGAACGCTACGCCGAGGGAGTAGGCAAAATGCTCGTCGTGCCGGACATGCGGCGATAGCCGCGTTCTGCGCTTTTACTGCGGCCCAGGTCCCCGCCGGCCGCCGCCACGCATCGGCCCCGGCCCGCGACCGCCCGCTTTAACCGTATACCCCGCCGGCACCACGAATAAAGTAGCATTCGGCTCCGCCTGCACAATATTCGTCAACTCCATATCCGTCGTGCCGAACCTTGGGTCCGTACTCTTAATCTGCACCGGAACCTTCAACTCACTCGAAACCCACGTCGTACGGGAGATCTGAATCGCCTGCGAATTCCCGATCCGCCCCGCCGCGATTGTCTCTGTATGCTGGGTCCCGTTCGCCATCACCCCATTGACCACCTGAGGCGTAAGCGTCGAACTCACGACCTGCGGCCTGTTAGCGGCAGCCGCATCCGGCGAAGCCCCGCCACCGCGCCGCCCCATGCCCTGCGCCCCCGGTGTCCTTCTCTCCGTGGCGGCAGCCGAACTCGGCGGCACTCGCAGCGGACTCTGATACGCCGTCATCGTCGAAGAATCGAGCACATAACGATACCCCGCCACATAATCCAGAATCGTCACAATAGTGTAAGGCTGCTTGCCCGACGCCGCCTGCGGGGTAATAGTCTCCTCCGTACGGATGCGCCCCGAACTATCGCGATACACATTCGTCGAATGCTGGTTGGTGATGCTGTTGCCATCCGCCAGCCGCTCCTGCGTCTGCACCACTTCGACCGCCGAATAAGGCGCGCCGGTCACCAGCGCGTGCGGACCTCCGAACATTCCCATACCACGGCCGCCGCCCATCGCCATCGGCCCGCCGAATCCGCCGCGTGGACCCTGCGCCATCAATGCCGACGCCGCCATAACCACCATGCACAAAACTGATTTCTTCATACAGCCCTCCTAAAAACCTCTCTCCTCGGAATATTCGTCGGAAACGCGCACCGCGCGCGGGAACCCATCCTCGCCCACCAACAGATCCGCCGGCAGCTCCGTAGCCCACGACGGGTCCACGCTCACACCCAGCCGCGCCAATTCCAGCGGATAAAGCTCCGTATGCACCACACTTACCAGTTCCCCAGCCGCCAAAGGAGGCACGTATGGAACCGGGATAAATCCCTCATACTGGCCGTCGCCATCTTCCTGGACCTCTGCATCGCTCTGCACTTCGGCCTGCGCCGCGGCGCCCGCCGACTGACCCGCCACTACAGGCCGCGACTTCCGCTCTGCACCCTGGATCAGGATCAGTGCCAGCAGCACAGCCGCGGCGGCCGCCAGCGACCAAAGCCATCTGCCGTGCGCCGCCGCCCGGTGTTTCTCCGCGAACTGTCGCATCAGCGCTTCCCGGCTCCCCGCCGACGAACGCCGCCCCGCCGACGCGATCCGAATCATCCGCATGTGCGCCGTCAGATTTCGCTCCGACTCCCACAACTCGCCGCACGCCTGACACGTTTTCAGATGCGCCGCCAGCGCGGATTCAGGCTCCATCCGCCGCCGCGCGCACTCCGGGATTTTTTCCATCGCACTGCTACAGTTCATCGCCACTACCTCGCACTCATTTCCGCTACCGGGTGCAGCTTTCTCAGCCGCGCCGCCAGCAGCCCGCGCGCCCGATGCAGCCGCGATCGAACCGTCCCGACCGGGCACCCCATCAACCGCGCCGCTTCCTCGTAATTTCGCTCTTCCAGATCGCAAAGCACCACCGCATCCCGATAGTTGTCGGGTAATTCCAGCAGAGCCGCCCGCAGCGCGGCCAGGCTCTCGCCGTGGATCAGATCGCCCACAATATCGTGCTCGAAAACCTGCTCCGGCGGCTCCGCGGTATAGGGCGAACCAATCACGCCCTTGCGCCGGAACACCCGCACCAGATTGCGCGCCACCCCGTACATCCAGGCTTCCAGAGATCCGCGCTTTTCGTCGAACCAGGTATTCGCCGACATCAACTGCACGAACACCTCCTGGGCCACTTCCTCCGCCGCCGCCTTACTTCCCGACATATGTAGCGCGTAGCGGTAAAGAGCCGGTTCGCGCCGTTCGTACAACTCGGCGAACGCGCGCTTATCGCCTTTTCGCATGAGCCCGTAGAGTTCCTCGTCTGTCTGCTGCATTCGGGCGTTCGTCATGTATTGCTTCCGGACGTGCGAAAGTTCCACACTAAGTAGATCACGAGCGCCTACCGCGAACAACCCGCCCCAGCTCCTCTCAGGCAATGGGTGGAGTGTATCTGGACCCTGGAAACGCCTGCGCCCGTTCTCCACGCGGTCCGCCCGGACGCCTGCCTCGATATCGTTTTTTCGCCCGAAAGCGGCCTGCAGGCCATCGGAGCCATGACGGTCGAACAGCGGCACCGGATTCCCGCCGGCTCCCGAACCACCGGAGTGCGTTTCCGCCCCGGCATGGCCGGAGAATTTCTCCGCGTCTCACCAGCCGATTTAACCGACCGCGCCGTACCGCTCGAAGACCTCCTCGGCCGCCGTGCGCGCGAATTCCGGTCGCAGCTCGAAGCCTCTCCCGATGCTGCCGGCCTGATGGGAACATTCCTCCCCATCCCCACCGCACCGCCAAATCCGGTTCGCCGAGCCATTGAAGCCATGGTCCAGTCCCGCGGCCTCGCCGATCTCGACTGGATCGCCCGCCAATCCAACCTGAGCCCCCGCCACTTCCGCCGCCGCTGTCTCGAAGCCAGCGGCCTCACGCCGAAACACCTCTGCCGCGTCCTCCGTTTCCGCCAGGCGTCCGCGCTCGCCCAATCCGTCCGCCAACCGGACTGGGTGCAAATCGCCCTCGAAGCCGGCTACTTCGACCAGGCCCATCTCATCCGCGACTTCCGCCAATTCACGGGCCGCCCGCCTATGGCCGTTTTTTCTAATACCGCCGTCCCGACGATTGTTTAGGATTGGCGCATATGAAGATCACCGCCGTCCTTATCGTGGAAAATATCGAAAAATCGCTCCCCTTCTGGGTCGAGCGCATGGGCTTTGAAAAGACCGTCGAAGTGCCGGAGGAAGATCACCTCGGCTTCGTCATCCTGGTCCGCGATGGAGCCGAGCTCATGCTCCAGACCACCGCAAGCGTAGAGAAGGATCAGCCGCAATTCGAAGGGCTGACAACCAACACCGCCCTATTCATAGAAGTGGAAGATTTCGCCGACATCCTGAAGCGCCTTGAAGGCTACCCCATATCCATCCCCGAGCGCCTCACCTTCTATGGAATGCGCGAAATCGGAGTCCGCGACCCCGACAACAACATCGTCACTTTCGCCGCCCGCGCCTGATGTGGGCAGGTTTGTTAACCTGCGGCCGATTGGGTATCGGCCTCCATGGGAGAGCACAAATCTACCGGGTCCGCAGAGGGAGCTTGCCCGGCAGAAGCCCGGACAGATCGGAAATCTGCCCTACTGTCTGCCCTACTGTAGATACTGAAGTAGTGCCGCCCTTAATCGAATTGCGCCGCGTCACCGTCATGCGCGGCGAAAACACAGCCCTCCGCGACCTCAGCCTCAGCATCGGGGCGGGCGAGCATGTAGCCATCCTCGGCCCCAATGGCTGCGGCAAATCCACCCTCATCAAAACCATCACCCGCGAGTGCTATCCCCTCGCATCTCCCGAATCTTCGATCTCCATCCTGGGCCAATCCACCTGGAATATTTTCGACCTGCGCGCCTTGCTTGGTATCGTTTCGAACGATTTAATGACGCAATGCACGCGCGAAATCACCGGATTTGATATCGTCCTGTCAGGGTTCTTTTCGAGCATCGGCATCTGGCCGAATCACCATGTCACGGAAAATATGCGCGCCAAAGCCTGGCAGATTCTCCACTTGCTCGAAGCCCCCCACCTCGCTGAAAAGCCTGTCGACGAGATGTCCTCCGGCGAGGCGCGGCGCATGCTGATCGGCCGCGCGCTGGTGCACGACCCGAAGGCGCTGCTGCTCGACGAACCCTCCACCAGCCTCGACCTTTTTGCCCAGCACGAACTGCGCGAAACAGTCGCCAGGCTGGCGCGCGCCGGCATCGGCATTCTGCTCGTCACCCACCATTTGTCCGACATTATTCCGGAAATCGACCGCGTAATTTTCATGCGCGACGGGCGCATTGTGGCCGATGGACCCAAGCGGGACACCCTCACCGCGCCGGCTCTGCGTCAGCTTTTCGGGGTCGAAGTGGAACTGGCGGAGCGCGCGGGCTACTACCACCTGTGGTAATGAATTCCGCAATTTCAAAGATCCGCCACGATCTGCGTACCCCGCTCAATCACCTGATCGGCTATGGGGAAATTCTCACCGAGATGCTCGCCGACGAGGGCATGAGTGAGGAAGAACCCCCTTTTGCCGCCCTGAAGGAAGTCATCGTGCGAGCAGGGGAGCTTGTGCGATCCCTGCAAACACTTCCCGACGAAATATTTTGCGTGAAAGCGCCTGAGGTGGTGCGCGCGGCGTCCCTCGACAAGCTGGTGGACCGGCTGCCATCGCTCTTCGAACCGCCCAAACTCGCCGAGCTCGATGCCGATCTCTCGCGCATGAGCCAGGCGGCCAGGCGTCTGCTGGAACTGATCGAGCACACCGCTGCACCCAACTCCAATTCTGCCGCGCCGCTCCCGCCCGACCAGGCCGCACGCTCCGCGGCAGGGACACTGCTGGTAGTCGACGACGATGCCGACAATCGTGAGCTGCTGCGCCGTATGCTCGAGCGTCAGGGTTACGCCGTCACCTGCGCCGCCAGTGGGCCCGAATGCCTGGAACGGCTGGGACGGACGCAGTTCGACCTCGTGCTGCTCGACGTCATGATGCCAGGCATGAGCGGCTTCGACGTGCTCAGCGCCATCCGCGAAGATCCTGCCCTGCGGCCGGTTCCCGTCATCGTCATCTCGGGCCTCGAGGAGAGCGACGCTGCCATCCGCTGCATTCAGATGGGCGCCGAAGATTACCTGCCGAAGCCCTTCGATCCCGTGCTTTTGAAGGCCAGAATCGGCGCCACCCTCGAAAAGAAACGCCTCCGCGATCAGGAAGCAAAGTACGCGCGCGACCTGGAAGATGCCTTCGCGGAACTGCACGGCGCCAAGGACCGGCTGGTGGTGCAGGAGAAACTGGCGTCGCTGGGCGCGCTCACCGCGGGCATTGCCCACGAACTTAAAAACCCGCTGAACTTTATCACCAACTTCGCTTCGCTCGCGCGCGAAACCGGGGTGGAACTGCAGCAGGAACTGGCCAAAGGAACGCCCGATGCCAAAGAGATTCGGGAATTGCTGGAGACTCTGGCCGGTAATCTGGAACGTATTGAAAGCCATGGCAAGCGCGCCGATCGCATCGTGCGCGGCATGCTGCTCCATTCCCACGGGCAGCCTGGACGGCGTGAGCAGTCGGATGTGAATGCGCTCGTCGATGAAGCCGTGAACCTCGCTTACCAAGGCATGCGCGCGCACGATTCCTCTTTTAATGTCACTATTGAGAAGCAGCTGGACCCCGGTCTGCCGCAGATTTCCGTGGTCCCCCAGGACATCAGCCGCGTCTTCGTGAATATCGTCGCCAACGCGTTTTATGCCACGGAGGAGAAGAAGAAATCTGCCTCACCCGGCTACCAGCCGCGCCTGCTTGTGGAAACCCGCCAAACAGAGAGCGACGTGGAGATCGTGTTCGAAGACAATGGTGCAGGCATCGCGCCCGAGATCGCCCGAAAAATTTTCGATCCGTTTTTCACCACCAAACCGGCAGGGACGGGCACCGGCCTCGGGCTCTCCATCAGCTACGACATCGTAGTGCGCGCCCATCAGGGCCGTCTCACGACGGAAAGCGTGCCCGGCACCTTCACTCGTTTTCGCATCGGCCTGCCCAAACAACCGAACAGGTCCGGAGGATGACAATCCAGACCAGGCCAGCCGTGAAAATCCTTGTCGTCGACGACGAGCCCGATCTGGAGCCGCTCATGCTGCAGCGCTTCCGCAGGCAGATCCGCGATGGTGAAATGCGCTTCGTATTCGCGCGCGACGGCAGGGAAGCGCTCTCGAAACTGGAAGACGATCTGGAAATTGAACTGGTTCTGAGCGACATTAACATGCCCGTCATGGACGGGCTGGCGCTGCTCGCCGCGCTCAACGAAATGCCGCGGCTGCTCAAGACCGTCATGGTGTCGGCCTATAACGACATGCTGAATATCCGCATCGCCATGAACCGCGGCGCCTACGATTTCGTAACCAAGCCCATCGATTTCGACGACCTCGAGACCACCGTTCGCAAGACCTTCCGCGAACTCGACACGCTGCGCGAAGCTCGCAAGACACGGGTCCAACTGGATGAAATCCACGCCGAACTGGCTGTCGCGGCGGCTATTCAGCAGTCGCTGCTGCCGCTACCGCTGGGCGAGGACAGTAGCCTGGACGTAGCGGCGATGATGCTGCCGGCGCGCCATGTCAGCGGCGATTTCTACGATTATTTTCACATCGGCGACAGGCACTTCGGTTTCGTCATGGGCGATGTGGCGGGGAAGGGAATTCCCGCCGCCCTCTTTATGGCCGTGGCCCGCACCGTGCTCCGTGCCCAGGCTTTTCAGGGCGCGACCCCGGATCGATGTCTATCCGCTGTTAACAGGGTACTGCTTCCGCAGGGCGCCGCGGAGACCTACGTGACCCTGTTTTATGGAATCCTCGACCTCGAATCGGGTAAACTTGTGTGGACCACCGGGGGCCACACGCCACCATGGATTGTTCCCGCCGATGGCCTGGCGCGGCAACTGAAAAACAACTGCAGTTTCATGGTTGGAATGTTCGAGGAAGCCTGCTTCGAATGCGCTGAAACTACTATTCATCCGGGCGACACAATTATCGTGTATACCGATGGGATTACAGATGCGGAGAACCCAAAAGGCGAGATGTTCGGCAAGGTACGCCTCAGCGCCCTCATCCGGGACATTCATGAAGCGTCGGCGGCTGGCATGACCGGGCGCATCGTGGAAACTATTCGCGACTTCACGGCGGGCGCGCCCCAGGCGGACGATATTACGCTGCTCGCAGTCCGTTTCAATGGCCGCCAATGATTTCGCCGCCACCGAAATTCGGTATTGGGCGTCCGGAAGCCCAGCCGCATTGGCCTGCCGTGGTGGCGTCTTTTGCTGTCGGGGTCGCTTATTATGCGATGCCCGACGCACTGATTGTGGGGCCCAGATGGCTTCCGTTGCTGCTCACCGCGCTGCTGCTGATCCCCGGGGTCATATCGCTGCACGCAGGGAAGTTGCGCGTGAACGAGATCCTCGCTTACTCGTGTCTTGGGGTAATCACACTGACGCTGATATCTTCCCTGACGCTGCTGGTTCTGCGGCTCCCCGCACACAAAGACTCACCTATTGAATTGCTGCGCGCAGCCGGCGCTCTCTGGGTCAGCAACATACTCGTTTTCGCGTCGTGGTACTGGCGGCTCGACGGCGGCGGCCCCAATGAGCGCGATAAACGCGGCGTCCATACCGACGGCGCTTTCCTTTTTCCCCAAATGGCCATGGATCAAAGCCTGCGAAAACAAACCGGCGAGGATAATTGGAGCCCTGGTTTTATCGACTATTTGTTTCTCGCATTCAATACCAGTACGGCCTTTTCTCCTACCGACGTTCCGGTCCTTTCGCGATGGGCTAAAGTGCTCATGATCGTGCAGTCCATGATCTCGCTTATGACCGTCGCCCTGCTGGCGGCGCGCGCCGTGAATATCCTCTGATGTGGGACAGGCGCTTCCGCCTGTCCATGCCGTTAGCCGTCCGGCTTCGTGCCCGCTTGCCAAAAGTTATAATCCGAAAGATATGGTACCGTATAATTGCCGATAAATAATTGAATAAACTAATTTATTCCAATCAGTGTAGAATGTATTTAAGGTTTAAATTAAACCATGTGCCCGCGTTGCCAAAGTACTTCTCTGACCATCAGGCGCCTCGCCGGATTAGAGAAAATTCTGGTCTTCGTAACGCGCAAAAGAAAATTCTTCTGTAACTCCTGCTCCTTCCCGTTCCGCGCGCCCGACCGGCGGCACCGCGTCCGTCGCGAACCTGCGTCGCGCCGCGAACTGCCCACCGACCATCAAACCTCGCTGGATCAAACCTCGCTGGATCAAACATGGGGAATCGGCCTGTGAGTGCGCCAAAAGCACGTCGAACGTTGCTCCTCGCCGCGGGACTTCTTCTCGCCGGAGCGCTCGCAAGCTACGGCGCCACCGCGGCCCCGTCGCATGCTTTGAGCCCCGCGGGAGAACTCGGATCCTGGTTCGCTCCCGGTTCGGAATCGTATCGCGACCAGATGCTGTCGCGCGGCATTCTGGTATTCGCCGCCATCAGCGTGGCCATGGGTTCGCTGCTGATCGTCGTCTATCGGGCGCAGGCCGAAGCCGAACGAGCGCGCGCTTTCGAAGCCATCCGCAGCGACGTTCTGCGGCGGCTCACCGCCGGCGATTCGCTCATCCAGATTCTGGGCGTTCTGCTCGCCACTCTACAACTGCCCCACCCGCGCCTCCACTGCTCGATTCAACTCGAAGGCGAGAAGGCTCTGGCCGGCGCGGGGCCGGATTCCGACCGCAATGCCTGGCCCCTCGCGCTCGAACGCCCCATCGTCGATTCCAAGGGACGGTGTCTCGGCGTCATCCTCATAAGGGGCAGGAAGCTGGCCCCCCACCATCTGAAACTGGTGGAGCGAGTCGGCAGCCTGGCGGCCATCGTGATCGAACACAGCGCCCTGCGCAAGGAACTGGAACATGCCGCCAACCACGACCAGTTGACGGGGCTGGCCAATCGCCACGCCTTCATTCGCAGAATGGCAACGCTCGACCAGAATCAACGCGATCGGCCGGCCGCTCTCTTTTTCATCGATCTCGACCGCTTCAAACAAATCAACGATCATCTGGGACATCACGTGGGCGACCTGTGCCTCCGCCAGGCTGCCGAACGCATTCAATCCTGTTTCGACGAGACCGCTCTGGTTGCGCGATCCGGCGGCGATGAATTCACCGTCTTTGCCGACGGGCTGAATGCGTCCGAAGTCAACCGCATTGCCGTGCGCATTGTCGATCTTTTCCGGCAGCCTTTTGACGCAGCGGGCAGGCAGGTATTCGGCACCGTCAGTATCGGCGTCAGCTCGTGGCCCCGGGATGGTTCAAACGCCACCGACATCCAGTCGAGCGCCGACGTCGCGCTCTATGAAGCCAAGGAATCGGGGCGCAATCAATATCGCATTTATACGCCCTCCATGCGCAGCCGCGCCACCGCCCGGATCAACACGGAACAACTGATTCGCCACGCCATCGACAGCAATCTGCTCGAACTGTATTACCAACCCCAGACCAGCACTGAAGGCGAATTGCTGGGCGTGGAAGCGCTGGTGCGCATCCGCCATCCGGAGCGGGGGCTGATTATGCCCGATGAGTTCATCGCCGTCGCCGAAGAGTCGGGCCTGATCGCTGAAATCGATCTCTGGGTCTTCGCCGAAGCCTGCCGTCAGTATGCCTTCTGGCGGCGCGAATGCTTCGCTCATCCCGCAAGAATTGCGGTTAATTTATCGCGCGCTACTCTGCGCGACACCGCGCTCGCACAGAAAATGCGCGGCGCGCTCACTGCTGCCGGGGTTGAGCCCGCAGCCATACAGATCGAGCTCACGGAGACAGCGGCGCTGCGGGGCGGGGAAGCCTCTCGCGAAACGCTCCGCCAGCTTCGGCACTTGGGATTTTCGCTCGCCCTCGACGATTTCGGCACCGGATATTCGTCATTGAGCTGCCTCCACAATCTGCCTGTCGACACAGTGAAAATCGATAAGTCGTTCGTCACCGGCCTCATCGGAAACGGAACATCGCTGCCGCTGATTACGGCCGTCGTCGCCGCCGCCAAGGCCCTCCATATGACGGTCATCGCGGAAGGCGTCGAAACCGAGGAGCAGTTCCAGATCCTGCGCCGCATCGGCTGCGACATCCTGCAGGGCTATCTCATTTCCAAACCCCTGCGCGCTTGTGACATCCCCGCCTGTGGCTATACCGCCGCACGCCGCCGCGTAGCCTGACTGTATCATCGAATTAATGTCCGTTCTTACCGGCGACGTAGTCGAACTCGAGAAGCATTATCTGCTGCAGAACTATGGGCGGCATCCGCTCGTCCTCGTGCGCGGCGACGGCCCGTACATGTGGGACGATGCCGGTAAGCGCTATCTCGATTTCATCGCCGGTATAGGCGTTAATGCGCTGGGCCAGAACCATCCACGCATCGTGGCCGCCATTCGGGACCAGGCCGCGCGCCTGATCCACACTTCCAATCTCTTCTACAACCAGTTCCAGGGACCGCTCGCGCAACGTATCGCCGAAGTCAGCGGCCTCAACCGGACTTTCTTCACCAACAGCGGCACCGAGTCGACCGAAGGCGCCATGAAAATGATCAAGGCACACGGCCGCGATATCGATCCCGCCAAAATCGAAATCGTTTCGCTCGATAATTCATTTCACGGAAGAACGCTGGGCGCGCTTTCCATCACCGGCCAGCCCAAATATCGCAAGGATTTCGAACCCCTGATTCCCGGCGTGCGCTTCGTCCCAGCCAACGATATGGCCGCCCTCGAAGCTGCTGTGACCGATCGCACCGCCGGCATTTTCATTGAATGGATTCAGGGCGAGGGCGGCGTGCTGCCCACCGATCCCGCCTTCTGCCGCCGCGCCCGCGAACTCGCCGACCGCCACGACGCCTTGCTCTGCTTCGACGAAATCCAGTGCGGCGTGGGACGCACCGGCAAATATTTCGGCTATCAGTTGATCGATCCGCCCGTCATGCCCGACATCATGACCGCGGCCAAGCCCATCGCGTGCGGCCTGCCCCTCGGCATCCTCACCGCCAACGAGCGCGCGGCGAAATCCATTCGTCCCGGCATGCACGGATCCACCTTCGGAGGCAACGCCCTCGCCGCCCGCGTCTCTCTGGAATTCTTCGATATACTGGCCGGCCTGCTGCCGCACATCGCCGCCATGGGCGAATATTTCCGCGCCCAATTGCGCGATCTGGCAACGCGTTTCGATTTCATCGAAGAGGTCCGCGGGTACGGACTAATGATCGGCGTGCAGCTTTCTATCCCGGGCAAGGAAATCGTTAATCAGGCCATGCAGGAAGGCCTGTTGATGAACTGCACGCACGATACAGTGCTGCGTTTCCTGCCGCCCTACATCATTACCGAAGCGCAGGTTGACGAAGCCGTGTCAATCCTCGACCGAGTCTTCCACCGCATCTGAGGACGCGCTGCGATAGCTGCGCCTCTTCGGATCCGTGAAAACGCGGCTATCGCCGCATGTCCATCGCTTCGTCCGCATGATAAGAACTCCGCACCAGAGGACCAGCCTCCACATGCGCAAAGCCCATCTCACGTCCCGCCAGCCGGTATTCGTCGAACTCCGCCGGAGGAACATATCGAACCACGGGCAGATGCTTAGCCGAAGGCCGCAGGTATTGTCCCAGCGTAAGTACATCCACGCGATGCGCCCGCAGATCGAGCATCACCTGCATCACTTCTTCCCGCAACTCCCCCAAACCCAGCATCAGCCCCGATTTCACCGGAGTCGCCGGCGCAAGCTCTTTGGCGTACGCCAGCATATCGAGCGAACGCTCATACCGCGCCCCCAAACGCACCTGCCGGTAAAGCCGGGGAACCGTCTCGGTATTGTGGTTCAGCACGTCGGGCCGAGCATCCATAACCGTCTTCATAGCCGCGTGGCTGCCCTGAAAATCCGGCACCAGCACTTCGACCTTACAGCCCGGAACACGCTCCCGAATCGCTTCGATCGTCAAAGCGAACAACTCCGCGCCACCATCCTTACGGTCGTCGCGATTTACGCTGGTGACCACCGCATAATTTAATCCCATAACCGCCACCGCTTCGGCGACGCGCCGCGGTTCATCGTAATCGACCGCCAGCGGACCGCCCTTCTGCACCGCGCAAAATCCGCAGCGCCGCGTGCACACGTTGCCGAGGATCATGAACGTCGCCGTGCGTCGATTCCAGCACTCACCCACATTCGGACAAGCCGCGCTCTCGCAAACCGTATGCAGATTCAGCCCCGCAATCAGCTCTTTAAGTTCGCGATAATTTTGCCCGGCGGGAGCGGGTGCGCGAAGCCAGGAGGGCCGCGCAACAGCCCGGGGAGCGATAGTTACTAACACTGCTTCGAGTGTAGCGCGCGCTTATTGCACGTTCTCCAGTTCGATGAGTGGATGTTGGGGCGCGGCAGCCGGGGCTTGTGGCGGAGCGGCAGGAGCCTCCGCCTGATAAGGACCAAGCCTCGGAGGACGTGAGTCCGGTTCGAGCAGCAGATACTTTCGATCTCCGTAGTAATGTTCCAGCTGTCGATTCTCACTATCGCCCAGGTCGCGCGCCCAGACTACGCGCTGCCCGTCGATATCCGCGCCATTATAAACCCACTCATCCTGAAAGATGTGTTGCGGCCAATAGCGTACGAACACCAACAGCTTCCCGGGCATCTGCGCAATTTCCTTCGCCACCGCAATCCGCCGCTCCGGATTCTGGTGGTTAATGGAATCCCACACATCGAAGCGCATTACATCGAGGTCCGTCAAATGCGCTCCATACCAAAATGCAAAGTGAGCGATGCAAAGGAACACCATCAACCGCACGGCTTCTTTGCCATGAGGCAGTCGACTCAGTCGCTCCAGTCCTTTGACACTCATCAAAAGGAACAGACAAACCACCGCGGCAAGGTAGTGGAACTGGAACGCGGGAAAGAAATTGATCCCCAACGCGAAGACAAGGCAGGTAATAGCGACCCAAAGCCATCGATAACTCCGGATACTCACTAAGAAGGCAACGAGCGCGAGGTAGAGCGGAGGATAAAAGTAGAAGCGATAATAGCGAATGCGGAACATCATTCGAGCCAGGTAACTCCCGAGCGTATCCGCGCCGGGATGAAAATTAGCCTGCATGCGATAGTCAAGTTCCTGTTGAGGAGTCAACTGTAGGTGCGGCACGGGAGGCTTTTGAAACGTAAGTGCCGCTGGAACGCCATATTGATATTGGCTCAGAGCGTAAGGAAGAGTAGTCCACGCCCCGGTGACTCGCTGGTTCTGCAAAAGCGTAATACCAACCGCTGGAAGTAAAATGGCGACCGCCGCGAATACCGCCCCGCCCCGTACCGAGCCGCGACCACGAGGGAGTAGTAATAGAAACAATCCCACTCCAACCAACAGAAAAATCGATTCATAAGGTCGGCTCAGCCAATGCATCGCCAGCCCCAATCCCAGCAAAACGCCGTCCCGCAATCGGCCCCCATTCCGCAACCGCGGCAACGCCCCGAATACCAAACAACCAGCCGCCGCCGAAAACGCCCCACCCCAATAATTGTTGGTCCATTGGTTCAACGGGCCAAATTCAAACACCGCCAGAACCCCGCCGAATAAGGCCCAACCCGGAGTAACCCAGCCGCGCAGCATCCAGTAACATAGCCCACACAAAGCCGCCATAGAAAGCAGTACACCGGCCCAGGGTAACCCAAGTATCGTCCAGCCAAGCGCCAGCATGAGGCCGTTGCCGAGCGGATAAATCGAGCTGTAAGTCGGCTGCTGCAAAACAAAAAACGTCTCGAAAAACCGGTGCATGGCATGCGGTGGATTGGCCAGACGCCAGTGACGCAGCGTATCGGCAACCAGCAAATGTCCGAATTCGTCATAGAGATCCGGCGTGGGAACAGGATGGTTCCGCAACAGTGTGAGGCGCAGCACCACCGGCAGCGCCGCCAGACCGGTCAGACACCACGCAGGCTGCCGCGCGAGCCGTGCGGCGAGCGGGGCGATCCATGGCCGCCACGTCAGCGCGAGCACCACCAGCAGCAGCGTCAGCCCCAGTTCAATAAAATCCACCGGGCCGAAACCGATGGGATTTTCGAGCGGCATCAGCGACCGGAAAAGCGCATCAGGCAACATGGAAGGGAAAGTACTGTGGATAGGTTAACGTATCTCCTCGCCGACCAGGCGCTCATGGCGCACGCGAAGAATTATTTCGCATGGCAGGCGCGACTGATCCTGCCCGAACTCGGACAGCGCGTCCTCGAGGTCGGATGCGGCACCGGGAATTTCACCCAAACGCTGCTCGATCGCGAGGCGGTGATTGCTATAGACAATGAACCTGCCTGCGTCAGTCGCCTTGCTGAGCGCTTCGCCGACCGGCCGAACCTGCAAACCCGCGTAGCCAGTCCCTGCGAAGATTCCTTTCGCGAATTGGCCCATTTTCGGCCGGACAGCATAGTCTGTCTCAATGTTCTGGAGCACATCGAGGACGACGCCGGGGCGTTGCGCAACATGGCCGCGATCGTTCCCGCGGGCTGCGTAATCGTGCTGCTGCTACCCGCCTTCCCCGCGCTCTACGGCCCTATCGATCGAAATCTGGAACACTTTCGCCGATATTCCGTCGTCTCGTTAAAATGCCTCGCCGCCGGCATCAATCTGACTATCGAAAAACTTCAATACATGAACCTGATCGGCTTCTTCGGCTGGTGGGTCAATGCCCGCATACTCCAACGCCAGGCTCAGTCCACATCCCAGATCGCGGTCTTCGATAAATGGGTGGTGCCGCTGCTGTCCTGGCTTGAGTCCCGTTTCCCACCACCTTTCGGGCAATCGCTCCTTGCCGTGTTGAGGACTCGCTGAGAATTGGCAATACTAATGCATCGAGAACCGTGGATGCGGGATGTCGCGATATCGCTTGTGCTCACGGCGTTCCTGTGTGCCGCGCAGGAGGACACCGAAACCCTCTTCAAGTCCGACGCTCGTCTGGTGGAGTTACGCGCCACGGTAACCGATCCCGAGGGCCATCTCCTGACCGACCTCCACCAAACCGATTTCAAAGTGTTCGAAAACGGCGTTCCCCAGGAAATTAAAGTCTTCCGCCTCGAAGATGCCCCCGTCTCGCTCGGCCTGATTATCGATAACAGCGCCAGCATGCGCAGCAAACGCGCCCAGGTCGCCGCCGCGCTGCTGACCCTGGTTCATGCCTCGAATCCGGACGACGAAGAGTTCGTGATGAATTTCAGCGAGCGGCCCGTCATGGCGCAGGATTTCACACAGGACATTCAGAAGCTCGAATCGACCCTCGGAAAAATCGATTCGAACGGCCCCACCGCCATGCGCGACGCGCTTTCCATGGGCCTCGAACACTTGAAGCGCCTCGCGAAGAACGATAAAAAGGTGCTGCTCGTCGTAACCGACGGCGAAGACAACAGCAGCGTGGAAACCCTGACACGCCTCTCTCGCGAGGCGCAGCAAAGCGGAGTTCTCATCTACGCAATCGGCCTCCTCAACGACGACGACGAGCGCGAGACCATACGGGCGAAACGCGATCTGGATATGCTCACTCGCGAGACCGGCGGCGAGGTTTTCTATCCTAAGGAACTGTCTGAAGTCGATGGCATTGCCCAACATGTGGCGCACGATCTAAGGAATCAATACACCATCGCCTACATTCCTTCGAATCAAAATCAGGACGGCGCGTTCCGCACCATCAGGGTCACCGTGTCCACTCCCCCCGACGCCGTGGTGAGAACGCGAACCGGCTACTACGCACTAATCGAGGACATGCGGCGATAGCCGCGTTTCTAATCGCTCCCCGCCACCCGGTTCGATTCCAGTTCAAGGGCAACCGCCGCCGGCCCCGCCTCGTATATCGCGGGCCGCCCCGCCACATGCCGCGGATCGAATCGCGAACCCTCCACCCACGCCAACGCCAAACTGCCTCCGAACAGCGGGTGAAGGACTGCCACCGAGACCAGCGGCAGCGCATACCGCTTCGACTTCACCAGCGACTCCAACACACCGCGCACCGGAGTGCTGCGTGGCACCGTACCCGGAACCTGCGGAATTACAAAAATCGAGAACTGCAGGTCACCATGCTGGTGGCTGAAATGCACCAGGCTCCGTGCCGCCTGCTTCGGCGTCATGATGCCCGCATCGGCGAACAAACTGCGATGCACGGCGTGCGGGTAATAGAAATCGATGGCTTTCCGGGCGAAGTCCGCGCAATTGTGAAACAACAGATTAAAATCGCGTTCATTCCTGCGCGAGTTGAGCATCTGGATGAACCGGTCGTCCTGCTCCTCAGTGGTTTCGATGCCGAATGCATAGATGGTGCGATCGTACGCCGCGCCCATCAGCTGGATCCACTCGCCGTCCGGCATGCTCTCCTCCGGCCCGTCGGGCACGAACTCTTCAAGGTGCTGCCTCCGCCAGGAATCTCTAAGCTTTGCAACATCTTCCACGCTTACCTCTGAGGGAACTTCAGCCGGGCGATCAACCGCATAGAGATACGGCAACAAAGGAACCGCCAGCCAATCATGCCCGGTCACGCGGTGATAACGACTGATCACCACCCCCTGTTCCCCAGGCTCGCAGCGCCTTAACGAGACCGGCGAATCCGCACAAACACGCGAAAGATAAATGGCCGCGTGGCCGGTGGGATTCATCCCCCCGAACGTGCCAAAAGGTTCTTCGAGCAACAGCGTTACGCTTGCGCGAGCCGCGCTTGCGCTGATGAATACGAGCCCCGCGAGCACATAGAGCGAGTGGCGCACGATGACACCAAGAGCAAGCCGTGAGCCATCGTCGTTTGGGCGAAAACGACATTGGTAGAATCAGTACGTCCATGCAACTCACTGCTGCCATCATAGTGATCGGATTCGTCGGCGGCTTCGTCCATCACAACAACACGGCACATCGCGAGGTGCAACTTGCTGCCGACCTCCGGCGCGATTACCCCTCCGGCGTCGATGTAAGGATATTTGAGAACCACTCAGCGACGCAGGCCCACCAGGAAATTCTGCGCTCGCTCGACATTGATCGCGATGGGGCGCTATCCTCCGACGAAAAAGGCAAGGCGCGCATCGTGCTCTATGGCCATAGCTGGGGTGCCTCTGAGGTCGTCCACACCGCCCGCACTCTGGAGAAAGAAGGCATCCCCGTCCTCCTGACCATTCAGGTCGACAGCGTCTCGAAGCCCGGCGAGGACGACAAACACATCCCTGCCAACGTCTCCGAAGCCGTCAATTTCTTTCAGCGCGACGGCCTGCTGCGCGGGCAATCGAAGATCCTCGCTACCGATCCGGCACGCACGCGGATCCTCGGAAATTTTCAATCCGATTACAGATCGAAGTCCGTCAACTGCGCAGGATTCCCCTGGTACGCGCAGCTTTTCATGAAGCCCCACATCGAAATCGAATCCGATCCCAGCGTGTGGAATCGCATCGAGTCGCTGATCCGGCTGCAATTGCCGCGGTGAATTTGACGGCAATGTTAACCTGAAGGTCGTCAGGTCTCGGGCTCCGTGCAATAGGCGGCTGCAAACCCCGCCAGATCCGGAAGGAAGCAACGGTAGTGGTTTAACCTGTGTGCCGCGGATCACCCGGGGCTTGGCAACATAGTTTTCCGAATCCCGCCTCATGTATCAGGTCATTGCTCGCAAGTACCGCCCTCAATCGTTCGACGATGTCCTTAACCAGGACCACATCAAGACGACCCTGCGCAATGCCATCGATCAGAACCGCATCGCCCATGGGTACATTTTCTCCGGCCAGCGCGGCACCGGGAAGACCACCACGGCCCGCATTCTGGCGCGCTGCCTCAACTGCCAACAGGGCCCCACCGACAAGCCCTGCGGAGTGTGCGCCAGCTGCCTTGAAATCACCGCCGGGGGCTCGCCCGACGTCATCGAAATCGACGCCGCCTCGAATCGCGGCATCAATGAAATGCGCGAACTGCGCGAAAACGTACGCTACCAGCCGGCGCGCGACCGCTATAAGATCTTCATCGTCGATGAAGCCCACCAGATCACCAACGAAGCCTTTAACGCGCTGCTGAAGACGATCGAAGAGCCGCCCGAGTGGGCCGTATTCATCCTCTGCACTACGGAATCGCACAAGATCCCCGCGACCATCGCCTCGCGCTGCCAGCACTTCAGTTTTCGCTCGGTCGATTTCCACGACCTGATTGTTCGCATGCACGAAATCTGCGTACAGGAAGGCATTGAGGCGGACGACGAAGCCCTGGCTGTGATTGCGCAGTCGGGCGAAGGCTCGGTGCGCGATTCGCTTTCCGCGCTCGACCAGGCCATCGCGTGCTGCGGCAACAAGCTCGAAGCTGTAGCCGTGCGTGCATTGCTGGGCGCGTTCGGGCTCGATGCCATGTCGCAGGTGACCACCGCGCTGGCTAATCAGGACGGCGGCGCCATGCTCGGTCTGGTCGACGAACTGGAGCGCAACGGAGGCAGTCCGCAGCATTTTTCGCGAGAGCTCTCGCGCTACCTGCGCAATCTTCTGGTCACTAAAATTGCCGGAGGCGATTCACGCCTGATCGCCGCCAGCCAAGCCGAGCGCGTGGAGATGACGCGCATTGCCGGCGCGTTTGGCGAAGAGGATCTGACGCGCTACCTGCAGTTGTCGCTCGATCTCTTTCGCGATCTGCAATTTTCCCTGCAACCCAGATTTCATCTGGAAATCGGACTACTGAAGATGGTGCAGGCCGGCAAGCTGTTTTCGGTGGAAGAGGCTCTTGCCAGTCTGCCGCCGCGCGCATCGGAACCCGACAATCCAGTCAAGCGAATAATCAAGGCAAATCCTGCGCTGCAGGAGCCGGTCCGGACAGGCCCCTCGCCGTTCGAGATGGATCGCGCGAAGAAGGTTCTGCCTCCCGCGCCGCAATCCGTCGCTCCCCCATCCCCCGTCGCTCCTCCTTCACCCCACGATGACTGGCGCGCCAAACTGCACACCGCCATGGTCGAGGGCGGCCTGCAATTTTCCGCCGACGCCATCGCGCAATCCGAAGTGGCGCTGGTGAACAACGAGCTCATCGTCACGGCCGCCAAATCCTTTCAGCTCGATCTCGGCCGGGAGGAGATCCTCACAGCTCTGAAGCGCCTCGGCCAGCCAACTCTCCGTTTTAAAGTAGTGTTCGGTGAAGTAAAGGCGCCGCCGGCCGAAATCAAGAAGCCTGCCCAGCCTGAAGATGAGGTGACCGGACGTGCCCTCGCGCATCCGGAAGTACAACGTTTTCGCGAACTGTTCGGCGGTGAAGTGCGCGCCGTACGCAATCTGAAGGAGCCCTGGAACGAATGAAAATGCCCGGAAACATGCAGGCCATGATGAAGCAGGCCCAGCAGATGCAGGAGCGCATGCAGGCCGAGGTCGCCGCCATCCGCGTGGAAGGAACGGCGGGCGGCGGTATGGTCACGGTGAAGATGGACGGCCATAAGAATGTCCTCGGCGTCAAGATCGATCAGGAAGTAGCAGGCGATGTGGAGATGCTGCAGGACCTGATCGTGGCCGCCTGCAACGACGCCGTCAACAAGGTCGATGAGCAATCGCAGAAGAAGATGAGCGGCATGCTCGGCGGCATGGGCCTGCCCCCGGGGCTGTTCTAGTTCATGGCCGATTTCGCCGAGCCGCTGGCTCGCCTTATCAACGAATTCAAACGTCTGCCCGGCATCGGACAGAAATCGGCGCAGCGCATCGCGTTTCACATCATGCGCGCCAGCCGCGACGATGCCGGCCAACTGGCGCAAAGCATTCTCGACGTAAAAGACAAGCTGCGCATGTGCGTAGTCTGCAATAACATCAGCGACGCCGAACTCTGCCAGTACTGCCGCGATCCCCAGCGCGATCAAACCGTGGTCTGCGTGGTGGAAGATCCCAATAACATCGTCGGCGTCGAGGTCACCCGTCAATTCAACGGTCTCTATCACGTATTGGGTGGAGCGCTCTCGCCCCTGCGCGGGATCGGCCCCGAGCAACTCCGCATCAAGAGCCTGGTCGACCGCATCGCGCGCGGCGATCTGGCGGAGATCATCGTGGCAACTAATCCGACGGTTGAAGGCGAGGCCACGGCGGTCTATTTATCGAAGCTGCTCAAACCGCTCGGCATGAAAGTCACCAGGATCGCCATGGGCGTGCCCGTCGGCAGCGACCTCGAATTCGCCGATGAAGTGACCATGTGGAAAGCCATGGAAGGCCGCCGCGAGATTTGAATCTCCGGCCGCCCTCATGCACGAATACGACATCACTCTCAAAGACCTGCTGCTCGATGGGCCCGGCTTGACGCTACGCGAGTTGACTGGTCTCGATGTCACCATGTGGCGGGACGTGGAGTTGCCGAAGGTCAACAGCCTGCGCATCGATCTGCTCTTTCCCCGCCAGATCGTGCTCTATCTCGGCCAAGCTCCCCTGCGCATGAGTAATGCATTGCGCTTCCCCGCTCTCGCCTTCGAATACCGCCTGGTCGACATTCGGGAACTGGATGGCGCGCGGCTGTGCGAAAGCGATTCGATCGGCGATAATATAATTTCGCTGTTGGCCCGGTGGCCGGATCGGACGGAAGCGATCCGGCGAATTCTGCGGCGCATCGCGGCGCTGGAGCCTGCGAGGCGGGGTAGAGCACTGGCCCAGTTAGTGATCCTCGCGGGTTTGCGGAAACTGGCGAGGGAAGTGGAAGGGGAGGCAAGACGAATGCCCATACTGGACGACATTCTCGATCACGAAGTGCTGGGCCGCGAATATAAACGCGGGCTGAAGGAAGGTAAACAGGAAGGCGAGCAAGTCGCATCTGCTTCGCCGCATGGTCGAAAAGCGTTTTGGCTCACTTCCCGCCTGGGTTGAAGACCGTTTGCGCGCCTGCTCCATAGAAGAACTGGAACGCATCGGGGACCGTTTTGTGGACGCCGCCAGCCTCGACGAATTGTTCCGCTGATCGAATCCGCCAATCCGCCACGAAAAAAGAAGTAAAATAAACCACGGAGCGTCGTCATGCCGACTTACAACTTCCAGGTCAACGGCCGCCCGGTCTCAGTCGAATCGTGGGACCCCGCCCAGCCTCTCCTCTATCTCCTCCGCAACGCACTCAGCCTCCACGGCGCGAAATTCGGCTGCGGACTCGCCCAGTGCGGCGCGTGCA
>Ga0302320_10004871_pt1 | contig 30278 bp, 34 predicted proteins | sample Bog_T0_3_FD_202130 | JGI IMG/M metagenome (GOLD analysis project Ga0302320, IMG submission 202130) | Peat permafrost microbial communities from Stordalen Mire near Abisko, Sweden - Bog_T0_3 | ecosystem: Environmental > Terrestrial > Soil > Wetlands > Peat | place: Sweden: Abisko, Stordalen Mire... | reverse complement strand
ACAGTTCCTCCGGAGATTTTTCGCTTCATGACATAGGCGCGGATATCGTATTCGGTCGCGTTGGTGTTGAGCGGGATTTCCGGCCGGTCGAGCACGAGCAGGAGTTCCGCCTTGTTGCGGAACAGCCGGCCGAGGAGGCTATCGAGAGTTGCGTAGCCGGTCCTGGCGCGCTTGAAAATCCGATCGAAGCGCGCATGCAAGACTTCGGCGCGCTCGGGGCTGGGAGCGAGCTTGTATTTCTTCAAGGACTCATAAAGCCACCAGATCATGCGTTTGGCGATGTCGATGGCGTTGCGCTGTTTGTCGTTGGCGGGGACCAGCTTGTGGACGAGGCGCTCGGCGTGAACCCAACACAGGGCGTGCAAGCCGACCCTGAATTGACCGGCGTCGTCGGAAACAATCACCGTGTTCGACAGGAAGCCCTGATGGCGGATGGCGCCCCATAGCGCGCCTTCGGTGGCGATCAGCACCGGATCGGGAGTGACTTTCATCTCGCTGAGGCCGAGCCCGTTCAGACAACTCTCCCATTCCTCACGGGAGGCGAAGATGCGATCCTTGAAGACGCGGAATTTGTCGATCACGATCCGCGGCAGCGCGCGTTCGGCCATATATTCGAACGCGGCCTGATTGATCACGTAGAGCGAGCTTCCCCCGCAGAGCCGCGACAGGAACGCCAGCCGCGATTTGCTCCGGCCCGTGCGGAACACGCAAAAGCGATCCGAGCCGATCTGCGTGGCGTAACCGTTCTTGCCGGCATGACGGGCGCCCGTGTCGTCGACCATCACATAATCGCCCACGAGGCCGGCCTTCAGCACAGCCTCGTCCTCGTCACGGAATATCTCCAGCTTGGTCGTCAACAGGCGCACCACCTGTCGTTTCGAGATCACCACCCCCATGTCGTTGAGCAAGGCCAGGATGCGCTCGCAGGTCATCTGTCCTTGAGTGTTGAGCATCAACACCAAGCGATGCAAGTTCGGGCCATAGCCACCGACGATCCCGGGAGCCAGGTCGGCGACGATCGCTGCGCCGTCCGGCGTCTCCCACCGCTCGCGACGGTAGAGCGTCGCCGTCGGGCTCAGGCTCAAGTCCTGAATGACGATGTCCTCGTAGCCCTTGTGGCGCGAGCCTTCCGGCGCCTGCGCCTTCACGACGACCGTCTCGCCGATCGTCAACTTGTCCAACTGACTACCGCGCCGGCGCGTCGAGCGAGGGCCCTTCTTGCCGTCAGCCCCAGGCCCCGCGCTTTGTTGCGTCGCCTTGTCCATCCCGGAGGCTTTGATCGGCGGGCGTGGCGGCAATTTCTTCAGCCGCGCCAGTTCGTCCTTGACGATCTGATGCTCGGAGCGAAGCTTAGCCAACGCGACCTTCAGCGTTTCGTTTTCGGCTCGAAGCACGCCAACCACGCCGACGAGATCGCGCACAACGCGGATCAGCTCGGAGGAAGACAAGTGTTCGATCGAATCAGTCGCGTCTGGGTCCATCGATCCCGTAAGAATCATACTTTCTTAACTTTGACTCCCCCCGCCCCGCGTCTTTCTATCGCCGCCGCCCGGGAATTTGCCCCGGTTACGTTCTGCACCAATCAAGCCTTTGATTTCGTGGGTTGCGGCCAATGGTGCGAATTTCTTGATTTCTGAGACAGGCGAATGCCCGCAGTGGGTCGATTGCGCTCAGCCGCCGAGGCCCCAAGCGTCAAATCTTCACCATCGGAAAACGCCTCGCCCGGGGCTCACTCCGCCGCGTAGCGTCGCGCAGCTTTCGGTACCTCGCCGAGGCGGAAGCGGCCGATCGCCGATTCCAGCCCTGCGACTTCCTCGGCGAGCGTCACGGCGACGTTGGTTGAGGCTTCGATGGTCGACATCGAACGCCGCATCACCTGATCGACGCTGCTCATCGTCGCGTCGACCTGCTCGAGGTCTTTGGCTTCGTCGAAGGCGAAGCGTGCGATCGTGCCGACGGCGACGTTGAGCTTCTCCACCTGCCCGGCGATGGCGTCGAGCGAGGCGCCGGCGTTGCCGACCAGTTCCACGCCGCGCGACACTTGCGCGTTGGAGTTCGAGATCAGCGTCTTGATCTGCTTGGCGGCGTCGGCGGAGCGCTGGGCGAGCGCACGCACTTCGGAGGCGACCACCGCGAAGCCGCGCCCGGATTCCCCGGCCCGCGCCGCCTCGACGCCGGCGTTGAGCGCGAGCAGATTGGTCTGAAACGCGATCTCGTCGATGACGCCGATGATCTGCCCGATCTGTTTGGACGACTTCTCGATCTCGTTGATCGCGGAGATCGCCTCGCGCACCACGAGGCCGCTCTTCTGCGCGTCCGCCTTGGCGACCGCGACGCTCTCGCGCGCGCGCTCGGCGCCCGCGGCGTTCTCGCGCACGGTCGCGGTGATGCGGTTGAGCGATTGCGCCGCGTGGGCCAGTTCGTCGCGCTGCGTCTGGCTCTCGTCGGCGACCTCGCGCGTCGCGGCGACGATGTCCTTGGCCCCGCGGTCCAGCACGCGCGAACTCTCCATGGCGCTCGCCACCAGATCGCGCAACGCCTGGGCGGCGACATTGAAATCGTCCCGCAGGCTCAGCGCGTAGGGCGGCAATTCGGCGTCGATGTGAGCGCTCAGATCGCCGTCGGCGAGCTTGTTCATCCCTTGCGCCAGCGAGGAACGAATGGTCTCGAATTCCTCGGCCTGACGACGCTGCGTCAGTTCGATATGGTCTTCGGCGAGTTTGAGATCGGTCTGGTCCTGCAACGTCTCGACGACGAATTCGATCTCGCCGTTTGGGCCGTAGATCGGACCGGCGTCGATCTGCAGATAACGGCGCATGCCCTTGGGCAGGTCGCACCAGTTCTGCGCACGCATCCGCCCCTGGGTCTTTTCCTTCGAATCGTGGGCGGCATAGAGCTTGGCCACCTCCGCGCCGCCGCCTTTGAAAACGAGATCGGCGAGGCACGGCCGCGCTTGCAGATAGAACCCTTTCCAGTGCGTCTTCGAGCCGATGACCTGCTTGGCCTTGAGCCCCGTCAGCTTCTCGCAGGCCTCGTTCCACAGCACGACCGAGCCGTCCTTGCCGAGCACGAAGGTCGGAATGACCTGATGCTGCAGTATCGCCGCGAGGGTTTGAGCCGAATCTATCGCTCGCGGGGACGCCCCCGCACGGAAACGGATCATATCGCTGAGGCGCGCCATGGGGACTCCGGCGGAAACTGGGCGGAAATCGCGCGCGCCTCTCGTCGAATTTCGAGAGGATCGCACGATCTGCTTCTGCCGACCGCGCGACGGGCGCGCAGAAACCAAATCCTTGCGTGGCGCATCAGCCTTGCCTCGGGCTGACCCCGGCGGGACCGGGAATGGCGCTTGACGAGCAAACTTCCATATGTAAGAAAATTATTACGTATGTAAATCTTCTCTCTAAGCGCGGGACTCGGTCCAAAATGCTCGGCGCGCTCTCCGCCCTGGCCAATCCGCACCGGCTCGCCATCGTCGCCGTCCTGCACCGTCGCGGGCGGATGTATGTGAGCGAGCTCGCGCGCGAAATCGGCGTCAGCCGGCCCTTGCTGCATCTGCATTTGGCCAGGCTGGCCGAGGCGGATCTGGTCGCCAGCCGGCTCGAGCTTTCGCCCGAAGGCAAGGCGCTGCATTATTTCGAGCTTGCCGACTTCCATTTCGTCGTCAGCCCTGAGACCCTCTCGGCCGCCGCCGAAGCCCTGCCGCCCCGCAAATCCCGAGGAGACTGACCTGTGCCCGATCACGCCGCCCTCTTCTTCACCTTATCCGTTCTGGTCCTGCTGACGATTCTGCTCATCTTCGGCATGCGCACATTCGCCGCCAGCCGCGCCTCGCGCCGCGAGGATGGACAGGTGCGCGCGTTGACCGCCGAAATCGCCGAGGTCAAGACGCGGCTCTCGGCAATCGAAACCTTGCTGCGGACGGTCGAGTGATGGCGACCGAAACGACCGCGCTGGCGACGGAGATCGCCGAACTCGACCGTTTGCGCTGGGCCTCATGGGCGGAGGCGACGACATTGCTCGCGTTGCTCTTCGTCGCGGTCCCGCTGCGCCATATCTATGGGCTGCGCGAGGCGACGCAAGTCGCCGGGCCGATTCACGGACTCGCCTTTCTGTTGTTTGTTTTGGCGTTGACGCGCGCGGCGAGCGGCTATGGTTGGACGGGCGGCGAGACGCTGCGCGCGTTGATCGCCGCTTTCCTGCCGTTCGGCGGCTTCGTCAACGAACGCCGGCTGCGCCGTCGGCAAGCCGAGCTCGCAGCGAAAGCGAAAGGCTGACCTGCCAGTGTCCTACCTGCTCCTCAAGGCGCTGCATGTCGGCGCCGATTTCATCTGGATTTCCGGCCTGCTCGCGCTGGCGTTGACGCTCGCGCAAGTCTCGCCCACGGGGCGCACTCCAGCGGAGGCGCGGCTGCTGATCGCGATGCGCCGCTGGGACGGCCTCGTCACGACGCCGGCGATGGCGCTCGCGCTCGCGCTCGGTCTCACGGCGGCCAGCATGGGCGGCTGGTTTCCCGCGGCCTGGTTGCTGATCAAGATCGCTCTGGCGACCGCGCTCGCGGCGTTTCATGGGGTGTTGTCGGGAATTGCGGGCCGGCTGGAGGCCGACGCCAACCGGGCGCCGCCGCGATGGCTCGGCTATGCCGGAGTGATCGTGATCGCAGTCATGTTGGCGCTCGTCGCGCTCGCGGTGCTCAAACCCGGCTGATCATCCCTCGTCCTCCCCCGCAAACGTCGCGAACCGCTTGCGCAACGCCTGCCCTATTCCCTTGACCCCGACCGCCGCCGAGACCTTGTCGATCGCTTGCGCCAAAGCCAACGGCGCCGTCAACCAGCCGCTGGCGTTGCGGTCGTCGAGCCAGCTCACGAAGCCTCCGGGAAAGGCGAACACGCCGAGCGCCAGCACGACATAGATGATCGCGGCGCGCGTCCAGGGATTGGCGGCAGAGTGCGGTTTGTCAGTCATCGCGCTCCCTCTCAGAACTGGAAATAGATGAACGGCGCGGCGGCCGTCGGCGCCATCACCAGGATCAGATACAGCGTGACGAAGGCGAAGGCGCCTTGCGCCCACGGCCCGCGATTGTCGAGCCGGCGCCCCAGTCGCGCGCGGAAATCCGGCGGCAGCGCTTGCGTCACCGCCGCGCAGGCGATGAGAACCGGGACGATGGGCACGATCGTGCTTTCGGCGCCATTGTCGGTCAGCACGCCCGACAGATAGGTCCCGACCGCGTCGAGCGAGGGGGCGCGAAAGAACAACCAGGCCAGACAGACGAACTGAAGGGTGATCGCCCAATCGATCACCTTCACCCAGGGGCGCGAGCCGACGCGCGCGAATGTCGCGCTGCGCCGCCACGCGTGATCGACGATCAGCGCCGCCCCATGCATGCCGCCCCAGATCAGGAACGTCCAGTTGGCGCCGTGCCAGAGACCGCCGAGCAGCATCGTCAGCATCAGATTGCGCGCCGTCCTCCACGCGCCGTGACGATTGCCGCCGAGCGAAATATACAGATAGTCGCGCAGCCAGTTCGACAGGGTCATGTGCCAGCGCCGCCAGAAATCGCCGATTCCGAGCGCGCGATAGGGCTGGTTGAAGTTCTGCGGAAAGCGATAGCCCAACAACGCGGCGACGCCGATGGCGATGTCGGTATAGGCGGAGAAGTCGGCGTAGATCTGCGCGGCATAGGCGTAGATGGCGACGATCAGATCGAGCCGCGAGAATTGCGACGGGTCGGTGAATACGGGATCGACCAACCTGACGGCGAGATAATTGGCGATCACCATCTTCTTGAACAGGCCGCCGAGGATCAGCAGCATATTCTCGCCGAACGAGAAATCGCCAGCGCGGCGGGGGGAAGCGAGTTGCGGCAGGAACTCGTGCGCGCGCACGATCGGGCCGGCGACGAGGTGAGGAAAGAAGCTGATGTAGAGGAGGATGTCGACCGGCGAGCGCGAGGCTTTGAGCCGCCCGCGATAGACGTCGACGATATAGGAGATGGCGTGGAAGGTGAGAAACGAGATCGCCACCGGCAACGTGACGTTGACGAAGTTCAGCGGCAGATGCAGGCCCAGCGTGTCCGCGAGGGTCATCGCCTGGGCGATGAAGAAATCGAGATATTTGAAATAGCCGAGAATGCCGAGATCGATGGCGACGCCTGCGGCCAGCACGGCGCGGCGAAACGGGCGCTCACGCTCGACATAGAGCCCGACGACGTAGGAGACGCCGGCGCTGGCCAACAGCAGCAGCAGGAAACGCCAGTTCCACGAAGCGTAGAACGCCAAGCTCAGCGCCAGCAGCACCAGCTTCTTCAGATCGTTGTAGGAATTGAGCGCCCAGACGATCGCCAGCGAAACGCTGAAGAACAGCCCGAATTCAATCGTTGGAAACAACATGAGTGCTGGACTGCCGGCCTTGGATGAGCGGGATGAGGAAATCGGCGAATCGATCCGCGCTCTGCTTATAACCGTCCAGCGTCATATGCACGAAATCTCGCGCCATCAGCGGCGGGCTGGCCGCTTCCCACACTTGCGCGCCGCAGGGGCCCGGCATTACCGACGACCAGTCCCAGAAATAGGCGCCGAGCTTTTCAGCGAGCTTGCGCTGCGCCTCGCGCACCAGCCCCAACTTGGGCGGTACGGGATAGCGGCATTGTCCGCCGCCGGGTCCGGCGGAGATCTGCGCGTTGGACGCGCAGCCCTCGCCGACGCCCGACGCATGGCAGACGCCCGAGGGCCGCGCCGCATCCGGTGGGCCGACAATGACCACGCGCAGTCCCGGTCTTGCGTGTAACAGCTTGCGCACGATCTGCTCGTACTGGCGCGTATAGGCGGCGACGTCGAGATTGTCGTTGAAACCCTCGTTGGTGCCGAAGGCGAGCACGACGACATCGGGCTCGAGGCGACGGAAGTCGTCGGCGATGTTGTCGGCTTCCAGCTTCTGCAGCAATTGCACGGTCGCGCCGGGGAAACCGAGGCTGACATACGAGACGCCGTCGCCTTCGCGTCCCACGTCGACGCCGGTCACCGCCACCGGCCCGTCGTCGAGCGCCTTCACCGTGACCTCGCGGAAGCCGTGGGGCGCGCCGACTTGCGCGGCGTCGAAACTGAGCGTCGCTCGCGAATCCGCCGCGCCGTCGAGATTGACCTGCCCCGCCGGAAAGCCGTCGATGGCGACTTCCGCCCGCCCACCGCCGGGCTGCTTGAGGAAGGCGATCTCGACGCGGTCGTAGGCGCGGCCCTCTCGGGCGCGGAAACTGAGCAGGGCGCCCGATTGTTTCGACACCGCGTTGAAGCCGGAGAGGTAGAAGCGTTTGTTGGAATCGGCCTTCTGCAGCGCCTCGTAGCCCCAGCCGTCGCTCGCGCTGGTCTCAAACAGCGCGGAGCGCACGCCGACATGCGGCCGGCCCGGCACCAGATAGGCGTCGCCGCCGATGCCGAACACCTGCTGCAAGCGCTCGCGTACGCGTCCGCTGAAGAAGTCCGCCGCCGTGTGACTGTCGCCCAGTTGCAGAATGGTCAGCCGGTGCTGACTGAAACTCTCGGCCTCCAGCGCGCCATAGGCGGTCGGCTCGTCGGTGCGCGTGATAGAGCGAGTGGACGTAGCGTCGGTGAGCGCGGCGAGCGCGGTGAGCGGCGGCGGCGCCCGGGGACGGCCGAACGCCGGCGCGTTCTTCATCGCCGCCTTGAGCAGTCGGGTCGCGCCGTCGGGCGGCCCGATCGCAGCGGTCGAAGCCGGCTCGACGGCGGGTTCGGAAAAGACGGATCGGAGCAGCGCCGGCTCGACAGGGTCGGCGCGCCAGACCATCGAAGCGGCGAGCCGCAGCCCGCGTTGTGCGTCGGCGCCGTTGTCGACGGGGGCGAACTTCGCCACCCGCAGCGCCTGTGCGACATCGACGCCGCTCGCGTAGGCGTGCGCGCCATCCCTGTGCGTCGCCTTCAACGCGGCGCCGGCGCCGATCGCCAGGATCAGCGTCCATATCAGGTATGGCGCCGATTTGCCCAAACGCTACCTCGTTCCTACCTGCGCAGAACATTCGGCCGCGAGGTCGCGTCCGCGCTGTTTGAGACTGGCCAGGATCGCCGGATAGAAATGGTCCATGACCAGATCGTATCCGAAAGAAGTAAAATGAACGCCGTCCTGGGCCCGCAACTGCGTCATCGTGCCGTGGGCATTGGCGATGAACGGCTTGTATTCGTCCGGCGCCGGCTGCGAAGTCCAGGGCTCCACATAGGACGCGCGGGGGTCGCCGACCGTTTTCACGGCGGCGTCGAACAATTTGTTCTTGGCCAGCGCGTCGGAATTGGCCTCACTATCGAGCATGACGGGCAGCCCGAGGATGACGACGGAATCGTTCTTGGCGAGCGCGCGCTGGATCAAATCCTGGACGTTGCTCTGATAGCGCGCGTCAAACGCCGGCTTGCCATATTCGAAGTGGGTCTTGTCGGGCTCGACGACGGATTGCCGGTCGTTGATGCCGAACGAACCGACAAACAGATCTGCGCCAGGATCTTGCGCGATCCCCGCGACCTCATCGACCCAGTTGAATTGATCCAGCCGTGTCAACCCCGTCCCATTTTTGGCTTTTCGCAATAGCTTGACCTTGTCGGCCAGGCATTTGTCTTTTCCAAGGCGGCGAAACATGGCGCCCCACAGCCCGTCGGCCATCGAATCGCCGACGAAAGCGATGTGGATGACGGGCGCTTCAGTCTGCGCGTTGGCGGCGCCGGGCGCTCCCGCGAACGCGAGCGACAGCAGCGCCGCGCCGACGACCGTCTGAAAGCACTTAGAAAACCGGAACCTCATGTGTAGAGCGCTCGCGTCACGACAGGGCTTTTTTCGGCGCGGGACTTGTCAGGTCGCGTCAGGGCTTGTTCGCTTGGTACGGCTGCGTCGCGTGGTGGTGGTGGCGGTGGCGACCCGGCGTGTGCCTTTGCGAAGACCCCGCCCTCGGGGTCGCCGACGACGCTACGACGACCGGCACTCCCGCGACGGTCGCAGCCTTCTGCCACAAGCGCCCATAGCCCGCCATAGTAAAATGCACGCCGTCGCCGGCATGCACGGAAGATGCGCAGAACTCAGGGTCTTGCGCGGAAACATATGTGACCGACGTGCCTTCGAGCTGCTTGGCGAGGTTGGCGTCGAGCGCCTTGGCGTGGTTTTCCCACTTGGTCAGAACGCAGGGCGGGCCGACCCAATAGAGCTTTACGCCCAGCTTCTCGGCTGTGGCGACGATCTCGGCGACCTTGTCCTTCTGGTCGTCCAGTCCGCCCACCGCGTCATTGGTGCCCAGGCTCATGATGACGACGGCCCCCTTCGGCGCCTCGCGCATCTGGTCCAAAGCCTTGCGGGTGTAAATGGCGACGTTGAAGCGATTGGCGGGCGACGGAATCCCAGTCACCAGATGCAGCCCCTCGCCGATGCTGTCGCCGATCACCCGCACGTCGTCCGCGCGAGCCAGCGCCGGCGCGGCGAGGATGAGAAACAGTGCGAGAAGGCGGCGCAGCGACATGTCGTTGTCCTAACGGGCTGGGGGCACAAGACCATTTTAGGGTTAACGCAACGTGAAGGGGAGGGGCGCGCCCCGACCCGGCGAACGCCACCTTAGAGGATTGTCCTAGCGCGGGGCGTTCGTCCTGCCGGTCAGCCGAACTCTACCCCGCCGGCGCCGCCGACGCCCGATAACCCTTTCCAGCCAACAGGCTGACCGCCAGCGACAAGGCGGCGCAGGCGATGATGAAAAAGGCCGGCGACAGGTTCGAGTCGGTCTCGCGAACCAGCCAGGTGGCGATCAGCGGCCCGAAACCGTTGAAGATCGTCGCCCCCAGGCTGTAGGTCAGGGCCACCCCGCTGAAGCGAACCCGGGTCGGGAACAGCTCGGCCAGCAACGAACCGAACACCGCCACCTGCCCCGAAGTCACGACGCCGGCCAACGCGAACAAGACGACGAAATTGCCGCTGTGGTCGGCAAGCGCGCGATAGAACGGGTAGGCGCCCAGGATCAGCAGCAGCGCCGAGACCTGCAACAGCCGATGGCGCGAATAGCGGTCGCAGACCAGCCCGATCCCCACCACCAGCACGGTCTGCACGATGACGCAGGCGTTCTGGGCGAGGCTCGACTGTTCCGGCGTGAACCCGACCTGGCGAACCAGATAGGCCGGCATATGCGAATACAGGATGCCGTTGAAGCCGAACACGGCGGCGGTGAACAGCGTGCCGGCGACGACCTCACGGCCATGATCGCGCAACAGCTCGACCAGCGGAATCCGGGTGACGTTGCCCTTCATCTGCTTGAATTCCGGGGTCTCCTCCAAGGCTCGCTGGATGCGCACGATGACGAAGCCGAGCAGCCCGCCGAGCAGGAACGGAATGCGCCATCCGAAGGCGGTCGCCTGCGACGGCGACAGGAAATGGTGGACGCCCAATCCCACCAGCGTTCCCAGGATGATCCCGATATTGACGGCGACGATGATGACGGCGCAGGCCAACCCGCCCCGCTTCGGCGCGGCCTCGAGCGCATAGGTCGTCGCCCCCGGCAGCTCGCCGCCCAGGCAGAAACCCTGGACGAGGCGCAGCGCGACCAGCAGCAACGGCGCCCCGACGCCAAAGGTTGCGTAGGTGGGAAGCACGCCGATGGCCATCGTCGCCAGCGAAATGACCAGGACGGAAGCGACGAATACGTTCCGGCGGCCATAGCGGTCGCCGAAATGGCTGAGCACGACGCCGCCCAGCGGCCGGATCAGGAAGCCCGCGGCGAACACCGAAAACGTCAATATCAATGAAATACTGGCGTCGGAAGAGGGGAAGAACTGCGAAGCGATATAGGGGGCAAAGATTCCATAGATGATGAAATCGTAGAACTCCAGCGAGCCACCGAGGCTGGCCAGGAAGATCATCTTCCATTGGGCTGCCGTCAGCGACCGTTGCGCTTGAATACTTTTTGTTTGCGACGCGCTTGTCATACTCTTTTACTCTTCGAAAATGCAGAATTTCAGGGTTTCACCCAGTCTTCCCGCATAGTTAGGATCTCCCGAACAGGTCAATCGACTCGGAAGGGGCGTCGCGGCGGCGCCCACGTCATCTTGTTCGTTTGTCGCAGCGATTGTCCATCTCGTCATTCGACGCAGGCGAAAAGGATTTGCGCGGCGCCGGACAGGCCTCAGATGCCGATTTAGATCATGGCGGCAGGGCGCCAGCCCCCACACCTTACGAACGGTTTGCGCGCCGGATAAAGAGGGCATAATGGGCCTTGCGATCAAGCTGCATAGGTGACAAAGCCGCGGCGTCGGTAAAACGGCTGGAAGAACCGGTGCTGGAAGCTATTGTAATCGGGTGCGGAACCATCGGCGCGGCTGTCGGCGCGGCCCTGGCGTCCAAGGGGGTCGTTACAGGACTTTATGACATTGCGCCCCTGCGCCGCGAGGCGCTACGGAACCGTTCATTACTGTTCGTCGAGATCGAACTGGCTCAGGCCCTTCTTGCAGCCGTCGCAGCAAGGAAACTGCGGGTCCTCGACTCGCTCGAGCGCCAGCCTGCGCCCACGAACTATATCGTCTGCACGCCTACGCCTGTGGGCGCGGCTGGCGAATTTGATGCGAGCGCAATTATGTCCGCGCTCGAAACAATTCTCGGCGTCGCGCAAACCGGCGACGCCATCTTCATTCGCTCTACTGTGCCGATCGGCGTCACGCGAAAACTGGCGTCACGGCTGCGGGCGCGCGGCTTTGAACTGCAATTTGCCTCGACGCCGGATCGCTCGATCGAAGGGCGCAATTTTGCGGACCAGTTCAGCGTCCCGCATCTGATCGGCGGCGTAGATGCGCAATCGGCGATCCGGGCGGCCGCCCTCTTCGGACATTTGGGCCGAACTATCGACGTCGGCGCTCCCGAAGCGTCGGAGGCCGCCAAGCTTTTCTCCAATGTCTGGCGGGCCACGATGTTTGCGACCTCCAACGCCATGGCCCTGGTCTGCGAATCGCATGGACTGGATGTTCGAGCCATTTTCGAAGCGGCAACGACGGACTATGACCGATTTTCGCCGGCGCGTCCCGGACCGGTCGGCGGCCCGTGCCTATCGAAAGATATCCGATTGCTGGAAGCTGGACTGCCACAGGATATCGCAGCGCTTTTCCAGGGCGTCAGGCAAATCGAGACGCGATTCGTCGGACAGGTCGTCAGCGCAATCGAATCGCATCTTTCGGCTCGACCGAAGCCATTGCGCATCGCCTTGGCGGGGCTGGCCTTCAAAGGAAGGCCCGAAGTGGACGATGTCCGCGGCAGCGTCGCGCTGACGCTCATCCAGTCGATCCGCGCGCGGTGGGTGGACGCCCGGCTGGTCGGATGGGACGCGGTCATGACCGCCGCCCAGATTGAAGAGACCGGCATACAGCCGGCGGCAAGCCTGTCGGAGGCCGTGAAAGGCGCCGATCTCGCCCTTTTTTGCAACATCCATCCCACGCTCGCAAAGACAAGTCTTGTCGACCTCGCAAACCTCGCCGCCGCAGGAGCGCTGTTTTACGACCTCGTCGGCGTGACCCTGCCATTTCGCGCGGATCTGCCAAATGGCGCCCGGCATCATATACTTGGCCAGGGTGAAAACAGATTTGGGCTGGGCGAATACAACACTGGATATATGTGATATGGCGGATTCGATCGTCATCCAGACTTTCCGAAATCACGACATACCCGCCTGGATACAGCGTTGTCTCGACAGCGTTCGAAGCTGGGCCGAATTGCATGGCCATGAGTATTCGCTGGCCGGTGACGAATTTTATCAGTTGTGCGGGCAGGATTATCTCGCGCGTGGGCCGAAAAACCCGCAAGCGATCACGAATCTCGCCCGCCTCGTGGCGACGAGGAATCGGTTGGATGAGGGTTATCAGAAGGTGATATGGATGGACGCCGACATGTTCGTCTTCGATCCCAAGCGCCTTGTATTGGATTTTCGATCCGAACAGCTTTCGACTGGTTACGCCTTTGCGCGGGAAATCTGGTTAGAGCGCAACCTCTCTGTTTCCGCACCGCTGGCACATAATGCTGCAACTTTTTTTACGCCCGCCGCGGTTGATCTCGACATGCTGATAACACTGATCCGCCATATCGACGCTGGCAGACAGATCGTCAGCAATTTCCAGCTTGGCGTAAGATTGCTGCGCGGATTGCAATATTCATTGATGTTTCCAACTTTCTCGCATGCGGCCATGTTTTCGCCGCGGGTCAGCCAAGCCTTGGTCGACCAGGACGCGGCAGCGCTGAAAATCTATTGAGATGCCTACCGCTACCCTTCCTTCGCCGCAAATCTTTGTCTTTCGCTTCAGCACCGCATCGACGAAAACACGCTCTGGCGAGCGATGGACCGGTTGGGAGAAACGCGCGGGGAGGCGATCAACCAATATGCGCCAGAACCGGCGGCGGCTTTGATCGCGTATGACCAGTAGGGCGCCATTTCGCGGCCCGCGACCCCCTCGCGCCCCCTCAACCCACCTCCTCACAGCGAAACCTCCACCGCCCATACCGCCACGGCGTCAGCCCCCCTGCCCCGGCGGGCAAGACCTCCGGCGCCGGGTCGAACCCCTGCCCGCCCCAGGGATGGCACCTGCATATCCGCGCCAGCCCCATCCAACCCCCCGGCCAAAGGCCGAAGCGCAGGATGGCTTCGTCCGTGTAGGCCGAGCAGCTCGGCAGGTAGCGGCATTGGCGGCCAATGAGGCTCGACAACGTGAGCTGGTAGCCACGGATCAGCGCATGGGCGGCGCGACGCGGGGCCCGCGCAAGCGCGCTCACGGCGCGTTCTTGGCGGCGATCTGGCCAAGTGCGTCCATCACCGCCTCGAAAGTGAGCATGGTCGAGGCGTGGCGGGCTTTGTAGGTTTTGACCGGCTCGAGCACGGCGAAATCCGCCCATTTGCCCGACGGGGCCGTGCCGCCGGATTTGAGCATGGCGAACATAGTGTCGCGCAGTTCCTGGAGTTCCTCCGGCGTCGCGCCGATCACGTGGCGCGCCATCAGCGACGACGCCGCTTGTCCGAGCGCACAGGCGCGCACGTCGTGGGCGAAGTCGCTCACCTTGCCGTCTGTCAAGCAGAGGTCAACCGTCACCGTCGAGCCGCACAGCCGCGAGTGGGCTTTGGCCGTCGCGTCGGGATTCGCCAGCCGGCCGAGGCGGGGAATGTCGGCGGCGAGCTCCAGCACCCGCCTGTTGTAGATCTCGTCGAGCATGGCAGCCAAACCTAGCGGAAAATTCTCAGCGTCCTATATAGGGGCTCCGGGTAGTGAAGCCGAGAGCGTTCTGGCAATCCGTAAGGGCATGCGGAGCGTAAGTTGGGTAAAGAGGAATTGATGGAAGACATCGTCAAACTCAAAACGGTGCGCCCGGCCGCCACCCCCCGTCCGACACGCGAAGAAGCGGAAGACGCCGTGCGGACGCTGATCGCCTGGGCGGGCGAGGACCCCGCGCGCGAGGGGCTGGTCGACACCCCGCGCCGCGTGGTGAAGGCTTACGAAGAGATGTTCGGCGGCTATCGCGAACGTCCCGGCGACGCGCTGTCGCGGGTGTTCACCGAGGTGGAGGGCTACGCCGACATCGTGCTGGTGCGCGACATCCCCTTCTATTCGCATTGCGAGCATCACCTCGCGCCGTTCTTCGGCAAGGCGCATATCGGCTATTATCCGCGCGGCGGCGCCGTCGGCCTGTCGAAGCTGGCGCGGCTCGTGGAAATCTTCGCCCGGCGCATGCAGACGCAGGAGGCGATGACCTCGCTGATCGTCAATTCCATCGAGAAGCATCTCAAACCTCGCGGCGTCGGCGTGCTCATCGAGGCCGAGCACACCTGCATGGCGATGCGCGGCGTCAAGAAACAGGGCTCGTCGACGGTGACGACTCTGTTTACCGGTGTGTTCCGCGACAGCGCGGACGAGCAGGCGCGGTTCTTCAATATGCTTCGGGTTGCGCGATAGTCATGTCGAACCATTCCCACGAGCGCGAGGAAGGGCTCGCCTTCCAGCCGAAATTCGCCGCCGACGGCCTCGCCACCTGCGTCACCGTGGACGCCCATGACGGCGTGGTGCTGATGGTCGCGCATATGAACGCCGAGGCGCTGGCGAGAACGATCGAGACGGGAATCGTCCATTATTGGTCGCGCTCGCGCGGCGCGCTGTGGCGCAAGGGCGACACCTCCGGGCAGATCCAGCATCTGATCGAACTCAACGTCGACTGCGACCAGGACGCCTTCGTGGCGCGCGTGGAGGTCGGCGGCGACGGCGGCGCCTGCCACACCGGGCGGCGCTCCTGCTTCTATCGCAAGGTCGTCGCAACGCCCGACGGCCCTGCCCTCGCCTTCGTCGAGACCTGACGCAACAGGAAAATTAACCTCGAGATAACGACAAATTTCCCATTTATCGTTTTCCCGATATCGTTTGGGAAAATAGGCCTTTTGGCCGATAGCGCGGGGCGGGCGATGTCGCTGGCTTTCTTTCGCAAAGGGGAGGCGGACCGGAATTCGGCCGCGAAACCCTCACGCCCACGCATCGGCTTCGTGCTCGGCGCGGGCGCGGCGCGCGGCTGGGCGCATATCGGCGCGCTGCGGGAACTCGAAGCGCTCGGCGTACGTCCCGACATCGTCGTCGGCTCGTCCATCGGCGCCGTAGTCGGCGGCTGTTACGCCGCGGGCCGGCTCGACGCGCTGGAAAGTTTCGCCCGCTCGCTCACCAAACGCAGCGTTCTCGGCTTCATCGACCTGTCGTTCGCCGGCAGCGGGCTGATGGGTGGCGGTCGGCTGCGCAAGCGGTTGGAAGCGGAGGTCGGCAATCTCAGCGCCGAAGAATTGCGCCCGCACTTCGCCGCCGTCGCTACCGAACTCGGGGCGGGGCATGAGATCTGGCTGAAGTCCGGGCCGCTGATCGAGGCGATGCGCGCGTCCTACGCGATGCCGGGGGTATTCGAGCCGGTGAAGATCGGCGGCCGCTGGCTCATCGACGGCGCCGTCGTCAACCCCGTGCCAGTCAGCCTCGCTCGCGCGCTCGGCGCCGACCGCGTCATCGCGCTCGCCATTGGAACCGAGGGCGCCGGACGCGGCGCGACGCTGCACGACCTCGTCGCCTTCCCGACGCCGGAGCCCGAGGCGTCGCCGCAGGCTGAGCCGGCGGGATGGCGGCGGCCTCGCCAATGGCTGCGCCGGGCCTGGGGTACGGCCGACGACTCGCAGCCACCCGGCATGGCCGCCGTGATGGCCATCACTTTCAACATCACGCAAGACCGCATCATGCGCTCGCGCCTCGCCGGCGACCCGCCCGACGTGCTCGTCAACATGAGGACCGGCCGCTTCGGAATCTTCGAGTTCCACCGCGCCGCCGAACTGATCGACCTCGGCCAAGCCGCAGTCAGGCGGGCGAAGGACGAAATTCTCGAGCATTTGCAGGTGGACACGGGGGCGTAGCCGCTCCCCCTCAATTCCCCGCCAGCCGGTTCGCCACATCCTGCGCTTCGGCGACCAGGTCGGGGTAGACTTTCTCGGCCTTGGCGTGGGCGCCCACGCAGGCAAACCAGTCCTTGTCGCCGGCGGCGCTGGCTTTCTCGTACTCGGCGAACACCTTCTCGTTCTTCAGCCCGGACGCCTGATAGGCCTTGTAGAGCTTGTCGCCTTTCGCGGTCGCGGCGTCCCACAAAGCCTTGCAGGCGGGGATTTCGGGAAACTTGGCTTTGGCCTGCTGGTCGACGACGAGCACGCGCTGGCCCTTCACCACGGCGACGACGATATGGTCGAGCGGTCCCGGGCCGATGTCCTGCGCCCAGCGCCCGAGCGCGGCATAGGCGAAATCGGCGCCGGCGGGTTTGGCGATGTCAAGGACCGCGGCTCGCGTGTAGGCCGCGTCCGAGCCGATACCCGACGTGTAGAAGGCGTCGGACATTAGGACCTCGGGCGTCGGCGTCGGATATTTGAGCGATGCGTCCTTTTCGGCTGCCTGCCCCTTCAACCACTTTTGCAACAAGCCGTCGGTGGTGACGACGAGCGACGGCGCCTCTCCGGTTTCAGACGCCGTGAACATCAGTCCGTCGAGCATCCCGGATCCGACCTCCGAGCCCAGCGTCTGCAAATTGATCTTGCCTTCGCTGGGGAAGCCCTTGACGGTGACCGGGCCGATGAGGACCTTCAAGCGTTTCTGCAAGTCGGCGAGCGCCTTGGCGCCAAAGGCGTCGGCCTTTTCGTTGCTGGAGTCCGCGGCCTCGAGCTGTTTGACCTTGGCTATCGCCTTGTTGCGCGCCGCAAAATAATCGTCCTCCGGCGACGCGGCGAGCGCGACGGTCGCCAACAAAGCCGTGGCGCCCGCCAGCGCCGCGAAAAGCCGTCTCATAGGCTCATCCCCCTCAGCGCCTCAGCGCGTAAAATTCGTCGTTAGGCCGAATCCCCAGAGCGTTCGCCAGCCGGTTCGACATCGCGAACATCGCCGTGATCGCGACGATGTCCCAGATCTCGTCTCCGGTGAACGCCTGAGCACGCAGCGCCGCGTAATCGGCGTCGTTCACCGACCCGCTGTCGCGCGCCACCTTGAGCGCGAAATCGAGCATCGCGCGTTGCCGCGGCGTGATGTCGGCCTTGGCCGGATTGGTCGCCACCTGCTCGGAAATGCGCGGATTCTTGGCGCGAATGCGCAGAATCGCGCCGTGGGCGACGACGCAGTACAGACAATTGTTGGCCGCCGAAGTCGCCACGACGATCATTTCCCGCTCGGCCTTGGTGAGGCCGGCCGTCTTCTCCATCAGCGCGTCATGATAGGCGAAGAAGGCGCGGAACTCGTCCGGGCGATGCGCGAGCGCGAGGAACACATTGGGCACGAACCCCGATTTCTCCTGAACCTTCAGGATGCGGGCGCGAATGTCGTCGGGCAGATCGACGACATCGGGAACGGGAAAACGGCTGATCGGCGGCAGAGACATGCGGGCGCGTTCCTCGTTCGATTTGCGCCCGAGAATACGCGAACGCGCGCCGCAATCAATCATACAACGCGCGTCAGCCGTTGGCGGCGCGCCGATAGCGGGCGGGCTCGACGACAGCGCTGGCGCGCGCGTCGAGCCGGAACCGGCCGATCGCCTCCGCCAGCAGATCGGTCTGCTGGGCGAGCGAGCGCGCCGCAGCGGTCGTCTGTTCGACCGTCGCCGCGTTGCTCTGGTTCGAATGGTCCATGTCGGCGACGGCCACGTTGAGCTGTTGCAGGCTGCTCGACTGCTCGCGCGCCCTGTCGGCGATCGCGGCGACGTCGCCGTTCATCTGCGCGATCTGCTTGGCGATCGTCTCCAGCGCCTGCCCGTTGCGGCCGACGACGCTCACGCCCTGTGCGACCCGTTGGTTGGAGGATTGGATCAGCGTCTTGATCTCGCGCGCCGCATCGGCCGAGCGCTGCGCCAGGCCACGCACCTCCATCGCCACGACGGCGAAGCCGCGGCCCGCTTCTCCCGCCCGCGCCGCCTCGACGCCGGCGTTGAGTGCAAGCAGATTGGTCTGGAACGCGATCTCGTCGATTACGCCGATTATCTGCGCGATCTGCTGCGATGAATTTTCGATGGCGCCCATCACTTCGACAGCCTCACGCACCACCGCGCCGCTGGTTTCCGCATCCTTCATCGTCTGGTTGATGACCTTGCGCGCCGCGGCGGCGTTTTCGGCGGCGCTCTTGACCGAAACGGTAATTTCGTTGAGCGAAGCCGAGGTCTCTTCGAGACTGGCGGCCTGCCGCTCGGTGCGCTCGGCGAAATCACCCGACGCCGAAGCGATTTCGCGGGCGCCGACCTTGATCGTTTCGGCGTTTTCGCGCACCTCTCGCATCGTGCGGCCGAGCTGTTCCAAGGACTGGTTGAAATCGACTCTGAGCTTGTCGAGCCCGAGGCCGAATTCGGCGTCCACGCGATGCGACAGGTCACCGCTCGACAGTTTTTCCAGACCGACCGCCAAGGCTTCCGTGATGTGCCGCAACTCGTGTTCGCGTTCGGCGCGCTCGCTGTCGGTCGCGCCGCGGAGGGCTTCAACCCGTTGGCGCGACGCCTCGGTTTCCGCCTCCAAATGCGCTCTGCGCCTCGCCGCGTCCTGGAACACCTGCACAGATTGCGTCATGTGGTCGATTTCGTCGTCGCCTTGCACTACGGGCAAACGGGCCTCGCTGTCGCCGGACGCGAGTTGCGCCATCGCCGAACTGAGCGAGGTCAAACGGTACGACAGCCGCATCATGAGCCAAGCGGAAAGACAGCCGATACCGAGCATGAAAGCGAGCCCGATCCCGCCCGAAACGAGCGCCTGCCGCCACACACGGGCTTGCAGGTCGTCGATATAGACGCCCGTGCCAATCGTCCATTTCCAAGGCGCAAAGGCCTGGACATAGGAAAGTTTCGGCGACGGCTGGTCCTGCGCCGCCCCGGGCTTCGCGTAGCTATAATAGACGAACCCCTGACCGTCGCGCGCGGCGACATCGTGCATTTCAATGGGAAAGTACTTGCCCGTCGCGTCTCGACTTTTGGAAGAATCCTTGCCTTCCTGTTCCGGGCGCGGATGCACGATCGTGAACATTCGGTCGTCCTGGGCGAACAGGTAATCGTCGTCGTTGTAGCGCATCGCGCGCAGGACCGCCTTGGCGCGCTCCTGCGCCTCCGCTTCGGTCAACTTGCCCGCCTTGAAATCCTGATATTGCCTGTCGACCGATTTGACCGCGGCTTGCACAACCGCGCGCAACTGGTCCCGGCGCCCGGCGTAGATCTCATCGGCCTGCAACCAAGTCAGCGCCACGCTGATCCCGATCAGCGCCAGCGCGAACAGAACCACCACCCCGGCCATGCGCGCCCGAATGGAACTGAGAAATCTGGTTGTCTTTGTCGGTTGACCGGCCATGGACATGGGCAAAATCCAATACGAATTCAGATATCGGCCGAAGAACGGCCGCCGCGAACATGGACTTTGATCGTCGTCACGCTTTGCCGTTTCGGCTCGAGGCCGTTCACGGCGCCGCCAAGCGGGAATGCAACGCGCAGGCGACCGGGCCGCGCGACGAAGCGGCCTAATGCCTGTCGACTCGCAAGAGCGCTGCGGGCCGACTCGTCGCCACTGTAATTATACAACCAGTAGTTAGTACTAAATTAAATTCACAACCATTCATCTCGCGCGCCTATCAGATACATGTCGGGAGCCTATTGGCTCGTGCGCCGACGCCGCACGCACAAAGAAATACAGATCGGACGCCAGAGGGACAATTGTTGGTCACCGAGGTCGGCGCGACGATCATTTCCCTGCCGCCTTTCCGGAGGCCGGTCGTTTTCTCCGGCGGCGCACCGTGACGGGCGGCCTCAACCGTTGGCGACCCGCCGGCGGCTCTCGCGCGGTTCGTCTTCCAGTTGGAACTGCGCCACCGATTGGGCGAGCAAGTCGGTCTGTTGCGCCAGCGAGCGCGCGGCGTTGGTCGTCTGTTCGACCACCGAAACATTGGCCTGGGTGGAGCGTTCCATCTCGGTCACCGCGTCGTTGATCTGCTTCAGATTGGCGGTTTGTTCCCGCGCGCCGTCGGCGATGCCGACGATCACTCCATTCATGCCGGAGATCTGGCGCGCAATGCTCTCTATCGCCTGGCCGTTGCGACCGACAATGCCGACGCCCTGTTCCACCTGGCTCTTCGAGTCTTCGATCAGGGTCTTGATCTCGCGCGCGGCTTCGCTGGCGCGCTGCGCCAGCGCGCGCACTTCGGCGGCGACGACAGCGAATCCGCGCCCGGCGTCGCCCGCCCGCGCGGCCTCGACGCCCGCGTTCAGCGCGAGCAGATTGGTCTGGAACGCGATCTCGTCGATGACCGAGATGATCTGGCCGATTTTTCGCGACGAGCGCTCGATGGCGTCCATCGCGGCGACGGCCTCGCGCACCCCCGAGCCGCTGGTCTGGGCCTCGGCAGTCGCGCCCGCGATAGTCTTTCGCGCCTGTTCGGCGCTTTCCGCGGCGCCCTTGACGGTCTGGAAGATCCCGTTGAGCGCTGCGGACGTCTGTTCGAGATTCGACGCCTGCCGCTCGGTCTGCTCTGAGAAATCGCCGGCCGCCGCGAAAATCTTGCGCGCGCCGGTCTTGATGGTCTCGGCGTTGGCGCGAATTCCCAGCATCGTGCGCCGCAAGCGCTCTAGCGACTCGTTGAAGTTCAGCCGCAGCCCGTCGAGACCGTGACCGAACTCCGAGGCGATGCGGTGGGAGAGATCGCCGTTGGCGAGCCTCTCCAGACCGACGGCAAGCGCCTCGGTCGTCTGTTTGAGGCTGCGTTCGCGCTCGGCGCGCTCCGCGTCGTAGGCTGCGCGCGCGGCTTCGGCTTTGCGCTGCGCCGCCTCGGCCTGGGTTTCGAGCCGGGCCTTCTGTCCCGCCGCGTCCTGGAACACCCGCACGGCCTGGGTCATGCGGGCGACTTCGTCGTCGCCGACGACGGCGGGCAACACGGAGTCGCTTTCCCCGGACGCCAGGCGCGTCATCGCCGAACCCAACGCAGTCAGCCGGTTGGACAGGCGCAGCATCAGCAACGCCGTGAAGCTGACGATCACGATCAGGAACAGCCCCGCCACGCCGGCCGAAACGAGCGCGCGGCTCAGGATCTTCTGCCGGAGATCGTCGATATAGACGCCGGAGCCGACGATCCATTTCCAAGGGGCGTAGCCCTGCACGTAGGACAGTTTCGGCGACGCCTGACCGATGGCCGCGCCGGGTTTGGGATATTGATATTCGACGAATCCCTTGCCGTCACGAGCCACGACATCGCGCATCTCGGCGAAGAACAGTTTGCCGGTCGGGTCTTTTTGCCCCGACCCGTCAACGCCTTCCTGATCGGGGCGGGGATGGACGATCGTGACCATATGGTCGTCCGTCACGAAGAAATAGTCGCCCTGATTGTAACGCAGCGCGCGCACGATCGCCTTGGCGCGCTCCTGCGCTTCCGTCTCGCTGAGCTTGCCCGCCTTGAAATGTTGATATTCGCCGTCGATCGCCTTCACGGCGACCTCGACGACATTGCGCAATTGATCGCGGCGTCCAGCGTAGATCTCGTCCGCCTGCAGCCACGTCAGCGCAGCGCAGAGGGCGATCATCGCCAATGAAAACACCGCGACGACCGCCGCGAGGCGCGCTCGGATGGAACGCGTGAATTCGACGAAGCGGGAGGGACGCGTGGAAGCGTTCATCATCTGCAATCCGAACCGGGGTAAGAGCGCACATCGCGGGAACGACCCGCTGAGCGAACATGGCCCGGGCGCCTCGCCCTGCATCGAAAGTGGGCGTCAGCGCAAACGCCGACGAACTCCGCTAGCCTCTCCGGCAACGATGCGGCCTATCGGGCGGAACGGCGTCATGCCTTCGCGAGCGCGCATGCGCCGCGACCCACCTTCTGACGCCTATACGACACATAAGGTAAGAAATTCGTTACATCGCCTCTCGCCGACGGATTAACCGCCGTCTCGCGCAAGGCTCAGCCGCGGATCGGCTCGTGGGCCAGCGCCGCGCGCAAGAAGAAATACAAGCCGACGAAAGCGGTGAGTATGAACACGGCTTCGAGCAAATGGGTGAGGATGTCGCCGAGTTGGAACAGGCCGCCGATCGCCCAGCCGGCGGCGCCGCCGGCGCCGACGAATTCCGTCCCCACGAGCACGCCGACGCTCGCCAGCGTCACGGCGTTGACGACGTTGATCTTGCTGGGTTGAGCCACGCGTAAACCCTCTTGGTGTCGACGTCGCTCCGGCTATAGCATGAATTCCGCCGTGGCAAGCCGGCAGCGCAAAGGAGCCTCGAAATTGAGCAGTGAACCCGTGTTCTCCCGCGCCGCCGTCGCCGCGCCGCATAGTCTGGCGGCCGAAGCCGGCCGCGACATCCTCGTCCAGGGCGGCAACGCCATCGAGGCGATGGTCGCCATGGCGGCGACCGTCGCCGTCGTCTATCCGCATATGAACTCGCTCGGCGGCGACGGATTCTGGCTGATCCGAGAGCCCGGGGGGCGGGCGCGGGCGGTGGAAGCCTGCGGCTTCGCCGGCAAAGCCGCGACGGTGGAAGGTTACCGGAAACTCGGCGACACGATCGCGGTGCGCGGCCCCGCCGCGGCGCTGACGGTTCCCGGCGCCGTCGGCGGCTGGGCGGAGGCGCTGAAACTGTCCGCCACGCTCGGCGGCAGGCTGCCGCTGAAACTGCTCATCGAGCGAGCGGCCGCTCATGCGCGAGCGGGCGTCCCGATCTCCGCCTCCGAGGCGCGCTATCGGCCGAAGGAGCTCGACGGCCTGCTCGCCGCCCCCGGCTTCCAGGAGCATTATTACCCTGGGGGCGAACCGCCGAAAGCCGGAGACATCCGCAAGCAGCCGCGCCTTGCCGAGACGTTGTCCCATCTCGCCCATTCCGGGCTCGACGATTTCTATCACGGCGACATCGCGCGCGAGATCGCGGCCGATCTGACGCGCATCGGCTCGCCCGTGTCGCGCGAGGATCTCGCCGCCTATTCCGCGCGCTGGCGCGAGCCGCTGGCGATGCGCATCCAGGGGGCGACGCTCTACAACACGCCGGTCCCGACGCAGGGGATCGCCTCGCTGATCCTGCTCGGGATCTACGAACGGCTCGCCGTCACGCGCACGGAAGGCTTTGCCCATGCCCACGCGCTGATCGAGGCGACCAAGCGCGCCTATCGCGTGCGCGACCGCGTGGGCTTCGACTTCGACCTGCCGAACGAGGATTTCGGCCGCCTGCTCTCGCCGGCGTTCCTGCAGAGCGAGGCCGAGCGCATCGACAAGCGCCGCGCCGCGCCCTGGCCGTTGCCGGCGGAAGAAGGCGACACCGTCTGGATGGGCGCCATCGACGGCGACGGGTTGGCCGTCTCCTATATCCAGTCGGTGTATTGGGAATATGGCTCGGGCTGCGTGCTGCCGAACACGGGCCTGCTGATGCAGAACCGCGGCATCGCCTTTACCCTCGACGAAAAATCGCCGCGTGGCCTCAAACCGGGACGCCGCCCGTTCCACACCTTGAACCCGCCGCTCGCCGCCTACGACGACGGCCGCATGCTGTCCTACGGCTCGATGGGCGGCGACGGCCAGCCGCAGTTCCAGGCGCAAGTGTTCACCCGCATCCACGCCGGCGCCGGCGTCGCCGACGCGGTCGCCGCCCCGCGCCATCTGTGGGGCCGGTTATGGGGCGAGCCGAGCGCGACCGTGAAGATCGAGGACGCCTACGACGACGTCACCGCGAGCGCGCTGATGCGCGCCGGCCATGAGGTTGAGCGGCGCGGCGCGGGGGAACGCGACATGTTCGGCCACGCCGGCGCGTTGCTGCGTCTTCCGCGCGGCGAGGTCGCGGCAGCGCATGATCCGCGGGCGGACGGCGGGGCGGCGGGGATTTGAGGGGGGGATCAGGGGGCGATTGGCGCCGTTTCGAGGACGGCGATTCGGTCGGCGATCCGGTCGAGTTTCTCGTCGATCGCCGTCTCAAAATGGGCGAGCCGGCCCAGCAGCTCGCCTTTCAACATGAGTTCGATTTCGTCACGGGTATCGGATATCCGACGCTCGATATCGTCAAATCTGCGATCACGTCGTCGCCCCGCGTCCACCAACTGAAGCAGCAGCGTTCGGTGTTCACGAACTTCCGCGCGAATCTCGCGTAAGATCGAAAGCATGAGACTGACATCGGCTTCCGGCATAGGCGGAGGATAGCGCAATTTCGCGGTTCGGCCAATCGTGCAATTCATGCAATTCGCTGGTGAGGCGCAACACCGTGACGCTGCCGAGTTCATTGAAGGCGTCGGCTTGGATGACGAGCGCGGGACGCGGTTTGCCGTAATCGCCGGATACCGCGATCGTGACGAGGTCGCCGCGTTCCATGGCTATCACTCCGCCCAAAAGCCGGGGTCGCTGAGTTCAGCTTCCATCTCCTGCATGACGGCAAATTCGTCGCTGCGCGGATCGCGAGCCGCAATCGCGGCTTCCCGCGACTGCCTTCGAGCGTCCGCCGTGAAGGCGCGGCGCTCGCACTGCTTGACATATCCGCGCATGAAATCGCGCACGACCTGCGCGGCCAGCTTGCCCTCGGCCTCGGTCGAAGCCGTAAAAGCCGCCTTCAAGGCAGGATCGATGCGCAGGTTGAAGCGTGCGTCCTTCAGAGGTTTGCTGATCCGAGGCATGTAGGGTCCCTCCTCTTCACCGCTTCCCGGTCTTGGCTATCGCCTTTTCGACGGCGCTCGGCACGTGGCCCGCCACTTGCGCGACCGTCGCCTCGTAGACTTCCATCGGCCTGCTACAGGCGTCGGCGACCTCTTTGGCCTCCCCCGCCGCGAGTTCGCCGAGCACGACGGTCTTGTCGGCGTCGTCAGGCGAGGCGCCGGCCCCCGTCAGGTTCGTTGCGCGCTGAATTGCCCGCTCGCTCCGGGTCGCCCCGAGTATGTCCACAATCCCCTGACGACGTTGTCGGGACCGAGTCGGCCGTTGAACGAGGAAACGCCGGAAAGGCCGATACTGTCGGTCGCGTGCATTTGCCATTCGAAGGACACGCTGGCGCCGTTGACGAGGCCGACCGCGCTGCCCCTGGCGTTTGGCCCCGTGCATGTGCCCGTCAGTTGATTTCCGTTCTGCTGGAACCTGCAGACCGGGCTGACGATCGTGAACAGGTTTCCTGCAACGATTTGACCGCTGACGCTCCATTCGCCGGCAAAATTAACGCCGGCGGCGACAGCCGGCGCGCAGGCGATAAACAACGGCGCGGTGAGCGCCAGAAGGTGTTTGAAATTGATATTCATAACCATGACCCTCGGTTTGAGGTTCGCGCGACCCTTCGAAACCCGGTCGCGCGACGATCGACGATCGCGCCGCCAGAGTTGCGCCCCGCAACGCCCTGCGCAACAGCGTTAACGCCGCAGTGTCCGACGCGCCCTCATTTCTTCCCGGTCTTGGCGATCGCCTTTTCTATCGCGCTCGGCACGTAGTCCGCCACTTGCGCGACCATCGCCTCGTACACCTCCATCGGCTTGCCATAGGCGTCGGCGATCTCTCTGGCCTCGCCTGTCGCGAATTCGCCGAGCACGAAGGTCTTGTCGGCAGCCTCGGCAAACAGCGCCAGCAGCTTGTCGCGGTGTTTGGCGGTCATGGTCAGGATGACGTCGGCGTGGCGCACGTCGTTGGCGGTCACTTGTTGGGCGCGATGGGCGCTCACGTCGAGGCCGCGCTGCTTCAGCAGCGTCGCCGCATTGGCCTCGGGCGCGACGCCGAACAGGTCCATGTCGACGGCGCGTGAGATGATCGCCACATGCAGCTTTTTCGCAGCGACGTATTCGTTGGCGATGGCTTCCGCGGTGACGCTGCGGCCGGTGTTGCCGGTGTCGACGAAGGCGATCTTGGTGGGCTCGTCAGCGTAAACGATGGAAACGGACATCAACAATCCCCCCGCGACAAGCAGTTTGGCAATGGCGTTCATGGAATCGTCCCCGTAGATCTCAAAGCGGAAACTCGCGGGACAAGTCTATCCCGCATCGGCATGAGCGGTTCATGACGCCGCCTCGCCGATAGTCGGCGTCGCCGCAAACCTATAGGACTGCCGCCCGTGAACCCCGCTCTCGGACGCCCCCATGATCCCCTGGATAGAACTCGACCGCACCGCCCTGCCTCAGGGCGGCGAATTGCGTCTGATGCGCCGGGGTCCCGAGTTTTCCATCAAACTCGGCGTCGCCGAACTGATGACCTCGCGGCTGTTCGGATCGGAGGAGGCGCTGGCGACGCTGGCGGCGGCGAAACTGGCCAATCGCGCCAAGCTGCGGGTGCTGATCGGCGGACTCGGCATGGGGTTCACGCTGCGCGCGGCGCTCGGCGCGTTCGGCGCTGACGCGAAAATCGTCGTCGCCGAACTGGTCCCCGCCGTCGTGCGCTGGGCGCGCGGGCCGATGGCGGAACTGTTCGGCGGCTGTCTCGACGACCCCAGAGTCGAACTCGTCGAGGCCGACGTCGCCGCGTTGATACGAAACGCAAAGCCGCTTTACGACGCGATCCTGCTCGACGTCGACAACGGCCCGGAGGGCATGACGCAGGCCGCCAATGACGGGCTGTATTCGCTGCGCGGACTGGCGACGGCGCGGGCGGCCCTGCGCCCCGGCGGGGTGCTCGCCGTGTGGTCGCAGGGTCCAGACCGGGAATTCGCCAAGCGGTTCGCGAAGGCGGGTTTCGCCGTCGAGGACAAGCGGGTTCGCGCGGGGGGCGTGCATGGCGGAGCGCGGCATGTGATCTGGCTCGGCGCGCGGGTGTGACGGGACACGCCGACTTCAACAATTGCGCGCGCGTGGCTGCGGGATTAGGTTCGAACGCGATCCGACGCGGCGGAAACTTCCGGTGGAGCCTCGATGTCGAAACCCGTTATCTTCACCGTTTCCACGATTTGGGACGCCGAGGCTAAGGTCTGGAGCGGCAGTTGCGACGAAATTCCGGCCGCCGCCGACGCTTCGACGCTCGACGAGTTGCTCGACAAGATCACGCGCATGGCGCTCGATGTCGTCCCGCTGAACCATCCGGATCTCGGACCAGGAGACATCTTCATTCAGATTACTGCGTTGCGCGAAGCAGTCCCGGCGGCTGCGTGAATAGCGCCCCGTTCGACGATTCGCTCCGGGAGAAGCTCAAAGCCGCGGGATGCCAGTTTGTCCGCCAGGGCAAAGGCAGTCATGAGATTTGGATGAGCCCGCTGACGCAACGGCATTTCCCGGTTCCCGTCGGCATCCCGAGCCGACACACTGCGAACGCGATCTTGCGTCAGGCGGGGCTTCCCAAAGCTTTTTGACGGACGCAGGTCTCTACTCCGCGCCCTCCGTCCACGGATTGACAACCTCCACGCCAGCCGCGCGAAACGGGCCTTCGTCGCGCGTAGCGACGGCAAAGCCGCGCGAGAGCGTGATCGCGGCGATCTGAGCGTCGAGCGGCGTGATCGCAAAACCTTTGGCTCTCGCCGCGGCGCGGAGCGTCGCGTAGGCGCGCGCCGCGGCGATGTCGAACGCCAGCACGCGCCCCGCAAAGCTCGTCGCCAGAACCGCCTCGAATCCTTCCGCCAAACCCTGTCGTCGCCGCCCCGGCGGCAGCGCCGCGACGCCGAACAGGATCTCGGCGACCGTAATCGTCGACACATACAACGTCTGCGGCGCTTGACGGTCGAGCCACGTCGCGACTTTTGGATCGCCCCGCGACTTCATCGGCTCGGACAGGACGACGGTGTCGACGAGGATCATGCGAAGTCGATCGGTTCCGACGGCGTTCGCTCGCGTTCGACTTCGATATCGACGCCGCCGTAGACGCGGCCGAGGTCGCTGAGCGCCGAGCCAATCCCCGTGGCCCCTTCCGGCCGCGTCGCCGCTTCGAGAATAGCGCGAATTTCGGCCTCCGTGCTGCGCCCATGCGTGCGTGCGCGGGCTTTGAGCGCCCGATGGGTCTCGGAAGACAGATTTCGAACGATTACGGCAGGCATTGCGATCCTCTCTACGCCAGTGATATCAAATCTAGATTATGATATCAAGCATCGTCCCCCAACATGACAGTTTCGCGACGCTCTGCGTCGGTCCGCGCTATTGACGCCGCCCCCCTCGCGAGGCTTTAACGCACAAAATTCGTTTGAAATCGGAGCTTCCCCATGCCGCAATGGCCCAAACATGGACGCATCGAAGGCGCGATCGTGATGATCGGCTTCGGGTCGATCGGCCGCGGCACGCTGCCGTTGATCGAGCGCCATTTTGATTTCGACAAGGAACATTTCATCGTCATCGACCCCGACGACAGCGACCGCGCGCTGCTCGACGAGCGCGGAATCAAATTCTTCCATATGGGCGTCACCCGCGACAATTACCGCGAGTTGCTCGGCAAGCTGCTCACCGCCGGCGCGGGCCAGGGTTTTTGCGTCAATCTGTCGGTCGACACCTCCTCACTCGACCTGATGCGGTTCTGCCGGGAGATCGGCGCGCTGTATATCGACACCGTCATCGAGCCTTGGCCGGGCTTCTATTTCGACAAGTCGCTGGGCAACGAGTCGCGCACCAACTATGCTTTGCGCGAGACGGTGCAGGCCGAGCGGCGCGCGCATCCGGGCGGAACGACCGCCGTCTCCTGCTGCGGCGCCAATCCCGGCATGGTCTCCTGGTTCGTCAAACAGGCTTTGATAAACCTCGCCCGCGATGCCGGCCATCAGAGGCCTGAGCCGACCACCCGCGAGGGCTGGGGCAAGCTCGCGCAGAAACTCGGCGTCAAGGGCGTCCACATCGCCGAGCGCGACACCCAGCGCGCCAAGCATCCCAAGCCGCGCAACGTGTTCGTCAACACCTGGTCGGTGGAAGGCTTCCTGTCCGAGGGCATGCAGCCGGCCGAACTCGGGTTTGGCACACACGAGAAATGGGCGCCCGCCAACGCCGGCCGTCACAGGACCGGCTGCGGCGCGGCGATCTATCTCAACCAGCCCGGCGCCAACACCCGCGTGCGCTCGTGGACCCCGACCGCGCAGGCCCAATACGGCTTCCTCGTCACCCACAACGAGTCGATCTCGATCGCCGACTATTACACGGTGCGCGACGACAAGGGCGAGGCGGTCTACCGTCCGACCTGCCACTACGCCTATCACCCCTGCGACGACGCCGTGCTCTCGCTCCACGAACTGTTCGGCCGCGCCGGGCAGATGCAGCCGGACAACCACATCCTCACCGAGGACCAGATCGTCGACGGCATCGACGAACTCGGCGTGCTGCTCTACGGCCACGGCAAGAACGCCTATTGGTACGGCTCGCAGCTCTCGGTGGAAGAGACGCGCGAGATCGCGCCCTATCAGAACGCCACCGGCATGCAGGTGACGTCCGCCGTGCTCGCCGGCATGGTCTGGGCGCTGGAGAACCCGACAGCCGGGATCGTCGAGGCCGACGAGATGGACTACAAGCGCTGCCTGGAAGTGCAATTGCCCTATCTCGGCCCAGTCGTCGGCGTCTACACCGACTGGACCCCGCTCACCGACCGCCCGGGCCTGTTCCCCGAGGACATCGACGAGACCGACCCTTGGCAGTTCCGCAACGTGCTGGTGAGGTAGGGGCGGTCGGGATCCCCTCGCCCCGCCCTCATCCTGAGCCTGTCGAAGGAGCGGGGAGAGGGTTAGGGTGAGGGGCCGCCGGACGCCGATACGCCGTTTTGTAGCGCGACAATCTGGATGATAAGTTTGCGGCGAACAGAAGAGCCATGTTGGCGGTCGCGGCTGGTTGATAATTGTCGCGGCGCGACAAGAAAGCAAGCGTTATTTTTTGTCGCGTGATTTGATT
>Ga0302320_10004870_pt1 | contig 30282 bp, 25 predicted proteins | sample Bog_T0_3_FD_202130 | JGI IMG/M metagenome (GOLD analysis project Ga0302320, IMG submission 202130) | Peat permafrost microbial communities from Stordalen Mire near Abisko, Sweden - Bog_T0_3 | ecosystem: Environmental > Terrestrial > Soil > Wetlands > Peat | place: Sweden: Abisko, Stordalen Mire... | reverse complement strand
CTCAGCCGTGGCTTTGCTGCGCGGAACCAATCAGGGATTGTTCTGGGACGAAGTTCAGCAGATTACGGGGGCGCTGCTTGAGGACGAGGACGACATGGTACAGAAGGGGCTGGCATGGCTGCTGCGGGAGACCGCGCGCTATGACGGCGCGCGCACCATGCCGCTGCTGATGTCGATTCGCACGAGGGCTCCGCGGTCGATGCTGCGCACGGCCTGCGAACGGCTATCGGCAGAGGATCGCGCCCGCGTTCTGGCCGGTTGAATCAAGCCGATCCGGAAGCGAGAGAGGAAGCAACTCAATCGTGTCAAGCGAAAATTCTCGCCAATTCCGCCCAACTATCTGATTCCAAGCAGCATTTAGTTTTCCCCAAAGTGAGGGAATGCCTGCTTGAATTTGTTATCCTGAAAGTAGGACCGAATGGGGAGTTCCCCACTCCCCAAAAACCCACTTAACCATTTTGTTTTCAAATTTTTACCGGGCAATATAGGGGGGTAGGTCCCCATGCCTTAGTTGGCTCCGACGGCCTTTTGCTTTTCCTGGGTTTTGGCTATCCAAACGGCCCCTCGCCACCCTAACAATGCGATCAGCACAGCGAGGTATAGCAAAGGCTCCTGCTTGTCACGCTTCACCAGCCAGTAGAAGTGGATTGCTCCAGCCGCGGCCGCAACGTAAACCAGGCGATGCAGCCGAACCCAGTTCTTACCGAGAGAGCGGATCGCCTTCTGAGTCGAAGTCAGGGCCAAAGGCAGCAGAAGGAGCCAAGCCAGAGTTCCCATAGTGATGAATGGCCGTTTGACGACATCGTGAGTCATTGCCGGAATGCTGAAATTCTGGTCAAGCCAAAGATAAGTGAGCAGGTGCAGCGTTCCGTAGAAGAACGCGAACAGGCCAACCAGCCGCCGGTACTGAATAAGCCAGTACATCTCGGTCCACTTCCGCAAGGGAGTAATGGCAAGACCGGCAAGGAGCAGGATCAGTGTGGCTGATCCGGTCCGGTGAGTGATGCGTTCGACCGGGTTCGCACCCAGTGTCCCCATGAAGGCGCCAACAATGAGACGGCTCAGCGGAATCAGGCAGGCGATCCAGACCAGCGGCTTGAGAACTTGGTTCCTTGTCATCACAATCATTGTATCGTCTCAAAACGGTGTGTGGCGCGGTCTATGGATGGGACAATTCAAAGGCTGGGTGCAAAAAAGGTAGAATTAGAAAAGTTGAATCTGCCCCGCAAAGAATTCACGATTTTCTAATTCCTTTGATCTCAAACCCGTAGCCGTCTTTTCCACATCGTACCCGGTTTAGGGAATTGACCTAGCCGGGGAGGCGTTCTACTCTCGCATCTGCCAGCCGACATCCTGGCGTGCGTGGCAGGGTGTGGGAGAGTTCCCAGCCGATCTACTCCCCGATTTAGAACCATAAACAGGGAAATGCTTTGAACGCTGTCGTTTAGCCGGAATCGCCGCTTAGGACATGTTCCAGCGATTCGGAATAATCCTCAGCAAGGACTCGTATCGACATTGAAATTAAATTAAAATACAACATATTGCGGTGTCCGCTTGACGAGCACAACATAAAGAGCTATCTTCGCATCCCAAGTGTTTGTTGAAGTATTCGATTTTTTCAGGCTTCGGCCTTGTAGATCGAATAAAAAAGTTCAGATTCAGCCGTTTCAGTCCGGTGTTTTGTCAGGGCCGGTGAATGAAGTATCAGGTTCCCGTCGTTACGAATGACGTGTGCCGGAAGTTCTATCTCTCTAAGCAGGTTCCGAAGCGTTCTTCCACCTGAGTGGCAGGTTCGTTTACGGAGTTCAAGACCGCCGGAGCGGTGAGGTGGGTAGCCAGCGATGGGCGGCCCGCCATGGCATCCCCGTCCCTATTTCCCGGCAAGCCGAAGGGCCGCAAGAGGACAACTCTCATTGCGGCTTGCAAAGCAGTCAGTTTGAAGGAGCATTACGATGGCCGAAGTAACCGAAAAAACCTCCGCCGCCAACCCGGCCCCAGCGTCCTCCCCCGACGCAGCCAGTTCGCGCACGGCCTCCACGCAACATCCAGAGCGTCAGGCTCCTGGTTTGGCTTTCACCCGTCATTTTACCCAGCCCGGCGTTTCTCCGTACGACAGGCTTACCTGGGAGCACCGCACTGCGTCGATTATTGACAGCAAGGGAAACGTGATCTTCGAGCAGAAGGACGTTGAGGTTCCCAAGGACTGGTCGATGACGGCGACCAACATTGTCGCCAGCAAATATTTGCATGGGCAACTTGGCACGGCAGAGCGCGAAACCGGGGTGCGCCAACTGATTTCACGGGTCGCGGAGACGATTCGCGCCTGGGGTTTCAAGGACGGCTACTTCCGCAGCAAGGCGGATGCCGACATCTTCCACGATGAGTTGGTTTTTCTTCTGCTGAACCAGTACGCGGCGTTCAATTCGCCGGTTTGGTTCAACGTGGGGTGTGATCGCAGCGAGCCCAACTCCGACGCGCAGAACTGGCACTGGGATCCGGAATCCAAGCAGATTAAATTCAGCGTGACTGGATACAGCTATCCGCAGTGCTCGGCGTGCTTCATCAACAGCGTGCAGGACACGCTGGACTCGATTTTGACCCTAGCCAAGACCGAGGGCATGTTGTTCAAATGGGGCTCGGGCACCGGCACCAATCTGTCTCCGCTGCGCGGCTCCATGGAGATTCTTTCCGGCGGTGGGCAGGCCTCGGGACCGTTGAGCTTTATGAAGGGCTTTGACGCTTTTGCCGGCGTCATCAAGTCAGGCGGCAAGACGCGCCGCGCCGCCAAGATGGTGATCCTGAACGTCGACCATCCGGATATCGTGGAGTTTATCGAGTGCAAGCAGAAGGAAGAAGCCAAGGCCTTTGCGCTGGCTAGGGAGGGATACGACGCGAGCGGACCGGATTCCGCTGCGTACAGTTCGATTTTCTTCCAGAACGCCAACAACTCGATCCGCGTCACCGATGAGTTCATGCAGGCCGTGGTGGAAGACAAGGAGTTCTCGACGCGCACCGTGCGCGACCGCACTCCGGTGCAGACCTTCAAGGCTCGCGATCTGCTGAGCAAGATTGCCAAAGCGACCTGGGAATGCGGCGATCCGGGAATGCAATATGACACCACCATCAACCGGTGGCACACTTCGAAGAATTCGGCGCGCATTAATGCGTCGAATCCCTGCTCGGAGTACATGTTCCTGGATGACTCGGCGTGCAATCTTTCTTCGCTGAACTTGGTAAAGTTTGCTCCTGCCGGCGTCTTCGACGTGGAATCCTACAAGCGCGCCATTGAGATCATGATCACGGCGCAGGAGATTCTGGTAGATCACTCCGGTTATCCCACGGAGGCGATTGCGCGCAACTCGCATGACTATCGCCCGCTGGGACTCGGCTACGCCAACCTTGGCGCGCTGTTAATGGCCACCGGACTGCCGTATGACTCGGATGCGGGCCGCGATTACGCAGCCTGCCTGACGGCGATCATGTGTGGTCAGGCGTATGTGCAGTCCTCGCGGATTGCCGAGCTTTGCCCAACCCTGCACTCGGCCACCGAATTGACGGCACGGGTGGAACACACTGACGGCGCCTGCCCCGGATACTTCATCAACCGTGAACCGTTCCTGGAAGTCATCGGCATGCATCGAGCAGCGGTCGCAAAGATCAGCCGGAGCAACGTTCCGGCATCGCTGCTGGAAGCTTCGCAGAAGGCGTGGGACGAAGCGCTGCAGCACGGCGAAAAATTCGGATACCGTAATGCGCAAGTCACCGTGCTGGCTCCGACCGGCACCATCGGCTTCATGATGGACTGCGACACCACGGGCGTGGAGCCGGACCTGGCGCTGGTGAAGTTCAAAAAGCTGGTTGGCGGCGGCATGATGAAGATCGTCAACAACACGGTTCCCGAGGCGCTGTTCAAGCTTGGCTATACGCCGGAGCAGGCAGACGCAATTGTCAGCTACATCGACAAGCAAGGGACCATCGAAGGCGCGCCGCAACTGAAACCGGAGCACCTGGAGGTCTTCGATTGCGCATTCAAGCCAGCCAAGGGTAGCCGCAGCATCCATCCCATGGGGCACTTGAAGATGATGGCGGCGGTTCAGCCGTTCATCTCAGGCGCCATCAGCAAGACGATCAATATGCCGACCGAAGCGACGGTCGAGGAAATTGCCGACGCGTACGTGGAAGCCTGGAAGCAGGGAATCAAGGCGGTGGCGATTTACCGCGACGGCTCCAAGCAGAACCAGGTTCTTACCACGAAGCGGGATGACGTGAAAAAGATTGCCGCCTCGGCGAAAGAAGAGGATGAGGAAGCGGATGGTCCTCCTCGCGCACGCCGCAACAAGCTGCCGGACGAGCGCTTCTCGGTGACGCACAAGTTCAAGGTGGGGTCGCACGAGGGCTACATTACGGTGGGTCTCTATCCGAACGGGCAACCTGGCGAGTTGTTCATCACCATGGCCAAGGAAGGCTCGACCGTCAGCGGGTTGATGGATAGTTTTGCTTGCGCCGTTTCCATCGCTTTCCAGCATGGAGTTCCGCTCCGTCTGCTGATCAACAAGTTTGCCCATACCCGCTTTGAACCCAGCGGCTGGACGCAAAACCCCGAGATCGGCTACGCCAACTCGATCATGGATTACATCTTCCGCTGGCTGGACCTGCGCTTCCTCACCGGAGAGCAGCAGAGCCTGTTTGACGACTTGCGTCCGCGCGCCCACGCGCATCCACATGCGGCGATTTCTCCCAAGATTGCAGCGATCAGCGAACAGCCTTCGCTGTACGAGTCGACCGCCCCGACGGGCAGCAAGACCGGACACGTCTCGGACGCCCTGAGCGAGGTGGTAAATCTGGGCGATGCCCCGAGCTGTCATGTGTGCGGAGCGATCATGACCCGAAACGGTTCGTGCTATCGCTGCCAGTCCTGCGGATCTACGAGCGGTTGCAGCTAAGAACTACTCCACACTTTGCCGGGATGAGGAGCAGAAGATCTTGATCTGCTCCTTTTTCGTGTTCGCATCAAAGAGCAATGTTTAAGAACCGGCCCTAGGGAGAGTGCGAGCGTCGTCAAATGACCTGGCTGATATGCATGGCCTTGAACTTGCCGCTAGCTTCTGCGGCGCGGGTCAACTGAACGAGGCATCCGGGGCAGGCGGTAACGACGACTGCGGCACCGCTACGCTCGATGTTCTCCATTTTGCGTTCAAGGATCTGCTTCGCAGCGTCGGGATGGTCCATGTGAAACGTGCCAGCGCCGCCGCAGCAGGTGTCGGACTCTTTCATCTCCAGGAAGGTGCCGGCGGCTTTCAATAGCTGGCGCGGCTGGGAGCGGATGCCTTGCCCCCTGACCAGATGACAGGGATCGTGGAAGGTAAAGGTGGTGTCCTGCTTCTCCGCGGACCGGTAGCCGGCGCGCACCAGGTATTCCGTGAGATCCATGACCTTGGAACTAAATGCGGTGGCCCGGTCTCGCCACTCAGCGTCGGCCTCGAATTGCGAGGCCAGATGCTTCAGGGCACCGCCGCAACTGGCGCAATCCGTCACCACAATGTCTGCGTCTTCAAACAGCGCGATATTTGCCTTGGCGAGTTCGAGGAATGTGTCTCCCATGCCGTGTGCCAGGTGAGGAAGCCCGCAGCAGAAGTTTGCTTTGGTCATTACGGGCGAGATCTTACCCAGCAGTTTCAGCGTGCTCTGGGAAGCGTCAGGGAACATGAGCTTCATGCCGCATCCCTGGAAATATGCTACCCGTGCGCCGGGCTTTAATGTCGTAGTGTTGGCCGGAGCAGGGTCGCCCAATGCCGCCGGACCTGCGAGGGCTTCAAGGAAAGCGTTGCGGGGAAACTCCCGGGCAACCAGGGAAGTAGGCAGCAAACCAGCGAGCCTCAATCGCCGCATGATTCCGAGGGCAAAGGCACCGAGCCCCACCAACATCCGGCTCCGCAGCACTCCGCCAAGAACGGTATACTTTGCCGACGGGCCTCCTGCGGCGTCCGTAAAGAACTGCCGGACACGCACCATGGCCTCATCCGTGGGGATGTGATTGGGGCAGGAATCAACGCAAGCCCTGCAGAGCAGACAGAAATCCACTGCGGCACGCACTTCGGGCAGCGGTTCCAGTCCGCCTTCGGCAAGAGCCCGCGCGATGGCGTTCTTGCCGCGGGCACCGGCGCGTTCCACATCATGCACCTTGAATAGTGGGCAGACCGTGAGGCAGTTGCCGCAGCGGTCGCAACCCGCCACCAGATTGCTGGCTTCAGTGAGCAGGCCATGGGAAGGCAATGACGTACCGCCGGTCACCATATTTTTCCTGGATTCAGGATGCCTTTGGGATCGAGGCTCATCTTGATGGCCTTGAGTGTGCTGACTCCCGATTCCCCGAGGGCTTTTGCCAGATAGGGCCGCTTGGTGATGCCAATGCCGTGCTCGCCTGTGAGGGTTCCGCCCAGCTCGAGGGCCGCCTCGAAGATCTCATCCACTGCGTGGTGAACGCGCTCGGCTTCTTCGGGATTATTCATGTCGCAGAGAACGGAGGGGTGGAGATTGCCGTCCCCGGCATGGCCAAAGACAGGGATCGAGAGGCTGTACTTTTCCGCGATGCGCCGCACCCGCCGTACCATCTCCGGGAACGCTCCGCGCGGTACAGAAATATCTTCCCCGAGCCGGTTCGGCGCAAGCGATGCCACAGCCGAACTCATGCCTCGGCGCACGGCCCATAATTCATCGGCCTCGGCCTTGGACTGGGCCACCCGGAAATTGAGACTGCCGCAGGCGGAGGACACGGCCTCGATGCGCCGGGACTGGGATTCGAGCGAGGCAGCATCTTCGCCATCGACCTCGATGAGGACACAGGCCTTGGCGTTCGGAGGCAGTTCCATCTTGCTCTGCTTGGCGACGGCCTGTAGGCTGACCTCGTCCATAATTTCGGCAACCGAGGGGACGATGTCTTCCTGCAACATTCGCTGCACGGTTGCGCAGCCATCTTCCATGGAGGCGAACATGATGCGGATCACGCCGCGCGCTTTGGGCAGGGGAATCAGGCGTAGCAGCACTTGGGTGACGATTCCAAGGGTGCCTTCGGAGCCGGTAAAGAGGCTGGTGAGGTCGTAGCCGGTGACGTTCTTGATGGCTTTTCCGCCAGTATTAAGGATTGAGCCGTCGGCCAGCACCACCTTGAGCCCCATTACATAGTCGCGGGTAACGCCGTACTTCACGGCCCTCATACCCCCTGCGTTTTCAGCGACATTCCCGCCGATGGTGCAGTACTTCCAGCTACCGGGGTCAGGCGGATAGAAAAGTCCGCGCGCGGTGCACGCGTCATGGAGATCCATGGTGCGAACTCCTGGCTCCACGATGACCATCATGTTGCTCTCGTCTATTTCGAGGATGTCGGTGAAGCGATCCATGGAGAGGGAAATTCCACCCTTGAGGGGAACCGAACCCCCGGTGCGTCCGCTGGCCGCGCCCCTCGGAGTGACGGGGATGCCGTGAAGGTTGGCAAAGGCCATCACCTTGGAAACTTCCTCAGTGGTTCGGGGACGAACAACCAAATCAGGTTTGTGGGCAGGTACCAACGGCAGGAAGGAGGAATCGTAGGAGTAGCCAAAGCGGTCTACTTCGGAGTCCAAGACATGTTCCGCCCCAACTATTTGACGCAGTTCATCGATAATTTCAGTTACAGGCATGATCGCCCCGGCCATTGATCCAATTTGTCAGCGAAGCTAAATCCAGTATAGATGATGTCGAAGCGGTTCTGGGGCGATCTGAGTTAGGGTTTCATCACCAACTTTCCGATCACTTTGCCGGATTCGAGAAGGTCGTGAGCCCGCGATGCCTCGGCCAACGGCAACCGGTCATAGACCACGGGATCAAGCTTGCCTTCGGCGAGATAAGCAAGCAGGGTCTGCATCGTCTGTTTCCTTATGTCCGCGCGCTCGTCGAAGCTATGCATGGTAAAGAAGCGCACCGCCGGACTTACAGCGAAGTTCGTGCGCATCGCCGCCAACATTTTGGCGGCGTCAGCCCAACCCTCGCGATAACCATAGGAAACAACCAGTCCCATCGGCGCAACGATCGAGAAGTTCCTGCCGAAATTCATGCCGCCGACCGAATCGAGAATAAGGTCTGCGCCCAGCCCGCCAGTCGCCTCGCGAACCCCAGGAATGAAGTTTTCCGCGTCATAGTTGAACGCCTGTTGCACGCCTAAACGGATGGCTGCCGGTATTTGCTCGTCAGAAGCGACCGCGCCAATCACAGTCATGTCGGCCAGCTTGGCGAGCTCCACGGCGGCGCTGCCCACGCCGCCAGCCGCAGCGTAGATCACAACCGAGTGCGCCTCCACTCCGCGTGCGGCGGTGTGCAGGATATGGTAGGCCACCTGGTAATTCGACAGGCATGCCGAGGCCTCAAGCGAACAGCCCTCCGGCAGAATGTGTACGGTCTCAGCAGGCACGGCGATATACTCTGCGTAACATCCGGCGCGTATCGGTAGATCTCGGGCGCTAACGAACACGGCCTGGCCAATCGCAGGACTCTTAACATCGCGACCCCGCTCCACGACCGTGCCGCTCATCTCGATGCCGAGAATGAAAGGCAGAGTCGGCGTCCATTCGTAGGAACCCTTGCGAGCCAGCACCTCAGGCATACCCACGCCGATGGTGTGGGCTTTGACTAGGACTTCATCGGCTTTTGGCTGCGGCGTAGGCACGTCGGCATATTCCAGAGCGGGCGAATCGCCGAGACGCCGAAGTAAGATGGCTTTCATAATCTGCTCTCTCGCTTATTTTCGCTTGACGGGAGGACTGGTAATCGAGAGGTACTCGCAATCCATCCGGCCAGTTCCAGTTACGCTATGGGGCTCGTTTGGCTCGATCACAAGGACGTCGTGAGCCGGAACGATAAGCGTTTCCTTGCCATTGGTCACCTTGAGTTCGCCCCTGAGCACATAGAAGATGTGCTCAGACTCGGGATGCGTGTGCATCTCCGCTCCGCCCGTGGCCAACATCACACAGTGAGACATGGCCAAGTTGTGGCCGCCGGTTCGTGGTCCGAAAACTTCCCGGGCAAACACTTCGTAATGTTGTGGCCGCACTTCGGGAGTCAAGCTGCCTATTTGAACGACTTTCATTCCGTAATTTTCTCCGATAGGTTCCCGGCGTATACGCTCGTCGTCACAATTCTGCCGGACGCTGAACGGTCTCGCCGCTTACAGCCTATGCCTCGCCTTGTTTCTTATCCACAGCTATTCGCATTGTCATAACCAGTGCCACATTCACGGCCAACAGTACACACAGGAAGAAGAGCGCCGCGTCTAAATTTCCGCCGCGCCATTTAATGAAATATCCGAGCAATGCTGGGCCGATAAATCCGCCGATCATCGCGATGGAGTTGATCGTAGCGAGCCCAACAGCGGCAGATTCCTCGGAAAGAAACTGCGAAGGCAGAGTCCAGAACGGACCGTAAAAACAGTAGATGCCCACAAGGGCTATCGTCATGCCCACCATTCTGAGGCTGAGATCGCTCAATGTTCCGAATAGCACCAGTCCTACGATTGCAACGAGTGGACCCGTGGCCGCGTGAAATTTTCTCTCCCCCGTCTTATCGGAATGGCGCGACCAGAGCAGCATCGCGACCGTGGCGCAGATATAGGGAATCATCGTCAGCAACCCGATATGGGTGTTCGTCGAGGTACGCGATATCCCTTTGAGGATTGTTGGCAGCCAAAGAGGAATGCTGATCTGTACCGACTGAAGAGTGAAATAGATCAGCGTAAGCCGCCACACTCTTGGGCTAAGAAAGGCCTGCAGTTTCGAGTACTTCTTAACTTGTACTTTAGCCTGGTGCTCCGTCTGCAGCCTTGCGGCGAGCCAATTTCGCTCGTCTTCCGAGAGCCATTTCGCGTCCTGCGGCCTGTCAGTCAGGAAGAAGTAGACAAGCACGCCTAACAGAATTGCCGGTATTCCCTCCACTACGAATACCCATCTCCACCCGGCTATTCCAGCCCAATGGCAATGATCCATGATCAGGACGGCGATCGGCGCGCCGATGAAGCCGGAGATCGGAATGCCCATCTGGAGTATGGCGATCGCCTGGCCGCGCAGTCTCTGTGGAAACCAGAAGGTGAAGTAGAGGAGAATCCCGGGATAAAACCCAGCCTCGGCCATGCCAAGGATAAAGCGAAGCGAGTAGAGCTGAGGGACGCTCTTGATAAACGCCGTGAGCACAACAACCGCGCCCCAGGTGATCATGATGCGGCTTAGCCATCTTCTGGCGCCAACCCGATGCATCATGATATTGCTGGGAACTTCGAAGGGACTATATCCCAAGAAGAAGATACCCGAGAGCAGTCCAAAGGCGGTGCCGGTGATGTGCAGCGCCTTGTTCATGTCGAGCGCTACATAGCCGATGTTGGCTCGATCGACGTAACAGACGATAAAGAGAAACAGGATAAAGGGAAGCAGCCGCCACTTGATTTTTCGTAGCGTGCGCTCTTCGAGGGAATCGCGGTCAATCGCTATTGCTGTCCCGGCAGACATGGGCGTCGCCCTTCTGAGGGGCTGAACAGACCGCGCCCTCAATACCAGAGTTTGACCTGAAGCGGAGACCATTATGGGTACGGGCGCAACGGGAAGCACCTGCTAGTTCAATATGTGGACAAAGTCTTGAGGAAGGTTATTCAGCCGCGTACAAAAAATGTGATGGCCAAGGCAGAGAAGCGATGCCACGCGGAACGACTCGCCAAAGCTGCTGGCGCTAGAGCTTATAGTTTGTACGGTAGTTGCCCCTCGTACTGCGCTTGGAAGCTCCTCCAGGCGCAGTATTCCCCCACATAGCTGGCCTCGGGAATATCTTTCCGGGGCCGGTTGTGTTTTAGCTTTCGGATTGTGAGTGGCTAGGCGATTATTCGTTGGCTGCCTACCCTCCTATATTTCGCGGCAAAAATTTGAAAACAAAAGGGTTAGGGGCCAGGTTTCAAGGTTTCGCGAGGTTTCAAAGTTTCAAGGTTGAAGTTCAAAATCTCAGGGCCCCTCTAATTTCAGGATAGCAGTTTTGAGCGGCTATCCCCTCACTTGGAGATGAACTCTATATTGTCTGGAATCAGATGGCTGGGAGGAATCGACGAGAATTTTCGCTTGACACGCTGCAACCGCCTGCCTTCGATAGCAACTGAAGGTCACAAAATGAGATTGTCCTGCGTGCTGCAGTCGTATCAACCCTTGCGTCATGCGAGTCACTTTATGAAAAGAGCAAGAAAATGAAAAGGCAAACCGGGAAATCTGCAGGGATCGACTGCATTGCCTCCCACCTTAGCGCCGAACGGCACGGCGCGAAGGTGGGGCACCCGGCCGCCGCATTTGCTATTGGGCAAATCACCATAAACGCCAGAAGTAACGCGTAGACGCACAAGCGCTCAGTCTCTTTCATGAGATTCCTTATGAGAGCTGGGTTCTTCATGACGAGCACTCTACGCCTTCCTAGTTGGAAAATTCCAGAGTCTTGCGATACTTGAACAGAACAGGGCAAGTATTCAACTATCCAGGAACAGTGACTGCCGGAGGGCGTTCGGGAAGACTGAGGGCAAGGTCAGGAGCCTTGGGTGTGATCGTTCCTGCATTCCCACATTCGCCAAAAGAAGGCGAATATGGGCCACCCGCGAAAGACCCACCCTTCAAGAGAAAAGTGGGTCCTTCGCTACGCTTCAAAACCCCTAAAGCACGCGCCACTCTACTTGAAGTTTGTAACCAGTTCCCGGAATTGATCCAGCGGCACGATTCCGTTGTTCTTGACTCCCTGCTTCTTTACTTCCGTCAGCAGGTCGCCGATTTTGTCATTCGGGAAGCTGATGCCGAGTTTGTCCAGCGCGTATTCGACGGACTTCTTCCCGCTCTTCTTGCTTAAGAAGATGTCGCGTTCGCGCCCGACCAGTTCGGGGGCATAGCCTTCGACGGAAGGAGGGAAGGTCATCACTTGGGCGACCGACGAGCCGGTCTCTCTGACGTAGACCATTTCGCCCACGATGGGCTTGAACGGCGAGACTGGAATCCCGGTCGCCTTCTGAACCATTTTGCTCAGAGGATACAGTTTGTCGAGCTTGAGGTTTGTCTTTACGCCGTAAAGACCGGTCAGAGCGAGGGCCATGTCGGAGATGTCAGAGTTCCCGCTCTTTTCGCCCAGTCCGTTGACGGTTACATGCACGGAGTCCGCTCCGGCCTGCAAGCCAGCAAGACTGCAGGCGGTCGCTAGACCAAAGTCGTTGTGGCAGTGAACCCCCAGCGGAACCTTGTACCAGCTCTTGACCTGCGTGGCCAGATAGAACATAGCCTGCGGCGTCATAACTCCAACGGTATCCACGAGCACCAGTTCATCCGCTCCGGCGTCCACGGCAACGCCATACGCCTGTTTCAGAAACTCCAGACGGGTGCGCGAGGCGTCGACGGCGAAGAATGCGCAATAGAGTCCGTTTTGCTTGGCAAAGCCGACGGCCTTCTCGATGCGGGAGAGTACCGTAGCCTCAGTCAACTCCCATGCCTGCATTTTGAGATCGCTGGTCAGCATCTCGCAGACGAGCGACTTCACGCCGGTGTCGATGCACGCCTGAACGTCGTTTACAACGCAACGGGAGAAGCCCCAGATTTCGGCATTCTTGACCTGCTTAACGATCTCCGTTACCGCATGTTTGTCTTCTTCCGTGCTGGCGGGGAAGCCGGCCTCGATGCGGTCTACTCCGGCATCGGCTAGGGCCTGTGCGATTTGCACCTTGTCTTCGGCAGCGATGCTGACGCCGACCGACTGTTCTCCATCCCGCAGGGTTGTGTCATAGATCTTGACCTGCTTGGGAAAGTTCGTAAGCTGCGCGGTTACTTCCGGAATCGTGTTGTAAGGGCTTAGCCACCATTGCTGCGACATTCGATCACACTCCTGGTAATTGGTTACAGCGTCTACCACAATCTTTTGCGCCATGTCTGCCGAAGCCTGGAGTTTGTGTCCGGCGATGACTAGCGCGAACCGCTACGGACTGCAGTTGGAAAGCGTTCCTCCGTGGAATGAATCGCGGACAGCGGCCGTTTTTGGGCGGCGGAAAGGGATGCGGCAATGGCCTCGCCATGCAGATTTTTCTGCACCGCGCGCCCAATATCCTCGACTGCGCGCCGTAGAATCACAACCAACTGATCCTTCCTCTTCCCTTGCAGATTGGTAGCGAGATCCCGGACGCTCAGGGCGCCAATGGGGCCTCGGTTGGAGTCGGGAATGACAACGCCTAGCGCGCTCAAAGCTGGCTGCGTGTTAAGCGTCCTCGATGCGTATCCCTTGTCCCGGGTCTCCGCAACCTTTTCTTTGATCTGCGGGATTGTCATGGGTTCCTTGGAGAAAGCCTTGCGCTGATCGTTGAACGCGATGATGCCATCGCCGACCTCGTCTGGGAGCGCGCTGAGCAACGCCATGCATCCGCATCCAATTCCGAGAGGGCGCCGTTGCCCGACGTCAAAATCCGGCGTGTTGATCGACATGGCCGACGCTCCGTCCTTGCGATCAAGACACACTCCGTCGAATCCCGAACGGACGGTCAGAAACACCGTGCCCCCCGTGTTCGCTGCAACCCACTGCAGAAAGGGCAGGCAGACGTCGCGCAAATGGTCTTTCGGCGACGCCGTCAGCCCCATCTCATAGAGCGCCGGGCCAAGGTAATAGCGTCTGGTCTCCTGGTCCTGCACCACAAAGCTCTCATCGATCAGACCCTGAAGCATCCGGTGAACCGTTGGCCGCTCCATTTGGGACAATGCGGCAAGGTCCACGAGCCGCAGTCCAGTCCGGTTATGGTAGGTGAGCAAGCGCAGCAGAAGAGCTGCGCGCTGGATGGTCTGGGTCCCGTATCCAGAGGAGATCTGATTGAGCGAGCAATCGGTATGCATGGTTACCTCAGCTTGCAATCCGTGAACGAAACAACCCACCGCTTCTAACCGCCCGGGAAGAGCCGTGGCCCAGAGGCCGCGCACTTATCTGGTCAATATAAAGTCAATGCCCGTTGTTCCAACGGCTATTCCAATATGTGGACTAATCTTACGTGGAGCCTGACTATCGGGAGACACGGCAGATGTCCGGCTGCTTGGCTATTAAGCCCGCCGCTCAAGCCGGCTGGGTAAACTTGCCGGACAGCACAAAAGACCTATTGCCAATGCTGGAAGCGCATTATTATCGGGGGTTCACACTTAGTACAAGTAGTCTTGTCACACACTGGTGTGACCGGAAGGATTGCGTTCGGAAGGCGCTGGTATGGCCTTTCCGTGTTCTCTCAATGGCGAAACGAGTCCGGACTTGAGCAATCACGGCGCTGTGAACAGACAGGAGTTCCAGATGCTGGACTATTCGTATATCAGCTCGCCCATTACAATATCATCTGTCACGCAACCCCTATCGTAATGTCTCCGGCCGCGTGGGATAGTTCGCGAAATGCGCAGTGAAAATGATGACCTGAGATATGGTTATCTGGAGGCGAGCGATTGGCCGATAATCATACTCCGAGGCAAGTTGATGAATAAAGTTCTAATTACTACCCCGACCTTCGCCAGATATAGTCCAAGCGCGCTTCAACTCTTGCAGGACGCGGGGTTGGAGGTTGTGCGAACCACACAAGGGGTCGCGACGGAAGCGGATGTGCTGAAATGTATTGACAACGATGTTGTCGCAATCATTGCAGGACTGGAACCCATCACCAAAGCGGTGATTGCGTCGGCTCCCGCCCTGAAGGTGGTAGCCAAGCACGGCATCGGCGTCGACAACATCGATCTCGGCGAGGCGAAGGCGCGCGGCATAAGGGTTGTAAATGCTCCCGGCACAAACGCCGAGGCCGTTGCGGACCTGGTATTTGCGCTTATGCTTTGCACGGCAAGAAGGCTGCCCGATGCCGCCACAAGACTCCGTGCGGGCGAGTGGCCCAGGGTGATCGGCAGGCAGGTTTGGGGAGCTACTCTTGGGATCGTGGGCCTGGGCATGATTGGCAAAGCGGTCGCACGGCGAGCCCGCGGATTCAATATGACGCTGCTGGCATATGACCCGTACTTCGATCAGGAATTCGCGCACTCGAATGAAATCCGGCAGGCATCCCTCGACGAGATTTTGACGCAGTCGGACTTTGTCACTCTCCACATGCCGTATTCCGAGGAAACGAAGAACCTGATCGGCGAAAAAGAGCTCAAGAAGATGAAACCGTCCGCCTTCCTGATCAATGCCGCAAGGGGTGGAGTGGTTGACGAAGCCGCTCTATTACACGCTCTCTCGAACAAGACCATATTAGGCGCTGCAATCGATGCATTCTCCAAAGAACCCCCGGTCGGTACGCCATTTCTGAACCTTTCCAACGTAGTTTGCACGCCCCACATGGGAGCCTATACCGAGGAGGCCCTGCAATTGACCAGCGAGTTTGCCGCAAAGATGGTCTTGGATGTTCTGGCGGGAAATAGACCAAAGTGTACGATTGTCTAACGGTTGCTGAGAACCAGCAGATGGATTGTCTTACGCCGCTTTCGATGAGAGCGGCGTAAGAGTAAGTCCGTTCTTAAGAGCAGAACACGGCAGCTCTGACCACGCCATCCAACCTTTTGTCCATCATCGTGAATGCCGCCGCTGTCTCGGCAAGAGGGAATTTGTGCGTAATCAGCGGATCGATCTGAACTGCGTGACGGTTCAAGAGTTCGGCCGCCGTATTATAAAAACCCCATCCGCCCTTCGAACCGATAATCGATATTTCACGATAGTAAAAGTCTTTTTGGGGTATGCCGCTGATCGTGTCGAATGACGTGCCAAACTGCAATACCGTGCCGCCCTTCTTCACCATTCGCGTAGCCGAAAGCAACCCTGAAATGGATCCCGAAGCTTCAATCACAACGTTGAAGCCCATGGGAGCCTCACTGGCGAGCAGATCCTTTTCCCAATCAGGGTTTTGTTTGATGTTGGCAGTAAAATCGGCTCCGACCTTTTCCGCAATCGCAAGCCGCTCGCTGCGGGTTCCGACAATTCCCGCGCGCGCGCCGGCTAGTTTGCAAAGCTGAAGCAGAATCAGGCCACCATAACCTGGGCCGATCAGTAGCACCCGATCACCCACTTTCACTCCAGCCCTAGAAACCGCCCGCAAGCCCGTGCCGACCCCGATCACCCCTTGCCCTTGAATGGGAGTGACTCCCGTGTCGAGTGGATAGAGTATGTCAGAGGGAACCAATATGTATTCGGCGAGGCAGCCATCGGTTGTACGAGCCAAAGAGTTTGGCGACTGGCAATAGGACATTTCACCGCGCAGGCACCATGCGCATTTCCCGCATCCCCACGCCCCTCCGGAAGAAACGTAATCTCCCACCTTGCAGTTTGTGACTCCCGGCCCAACTTCCGCGATTTCGCCGCAATACTCATGTCCTAAAATCAGGTTTGACTTGGCTGGAACCGTGCCGCGGTATACCGCGACATCAGTTCCGCATATTCCCACGCACTTCACCTTTATCACTACCTGGCGCTGAGACGGCTTCACATCGGGTACGTCCCGAAACTCGAGTTTCTCGGGGGCTACCATAACGCTAGCTTTCATTTACGGCCTCCCTTATAAGTACTTTGCCCGGTTGGCGCTTCCATGAGATTCGCCAGGTTATTGCGTGCTCACAGTCTGGTCAGTTCGTGGCAGCGCTTGCCTTCGCGGGCAGCGTGGCTTCGGATTCTGGCACGGATGTTGCACGCTCTGCCAAGACCGCCTTCGTGTCACGGCCAATGCTGCCAGCGGCGTTTCCGAGCTGTACTGGATAACGTTGAAATTTGGGTATGATTCCAGGTGTCATAACCCGATTGCCCTCGTCATCGGCGATGGTTGCGACCATGTTTCGCGCTATGAAATGCGGATCCTTTGCGATGTGCGCCACGGACATGACTGGGCCGACAGGCACTCCAGCTTTTCGCAGCCAGGATTCGATGTCATCGCAATCATGCGACTGCGTCCACTCAGCAATGATTTCGTCGAGCAGTTCCTCGTTGGCTACCCGGGCCGGGACATCGGCAAAGCGCGTGTCCTCGGCAAGACCTGGATTTCCGATGGCTTGGCAGAATCGGCGAAATAAGCTGTTGCTATTTGCGCCGATCGCAATCCAGCGTTCGTCTTTCGTGGGATAAGTATTGCTCGGCGCCGAGCTCAGGTAGATATTTCCAACGCGCTCGCGCACGACTCCGGTGGCACCGAATTCCGGCAGGGTTCCTTGGGTCACGCTAAGTATGGCGTCCGAGAGTGCGACATCAATATGATCGCCATGGCCACCGCATTCGCGAGCACGCAGGGCGGCCAGCAAACCAACGACGGCGTACAAACCCGCAAGCTCATCCGCGATGCTCACGCCCACGCGCAAAGGCGGCCGGTCTGGAAAGCCGGTGATGTAGCGTAGCCCTCCGACCGATTCAGCGATGTTGCCGTAACCAGGCCGATCCGAATATGGCCCATCCTGGCCGAATCCACTGATGGAGACATAGACAAGCCGGTCGTTGATCTTCCGTACGTCTTCGTACCCCAAGCCCCACTTCGCCATTCGTCCCGGCACGAAGTTTTCAATCAGCGCGTCGCTCCCTGCAATCAGCGAGCGCAAGGTCTCCACATCCCCGGAGTGATGCAGATCCAGCATGACAAACCGTTTTCCCCGGTTCAGGGATTTGAAAAACCATGACGATTCATCCGGCGCAAGAATGCCCCACTTGCGAACCGTGTCCCCTTCCGGCGGCTCAATCTTGATTACGTCCGCGCCCAAATCGGCCATAAGGCGGCCTGCAGCCGGCCCCGAAATAGAGCTTCCGACCTCCAGAACCCGAATGCCGGCAAGAGGTGAAGACTTCTGGTTATTGCTCGTGATTGGCATAGCTTGGCTATCCTTAGTGTTTTCCATATTCGTCTTTCGGGGCAACGGGTTGATCCTCCCGGAGCCCATATTTTCCATTTACCGGTATTTGAACACAGAGGACTTCACGAACAACAACGGTGCAGCATGCTGGTTGGCATGCCGCACCGGGAATGCTCCTGTTCTGCGGCGGCGGAGGTTAGTCGTGCCCTGCGGTTGCTGCGTTTACGTTGGTTCCGGCATCGTCTACGGAAAAATACGTGCCGGGCAGTCCGCAGACGATCAGGTCATGTTTCGGAGCACGGTAGAAGACATCGAATCCATCCTTCGTGACCACGCCACAGTGTTCGATTTTCACGCCGTCCTTGGCCCATTTATCGCCAAGCCAGGTGAAGCATCCTACTTCGACCGCGAAGCACATGTTTTCCTCGATCGTTACTGGAGGCATCATGTAGCCCGTGTTGGCAGTGAAGCCTGCAACCGTGGGTCCACCATCGCCGGAACGGAGGCCGATCGAGTGCATTACCGAGCCGGCGAAACGCCTACCCGGCTCAGGCCACTTGGCCGTTCGTCCCCAGCCGCCCGGGAAGTCTCCGAGCTTCTGCCACTCTCTTGATATGTCGGCGGTGGTGATGCCAGGTTTCACTAAACTCGTCATCGCATACAGACCGTCGCGCGCGACTTTGTAAACGTCTTTCTGGAATTGGGTCGGCTGGTCGCCGACCAAGTACGTGCGATAGAAGCATGTCCGGTAGCCCTGAAAGCTGACCCCGTTTATATCGATCACGACAAAGTCGCCCGGCCTTACGATTCTGTCGGTGGGCATGTTGGGCACGACGTGGCCCGATCTCTCACCGGAGCAAACCACGAAGCTAGGCCCTTCCAACTCTTCAGCGCCCAATTTGAAGCATGCATTGGCGGCAATGCCGGCAATCTGCAACTCGGTCATGCCCGGACGTAGAGCTTTACATACCTCCCAATGGGCGCTTTCCGCAAACACGCCGGCCATTCGCAGGCAATAAATTTCATCCTGGGTTTTAATCTGCATGGCATCTGTCATGGTCAGAAGTCCATCGCAAATCTTAAGGCCCGCACGATCGAATGCCCTGATTAAGTCATAGTTGGAGATGTCTATCCCAATGGGCATATCAGCCTTACCGTGCTTCACCAACAGGGCTTTGACTTCGGCAACCATTTTGTCCATTTGCTTAGGCACATAATCCGGGTGCTCGGGCAGAGCTTGCTGAATGGCAAATGTCTTAGACGTCTCCAGAATCATTTTGTCGTTAAACCATGGCATCCGTGACTGATCCCATGTGCCGCCAAAGTAATCCTTCGGAGTGTATGGGAAGCCCGCACCTTCAATCAGGAGGGCAAAGTGACCAAGACGACGCCGGTTATATTGGTGGGATGAGTAGTAGCCCAGGTAGCGCTGGTAGTCGTAGTCGAATACCATCATGGCTCCAAGGCCGTGTTTCTTGAGCGAAGCCTGCGCTCTTGCGATTCTTTCGTTGCGCATGCGCTCGGGATTGTAAGGACGATTCTCGTAATCCACCGCATAAGGTCCGTACTGCATCTTCATCCTCCTGCTCTACAGACAATTCATCACGCTGCGTTTATAGCGGGTGGCACCGCCTCCCTCAAGACTTTGTCCACATGTTGAACTTGTAGTTTCTCCGGAACGAGCAGGCCATCATACTTTGGGCGCTCGCGGATCGTTGTGCAGCGGCCTGGAAGACGACGAAACGCGACGAGAACCGCCAATCGTGGGGAAGGTATATGGAGCTAGCCCATACGGAAAACAAGCCGGCGGAAGCCGGTCTTAAGCGTTTACCTACGACCATAGCGATCCTCTGCCTGATATTGCTTGCAGCGGCATATGTGACCAACGCGATGGATCGGGCAATCTTTCCGACCTTGCTTCCTTTCATCAGCAAGACCCATGGATACGGATTGAAGACGGGAGGATTCCTGGCTACGGTCTTCAACTTGGGTCTCGCTATCACGGGAATTCCAGCAGGGTACCTGATCGACCGGTGGTCGCGAAAATCCGTCCTTCTGTGGGGAATGGTAGTCTACTCGATCTTCACGTTGATAACGGTGTTCGCCATCGGCATGGCGGACATGGTTGCCTACCGGACGCTCACCGGAGTTGGCGAAGGAATGCAGATAGCTGCCCTCTATGTGGCTGCGGGCAGTTATTTCTACAAGAACAGAGCCTTCGTCGTCGGTTGCATCAACGTCGGCTATGGTATTGGAGGTGTCCTGGGGCCCTACTTCGGCACCCGCATTGCTTTAGCATCCGGAAGCTGGAAACCGCCATTTGTCGTGTTTTGCTTTCTTGGGTTGGTCATGGCGGCGGCTGTTTGGATTCTAATTCCAAGAAATTTTACCGAGCAAAAAGCCGGACACATCAATTCGTTTGACCAATCCATGCTGGCGAATGTTCCGGCAAAGCTGTGGAACCGGAACACCATGTTGATCGCCTGTACCAACGTGCTGCTGGGCAGCATACAGAATGGCTACTCGGGCCTGTACGCGACATTCCTGCGCACCCACCTGCACTTTTCGCCCGCTGTCGCGGGAACGGCCTTTAGTTGTTTTGGGGCCGGCTGCATGTTCGGTTGGCTTGGCGGATATGTTGGCGACCGTACCTCAACCCGCAAAACCATCATCTTCTCCTATGGCGCACTGAGCGTCATTGCATACCTCATCTACCATGTGGCCACAAAGCCCTGGGAACAGTACGTGCTGAGCTTCCTGATGGCTTTGTTTGTTAGCAGCACCTTGCATCCGAACACCATGGCGCTGATTCAGAAGAGCGTACGTCCTGACCGGACGGGAGGAGCTACCGGCATTTTTACCAGCTTGCACTTCCTGGGCTCGGGACTCGCGGGCTATTTGTTTGGCATGCTTGTCGACAAGTTTGGCTGGGCGCACGCAGGATTGATTCAGGAAACTATTTTCCCGCTCGTGGCAATTTGCCTGATCCTGGCAGTTGATCCGAAGACGCAGTGGCAGGCAGCCAGAAAATAATAGAACGACGTGCTGGCCGGGAGTTCCGTCAACTTTTGGCCAGCGCCTCCAGTCTGCCCGCCTGCTACACTCAATTCAAAATCTATTCTGCTGATTGGACACTTGCCACGTTGTTCTCTGGCTATCGAGAGCGGGGCAGGAGAGTTGCGTTCTGATATGGCATGGATCGGCGGAGTTCGCGGCACGAAGGGATAAGGGCTATGCAGGGCATGTACTTTCTCGGCGGTGGGATGGTTCTACTGTCGATCACGGGAGCGGGAATCTACGCTTCCAGCAAGGTCAAGTCGGCCGAAGATTTCTCGACGGGTGGCCGGCGAGCCAATTCACTCCTGGTTGCCGGGACTCTGATGGGTACGATGGTGGGCGGTGCGGCAACCATCGGCACGGCTCAGGTGGCTTTTCGCTTCGGGCTTTCCGGCTGGTGGTTTTGTCTGGGCGCAGGCATAGGATTCTTGCTGTTGACTTCGCAATTAGGGCGGCGCTTATATGAGAGCGCGACGGAGACGATCCCACAGGTTCTGGCCAAGACCTATGGAAACCAGATCAGCCCAATCGTTGCGGTGTTTACTTCGTTCGGAATCTATTTCAGCTTCGTCGCCAATACTCTTGCATTTGTGGCCTTGTGCAGTTCTATTCTTCATACGTCGCCCATGCACGCGGCGATCCTCGAAACCCTGTTGGTGCTTGCGTATGTACTTTTCGGAGGAGTATGGGGCACCGGGTTGGCCGGAATAATCAAGGTCGTATTCGTATACGCGGCCCTGCTGTATTGCGGCGTTGTGGCATACATAAGAGTGGGTGGCGTCTCCGGGCTCGGCACGGCTTTCTCATTTCATCCATGGTTTTCGCTGTTTGGCCGCGGATATGGAGTGGACCTCGCCGCCGGATTTTCAATGTTGCTGGGCGTGCTCTCAACCCAGACCTATTTTCAGGCGATTGCGTCGGCCAGAAACTTCAAGGCTGCGAAGCAAGGCGCGTTGATCTCGGCAGTTGTGACTCCGCTGGTTGGAATCGGCGCGGTTGTAGTGGGCTTGTATATGAGATCTGCTTTTCCCGCTACGCCTTCCGCCGAAGTCTTGCCGGCATTTGCCCTTTTATTCCTACCTCCGATGTTGGCGGGAGCCGTCGTGGCAACCCTGCTGGTTGCGGTCATAGGCTGTTCGGCTGGCCTGGCGTTGGGGATGTCTACGATGTTCACGTTAGATATCTACAGGCAGCATCTCCGTCCTGCGGCAAGCCAGAAAGAGCTCCTGCTCGTACAACGAGCATCGCTATTAGCGGTATGCCTGGGCACTCTGCTGTTTGTGAACGGAAGCGCCGGATCTTTGATTCTGGATTGGAGTTTCTTGTCGATGGGACTTCGCGGATGCACCGTCTTGTTTCCGCTGCTGGCCGCCATGTTCCTGCCTGGCTGGGTTACTCCGAAGGCGGGGTGCGCTGCCGCATTTTTCGGCCCCATGACCTCGTTCGTATGGCATGTCGTTTGCCCTAGAGGGATCGACCCGCTTTACCCAGGCCTGTTAGCCAGCCTCGCTACCTTGGTCGTCGTCAGTGTTCTGGCCAAGAGCCGCATCGTGGAGATTCTATGGCGTGCAACCCATAAAGATGCGCCATCGGCGGGGCGTCCCTGACTGGTAGCTGCACTGGTGCAATTCTTAACCTACAGGGTCTTGCGCGGCTGTTATTATTTCTGTGACGTTGTTCATGAGGAAATGCTGGTACCGCACAACAGTTTGTGGGTTTTCCGCTTCCATCTGGTCAATGCCTCGTACTGGCCAAGCTACGCCTGAACAAAGGAATTTCGATTAGATCCTAACGGCAACCAGGGTTGTTCGTTCGAAGGGAACATTTTTGGCAATGTCTGTCGAATCCAACGTGCGCGGACTTCAAGAGAGTAATCAAAATCTCGCCGCCGGGGCCCCGGTATTTGTAATTCTTTTTGCAATCGGCCTGTCTCATCTGCTGAATGACACCATCTCGGGACTGGTGCCGGCCGTTTATCCTCTCCTGAAAAGCTCTTATCACTTGAGTTTCACGCAGATTGGCCTGATCACCTTCACCTATCAGACCACTTCGTCGCTGCTCCAGCCGTTGATCGGCTCTTACACCGACCGGCGGCCACTCCCGTTTTCATTGATGATCGGCATGGGATGCACGCTGGTGGGCTTGATCATGCTCTCCCGCGCGGCGAATTATCCTGCCATTCTGATTTCGGCAACCATAGTCGGCATGGGTTCCGCGGTATTTCATCCCGAATCTTCGAGGGTGGCGCGATTAGCTTCGGGCGGCCAGCACGGTCTGGCACAATCCATCTTCCAGGTGGGCGGAAACTTCGGCATGGCCTTGGGGCCTCTGCTGGCAGCACTGGTCGTTTTCCGCCACGGCCAGACCAGCATTGCCTGGTTTTCGCTAGTCGTGTTCGTGGCCATGGTCATACTCTCCCAAGTGGGCCGCTGGTACAAGAAACACGCATTGAAGAGGCTGCAAGCTCAGGCTAAAACCGCGCTGCAGTCGCCCGTGCAAGGCAAGGTGGCCGGAGCCATCACCATTTTGCTGGTCCTCATCTTTTCGAAATACATTTACATGGCCAGCATCACCACGTATTTCACGTTCTACCTGATGAGCAAGTTCCATGTCTCCGTGCAAAGCGCTCAGCTTCATCTCTTCTTCTTCCTTGGTTCCACCGCCGCTGGAACCCTTATGGGCGGCCCGATTGGCGACCGCATTGGCCGCAAATACGTCATCTGGTGCTCGATTCTCGGGGTGTTGCCTTTCACGCTGATACTGCCGTACGTTAATCTCTTTTGGACCGGCGTCCTCAGCGTCGTAATCGGCCTCATCCTGTCCTCCGCCTTCGCGGCGATTGTGGTGTTCGCGCAGGAACTGGTTCCCGGAAAGGTTGGCATGATCTCGGGGCTGTTCTTTGGCTTTGCCTTTGGAGTGGCGGGAGTAGGCGCCGCGGTGCTGGGCAAGGTCGCCGACTTGACCAGCATCAATGTCGTCTACCATATCTGTTCGTTCCTCCCGATCATTGGCATCCTTGCTTACTTCCTGCCGAATATCGAAACCCGGCCTCCGGCCAAAGCAGAGGATTGGGTTGTCGCAGAGACGGATTGAAGCACAGCTATAATCAATTCCATGCCGCTGATGAAATCTATCTCTGCGTCCGTCGCATGCGCGCGCGCCGCGCACGGAAGGGGATACAAGCTTGTAGTGCTGATGCAGCGGCGCTTAATCGGCCTGCGCTATGCAGCCAGGGTTCTGATTTCCGGCGTAATTGTGTGGCTGATACTCGACCAGGTCGCGCACATGGACCCGCTCTGGGGACTGATTTCAGCAGTCGTGGTTACCGACCTTAAAGTACGGTCGGCGATGAATAACTTCGTTTCGAGAATGCTCAATACGCTGATTGGCTGCGGCATCGCCGTGGGATTTCTGAAACTCTTTGGAGCTTCGCCCTGGGTAGTGCTGCTGGCTATGGCCTTCGCAATCGTCGTCTCCGCGGACCTGTTCAAAGAGCAGGTCAGTTGGAGAGTCGCGCCGATCACAGCGGCAATCGTGATGACGCCGGCCTACATGTTGCACAATACACAAGCCGCGCAGGCGGCCGCACTGCGGCGAACCGCAGAGGTCGTAATCGGCGCGGCGGTGGCAGTAGCCGTCTCGTATGCCACGGCAGGATTGTTCCGCTCGCGACAAGCAACCGGACAGCCTGTAGATGATGAGGTCTAACTTCCAAGGGTGTTAAGGAGCAGCCATGGTCCGCTCTAACCAGTCGATCTTTTCCTTGAAGAGTTGGCTGTTTACCCCAGCAACCAAAGCTGGCAGCTTCGCTCGCGCGGCTGAGGTTCATGCTGATGCCTTGATTATTGATCTTGAAGATGCCGTTGCGCCTTCCGCAAAAAAGCAAGCCCGGGAGGTCGCGCTGCAATACCTCGAAGGAATCACGGAGGATCACATTCCATGTGCTCTACGAATCAACGCCCCCGGCACCCGAGCTGGTCTCGACGACATTCAGGCGCTCCTCGACTCCTCAGCCGAACCTGATTACCTCATTCTCCCCAAGTGCGACTCTTCGGCAATCGTCAATTTAATTTACGGCCTACTGCGCGAAGCGGGCAAGGCGGCGAACATCATTGCGCTCATCGAGACGGCGAAAGGAATCGCCGCGTTAAGTGACATTGTGAGCGCCAGGATAAAGCCTGCCGCCTTGCTCTTCGGCGCCGCGGATATGTCTGCGGATCTGGGCGCGGCTGGCGCATGGGAACCGCTACTATGGTGCAGGTCATCCATTGTTCAATCCGCTGCCTGCGCGGAGATCGCCGTTCTGGACTCTCCGTATTTCGATGTCGCGGATAAGGACGGTCTCAAGCGGGAGGCGAGAGCTTCGGCGAGCCTCGCCTTTACTGGCAAGTGTGCGATACATCCCGCACAGGTCTCAACCATCAATGAGGTTTTCACGCCGAGCCAGGAAGAAGTGAGCAGGGCGCGCCGGATACTCGCGGCGAATCAACATGGCGTCGGCGCCGTCGATCATCAGATGGTCGATGAGGCGATTGCACGCAAGGCAAGGCTCATTCTCACGCGGGCCGGAATCGTCGTTGGCATCGAGGCATAAATAACAAGCAAGAGGAGGCTCCATGGAAAAAATGTTGGCTGCGTATCGAGAGCTCGGCCCGAAACGGTATCGCGAAACCTCCGGTCTCTACTATGAAGATTTCGAACCCGGCGACGTATTCGAACACCGCCCCGGCAGAACGATCACCGATGTAGACAACATCTGGATGACGCTGCTCACGATGAATGTGCAGCAGGTCCACTTCGACGCTGCTTATGCAGCGCACACGGAATGGAAAAAGCTGCTTGTGGATAGTACCTTTACCCTCTCGCTGCTTACGGGCATGAGCGTCCGTACGGTGAGTGCAAAGGTCGTAGCCAATCTGGGATGGGACAAAGTAAGGGCGACTCATCCGGTCTTTGCCGGAGATACGCTCTATGCCGAATCGACCGTGTTATCCAAGCGCGAATCCAAGAGCCGTCCGTCGCAAGGGATCGTTACGGTTCTCACGCGAGGCGTGAATCAGGACGGGGTGGAAGTGATGAGCTTCGAGCGGACCATGCTGATTTACAAACGGGGCCATTCTCCGGAAGCGGAGGCTAATTACTAATCAATGGGAGGCCGATTGCTGGACCTCCCATCCTATAAATAGTAGCGGCGGCGTTTCTATTTCAGCGTCTCGACTCCGGCTTGGGCGCAGAGGCCATCGTTTTCGCTGCTGCTACCCGAGAGGCCGATGGCACCGACGATCTCACCGTTTGAAATCAGCGGAAGTCCACCCTCGACCGGAATCGCGCCACGCAGCATGGTGACGCGGACTCCCGCGCCGCCGGAAGCCAGCATATCCTGCATGGTTTTTGTAGGGCGCTTGAAAATTGCAGCCGAGCGGGCTTTATCGATGGCAATCTCCGAGCCTGCCAGTTGCGTGTTCTCCATTTTTTCGAAGTAAACCAGGTAACCACCGGGATCGACGATGGCAACCGCCATGGTCCAGTTGTTCTTGCGCGCTACTTCCAGCGCGGCTGCAGCGGCCTTCTTGGCAGCCTCCAGGCTGATCGGTGCTCCATAATTATTCGTCGAGGCGAATTGCGTAGACATTGCAAGCTCCTTATTGTGATTGCGATGGCCAGTGAATCATAGAAGAAATCCTGCGTCAGACAAAATGCGCTCCATTGATGGGGCCGTTGACCAGGCACGATGACATTCGCCGGCCATTAACAAACCACCGGCACATTCTCGATCCCTGACAGCCCAAACACCCGTTGATAGCGCTCAACATCTTCGCGCGCCCCCAACGCTTTTTGAAAGTTGTCGGAGAGCTTCACCGCCGGGTGGCCGTCCGCATCGTTGAGTTTGCACACCAGGCTCAGCGGATCAAAGCCTCCATCGCCCCTGGGATTGCAGCCGCGAAAATCGTTTGTCAGCAACGTGCCCCATCCCGAGCTGAAGCGGATGCGGCGTTCGGGAATCCATCTTCGCTCATCGAGAAAATCGCTTCCCTTGCGGAAATCCGCGGGAGAAGCGCCGTTGCGGAGCGTTCCAGCGAAATACGCATGCAAACCCAGAATCTGTTCCACATCAAGAGCGTCGGAAGCGATGAATAATTTCTGACGCGGATCGCGTCCTTTCTCCTCAAGCCATTTGATGTATTCGTCGCCCGCCACAAAAGGGTTCTTGCTGTCTGCGCGCTGTCCCGTCCAATCCGCCATCCAATCCGGCGCGCCACGAAAGAACTGCGTGGTGCCGAAGGTATCGGGAAGGAGGATGAGCAACTCGCCCTGGTAGGTCTGTTGCCATAGCTCAAGCAGGCGATATTGCGAGGTCCTTAATTCCTCATCGTCCTTGGCCATTGCCGCCAATGCCATCGGCAACTCATGTGCATTGGTGCCGATTGCTTCAAGATCGTGATTGTAAGCCAGATAGGTATTGGAGGTTCCAGCAAGGTTGCTGCCGAGAACATCTGCCATGGCCTTTACCACGTACTCCTGCCATAAGAAGCTATGGCGCCGCCTCGTTCCAAAGTCGCTCAACCGCAGTCCCGGGACGCCTCGCAAACGCTCCATCTTTTCCCAGAGTTTAGTTTTAGCACGGGCATAGAGGATATCCAGCTCGAACTCGCTCAAACGCTTCAGGCTGGCGCGCGTCTTCAATTCGCTTATGACCGACAGGGCGTATATCTCCCACAGCGTCGTTTGGGTCCAAAGGCCCTGAAACAAAAGTGAAAATTGCCCGTCCTTCACGGACAATTCATATTCGGAAAGTTGAAAATCCTTTTCCAGCCACTCTATAAACGACGGCTCGAAGATGCCCCGGCGTCCGTAGAAGGTATTGCCCGCGAGCCAGATCAGTTCGGATTTTTGAAAGCGCAGCTTTCTTGTTTGCTCGAGTTGTTCCAGCAGTTCAGCGGGATCGATCAGATCGCCAAGCCGCACCTCGACCGAGCGATTGGCGAGCGAAAAAGAAGCCTTTGTCCTGGGGAAACGCTTCCAGATAAACTGCAGCATCAGCAGCTTGTAAAAATCGGTATCGAGAAGGGAACGGGTGATCGGGTCCAGTTCCCAATTATGATTGTGGGCGCGCCGTGCAAGATTAATGATCACGATGTGAGCTCAGTGGACCATCAACCCGAAGATGGTCAACGCAATTCCAGCCGCGCCGAATGCGATTCCGGCCAGCCAATACGTGCGCCGCTTGGTAAGCAGCGTGATCGAACAAATCACCAGGCCCACTTCCAGTAGAGTCTCGCCCAGATCATAACGATTGGCGCGATGTTCCAGGAGTTTAACCTCATCCTGCATTGCGGTCGCCTCTTTTTGAACTTCTTTCTGCTCAATCGTCTGTTTTGCGATTTCCGCCTCGTTCTTCTTGAACAGCTCTGCGGCGGCGGCGGTATCCTTCAGCGGCAGCACCTTCAGGAGTTCGTCTACCTGGGTCATGGTGTGGCGCCGGATATTCTTCGCCTGGTAATAGCCCCATGTGTCAGTCGCCTTGTTTTGCAGAAGAACCTCTTCGGTGTGGGCGCGATGGCTCAGCAGTGCGGCCACTGCCACCAATACGGCCAGCAGTGACATGGTCAAGCTAACCGGGGCCAGGTTGGAGTGTTCGCGGCCATGCTCGGCTGCCTCCTGCAACTCTTCCATCTCATGTTCTGTACTCATCAGGTTTCTCCTATCGTTTCGATTTAGGCTGAGAGTTACCACCCGCGCCATTTTTGAGAGCAGAATGGAACTTTTATGCTAACCGATTCGAGCTATTTTGGCTTTACCTTGCCTTCGAGTTCCCGCCGCGCCGTCGCCAACTGCCGCCGCTTCTCGTCGCTCACTTCGGGATAAGCCAGCTTCATATCCTTTAGCGCATGTATGATCACCGACGAAACCACCAACCGCGCGAACCATTTGTTATCCGCCGGAACCACGATCCAAGGGGCGCGTTTGCTGGATGTGTTGCGGATCATCTCCTCATAATTCTGCTGGTAGTCGTCCCAGCAGCGGCGCTCGCGCACGTCGGAGGCAGAGAATTTCCAGTTCTTCTCCGGCTGGTCGAGACGCGAAAGGAACCGGCGTTTCTGCTCTTCCTTGCTAATGTGCAGGAAGAACTTGCGAATCGCGACCCCGTTGCGCGTGGCATAGCGCTCAAACGCCGAAATATCTTCGAACCGCTCCTTCCAGATGTCATTGCTGACGCACTCCGGCGGTAGCCGCTGCGCTTCCAGAATCTCCGGGTGTACCCGCACAACCAGAACCTCTTCGTAGTAGGAACGGTTGAAGATGCCGATCTTGCCGCGCGGAGGCGTGCGCTTCGACGTGCGCCACATGAAACCGTGCGCGAGCTCTTCCGCCGAGGGAGCCTTGAAGGAGAATACCTCGCAGCCCTGCGGATTCACCCCACTCATCACATGCTTGATGGTGCCGTCTTTACCGGCGGCGTCCATCGCCTGAAAAATCAGCAGCAATCCCCACCGATCCTGTGCGTAGAGCTTGTCCTGCAGCTCGGAAACCAGCTCGGTAGAGCGCTGCAGTAGCTGCTTTGCGTCGGTCTTGAACTCTTTTGGCAAGCCGGCGGTATCGCCCGGATCACAGTCCTTCAATCGAAACTTCTTACCGGAATCGATCCGGTAGTGAGTGGCTAGCGACCGCAACTCTTTCTCTAGTTTCATGCCGCGCTTCTCCTTGCAATGCTATGCGTAGAAGTATAAGAAAATACTGGGTGACCGGGGAAAGCGTCCGTTTTTGGCGCTCATCCCGGAAGCAATGATCTCCATCTTGGCAAGGCTGTTGCTTTTGTGCCCGAAGTTGTTCTCATTCTCACTCTTTTGTCATGCATCGAAGTACCCAGGAAAACCATGACCGAGCCGAACCACAGCTTCCTCAAACGAATCCTGCTTATTATGCCTATCTTTATTCTAATTGCCGCACTCTATTGCGGATGGGTCTTCTACTCGCGGTGGTACGCTGCGGCACAAGCCCGCCACGCCGCCGAAGCCCGGGTAATTGAACGCGCCCGAAAGGACGTTGAGCTCAATGGCGGCTCGCAACTCAAAATCACTATGCTCTACGCTTCCACGGGCGCGGTCCGCAAGGGCCAACCGGTGCAGATCTGCTATGGCGTGGCGAACGCCAAGAATGTTTCCTTCGATCCGCCCATCGCCGACGTATGGCCGTCGAGGAATCGCTGCGTGGATGTTTCCCCAAGAAAGAGTATTACCTACACACTCAACGTAGACGACGGCGCGGGACACACAGACAAGGCGCAAGTCACGGTGCAAGTGAAGTGAGCCTTCATTGAAGCAACCGGGATTCGAGTGAACGCCGTTCCATCCGCACCGCTTAGCGCGGCAGCGGT
>Ga0302320_10004868_pt1 | contig 30287 bp, 27 predicted proteins | sample Bog_T0_3_FD_202130 | JGI IMG/M metagenome (GOLD analysis project Ga0302320, IMG submission 202130) | Peat permafrost microbial communities from Stordalen Mire near Abisko, Sweden - Bog_T0_3 | ecosystem: Environmental > Terrestrial > Soil > Wetlands > Peat | place: Sweden: Abisko, Stordalen Mire... | reverse complement strand
GTTGCGAAAGTCAGGCGCGTTATCGCCCCCTTGCCGCAGGCGCGCATGAAATGAAAAGGCCCGGATCGTGGAGGTTCGATCCGGGCTGAATGTTGAGCCGCGAATGAGGGCGGCGCGGCTCCTGAAGTAAGTGGATGCCCGGATTATTAACGAAGAGTTAAAGCAAACGCCCAGCTCGCGAGCGTCTCGCGTTCGAGCGGCAAAGTGCAACGATCCAGATCACCGACTAGCGGAAGCGCGCGGACGCCGATCGCGAGCGGAAAAAATCAGGATGGAGCATTACACATTACAAATTGTCGCGGCGGCGGATTTTCGGTTGACCCAAGCGCTTTATAGGTTCACCCTTTCGTCATATCGCGGTCGTGAGGGCAGGCAAGTCAACCAGTCCTTAGCGAGAGGGACCTCGCAAATCAGCGCGATAAACCAGAGCTTATCCTTTCGAGCGGGAAGCAGAGGTGTGCATGACTCCACCCGGTACTGTAGGGCGGCCTATCTAAGGTCGCGAATGCCTCGAAAAGTTCCACACGGATATTCAAGACACGCCAATATCGATCACGCATCTCCGAGCAGGAAGCGGTACGCGAAGGCCAAGCGCGGCGCATGCCTGCCGATAGCTGGGTATTCCCAGAGATGTTTCGCAAGGCGAAGTCTATCTCGTCGGCCCCGTAGCGTAGAGACGCTGCGGGGCCTTCGTCTGTTGAGCGGTCGCGCCATCACCGCGCGGCGAGGGTTTCGGTTGTCTTCCGTTCGTATAGGCGCTCGGGCGGACAAAGGCTGTAACTCGACGCGAAGCTGATTCGTGCCGGTTGCATTCGCGCTATGGGCTGGCGTTCCCGATCTGGCGCGTTCGCCGCAGGCGAGCAGATAACGGCGCCTTAACCTTCGCTCTTGCCGCTTCCCATTAGTGTGTGATAATATCCTTTATCATATAGTAATAGGAGCCGGAATCATGGCCAGAGCTTTGACGACCAACAGGGCGATTGACACCTTCATCACCAGAGTGATCTCGGAAGCGAACCATCATGCTCCGGAAGTTGCCGCGATCATCATGCCACTTTCTCAGGCTGTGCGCGCCAGATTGACCCTCGGCCCTGATACCGTCGAGGTCTATGAAAGAAGTGGGAATCTTGCTCGCACTTGCTGGGTCACGATCAATGGCAACCGCTACGTGTTCAAATATAATTACAAGACGAAGAAAATTGAGCTCAAGGCGCATAGCCTACAAGGTGTGACGATCCGCGATTTTGATAACGCTACGTCGCCTGCTGCTATTGCTCGACAGGCGGCAGCTTTGTGACCCAGCTCATCGTCTTCACTGATCGCGCCCCTGCTCTCATCGCCGCCGTCGGCGATCGCGCCTCTTACCGCTTCTTTGAATTCTTCACCGCCAACATCCGCAATCCGCACACGCGACGCGCCTATGCGCGCGCCGCCGCCGAATTCTTCGATTGGCTGGAGGCGCGCGGCGTGACGCGGATCACGGCGATCGAGAGCGTTCACGTCGCCGCCTATGTCGAGCAGTTGCAGAAGGCGCGCTCCGCGCCGACCGCGAAGTTGCGCTTGGCGGCGCTGCGCCATTTGTTCGATTGGCTGGTGATCGGCCAGATCATGCCGGTCAATCCCGCCGCCGCCGTGCGCGGGCCGCGTCATATCGTGCGGCGCGGCAAGACGCCGGTACTTGATCCGGCGGAGGCGCGGCAACTGATCGACGCGATCGACGCGACGACGATCATCGGCCTACGCGACCGCGCCCTTATCGGCCTGATGGTCTATTCCTTCGCGCGCATCGGCGCGGCGATCGGCATGCGCGTGGAAGACGTGTATTCGCAGAACCGGCGGCTCTGGGTTCGCTTGCACGAGAAGGGCGGCAAGCAGCACGCCATGCCCTGCCATCACAATCTGGAGGCCTATCTGCATGAATATATTGACGGCGCGGGGCTGGCGAACGAGCCGAAGGCGTTGCTGTTCCAGACCTACGGGCGCGCGACCGGCCAGCTCACCGGCAACCCCCTGCCCCAAGCGAACGCCTATGCGATGATTCAACGGCGCGCGAAATCCGGCGGCATCACCACGCGCGTCGGCAACCACACGTTTCGCGCCACGGGCGTCACCGCTTACCTGAAGAATGGCGGCACGCTCGAAAAGGCCGCGCAGATGGCCAACCACGCCTCGACCCGCACGACGCAGCTTTACGACCGCCGCGCCGAGGAAGTCACGCTTGACGAGGTGGAGCGGATACTCGTTTGAGTCCTGAATCAGGTCAAGCGCTTGAGGTGAGAGAAAGTCGAAGCGCGACGCGTTCCGAAATCTAAGACACTCCTATCCTTCCCGGGCAAAAGCCGTCTTGGACTGCCTACGGCCCGCTACGGAACAGCGAGGCTATTACCAAATTCAGGTCCGCTATCGATTTCGACTCAGTTCTGATAATTGCTTTTCTATGTCCGAGATTGTCGATTCAACATCGAGCGCGCTTCTTCTTGCAGAGTTAAAGAACGCCTGAAAATAATCATATTTACCGCTATACTCATTAATAACGATATTATCTAACATGCTATCATGGTCTGTTCCGCTGTTCAACTGAACAGTTATGCCGCATGAGCCATCGTTTTGATCAGTCCACTGCCGCACGCTCAGTCTATTATTACCGATATCAACATAAAAGGCACCAAAACCCATAGGGTCTTGCTCCCATTTCAAGATCCCCTTCTCTGTTAACTCCTGCACCTTTTCCATTATATCAGCGACTGATTTCATTTTATTCCCCGCTTATTGTTACGGAAACGTGAGGTTGCTCTCAATGTCAGTCAAGGTTTCTGACATGCCTTCGATTGACTTATTAAGTATAGATTCATTATGATTACTATTTATCGCTCGTGTCAGTTGAACATCTATTGTTTTCAAATTGCGCTTTATCAAGGCTATAGTTTCATCATGGTAGTGTAACTTTTTTAAAAGGTGGCATGTTTGCCTCAATGCCCTCTTAGTCAATCCAAAAGCCGTCTTAGCTGTCATGAAGTCGTTATTGGCAACAAGGTCACCAATTGTGCTGATTTGTCCATTTGTGTAAGCGACATTGGAAGCAGCTACGCGATGCTCAAGCTTGCCCACGGCATCCCGAGCTGCATCAGCCGCCTTGGCCGCATTTTTGGCTTGCTGGTAAGTGACATATAACCCAATCAGGGTGAGGATAGTGCCAATCCACGTGACTAGGCCGGTGACACGCTCACTCAGCAAATTCGAAATCGTTTTTTCCAACCAACTTGCAGGTCTTTCATCATTCGGATCGGGAGCTTTGTTGAGGCTTGGTCGACTGTTCGGAAAGCACGGAGGCATCCCGAAGAGAGACTTTCCCCCCAATTGCTGGAATGCCTGCGTGACTGCCACTCCCTCTTTGGAAGGATACGCGCTGCACCAAGCTTGAGAGGGAAATTGAACCGCCGCAAAAGTTCGCGCAATCGCGGGCTCAACAAGGCACGCCACTGTCACACAAATCACTGCAAGCGATCGAGCCAATATCGAGGCCTTTCTGAGGAACTCGGGTGCGAACTTGGACCACACTGAAGCAACAAAGGTTTATAGCACAAGCGTCACAGCGTTCGTAACAGTGTTGGGTGGCGTTGCCGAGTTCGAGCGCGAGCTGAAGGGTATACGATTAGGAACACACCGACGTCGGATGCAGAACTCCAAGCCCGACGCGCAGGAAATTGTCCGTGTTGGAGGTGAGAATACGGCGTTCCGCACGCATCAGTCCCGTAAGTTCCATAATGAGCAATCTCCGAATCCGCACGGACACGCACGGACCGCAGCGCCCCCTACTCGGCAGCGGTCGCAAGGGCAGGCGCGAGAGCTTCTATTTCAGCGGCGCGCCGCGCCTGTTGGCTTGTGACCACTTTTTACACGTATCCCAACCCTAGCCCTGGTGACACGACTGTTAGGTCTAGGCCCGGTCGTGTGACGTCTTTTTCGTCGATTGGGAGGCGGAACTCGCGTTGAAGGACTCGCGATACGAGAATCGCTGCATCGGCACACCAATTAACAGTTGTATTTTAGCCCTCGAAAAAATGAGGGGATGGCTGAGCTAATGAGAAGGCTCCCGATTACAAACTGGCCAGCCGCAATAGAACAAGTCTTGAGGGTCTAGCTCTAACAAAAGTGAAGCATTAGCGCGCGCCTGCCAAATCGTACCGATCCGCTCTTTTACCCGGCCATAGGCTACCATTTCAACATCTTGGCCTAATCCTTTGCATCGTTTTATCACCCACTGAAGCCAGCGCTCTGCCGCTTCGTCTCGTCCTTGCAATGCAAAACGGTAACCTAAGAGCAATGCAGCATTCAACTGTTCGATCGGATGTTCGTGACCAGGGGAGTGCGCTGCCGCAATAAGCGCCGCCTCGGCGGCATCGAACACACCAAGCGAGTATAAAGACAGTCCCAAAAACCAGTTCAAGCGAACAGAGTTTGGTTGGAGTTTTAGTGCTAATTGCAGAGTTTCAACGTATCGAAGCTTTTTGTGGTCAATATCAGTAATTCGCGGGCGGTGAATCAAAGTGGTATCAAGCATTCCACACTGTATACCAAGACGTCGTGCCGATGATATGGGGTTCTCATGAAATAGTCCATCGTATTCGAGCCCATAATCTCGGCGAATAAGCGCGAGCTTATAATCAAATGTAACTAAACCATTATGCCAATGAGTGGTCCAATTGAGAAAGTATGCAGGAAATGCCTCTGACCTTGGAGGACAAATTTTGTGGTTATTTTCAGGAGCTTCATCACAGTCCAAAACGAGAATCCAGTCGCCAGCCGCGTTCTGCAAGCCAAAATTCCGAGCTCTGGTAATACCCCCTAGGCTGTTATCGGGCCGCCAAACCTCCGGACCGAAAAAGGAAACACGTCCTGCCGATCGCATCGCAAAATAATTTCCAAGGTGAATTGTTTCATCAGTCGACCCATTGTCAACTATAGTCAGAAAGTCGTAGTTTTGAAGAAGTTTGTCCAGCGCAATATAAAGGCGTTCGGCGTCATTGTGGGTTATCATCAGAATAGATATGCTCACATATCACTCCTTTACCTTCATAAAAACCGCAAAAAATTCATCCGATTCTCCGGGCGTAAAGGGGTCAGGTTGCGGATAAGCTTTAACTTCCACCAATTTGAATCCGTGATCTGCCGCGTGGGTTTCCAACTCTGCTATCGTGTAAGGTCGAAGATCGTAATGCGTAACCAAGGCTCTAGATTCCCAGTCGGCACCGTGAAATACGGTTATCCTTATATTGTCTCCAAAATAGTCAACCCGGTCATACGTCGGAAGAGAGTTACCTCTTAGACGATTGACCCCTCTAAAAATCACTTCACCAGGAGAGTGGGTCCTCCTGGTAGTCTCAACGCTAAACCCGTTAACGATAAGAAGGCCACTTTGTCGCGTCAAATTACTCGCCGTTTGAAAAAATAGCGAAAGCTTGCTTTCTGGAAAAAAATTAAATACTAGTGAGAAAGTAGCCACCGTTACATCGTACAATGACTTAGTTGGAACTTTATTCGAAATGTCACCGCGCAGCAGTTGGACCGGATATCCAGCGGATGCGAGCTTCTGTTTAGCAATGTCCAGCGAGCTTGGATTTATATCCACGCCGACAACATCGTAACCCTTCTTTAGAAGGGCCATCATCAAATTTGCTGTCCCGCACCCCAGTTCGATAAGCTTTGTTCCTGAAGAACAGTGTCTCTTAATTGCAGCATCGATCAGTGCCGCCTCTGCTTCGTAACAACGAAACCAGGCAACATGCGAGTCGTAGTCATACGAGCTCATCAGACCTGCGCGCCTGTTGCCGTGTAGTCCTTTGCTCTACTGTAAAGTTCTTGAAATAATTCAACATAAAAGTCGATTACGCCTCGCTCCGTCGTTAGGAAGCATTGTTTTTCGAAGCCAGCAGTTTTTGATATTGCCCATCCAAAAATTAGCTCGCGATCGCCGTGTCCGAACTCAAGCACAATAAAATTGATTGATGGCGGAAGGGAGATATCAAGCCATCTAAATTTATATTCTCCAGTTCCATCTCCTTTTAGTTTTTGCATTTCGGCGGCGTGGTCCTTCCAATGCGAGCTAACTAAATCATAGAACACAAGGCCGTGGCTGAGAGCGTTTTGCACACTAGTTTCGTACTCATTTCGCATTCCTTTTCCAACATAATCGTCAGGAAAATCATGTGCTACTAAGCGAGTATTGTGAGCTGTTTTTGCAGCAGGCAAGCGCCCCATAATGTATTGTAGGGCTGCGTCTGAGTTTGGAAACGCCCGAAAGGTTCGATCGCGGCCAAGTTGGTCAAAAAGCGCGGGCAAGTCCACTTCAACTTGGCGTTTTGTCGATAATGCCAAGTCTGCAAGCGTCGCCTCCACGTCGGAGAATTTATCGAAAACGGCAATTAGGAAACCGCCCAGCGCAAAGAGGACGGCTAGCGCGATGGAAACACCCTCCCGCAGCTGACAGCCGCCGATGAGACCGTAGTCGCACTCTCCAGTCTGCAAAATTTTAAAGAGAGGGTCGCTTGAACCGACGATCAAAGAAAGTAGGCTCAGAAAAAGCCCGACCACGATTGCCGTAAGCCCCCATGATTTCCTATGATTTTTGTTTGTAGATGCCGACACGCCCTGACTAGCTCCCAATGACGCGCTTCTCGAAGCTGAAGTTGCCGCGTTTGCCAGAGTTTGGCAATAGGGTGTGCACAAGGCGGTGTCTGGTCCCCCCGCGATTGTTGCAGAACGGCGGTTAATGGTGCTGCAGCGACGAGGAACCCCCGCCGCGAAACCGTCTGGCGGCGTCAGCTTTTTGGCCTATAGCGTCGATTGTCAAAATTCGTGATTTCTGAGAATCGGTTCGTCGCGTTCCATAATGAGCAAATCTCCGAATCCGACACGCACGGACCGCAGCGCCCCCTACTCGGCAGCGGTCGCAAGGGCAGGCGCGAGAGCTTCTATTTCAGCGGCGCGCCGCGCCAACTCGCGGTCGCGTTTTCTGGCCTCGCGCACGGCGATTTGTTCGAGTTGAGCCTTCGCCAATTCGCGGTCGCGGTCGTTGACCGGATCTTCGCTTGGCGAGCCGTCGAGATTGATGCGGACGGAATAGCAGAGAATGGCGCGGCAATAGGCCTTACGGCTTTTCCACACCAGCATCACGCCGCGCGCATAGCCGCGAGTCCAACCGAGCGCGGCGGCGATTTCTCCCGCGACCGAACCCGCAAGCGGCCGGACGTTTTTCGGGTCGTTGAACATCGCAGGCCATTTGGCTTTCAAGACCTCGATTTGCGTATGCGCTTCATTGCGTCCGCGCAATTGCTCGATTTTGGACGGGCACTTTTTCTTGACGCGCGGCGCGGGCGCAGTCTGGTCGATTGGCGTGTCGAGCATGGCTTCACCTGAGATAGTGATTCGGGTTTCCGCCCGTATCCTACGCGCTGCACCCGTTGCGGAAAAGACGCGCGCGGGGCCAACTGACGGAGCGTCAAGACGGGCTTGGGGCTTCCATCTCTGGCGCGTCCCTGCTTAAATGACTCGATTTTTAGAAAATCCACTGCGAAAAGATGATTGATGCACAAAGCCCACGAAACGCCGCCGAAAGTGGCGCCACGGCTGAAATCAGCCCCCAAAATCCGCCAGCTTTATTGGTGCGATTTTCCGAAGGACGCCCAGCTTCCCGAATTTTGGAAACGCCGTCCCGTTGTTGTTTTATCGAAAACGGCCACATTGCATGGAGCCGTGATTGTCATCCCCTGTTCAACACAGGCGCAGCACAACCCGAAACTGGCCTACCCGCTTCGCACGACGATTGATGGGCAGGCGGCTTGGGCGATATGCGACAAGCCCACCACGGTCGCCGTCAGCCGCCTGGTGCCGACGCAAGGGGTCATTGTTCGTATGCCCGAGGACGAGTTTCACGAAATGCTCAAGCTGGTGCTCGACCTTCTGCCCAAGCTGCCCGCCGATTTTCGTTGACCAAACACCCGAACTTCGGGTAGTAGTCTAAGACTTACGGCGCTCCGAAAGGGGTGTCCGCTGCCCTAGACGGGCACTACAGACCAAGGCAGCCGAAAGGCTGCCTTTGGCTTTTTGAGTCCCACTTTCTTTGAAATCCGCACAGACAGCGCTTCGCTTCGCGGGATTTTGGCTCGTTGTGGCACTGACGCGCCGCGCGTGAAATCCGCGCCATGCCGATCAAGACTCTCGACACGAATCAAAATTGTCGGCAACACTCGCCCGTTATGCGGCGCGTGGTGCGCCGCGATTCGTCAACTGTTGGGAGCTTCGAGACCCCAAAAACCACAAAACCCGCCACAAGGGACGGGTTCGGGCAGTTCAGGTGAATGTGTCTCGCAAACCCATTCCACCTGAAACGCCCCCGAGTGTCAAGGCAAAAACATCGTTTTTGCCGACGGGAGCGCATGCTCTGAATTTCAGCCCTTTCGTAGCGGGTCTAACCCCCGAAAGGAGAAGCTATGTCTATGACTCAATTACACTTACCCTATGCGCGTTCCAACGGTTTCACCCCCCTGCCCCTTGGCGGGCTTGTCGGCGCCGCTCGCGCTGCTTGGCCTGTCTGGCGCGACAGCACCCGCAAGGAGGTCAAATTTCAGCCCTTGCCGAAGAAAAAGGCGACGCGGCTCTATCACGAGGCGCGACGCTTCGAACGGCAGACGCGGAACCAGAGCGGACATCAAGACGGGGCGCTCGGGCGCAACGGCCTTGCCGTGCTGCATGCGTTGATCTTCGATTTTTTGAACTACGCGACCGGCGCGCTGTTCCCATCGATCAAGGCGATTGCCTACGCGGCCAATATCAGCCCGCGCAGCGTGTCGCGTGGCTTGGCGAAGCTGAAATCCTGCGGCGTCGTGAATTGGCTGCGCCGCTGCGCCGAGGATTGGCAGGATGGGCGCTTTGTCTTGCGGCAGGAAACGAACGCCTACGGCATCCTTCCGGCGACCCAATGGCGCGGCTACGCGCTGGAGCCGGAAGCGCCGGCGCCGACCGGCGACACATGGGGCGCACAACCACCCTTGCCGACCTGTCTCGAAAGCGCCTGTCAGGAGGCGGCGCAGGGCAGCCTTGCCCAAATGCTGCGCGAGCTGGAGGCTGACCCGCGCGACCCGCTGGCGGCGGTGTTGGCGCGGCTTGGCCGTCATGTCGCCGCCAAGGCCTGAAACCCCATGATTTATCGGGTTGCCAGCCTGTCTAAGAATCCTCCCCCAAGGATTATCTAATACCCAGCACAGCACCAAGCCGAACCCAAACATAGGCGGAGCGCCTACGGCGCAACTTTTCCCTGTCAGGGGAGGAGATGATTGCTCATCTCCTCCCCTACGGGCGCGAAGGAGCGCGCCCTACCCCACCTCTGGCAAGCTCAGGCGGACGCGCCCTAAAGGGCGCGGAGTCACCCCTGCGCGCTTCGCGCGCATTAATTTGCTTGGCGAGAAAACGCGCGGCGGCGAGTGAGCGCTTAAACGTGAACCGCCAGGTCGGGCGGATAGAAAGGGATTAGGCCACTTCTGCCGGGATTTGGCGCGCCAAATTCGTTCGCATGATTTCATGGAAGCATGCGCGCATGGTTTGCGCGAAACATGAAAATCGGCTTGCATGCTTTCATGTTAGATTGTAAGCATGAATCTATGCAAGACGCCTTGCATGATGCCATAGAATCATGGGAGCATGATAGCATGCAAACTATCGTCATCAATTCCCAGAAGGGCGGCAGCGGCAAGACCATGCTTTGCAAGCACCTCGCCGTCGAAGCCGAGCGCGCCGGAGATAGCCCGGTGTTCCTGATAGACACCGACCCGCAGGGGACGTTGACCGCATGGCACGCGAAGCGGGACGCCGAAACACCGACGCGGGTCGATCTTCCTTTTAGCGGGCTGGAGAAGGGGCTTGATCTTATCCGAAGCCACGGCGCGACCTATTGCATTATCGACACCGCCTCTGGTCGGCTCGACATCGCTTCGGAGCTATTCAAGCTTGCCGACATCGTGATTTTTCCTGTTCAGCCGAGCGAGGACGATCTAACTGCCGCGCCCGTCACCGTTCAGAACCTTAAGGCTAGCGGCGTTTCGTTCGTTTTCGTCCTAACCCGCGTGAAGCCGAATACGCTCATCACGGCTCAGGCCGCCGCCATTCTCTCGAAACACGGCCAAGTGGCACAGACCTTCGTCGCTGACCGCACCGGGTACAAATCACCCTATGCCAAAGGGCAGACGATCACGGAAGCCGAGCCGAAAGGCGCGGCCGCGCAGGAAATTGCATCCTTGTGGGGAAACATAAAATCATGCTTGCATGAAAGCATGCAGCAGCCGGAGGCGTTGAAGAAGCATGGCTAAAGCCCTCGTTCTGTCGGAAGATACTCTCGGCGTCGCGGTCGAACCGCCGCGCGCGGCGCAGCCGGTCAAGGTCGAGCAGCCGCCAGCCCCGCCGAAAGCAGCCAAGCCTCCGAAGGTCAAAAAGGCACCTCAAGTGCCGTTGCAAATCCGGATTGGAGCCGACGAGGCGAAGGCGATTAAGCGTGCCGCCCTCGAAGCCGATCAAACAATTAGCGAATTCATGCTGGCATGCTTTCATGCAAGCATGAAAAAATAGCGCCACCATCTAAAGCGCCAAAACGAAAATGGCTCCGGGAAAGAAGGCCGAGATGGGATCATTTCGAGCGCCGCGCTACGATTGCGGATGGGTGATGCGTTTTGCGCAGGCGAAGCATCGCGCGGCGCAGGGGCAAAGGCCGTTTGCTGAATGCCTCAAGGAAGCATGGGCGACCGCCAAGGAGATCGCCGAGGGCGAGACGATGCGCACGGAACGGGCGCGGAAGGCGCAGTTGTTCGCGCCGGAGCGTTTCGATTGCTGGATTTTGGCTTACATCGCGCGGTTTCAGGGTTCCGGGCGGTTGCCGCTGCAAATAGGCGTTGAAGAAGGCCCATTCGTGTAAAAACGCACGCTAAGGAAGCCGGTTTTCGGGTTTTGATGGTTCAGGTTTCTGATTCGATCAACGGGAGGGGGAGATATGGCGGCGCAGCAAGCGAAGAAGGCATACCCGCTCAAACCGTCGGCTGTTCTTTCAATTGAGGAACTGGCGCAGCTCCTCGCGAAAGTCGCCTCGGGTTCGGCGTCTGTTGAGGAACGGGATTTAGCCCGGCGCAGCTTGGGGACGTATCGCAATAAATATCGATGCGGCGCGTTGTCGCCGCGTGCCGCGCTTCGCTTGGGCTTGCTCGACGCCAAAGGAAACTTTGCAGGGCCATAGCCGCCTCCTGCCGCTTCTCTGCGCTCGACATCATCTTGCTTATAAATATCCTGGGGGCTCGGGGGCAGAACTCACCCCGGCCGATGCAGCAGTTCATCGGCTCGCACGCCGCGCAAGTTCAAATCGCCGGGCGGCTTGATCAGCAGATCGAGGATTACGCGGGCGGCGTTTGGGGATTGCGCGGCCGTGCACGCCGTCCAGAGCCGGAACTTATACAGGCCGGGCTCGACTTCGGCGCCGATCAGCATCGACGCCTTGGCGTCGCGGTTTTTGTCCGGCGCGAGGGTCGCGCGTTCGGGGCCGACGAGCCGATCCTCCAGCCAGATTTGCAGCAGGCATTCGGGCGGAACGAACACATTGGATGCGAGCGTGCCGTGCAGATCGGCGACGAACTGCATGCGGCCGGCCTGTTTGACCTTCAGCCAGCCTTGCAGCTCGATTCCGGCGAGGCCGGAGAAGTTCACCCCGCGCGAATTCAGATCATGAAGCGCGATCGGGCCGCCGGAGTAGGTGAAGCCGCCGACGCTATCGACGGGAATCTCGGAAAGCAGCCGCGCCGACGCGGGCGCGGCGTGGACGATCGCCAGCGCGCCGGGGCGATAATTCGCGCCGGTTTCCGGCTCTGGCGTTTTTTCCGTTTGAGCCGCCGGCGCGGCGCCCGCGCCGAGGCGTTTTAAAACGTCGTCGAGTTTTTGTTCGATGCGGTCGAGTTGGGCGTCGCGCGGCGGAGCCGGTTGTTCGGCGCGCGCGTTCGCCGGCAGGGAAGCGAACAAGGCGACCGAAGAGACCAGACGGACCAGGCGGGGCAGGGGCATTACTGTTTCTCCGATGACGCGCGTGGGATGACGCCGAAGCGATCGGGCGCCGGGCGAGGATTTTGCGCTGCGCCCAGCTCATCGAGACTGTGGCTTGGAGCGATGCGGGGCGGATCGACCGAGATCGGCTCGGGCGGGCGACTCGATTCCGGCGCGGCGCCATATTCCGTCCCGAGAGACGCCGGCGGCGGCACGGGCGCCGAGAGGCTTTGGGCGACCGGCGGAAGCGCCGAGGCAGGAGCCGAAACAGGGGCGGGCGCGCCGCCGAGTCGGCTCAGCAGCGCGAGAAGCGCCAGCCCCGCGCCGATGACCGCATAGCGAAACACCGCATCCCGGCGGAAGAGGCTCGGCGCCAGGGCCAGGAACCGGCGCAGCCGCAAGGCGAACAGGCTTTTTTCGCTCACGAGACCTCGCCCCCATACGCCGCCGCCGCGACATCTTCGGGCAGGATCGAGGTCAGCGCCGCCTTGTCGCGCGATACGGCCCGCATGACACGGGCGCTTTGCGCCTCGCGGATGCGCTCCCAGAGCGTTCGCACGGCGCGGCCGTTGCCGAATTGAGGGCCGGCGCTCGCGACGAGGACCGCGCAGGCGTCATCGAGCGCATCGCGCGCCGAAGCGTTCAGAACGAAGCCGCCGCCGTCCACCAGCCCCTTGGCGATCGTCGCCAGCTCATGGCCGGAGTAATCGGCGAAGCGGATCGTGCGGGTAAAACGCGACCGCAGGCCGGGGTTCGCGTCCAGAAACCGCCGCATCTCGCCGGTGTAGCCGGCGACGATCACGCAGAGACGGTCGCGATTGTCCTCCATCAGTTTTAGGAGCGTATCGACGGCCTCGCGGCCAAAATCATTGCCGGCGCTTTCGGGCGCGAGCGCATAGGCTTCGTCGATGAACAGCACGCCATCGAGGGCGCGCTCGACAGCCTCACGCGTCAGAATAGCGGTTTGACCGACGTAGCCAGCGACGAGATTCGAACGATCGACTTCGACGAGATGGCCTTTTTCGAGATAGCCGAGGCCTTTGAAAATCTCGCCCATGAGCCGGGCGACGGTCGTCTTGCCGGTTCCGGGATTGCCGAGGAACACGCAGTGCAGGGCGGCCGGTGAAGCCTTGAGCCCATGCCGGCGGCGCGCGCGGTCGGCGTCCAGCACGTCGATCAGCTTGCCCACTTCGGCTTTCACATCGGCGAGGCCGACGAGCGCGTCGAGTTCGGCAAGAACCTCTGGCAACGGCCGGACAGCCGCCGGGCTTTGAGCGTTCGACGCCCGGAGCCCGGCGCCATTGAGCCCGGCGCCATTGGCTTCCGCGCGCCACAGCCGCCAGCCGGCAATGCCGACGCAGCCCATCAAGACGACGCCGGCATAGGCCTGAAACAGCAACAGCAGAGCGGCGAGGAGGACGACGAGAGCGACCACGACGCCAAACACGTTCGCCACCAGTCGCTCCACCGCGCCGTCGCCATTCATGCGCCGACCGGGGTTTTGTGAAACCGGCTGGCTTCGACTTGTCCGCGCATGTCCGGCCGGCGAAAATAAATCGCCCGGCCACACCGCAGGGGTTTTGAGCCGCGCAGGACGACGAAGGCTTCGTCGGCGCGGGCGTCCTGGAGCAGTTCGTCGGGCTTGATCAAGGCGCGGCGGATTTCCGAACGGTTTTCGCTGCGGCCGGAAGAGTTGGAGGCATAGGCGCCGCCGACCCGCCCCGAGGCGTTGACGCTATCGCCGAGGCTCATCGCCATGACGCCATGCTCGCCGCACATCTCTGAGAGTTCGCGCGCGGTTTCGGGATCCTGGACGGCGGCGAACAGCCGCCAGGAGGTCGAGTCGTACCAGGCCTGCTTGCCCTCGCGCCCCCATTGCTCGACGAGCTGGCCGAGCGATTGATAGAGGAGGAGGAGGGTAATGCCATATTTGCGGCCGGCGTCGCGGGCCTGTTCGAGCACGCCCATGTAGCCGAGCCGAGAAACCTCATCGAGCAGGAAGAGGATGCGGCCCTTCACATTGCCGTCCACCTCGTAAGCGGCGTTGAGCAGCGCGCCGATGACGACGCGGCCCAGAGCCGGCGTCGCCTGCAAGGTTTTGAGCGGGATTTGCACGAAGACCGTCAGCTTGCCGCCGGTAATCTCACAGGCCTCAAAGGTGTCGCCGGAGACGAGATCGGCGTAGGCCGGCGTCGACAGCCAGCGCGTGTCGCGGGCGGCGTTGGCGTAGACGCCGGAGAAAGTTTCCGCGACGAGACCCATCAGCGTGCCGGCCAGATCGCGGGCCATGGCGGAAGAAGAAGTCGCGTGAATGCGCTGAAGGACTTGGCGCAGCCCGTCTTCGGGCGTGATCAAAACTTGCCGCAGGCGCCGTAGAGATTTTTCGCTGGGGACAAGGGTCTCGTCCCAGAGAATGTCGGCGAGGACGCAGGCGATCAGCGCCTTGCCGCTGTCCTTGAAGAAATGCGCGCCGGCCCCCGCGCGCTCGCGCGGTCCGGTTTCGCCGGCGATCCAGCCGACGACGGCCTCGACATTGGATTCGGCGAGGGGCGAGCCGGTATCGATCCAGTCGAGAACATTGAAGGCGCCGGCGCTGGCGTCGTTTGGATCGAGCGTCACGACGCGGTGACCCATCCGCTCGCGCGCCTTGTGCACCATTGGCCCAATCTCACGCGACGGATCGAGCACGACGGCGGCGCCGGTCCAGGTCAGCATCGTCGGCACGCCGACCGAGGTCGTCTTGAAGCCGCCGGAGCCCGCGATGACGAGCGCATGGGTCGACCCCGAGCGGCAGGGATCGATCAACAGCGGCGCGCCGCCGCCCTGTCCCCAGGAACGTTGGTTCGACGGATCGAAGGGGCGGGACGCCACGCGGTCTTGATCGACGCGGTAGGCTTCGCCGACGACGATACCGCCAAATTCTGGGTCCGGTCCCGGAAAAAGCTTTTTGGCTTCTTTCATCGACAGCCAATCGGCATGGCCGTGATTGTCGGACGCGGCGCGGGTCAGTCCCTTGGCCGGCTTGCCCAGCATGTCGCCGCGCAAGAGTCCCGCGCCGATCGCCAAGGCGAGTCCGCCAAAGCAGAAGGCGGCGACGACGCCAGGATCGATGGCGTTGATCACCGCGAAGGGGGTGACGCCCGTGGCGAGATGCTTCAGCGAGATTTGCCGGGCGTAAGGCGCGAGGCGTTCGACTTCCGGCCAGACGGTCAGACCCGTGGCGATTGCGACGCCGACGCCGCCGGCATAGGCCATGACGCGCCCGGCGAGTTGCATGCGGTAGGCGACGAGCGCCGCGATCATCAGAGCGACCGGCCCGGCGAGGGCTACGGAGGGCCAGGCGCGATAGGCGAGGAGGTAGCCCGGATCGGTGGCGCCATGAAACGTCAGCAGCACTTCGCGCCAGGCGATATTGGAGCCGCGCCAGGCGAACCAGAACAGCCACAGCGGCCAGAGCGCGATGACGAGTCGCAGGCTCGCGCGGACGAGATCATAGCCAATGCGAGAGATCACGAGACCGCTGCTGTGTCGCTCTTGTTGTCGATTTTGGCGTCGCTCTTTCCGGAAAGGCCACTCACCAAGGACGGAGCGGACGCCGGCGGCGAAGGTTGTGGAGCTGGCGCAGCGGCCGGAGCCGAGACGCGGCGCACCGAGCCGCCATGTTCATTCGCCAGCGCCAACACCTCTTCGTAACGGGCGAGGCCTTCCCAATGGCGCATGACCTTGTTCCAGCGCATGCCGGCGGCGCGCAGGGCCGTCGCGACCGGGGCAGGCTGGGAGAATGGCAGCGAGAGCACGAGCGGCTCCTTGTCGGCGTCGCGGGCTTTGGCCTCTTGCGCGAAGGCTCGACCGCCAATCGTCTCCCACCGTGCGACTTCGCCGGCATCGGTCGCCTTCTTCGCGGCCTCCAACAGGGCGCCATAGAGGGCATTGGCGGGAAGGGCGGCGAGGCCGGCCTTTTCAACGAGCGCGCCGGTTTCAATGAGGCGGCGCGTACGCGCCTTGCGCTCATCGTCTTTGATTTTGCTCTCGGCAAGTTGCAGCCTGGCCTTTTGTTGTTCGAGGCGTTGCAGGCGTTCGGCGAGCGAGGTCTTCGCGCTGGCGAGGTTTTTGGCCGGTTTGGTCATTGGCTGATTCAAAGCGCGTTTCCTTCGTATCCAATTGGTCGAGTTTCAAAAGAATGGCCGCGCCGCCAATGAGCGCTGCCTGTCGTGGTTGGCTTCTTCTGGAGATATGTTCTTTGTATGGCGAGAGCTTTGCTTTCATGCCTTTTCGACCGGGTAACGCCAATCGTTGCGCCAGGACAAACCGCACGGCGGGTTCTGCGACGACGAGCGGAGCGAAGGAGTGCAGACGCAATATGCGTTGCTCCGCAACGCCGCTTGTAGATCGCGACTCCCTGTGCGACTCTACCGAAATGGCCATCGCCTTCGCCCGAGCGCGCTACATCTCACGCTCGACCGGCGGTTCGGCGGCGCGCTCGGCTGCCTACAACGCCCGCGCCGAGATCGGCGACGAGCGCACGGGCGAGGTTTTTTACTTCAAGCACCGCGACGCGCCCGAGCACCACGAAGTGCTGTTGCCGACGGGCGCGGATGAAAAATTTGGCGACGCCGCGACTCTGTGGAACGCGGCGGAGGCGGCGGAGCGGCGCAAGGATTCACAAGTCGCCCGCGAAATCGTCATGGCGTTGCCGGCGAACGCCGAGGTTTCGAACGAGGACCGCATCGAACTGGCGCGTTCCTTCGCGCAGGAGCATTTCGTCGCCAAGGGGCTCGCGGTTCAGCTCGACATTCACGCGCCGCACGGCGGCGATCTTGAAAGTGAGCGCGCCAATTTTCACGCGCATCTTCTGATCACGACCCGCCGCATCGAGGGCGGTCGTCTGTCCGCGACGAAGGCGCGCGATCTTGCGCCGGACATTCGGCAGGCGGGCGCGCGGAGCTTCGTCGCGGAGGGCGAAGAGTGGGGGAAGCTCTGGCGCGAGCATCAGGACCGCTATTTTATGGCGCATGGGATCAATGCGCGGGTCGACGCCACGGCGACGCATGCGCAGGAACATATCGGGCCGCTGCGCATGCGGGCGGCCGAGAGCGAGGCCAACGAGCGGGCGAAGGAAATCGCACGCGCCAATGCGCAAGCCGCGCGCGATCCTGCAAAAGTGCTGGAGGCGCTGACCCGCAACAATGCGACGTTTTCGGAGCGCGACCTCGATCGCTATCTCGCCAAGCACATTTTCGACGAGATGGAGCGCGCGGGCGTTCACGGAAAGGTGCTTTCGCACGACGAGACGCTTCCCCTGCACGAGCGCGAGACCGGCGAGGCCAGCGGACGGTTCACGACGCGGACGGTGCGGGCCGAGGAGCGCGAGGCTTTGCAAGAAGCGCGGGCGCTTGCCGACGCGCGCCATCATAAGCCCGCGCCGGAGTCGGCCAAGGCTCGCGCGCTGGCGGGGAAGTCTCTGCGCGACGATCAGCGGACGGCGTTCGACCACGCGACGGGCAAGGGCGGGATCAAAATCATCGAGGGCCGCGCCGGCACCGGCAAGAGCTTTACGCTCGCCGCTATCCGCGACGCGCACCAGGAGCAGCGGCGAAGCGTCATCGGCCTCGCGCCGACCAACAGCGTCGCGGAAGATTTGAAGGCGGACGGCTTTGCCCGCGCTTCGACCGTGCATGCCGAATTGTTCCGGCTCAAGAACGGCCGGGCGATTTGGGACAAGAGCACCGTCGTCATCGTCGACGAGGCCGCGATGCTGGATACGCGCGTAACACGCGAGCTTTTGGTCGAGGCGCGGCGCAGCGGGGCCAAGCTCATTCTTGCCGGCGACGATCGTCAGCTGGCGTCGATCGAGCGCGGCGGGCTGTTTTCGGAGATGAAGCAGCGGCACGGCTCGGCCGAAATCACGGAAGTGACGCGGCAAAAAGTCGATTGGCAGCGCCAGGCGGCGCGCGACTTGGCCGAGGGGAATTTTGCCGAGGCCGTATCCGCTTTTGCGAAGAACGGCGCGATCCACTGGAGCGAGAAGCAGGACGGCGCGCGAGAGGCGCTTGTGGAGCGGTGGAGACAGGACACGGCGCGCGACCCGCAGGCGACGCGCTTCGTGTTCGCCTACACCAACAAGGACGTGAACGCGCTCAACGAAGATTTGCGCGCGGCGCGGCGGGAACGCGGGGAGCTGTCCGGTTCCGACGTAGGCTTCGAGACGAAGCACGGGGCCGCGATGTTCGCGGTCGGCGACCGCGTGCAGTTCACCGATACGCGAAAGAGCGCGAAAATCTACAACGGCAACGTCGGGACGATCACCGGGCTCGACGCGCGGACCGGCCTATTGCGGGCTCAGCTCGACGGGCCGCAGGGCGCGCCGGGGCGCGAGGTCGTCTGGTCGGCGTCCGAGTTCGACGGATTTCGCCACGGCTACGCCGGCACGATTTACAAAGGCCAGGGCAAGACGCTCGACCACACCTATCTCTATCACACCGAGCATTGGCGGCAGGCGGCGAGCTATGTCGCGTTGACGCGCCAGCGCGAGTCGGCGACGATTTTCGTCGCGCGGGAGACGGCGCGCAATCCAAAACAGCTCGCTTGGCAGATGGCGCGCGGCGAGGTGAAATCCGCGTCGCTCGCCTGGGCGACCCGCGACGAGCTGGCGCCGGCGTTGCGCGCCAAGGCCGAAGCGGCGGAGGCGAGGGCGGGGGAGAAGCCGATGACGGACGCGGCGGTGAAGGCGGCGCCCGTGTCGCCGAGCGAGGCGGGTTGGAGCGCCGCGCCAGAGAAAGTTGATGCGACCTCGCGGCCCGAGCGACAGCCGGGCGCCGGCGAGACGAGCATCGTCGCTCAGGATCGTGCGCTCAAAGAGCAGCGCGCGGAAAAGTCGCCGCCGCGTCACGAGCCCGAGTGGCTGATTGCGCCGCGCGTGTCGCCGGACGGCCGCGACAGTCTTGGGCGCGGGCTGGACGCGCAAAGCGTTTCGGCCTTCGTCGCCAACGACAAAGCCGTTCGGCGTGAGCGCCAGGCGCTTTCGACCTGGTTGCAGACCGCCTATCGCGACCCGCGCGAGGCCGGGACGCGGCTCGACGCGCTCGTTGCGCGCGACGGGTTTGCGAGCGCCGCGCGTCGCATCGAGCGTGATCCGACGCAGTTGGGCGACTACGCCGGCAAGACCGGGCTGTTCGCCGGCACCGCCGCGAAACAGGAGCGGGCCAACGCCTTGCGCGTCGCCGAGTCGATCGGGCCGGGGCTCGCCCGACTCGGCGAGGCGGAGGCGTCCACAGCGCGCGATTATCGCGCAGGCGTCGAGAAGCAGTTGCGGGCGGATGCGACCGGGATTCCAAAATTATCCGAGCGCGCGCAGGTGGCGATCGGCGCCGCAAGCGGGGCCAAGACGGACAAGGAGCGCGCCGAGGCATGGAAGGCGGCGACGAGCGACAAGGCCGTCGCCGGCGAGCTGACGGCTTTCGCGGCGGCAATGGAGAAAAGGTTCGGAGCCGACGGCGTGCGCGCCATGGTCCGAGCCGATCAGCCGGGCGCCAAAGCGTTCGAGGGCGGCGCGTCGGTCGCGCCAGCAGAGCGTCAGGCGGCGGCCGAGGCCGGACGCGCCATGGCGGCGGTCAAGAGTGGAGAGCGGGCTCTTGGTAATGTCGGGCAGGCCGAGCGAGCGGCGGAACGAGAGAAACAGGGCGCGCGATTGAAGCAGTGATGATGGTCGAAACGCTAATGGCGCGAGGCTAAAACGCCGTGCCGCGTCCCGCACTCGCGGGCGCGGGTCCTTTGCACAAGGTTTTGTTGAAAGGGCGAGAGTCAGGCGTGTCTCCGTCCACGGCGGGGCCTTCGTAAACTCCCCAAAAAGCCGGGCGCGACGGGAACGGTTTTGCCTCTTGAACGGTTTGGCTTTCGTCCTTTGGCGGACGACAGGCTGCGAGGGGGTTGTGATGGAACCGACTGGGGACAAAAACAAAGCCGCAGGATGGGACCCCAGCTTCCTCCTTGAAATCCTGCAACAAAAATGATCGTTAACCCGGATTCCGGGCCGTGACGCGGCAAGCCGGCGGCGTTGACTCCGATATGGGCCGCGTCTATAACTTAACCAGCGAGTGAAGGCTTGCGAGTCTCACCGCCCTCAAAGAAACCAACGCTCTTCAAGCGTGTGTTCGAAGGTGAGGAAATCATGACCACTTGTCTCGACTCCGAAAAGCGCAAAAACTATAGATCGCCCTCTATTGTGACGTTCGGCACCGTCGAAGCTAAGACGGCTGGTCCGAAGTCGGCGGCGGCCGATGGCGCGCCGGGATATCAGGGTGAACACAAGCCTCATGGCATCGCCCACGCCCAAGTCAAGATTCCAGAACGCCCCGTGAAGTAGGCGTTCTTCCGCCAGTAAGAATCAAGCGCGCCCCCGTCAGTCCTTAAGACGGCGGGGACGAACGCTAGTGGTGATTTCGCCCTACGTAACGGCCGGCCGGGGGATGCGAACGTCCCGCGTCTCCAACAACCGTAGCCATGCCTCAAGACACGCCGCAGCCTGAAAATAGCGGACACCCACTGTATTGGCGAGCCGCGCCTGCGCCAGCGCCGAACGCCACGCGGTCGCGTCGACATAGCCTCGCTCAATGATTCTCGGCCTGTCGGCAAGCCAATCCAGCCATGCGCCGCCCTCAGCCAAGCCGGCGTAGAGCGCCTCCTCCGGGCTAATCTTGTTTTTGCGCAACAACACCTTGCGCGGCAGGACATTTTCCAGCGCACGCCGTTGCAGCAGCCTGTCGCACGTCGGATGCGTCTTTTCGGGCCACGGGACGCTGAACATGAAGGCGACGAGATCGCGGTCGAGCAAAGGATGCCGGAACTGCGCCGGGATGTCGTCGCCGCTGTAGAAGCCTGCGGCGAGCCGTGCGCAGCGGATCACCTGTTCGAGCACGGCCGAAGCGTCGATGGATTTCGTCCGCGGCGCCCACGTCCTTTTACTCCGATGCGCGATGTCGGTGCGCCGCGCAAATTCCGCATTGAGCCAAGGGCTGGGCGTGGGACTGCTTTCCACGGGCCGGCCGAGCGCGTGCGCCACCACCGGAATGGCCGCGTAACGCCACAGAAAGTAGGTCGACGGCCGCCGACTGTCCGACTCTCTCGAATGCGCGGCGGCGGCGGAGCCGAGTTCGCGGAAGCGTAGCCCGCGCAACAGGTCGGCTAGATAGAAAGGTGCGGGGCTGTCGCCGCAAAAGGTCGCGTCGCCCCCCTCGCCGGTCAGCACGGTCCGTATGTCACGCGCCCGCAGGTAGGCGTAATAGGCGTTCTGGCGGCCTGCATTGATCAGCGACTGGTTGGGTTCCCCTTGCGGCATGTCGGGCAAGACCGAAAACGGTCGCAGGGCGTCGCCATCGAAGGCTTGCCACGGCGCCGGATACTTTTCGAGGGCTGCTTCCATCCAAGGCCGCTCATCGGCGCTCGCAGATCGCGGATAGACAAACGAGCACGCAGAGATCCGTTGGGGCGCGAGCCCCATGGCGACCGCGAGCACGGTGGTGGAATCGAGCCCGCCGGAAAGTTCGCAGCAGACGTTGCCAGGAGGCATCGCGCGGGCCACCGCTTTTTGCACGATTTCGCGAAACTGCGCCTCATAATCGCGCGCGTCGACGAATCGAAGCGGCGCGACTCTGTCGAGCGTCCAGGCGCTTACGCGTTTTAAGTCGCCGCCGCGCAACACCACAGCCTCGCCGGCTTGCAGCCGACGGATGTGCACGTAGGGCGTGTGGCCGCCAAAATGCCAGCCATGCGCAAGGTAATCGGAAATATAAGTTTCATCGAGCTCGCCGACGCCGGTCGCCCTTACGATGTCGAGCAAATGCGTTGCGACGATCAGGCCGCCCCGGTACGGCGTATAGAATAGGGATTCGAGAGCCAGTTCATCATGAGCGAGGACAGCGGTCGCCCGCGCGGCGTCGATGACAACAGCGGCAAACGCCCCTTTAATATGCTGCGGGAACTCCTCGCCGAAGCGGCGATAGGCGCGCCCCAGAATCTCAGTCTCGGGCGAGACTTGGGCGGCCTGCGCGTGGGGGCCGGAGATGGAGCCACGCCAGAAAACATTGAGGTCGCCAAAGCGCTCTGGCGCGCGTTCAGACGCGAGCTTCACCCCATCGTCGAAGCGCATACTCAGGCAGAATCGCTCCATGCCGTCACATCCTCGCCAGCTCAGTATAGCATCGAACGAAATCGGGCGAATCGAACACCACGCGTCCGGCGCACTCAACCCAGGCGTGCGCCTGAAACGGAAAACGACGCACGCCGATGACGTGGTCGGCCGAAACGCCCGCCATCAGCAAGAATCGGTAAAGCGATAGCGAGCGGGGCAGGCAGTCCTGCGGTGCCGATGGGATGACGAAAAAATTCTCGGCCAGGGAAAACGCGCGCTCCGCACGCGCGAGCCGAGTGAAACCATCACCGTCATCGCACTTCGGCTTGGCGCAGGCGCTAAGCTTCGCATAAGCGTCGGCGAACCCGTTGCCAGCTAGCATGCGCGTCGTCGCGAAAAGCGACCACCACGCCCCGGACGCGAGGCACGACCGCGGCCAGCGAGGCGCAGGGCGGCCGATGGCCGGCGCAGTTGGCAGCTGCGACGTGAGCAAACCGCTGACTTCGGCTTCGTGCAAAAACGCTTCGAGGTCGGCGGCGACCTTAGCCGGCGCCGCCGCGAAAGTATTCGCCAGCTGCTCGATGCAGCAAGGCCTATCCGATCCGGCCAAGACCGCCAGCCACATCGCGGTCGCGACGTCGTCGAGAATTTTATATTCGCCGGATCTCAAGTCCAGAATAATGACGTTGCCATCGATCAGGCGATGGCGAATGAAGGGCGACGCGTTGTAAGAGGCCATGATGCCGTCCGCAAAATCGGTGCTTGACGAGATGGATTCGCAGAAAGCATATATGCGCCGCTCGTGTCATCCTAGACCTTATGTTCGTCGAGTGCTGGCGGGCCGCCCCGTGGTAAGCAAGAATCGGGGGTTGCTCTGGATTGGCCAGAGCCGAGCCCCAAGCTTAGCGAGGGCGAGCCATGAAGGAGCATAGCGAACTTTTCGGATTGGATGTGGCCTGTGCGGCTGAGAGGAACAGCAAACCGTCATAAGCCGCTTCAAAAAACTTAACACATATGCGACGCTCAGATTTTGATTTACGACTTGAACGATTTCAATGGCTTATGTTTTACATTCGCGCGCGACAACGGCTAGATGGACTTCAACCCCGACGAGGCGAGAATGCGCCCCGCGCCACCCCTGCGGAGCCAGTGGGCGTCGCTCAGCAGCTTGGCTCTCGCCTTCGCGATTAATGCGCAGGCTGGTGCCCCTTGGCCCGAAGTATTTGTTATGCCCAAACTGGCACTCGTGGGCCAAGGCCGAACGCCTTTCCAGTGTCTCAGTTTGAATTTTAGAGCGGTCTGCGTTTAAGCGTTTGCGTTCCCAGCGGTGTTGATTACCACTGAGAGCAATTTTGCAGCCTGGGTTTCGAGAGCCAGCGCGACTTGCGCGTCTCCTTACGTCCTGAGTAAACTGGTGAGCGCCGGCCAAGGCGCGTCCCCGCTTCGGGCCGACGGGCGTCTTTAACCTATAGCGAAGAGGCGATCCGATGAGCGGAGTAAATATTGCCTGGTTGGACGATCAGGTCCTGGCGTTGTACGCCCAAGCGGGGCCTGCCGATCCCGCGATTTGGGCGCAACGCTACGATCGAAGTTGTCCGAGCGATTTCTATCGCGGTTACGCGACGATTCTGCTGCGCGTCCGCAACGATTTCCATTCGAACCCCAACGTGGGCGCCTTGCGCCGGCAGATCGACGCCTACGACCAGGCGATCCAGGCGCTTCCCGCCGACGAGAGGCGAAACGGAGCGAGCTTCGCGCTGATGAATATCGCCAGCTATGCGCAGGCGGGAACGCCCGACCAGATTTCGGCGACATTGGCCCCCGAACTCATATGCATCGCCGGATGTTTCGGCCGCAACAGGGCCGCGGGATTGTGAGGATCGGAGCTAGGCGATGCAAAGTCAGGATTTGGCACCGGCGAATGCAGGCTTAGAACTGAAATTTCTGTGGCTCGAACTCACGCGCAAATGCAACCTCGAGTGCGTTCATTGCTACACGGACTCTTCGCCCGCCCGCGATCTCTACGAGACCCTCGGTGCCGACGATTGGAAGCGGGCTTTGCGGGAAGCGGCGACGCTGGACTGCCGTTCCGTCCAGTTCATCGGCGGCGAGCCGACCTTGCACCCGGAGCTTCCTGATTTGATCGATCTCGCGAGAGATCTCGGTTTCGAATTCATCGAAGTCTACACCAATGGCGTCTCCATCGGCCCCAGGTTGAAAAAACATCTGGTCGATAATTCCGTGGCTCTGGCTTTCTCAGTCTATGCGAACGCTGCGGCCGCGCATGACGCTGTAACGCGTCGCGCGGGCAGTTTCGAGCGGACCCTAAAATCCATTCGATGGGCGCTGGACGCCGGTCTCGACGTGCGCTGCGGAGTGATCGCCACTCCGGCCAATGCGGCGGCGACCTTGTTCGCCGAGCGCTTTCTGCGCGAACTCGGGATCGGAGACATTCGCGTCGACGTTCAGCGGCCTGTGGGTCGTGGCCAAAGCGAAGAGACCTGCGACGCCCTCGACGGCTTATGTGGACATTGCGCGGATGGCCGGCTTTGCGTGACCGCGAGCGGCGCCCTTCACCCTTGCGTGTTTTCCCGCTTCGCCGAGGTTGGACGCGCCAGCGAGGGCCTAGCCGTCGCGGTCGCTGGGCTGTCGATGGGACTATTCCGCGACGCGATCCAAGAAAGACTTCGCAAGCCCCGCGCTTTCGCGCAATGCGTTCCGTTCGGAGATCCTTGCTCGCCGGAAGAGGGACACCCCTGCGCGCCGCTCGGCGGCCGACGATGCATTCCCGAGGGCGGGGAATGTTCGCCGAATGTCCCTCCGTGCAACCCGGAAGGGGCATGCTCGCCGTCCACGCGATGAAGATGGAAGTGTCGCAAGTGAATTAAGCCTTCAGGGGTCATCGTGGAATCTGTTCCAAATCCTACGCTAAGGATCGTCCCGAAACCGTGCCGCTGATTTTTGGACGCCAATAAATTCATGGACGGGTTTTCTGGACGAAATTTCGGCTGATTTTCAGGCCAAGCGCCATCCGTCCCCAAAAGGAACGGTTTAGAGACGCTTCTTCAAGCATATGATTTAACTAGGTAATCGTCTTAGCGTAGGGTTTGGAACAGATTTCACGATGACCCCTACCTCACGAAGTGGTCTGTTCCGCCTTCTCTGTATTGGACGTGCCATGGCATGGTTCGTAAGCGCCGTTTACGTCCCATTGCGGTTGAAGTTGGAGAGGGGCTTGCATTTTTTTGCGCGGGATTTTTTGGCGCACGGATGCGGGCTCAGGTGAGCGGCGTCGGGGATTTGAAGGCCCAGGGCATGAGTTGGTCAATTCGCGACTGCGGATGTCCGCTGGCGATCGCCTCGAGGGTCGCCTTCATCCAGGCATAGGGATCGACGCCGTTCAGCTTGCAGGTCGCGATGAGCGATGCAAGACGCGCCCATGAGTTTCCGCCCTCATCGTGGCCCGCGAACAGCGCATTCTTGCGCGTGAGAGTCAGCGGCCGGATTTGATTTTCGACCAAATTCGTATCCATCTCGACGCGGCCGTCCTTCAGGAACAGCGTCAGCCCCTCCCAATGGTTCAGAAGATAGGCGACGGACTTGCCCATCTCGCTGCGGCCCAACAATCGCGCTGCCTGGGCGCGCAGAAAAACTTCGAGCGCGGCGACGAGAGGCCGCGACCGCTCGTCGCGGATGCTCTGCCGGATCGACGCCTCTTTGCCTCTGATCTCCGCCTCGATTGCATAGAGCGCGGCGATGCGCGCCAGGATCGCCTCGGCGATCGGCGAGCCTGCTTTCGGCGTCGCCGCAATGATCTCGCGCCGACCGTGGCTCCAACACCAGGCGAGCCGCAGCGGGGCGCCGCCTCTGCGCTCGGCGCGCGCCAGACGATGATAGCCGCCATATCCGTCGACCTGGAGGACTCCGTCGAATCCGTCGAGAATGCGCTCGGCGTGCTCGCCGCTGCGCCCCGGCGCGTAATGATAGACCACGATCGGCGGATCGGCGCCGCCATGACCGCGGTCGTCGCGCAGAACCGCCCAGAGATAACCCGTCTTCGTCCGGCCGCGGCCGGGATCGAGCACCGGCGCCCGCGTCTCGTCCATGAACAGGCGGCCGGACAGCTTCATCCGCGCGCTCATGCGCTCGACGATCGGCGCGAGATGGAAGGCGATCGTTCCCATCCAATCGGCCAGCACGGCGCGGTCGAGCATGATCCCATGGCGCGCGAAGACCTGTGACTGGCGGTAGAGCGGCATGTGCTCGCTGAACTTGGCGACCGCCACCTGCGCCAGCAGCGCCTCGGTCGGGACGCCGCCCTCGATCAGATGCGCGGGCGCCGGGGCCTGGACGACGCCCGCATTGCCTTTCGGACAGGCGTAGCGCGGCCGCACGGTGTCGACGACGCGATAGTGCGCGGGCGTCACGTCGAGGCGGCTGGAGCGGTCCTCGCCGATCCGAACCATCAGGCCGCAGCCGCAGGGACAGGCAAGGCTCGCGGGCTCGATCACGCGCTCGACGCGCGGCAGATGAGCGGGAAAGGCGCGCGCGGCGCGGCCGGCTCGCTCCCGCGTCTCGGCGCGTCCCGAACGGCGCGCGCGATCGTCCTCGCGTTCCGTTGTTTCAGCGATCGCGATCTCAATATCTTCCAGAACGAGCTGCAACTGATCGGGATTGAATTTCTCAGAACGCTTGCCGAAGCGCGCGCGTTCATATTCCTTGATCAGCAATTGCAGACGTTCGACCGTCTCCTTCGACGCCGCAAGTTCGCTCTCGACGTGAAGGCGCGTGACACGTTCATTTTCTGCGCGGTGCAGCTCATGATCGGCGCGGATGCGTTCGGCTTCGAGCATGGCGCGCTGCGCTTCGAACATTGCGCGCAGATCGGCAGGGAGCTCTGCAAGTCTGGCGGGATCGAAGCTCGGCGTCATGTCGACGATTCTATCGCAGGCACGGCGCCGAATGAAGCTGAAGTTGCGAACAATATTCAGTTCGCTGCGGTCGGCGTCGCTGCGATCCGCTCGCCGACGCGTTTCCAGTTCACGCCGTCGAACAGCGCTTCGAACTGAACCCGGCTCAATTGCAAAACGCCGTCGCTGATCTGCGGCCAGGAAAAGCCGCCTTCGCCGAGGCGTTTGTAGATCAGCACGAGGCCGCTTCCGTCCCACAGCAGGATCTTCAAGCGATCCATTCGCTTCGAGCGAAACACGACGATGAGCCCCGAATGCGGATCGAGCCCGAGCTGGTTTTGCACGACAGCCGCCAAAGCGTCATGCCCGCAGCGGAAATCGACAGGACGCACGGCGAGAACAATCCTCAGCCCTTGCGAGGGAATGATCATGCGCCGCGCTCCAACGCGGCGACGATGTCGGCGATCCGGGCCGCCGGCGAAACGCCACGAAGCCGCACCATGATCCGGCCAACGACGATCTCAACTGTCTCCTCGGACGCCCCCGACGCAACAGGAGTTGAAGCCGTGCGCTCGACCATTTCCACGCGCACGAAAGCTGCGCTTGTCTTAGGGCCAGTCGCCAGTCGCCAATCGCCCGTCGCGCGCGGCGCGGCGCCATTTCGTTAGCTGCTGCGGATGCACGCCATAGCGCCGAGCGACATCAATGACGCGCGCACCCGGCGACAGGCACGCGGCGACCGCTTCCTGCTTCAGCGCCGCCGGCCACCGCCTTGCGCCGCTCCGCGCCCGCTTGATCTCTGCGCCGCTCGCCACGCCCCCGTCGCGATCCTCCGCCGTCTCAATCGCACCCATCTCTGTCTCCTCAAAAAACCGAGAAAACAGAATCCGCTATCTCGCCAAATGGCGGAACCACCTTTTCCAATGGCGGAAAAACGCCGCTTACCATGGTTCTCATTGTCGGAGAGGCGAAAAAAATTGGCAACCGGTGGGATTCTACTCAATTCAGTTTGGTCGCACTCTGCCGCCCGCCTCGTTCGCGGTTCCTCAGAAAGCCGACGTTGCGGCCGCCGTGCATATCTCAAGATTTTTGTAACAGGCGGAAACGCCTGCTAAACATTGAGAAATCACGCTTTTTGACCATCGCACGCGCGAAATAATTCGGCGGCACAACCGCGTTCCATAAAACAAGGCCATGAGAATCCGGGCGTGGCCTAATTTTCATTTTTTGCAGGGAAATGCCCAAATGATCGAAAAGGCAGCGGCCAGCCCCGCCGATTTGTCCCCTGTCTCGGGATGACTCTTTAGCCACTCAGTGAAAATCCGCCTCGCGCTCGGAACGTCAATGGGAGCTCCGCTCGGTAGGCATACCGACGTTCCATTATCAAATAATCCTTGCATCACCGCCATTCCATCGGTCATGCCTCGGAGATAGGAGATACAGGTTTGTTCCGCAAACTCATGAGCTTGTGGGGTTTCACGAGAAGAATGGGCGCACATCTGATATAGCATTGAAGCGGTAAGGGTGTCGTTTGTTAACACCCCCTTAGATTGAGCAAAAGCAAACATTGAGGGCACGAGTGACATTAAAGCTATCACGACAAATCGCTTCATTGTTAGGACACTCACCGATTTGGCCGAAGGTCGAGTCAGCACTAATTACAGTTGGTATAAACGGAGCCGCCAACGGCATTAGACATGCATTGTATTGATGGATTCGGCCTCACGCTGTTATAAATCTGTTGTTGAGACACTTGCTGTTGCTGCGCATTCATACTTTGCACCATTTGCATTGCGGCTAAGCTTTGAGCCTGCTCGGTAGCTGCGCGTTGGGCTGCCGCGTTTTGTCGGCATTGGGCATATTCGGGCGTGCCGAATTTCAAACCATATGACGTGCAAGTCGTGTCGTCGTCGGCAGACCGTTTAGCCGCTATTTGTTGCTGCGAGACGCAGCCCGTTAGGATAACGCCGCAAAAAAGAATGACCGCGATTTTCATGGCAAGCCCTTTCACCTGTCACCTTTTATCGAAAGAGGCGTTGCGCGTCTAACCCGCTCCATGCGTCCTGACGATCCTCCTAGCGCCAACCCGTTCGTGTCCGATTGCGAAGTTGCCAGTGTTTTGCATCGCGAGCGCGCGTGATTTGACGTAATGGGGCTTATGGTGCGCCAGGCGAAGCTGGCGAGTTCCAGCCGGTGAAAGTTCGGCTCGGGTAACTTACGTCCCTACGGCGCTCGGCTTTGTCCGACCGCTTAAACTTCAGGGCGAGCTTTGCCATCGAAAGAAGGAGCCAATGGCATGGGCGATTCCGTTGAAGAGTTTTTAGCCAAGCACCGCACATCCGCAAGATGGCTGGATGACATCATTAATGTTCTCTTGGACGAGCATGACGGAACCGCCCATGTCAGAGAAATTGCCGAAAAGCTTCTGCAATTCCAACAAAGGGACATCAGCACCATCGAAAAGACAATTACAAGACGCATAAACGACTATTGCAGTGATGCGACGGACTTCAAAAAGCAACCTGACTGCGATTTATTCCAACGCGTGGCAGGCAATACGTTTAGGCTCCGAACATTCCCGCATAAGCCGGATATCTACGACCTAATGGACATTAGGTTTGATGAGGAGATGGTTCAGACCATGTGGCTGCGTTGGGTATGGCTGTGCAAGTCGAAAGACAATGAAAAATGGAAATTGGCGACTAATCGCCAGAAGCTTGCCGCGTTTGTGCGTTGGTTCGAGAAGCCGGAACAGCAAAAGGAATACGAGGGAGTTAAAAGTTAATCTGCGGGAGTATGCAAAAATCAAACCTTTTGCAGCAAAGTTGTAGCCTTGATTTCGTTGGGAGTTTTGCGTGCAAAAGATAGTTGCGAAAGTCAGGCGCGTTATCGCCCCCTTGCCGCAGGCGCGCATGAAATGAAAAGGCCCGGATCGTGGAGGTTCGATCCGGGCTGAATGTTGAGCCGCGAATGAGGGCGGCGCGGCTCCTGAAGTAAGTGGATGCCCGGATTATTAACGAAGAGTTAAAGCAAACGCCCAGCTCGCGAGCGTCTCGCGTTCGAGCGGCAAAGTGCAACGATCCAGATCACCGACTAGCGGAAGCGCGCGGACGCCGATCGCGAGCGGAAAAAATCAGGATGGAGCATTACACATTACAAATTGTCGCGGCGGCGGATTTTCG
>Ga0302320_10004867_pt1 | contig 30290 bp, 24 predicted proteins | sample Bog_T0_3_FD_202130 | JGI IMG/M metagenome (GOLD analysis project Ga0302320, IMG submission 202130) | Peat permafrost microbial communities from Stordalen Mire near Abisko, Sweden - Bog_T0_3 | ecosystem: Environmental > Terrestrial > Soil > Wetlands > Peat | place: Sweden: Abisko, Stordalen Mire... | reverse complement strand
ATCGATTCAACATGGCTCGGGGGCTCCTTCGTCGTTGGTTGGTCAGCAACCCCTTCGACGGGAGAGCCCCCCTACAAATTCACGCTACCCGCCTGGAATCACGCGGCTCCGAGCGCGATCCACGCCCTCTCCGCCTGTCATTCGCTCCAAGACCAACAAGCGGCTTTCACCTGCGCGAGCCGCAGAACGAAGCAATCGCGCCTGGAGGAGAGGCCGTAGTCACTGCGGACGTGCCGGGGCAGCTACGGGTGCACGAGTACGAGAAGCCCCCCGTGGAACTCGACCTCACAGCGTGGCGACGCCTCGTGCTTCGGATCGCCGTTCAATCGGTGCCCTTCCGGCTCGAGGAGCGACCCGTCGAGTACGCGACGCTCGAAGTACGACGCGCTCGCGAGGACGTTGAAACCATCAGCAGCACGACAAAGGAGTAGCGGGCCATGGCTTCCGTGGATGACGTATTCAATGCAATAAATGCCGCCGACACCAAGCTCGATCTCATTCACAGCGACCTCGGGACGACGAACCAGACGCTGACGACGATCGCTTCAACGACGTCAGACGGCTTTCAAGCGGTCGAAGGTCGCCTCGACCAACTCATCGCTGGGCAGAAGACGACGAACGATCTTCTCGCTCATCTCGTGGGGCAGACGGACACCGTCATCTGCATCCTCGAGCACATCTCGAAGAACACCTGCACGCTCGTCAACGAAGCCGATGCCCAACGTCGCCTGCAGGAGCGAATCGCCGAAGGTGTTGAGGCAACAGCGTTCCTGTTGAAGACCGTCTACCCCGCCGCTGAGCTCGAAAGACATCGACTCGGCGAGATCGAACGTAAGGCGCTCGAGTGCTGCGAGAAGAAGCCGACTCCGCCGCCCTGCTCCTACGAGCCCTGTCCAAAGCCCGATCCGCTCCCCCCGCCGCCTCCGCCGCCCCCGGTGCCGAAGTAGTCACTGTTTCGAAGTGCAGTGGCTGCCTCCGCCTTTCCTCGCGGCGACGCACACGGCTTCGGTCGAGGATGGACACCATTCGCCGAAGTGGTCGAAGGGTGTTTCGCCGGGGCAGCCCCTGGTCTTCCACGCCGTTAGGGCGGCCTGACGGGCGGCGATGTCCCCGCCGGCATCGGGATTCGTGGGCCGAGAGCAACCGGTCTCGTCGCGGTAGCCGAGAGCGTAGCTGCACGCGTTGGCGGCCTTGGGGTCGCAGCGGCCGATTCTCTCCGACGCCTCGAAGTAGGCGATCGCCAGAGGCCGACACGTGTCGCTCATCTGCTTGATGAAGCCGCGCTCCGCGAGGGGGGGCTCGGGGGCCATGACGAGCTGCGGTTGACGTGACGCATCGAGGGGGTCGCTCCCGACAGCGTCGCGACGACAACCGCTCAGCGTCAGCGCGAGCCCCATCAGGACTGAGCAGCGAGTGCTGGAGGCGATCATCCTGTCTCATGGTAGCGCACGGGGGTGTTGAAGTGCCCCGCCACCGTCCGGTCGTAGGGCTACGGCGCAGTTCTACTCGCGGTCCACCTTCCCGACCAAGCTCAGCGTGAAGTATGCGCCCTGGTACTTGATGTGGGGCCGGAGCTTCATCTCGGTCTTGTACCAGCCAGCATCGCCTGGCACCTCGCTCACGACGACGGAGGCTTGGCGGAAGGGACGCTTGGCGCGGACCTCGGCGGTCGGTGCCTCCATGTCCACGACATACTGCCGGATCCAATCGTTCGCTTCGCGCTCGACGTCCCCGCGCTCCTTCGCCGAGCCGATCTGCTCGCGATGGATCACCTTCAGGTAGTGCGCGATGCGGGTGGCGAGGAACAGGTACGAGAGCTGGGTGCCGAGCCTGTAGTTCAGCTCCGCGGCCTTGCCCTCGTCGGTGTTGGGGAACGTCTTCGGCTTCTGGATGCTGTTCGAGTTGAAGAACGCCGCGTTGTCGCTGTCCTTCCTGTAGGTGAGCGCGATGAACCCCTGCTCGGCCAGTTCGAACTCGCGCCGCTCGGAGATGAGCACCTCGGTCGGGATCTTGATCTGCTCGGCACCCATCGCCTTGTAGAGATGCACGGGGAGATCGGGCACCGTTCCTCCGGCCTGCGGTCCGAAGATGTTCCCGCACCAGCGGGTCTTGGCGAAGCTTTCGGTGAGCCGCGACGCCCATGCGAAGACGGCGTTGCCCCACAGGTACTGGTCGTGGCTAGCCGAGACCGACTCTTCGTAGTTGAACGACTTCGTGGGGACGGTCGTGGGGCCATAGGGAAGCCGGAGCAGGAATCGCGGTAGGACGAGCCCGAGGTAGCGCGAGTCCTCGCTCTCGCGGAGGCTGCGCCACTTGACGTACTGCGGCCCCTGGAAGAGCGATTCCAGGTCTTTGAGGTTGGGCAGCTCCTGGATGTCCTTGACCCCGAAGAACTGGGGGGATGCGGCTGCGACGAAGGGCGCGTGCGCCATCGCTCCAACGGCGGCGCACTTCTGCAGGAGCGTCATGTCCTGGGCGACCGGCGCGATCTGGTAGTTCGCGATGACGGCCGCGTAGGGCTTGCCACCGAATTGCCCGTACTCGCTCGAATACACGAGCTTGTAGAACCCGCTCTTCGCAACCTCGGGCGAGTCCTCGAAGTCAGCGAGCAGGTCTTGCTTCGAGGCGTTGAGAATCTCGATGCGGATGTTTTCGCGGAAGTCCGTTTTATCGACGAGGAACTTCACCCCGCGCCAGGTGGACTCTCGCGACTGGAACTCGGGGTGGTGCATGACGCCATCGACGACCTTCGAGATCTTCTCGTCGATGTCGGCGATGATGGTGTCGATGAGGTTGTTATCGACACGCTCCGAGGCGTACTTGGGCTTCGCGAGCTCGACGATCAGCTTGGAGACACCGCGCCGGGCGGCCTCGTAGCCCTCGTCCTGTTTCTGGATCTTCGTCTTGGCAACGATCTCTTCGAGGATGGACGGAAGCTCCTCGGTCGTCGTCGTAGCCGGCGCGCCCTCGGGCGTCGTCTTCAGGTCCGCCATGATCAGCCCTCCTCCTTCACGAGACCGAGCTTCGTCAATTCGGCGAGCGCGCGCTCACGTCGCGTTGGGTCCTTGAGCAGCCCCTCGACCGCGCGCCGGAAGTCGCCGACGTTCCCCATCGGTCCCTTGAGCGCGGTGAGCTCCGCGCGGAGCGCAAGCAGATCCTTCAGCTCGTCGATCTGCGCCGCCACAGCATCGGGTGTAAAGTCCGACAGCTTACGGAACTTGAGGCTGACCGGCAGCTCCGCTCCCTTCTCGCTGGAGAGCGGATTGGGAATCTTGAAGGACACGCTAACGTCGTGCTTCGCCAGCACGTCGTGGAAGTTGTCCTTGTCGATGTTGACGGGCGTGCGCTGCTCCATCGGGCGCTCGTCCGGCTTCCCGGTGAAGTCGCTGACGACGAGGAGCTTCAGGGGAAGTTCTTCTTCGGCCTGTTGATTCCCGGTCGCCGGCTTGTACGTGATGTTGATGCGTTCTTTCGGCGCTACCGTTTGATCTTGGGCCATCACCATTCCCCTTCGTTGCTACTTCTTTCCAGGCGCGTATCGCAGCACAGCCGCGGGATCTACGCGCAACAATCGACGAAAAAGGTCCGCCTGTCGATGTTCCTGGGAGGACCCTTCCTGGGGCTCGCCGAGGGCTTCTAGGTACCCCTCGAAGAGACGCTTGCACGCCCCGGGTTGCCACGTCTCGAGCGTCTCGTCCACTTGGGCGTAGAGCAGCTCGAAGAGGAGCAGGGCGGTGTCGCGTCGTCGCGCGTCGAGGGCGAATCGCGCCGCCCCGAGCATCGCGTCGAAGCGGGCCGGCGCCGGGCGCGGAGCATTGGCCGCGGTGAGGACCTCCGCGAGGGCGGCCTCGCCGTCCGACCCGAGACGCGCGCGGGCAGCCTCGACCAGCTCCTGGAACGCGCGGTCCGCGGGGTCGGCGCCGTCCGATACGGGGGCGGGTTCCCCACCCGACTTGGCGCGTTCCCGCTCGATCCAACCAAGGCACTCGGCCGAGGCGAAGGGGGTTCCCGTCGCGAATTGAAGCCGCTCGATCCCCGGCACCCGTGTGAGGAACGACACGAGCTCGCGCACAACGGTCGCGCGTGCGGCAGCGTACGGAGCGCCGAGATTCTCGAGGGCGAGCGCGCTGTAGCGGTGGGGGTCGAGCCAGAAGATGTGTTCGACGAAGGCACCCTCCGAACTCTCGAGGAGGTCGGACCAGTCCCCGTCGGCCGCGAGGCGCTCGAACGCCGTGCGGTCACTCGCGGCCGGACCGCGGATCGTCGCTCGTCCCCGCTCGACCAGGGGCGTCTCCTCGATGTTGAACCAAGCACTCACCCGCGCGAGCCGATAGCCGCGGGGCGAGGTCGGCGCGACCTGCCGCTCGTGCCCCGCGAACGCGCGAAGCCCGTCGCGCAGCGGCGTGGCGAGGCTATCCAGCTCCTCGAGCGACGCGGTGGAGGCGACGACGGGAACGTCGATCTTGGGAGCCAGGCGCGGCGAGAGGGCCGGGGACGGCGGGGACGGCGACGCGGTCCGCTCCGGCGACTCCTGCGAAGCGCGCTCTTGGAGGGCCGGCGCCGGCGCCGAGGGGGCCTGCGGCGGAGGCACGGCGACCTCCGGGAGCGACGCGACCCGCTCGCGGACGATCTTCCGGAAGGCGCCGAGGCCATCGACCTGTTCCTTGAGGCGTTCGGCGAGCAGCGCATCCACGCGGACCGCGCTCTCGAGCAGCGCCTCGAGCGTGGCCCGGTCGCCCGCGGCGGCCGGACGCGCGCGCAGGGCACGCCCGAGGCCGTCCCACAGCCACTCGATCGAGGCGATGCGCCCCCGCGAACGCGCGGGGAACATCGTGTCCCACGAGCCTTCCACGAGCGCGGCCAAGGCTGTGACGCCGTCGAGGGCTCCCGCCCAGCCGGTCACGTGCGCGCTGGCGACGACGACCCACGAGGCGACACGCAGATCCTTGCCCTCCTCCTGGAGCAGCCGTGTCCCTTCGGCGAGGACGAGACGCCAGTCGGTCGTGACCGCATTGACCGACTTTGCCTTCTCAACCTCGCCGGACAGAAGCTCGTAGCCGGGACGGTAAGTGAACTCGCTCTCGGGGAGAGCCGCCCCCGCGATGGGGATCGTGAACGCTGTGGACAGGGGCGCGGCGTTCACTGGAGGGTCTGGGGATCGACGGCGTAGAGCGCGAGGCTGACGCCCGGGACCGGAAGATGAATCGCGATCGAGCCGTACTGGATGATCTCGGTCCAATATTGGTTCTGCGTGTTGACCCGGAAGAACGCAACGTCGCTCTTCACCGGTAGCGCAGCGGGGGGCGAGTGAACCGGCTCGAGCGGAGCGCCGTGGGTGTGGCTGTTCATCAGCGCCATGAGCCGCTCGCCTGCGGCGACCTTCGCGTACTGAGGCACGTGCTCCCAGAGCTGACGAACCGTGAATTGGTTGCCCGCCTGCCCCGCGGATACTGCGAAGAAGAACGCGTGGTGGAAGATCTTCGGGTCGTTGACTACGCCGGAGAAGACATCGCCCTCGTGCGTCTGCAAGGGGATCTGCACGTGGCGCTCGGCGATGAGGCGGTCGAGGAGCCCGAGCGCAATCGCGAACATCCTCTCGAAGATCGGGCCCGGCAGGAGGTGATCGTAGAGAGCGACCTGCATCGGATCGGCGGCGGCGTCGAAGGTGCAGAGCGCGCCGATGAGGGCGGCGAGCTTTTCGTGGGCTCGCGCCGGGTGCGTGTCCGGCTTGCCCGCGACGTCGGCGATGGCGAGCAGGTGCGAGTTGAGCGTGTGGAGGAGCCAAAACCGCGCGGCGTCCGCGGCCTGGAACTCGACCATCGATGCGTTACGTTGGCGGCGGCTGGTCGCGAGCGCTTGCTGCTTGGCAACCATCGCCCCGAGCACCTGGCGGAACCCCGCGAGGAGGAAGCGCGAGGCGCCGATGCGCAGGGCCGGCGGGACGAAGGCTTCCCGTAACGCGAGCGCCCCGGCGCCAGTGCGCGCGAGCTCGGCGACCTTCACCGCCTCCATCCGGTCGCGCGGTTCGCTCCCGAAGACGAGCCGAAGGTTGGACCGAAGCATCGGCATGTGCGTCGCCCAGTCCCCGGCCATGTCGGCGACGCGATCGATGCGCGACGTGTAGCGGGGCACCCGCGGGGACGCGAGGTCGGTGCTCGCGGGAACGAGCCGCATCCTCGCCCCCGCCGGTCCTTCCTCTCGACTTCGGGGCTCGTTGTTCTCCGCGATCCGATCCATGTTCGGCAGGGCGGGATCGAAGTGAGGGAGGGCGACATAGACGTCAACGGACTCGGCCCGCGCCGTGCTCTCGTCGAGCGCGCGCTCGGGGAGCACGTCGGCGTCGGGTGCGGCGCGCACGATGGTGCCGTCGCGGAGGACGGCCTCGAAGCGCGCGAAGCGAACGACGCCGCTGCGCAGCGCCCCCTCGTCGAGGTCGGCGGCGAGCACGCCCCACGCGTAGGGCGTGACGGTCTCGAGGCGCTCCTCGAGCAGTTCCTCGTGGTACTCATCCTGGTATTGCCAGAATGCGGGATCGAGGTCGGGTCCCTCGAACCAATAGGGCTTCGGGCGTTTCGGCACGGCGCGCACGGTAGCCGGGGACGCCCGACCGCCGCAAGGCGTGCCTGGGGGGCGCGGCGCAGGCCTTGCCCGAGCGCGCCTCGCTCAGTCTCCTTCGAGCGCCGTGCGGCGTTCGGCGATCTCCACGATTCGCTCGCCCGCCGCGAGGAGCGCCTGCACGTGCGGCCACCAGCTCGTGAGAATCTCGCGCAACCGTGCGTTCGAGGTATTGCCGCAGCGAAGCCAGACGATCTGCGGGGGAGTGCCCAGGCGCTCGACGAGCTCCACGAAGTCCGCGTCCTTCGTCATGACGACGACGCCCTCTGCACGCGCCCGAGAGAAGATCTCTTGATCCTTGGCCCGATGGAGACCGAGGCTCCGCAAGGAAACGCTATCCACGGAAAGCGCGCTGCGCATCCACTCGGCGAGCGCGGGCGAGAGCTGTGCGTCGACCCAAACTCTCACGCGGCGAGGATCGGATGATTGAGCCTCTGGCTCGCGAACCGCAGACACGCTTCGATGTCCTGCGGCTCCAAGTCGGGAAGCTCGTTCAGAACCTCCGCTGCCGAGAGACCCGACGCGAGTAGATCGAGAACGTCGACGACGCGGATGCGGAGCCCACGAATGCACGGGCGACCACCGCACTGCTCCGGATCGACCGTGATGCGATCCACGAGCGCGGTCGGGCGGCTCGGCTGCTCAGTCATTCGTAAAGGATACCGCATCGGTTCGGGGACGCATTCGGTTTCGGCTCCTTGGACGTGAGCCGAAGCGGCTCGTCTGCCTACGCGGTGAGCGAGTCGAGGAACGAGCGCATGTTCGAGCTGGACAGGGCGGAGCGGACGCCCAACGAGCGGACGGGCGCGTGCAGGTCGCTGAGGTCGAGCATCGAGTCGGTCGCCGCGCCGCGCATCCACAGGCAGCCGACGAGGGCCGGCTCGGGGGCGCCACGGGTGACGAGGAGGGCGCCGTCGTAAACCGCCCAGAAGGCGCTCGAGATCGGGATCCCCACGCGCCGCAGCACATCGAGCCAGAGGGCTGTCGCACCTGCGGGCGCATCGCCGATGGGGAGCCGCACGACGACGCGCGGTCGCGCCACGGCCGCCGTCAGGTGTCCGATCGCGGTTCGCGCCGTGCCCACCGGATCGTCGCCCGGGAATAGGGCGGTCCAGCCAAGGTCCGCCGGGGTGGACACGCACCACTCGGCGTACTCCGTCTCCGCGCGCGTGAACGCTTCGGGCGCCAGGGGTGCGATCGCTAGAAGCCGCTCCTCGAGCTCCTCCCGAGAAAGGAGCGCGCCCCTCGCCTCGGAGATTGTCTCGTAGGCCGTGTCGAGCAGACCGCCGACCGCGAGCGGCGCGGTGTGAACTCTTTGCGCGAAAGGCGGGTGCGAGATGCGCGCGCCGACAGCCAAGGGGTACTGACGGCCGACGGAGTCCTGGCTCGGCGCGAGTACGCCGCAGAACCACTCGGCGGGGTCGCCCTCCTCGCCGCCCGCGTGCCAGAGGACGCCGTGCGGAATCCCCATCTGGAACATCCCGCGCCAAGCCGTCCCGAAGCGATCGGCAGCAAGGTCGAAGCCCTCGCTCAGCCACGAGTCGAACGTCTCGAGGAGGGCGTCGCCGCGCCCGCGCAGGTACTCCGGATGCCGCGCGATTTTACCAATGGCGACCGGTGTCCACGCGCTCGGGGTAGGACTCGTTCGGATCACGGGCTCACCTGTTGGTGATGGTGCGCGGGCATTGGTAGTCCTTGAAGAACCCCGGCGTCAGAGGGTTCTCGTTGCGAGCCGGGCGCAGATCGATGCTCACGAACGCGGCGTCGGTCGAGCCCCGCAGGTTCCATGTGGCCACGAGCGTGGGCGTGCCGTCGGCGCGTCCCCCAGCGCGCCCCGGCTTGACGTCGGCCGCATCGAGGAGACGGAAGAGCCCGAAGTCGCCCGGTCGCTTGATGTCCTCGGACATGCCTCCGGTTCCGCGAACGCGCATGCGCGCGCCGTGGGGAGTCTTCCCTGGCCATGTGATGGTGACCCACTCCTCGGGCTCGTTCCGGTAGACGTGCGAGACGCCGTCCACCTCGAACGTGACCTCGCCGATCGACGGCGACACGCCGTGCAGGTTTACATCGAACACGACCGCGGCGTGGTCCGTCTTCGGTGCGAAGAGCACGTCGCTGATCTGCCGGCCGCGTTTCAGGCAGACATCCAGGAACTCCGCCGAATAATCGACGGAGGAGCGGAACCGGCGGGACGGAGAGAAGGTCGTCCCGCTCCGGTCGAGCGTGGGCTTGAGCGCCTCGTCGTAGAACGACCACAGCGCCCCATCGCCCGGAGCGAAGAAGTTGAGCGTGTCGTCGAGCGTCGCGTCGCTCGCTGACGACCCGAAGGGGTACTTGCCCTCGAGTTTGTCGTGCCACTTGGTCCAGACACTCGACTCCCAATCGGCGCCGACGGCCGCGCCCGTGTCGTGCACGACGTCGCGCCACGCGAGCGTGATCGGCTGCATGAGCAGGGGCGAGAGCAGCGGCCGGGTGAAGGCGTCCTGCTCGCTGAGCAGCGCGCTCGTCGAGCGCACGGCCTCCTTGAAGACGTCGCCGACCTTCCCCGGATCGGTTCCGGTCTCGGCGTCGCGCAGGTCGGTGAGCGCGCCGACCAGTTTCGCGAGTAGTGCCTCGTACTGCGAGAGGGACGTCGCCGGCGGGTTGTCGGCGGGCGAGCCTTCGGGGGGCAGCGCGAACCGCAGCATCGAGTGGAATGCACGTTCGACGGGAGACGCCATCATGTGCTTCGGTGCGGGCGCGCCGCCCTCGAGCGTCTCCTTCGCCTTGTCCACCACCCTCTCGACGAAGCCCTTGTTCTCGTCGACGTCGAGCGTGACGTTGTCCGAGACCGTGCGGATCAAGCGGAGGTAAGGCCACTCAGGTTCGGCGAGCGAGTTCAGCTCGTCGATCGCGACCTCACCGTTGCCCGGGTCCTGCACGAAGAGGTCGTTCAGGAAGTCGCGCCATGCCTCCTGGTACCGATCGAAGTAGAGGGTGCGAAGCTTGTCGATCGTCGCTTGCGAGCCGCCGCCCTCGTCGGACTCTGCCAGGACCCATTGCTCGGCGGCGAGCGTGTCGCGCTGCTCGCCCAGGAGCTTTTTCACGCGCGCCCAACCCGGCTTCGTGTAGGCGCCCGCGACGCGCACGCCCTTTTTCGACTGAACGAACTTCGCCACCGACCCATAGAAGATCATCTCGCGCCGGATGGGCGGGAGCGATGCGTTTGCGTCGCGCGTGAGCGACTCGTAGAGCCTCTCCATTTGCGGTACCTGCGCGAGAATCGATCGCGAGCGCGCGACGAGCGCGTCATCGAGTGGTGAGGGGCGAAGCTCACCGCGCTCGAGGAGATCGAACACCTCCTTCACGTGCGCCATGAGGAGCGTCTCCTCGTCCGCGACGTGCGTGCGGGAGGTCTCCGACCACACGCGGAGCAGGCGCGGCGTCGCCCACTCCGGGTCCACGTGCGCCTTCTCGCCAAGCATCAGGTAGAGCTTGAGCGTGTCGAAGTCGCGGTTGAAATGCTCACTCGTGCGCACGGGCCCCGTGTCGAGCGCGCGCAGGCGATTCTCGAGTTCCTTCTTCGCCGGTTGCACCACGAGACGCCCGAGCGCCGCGCCGTATTCGGTGCGGAGCGAGGCGTAGAGGCCGTCGCCCACGTACATCCCCCAGCGAAGTTCGGTGGGCGCGCCGTTGTCCTTCCAGTCGGCCAAGCGCGTGAGCTGTTCGCGCGCGGCGTCGAGATGGGTCACGTTCTTGTCGAGACCCGCGCTGGTGGACCAATCGACTGTGCGAATCGCTGCGGCTGCCGCGGAGACGGTTGCGACGAGCTCGCGGTTCTTCGACCACGTGAGGCACCCCGGGAGGAGGAGCGCACCCGAGACGAGAACGGCGAATGCCGCGGCGCCCGTTCGCAATAGCCGCTGTCGCCGCTTCTCCACCTCGGTCCGGCCGGCCAGGGCACGATCGGGAAACATTACGCCTCGGAACACTGCGTTGAGGAAATAGCTCTTGGGCTCGATCGGCGCCGCCGACGCCGCGGCGGCGTTGCGCATGCCGAAGGCGACACCCAGGGATGCGATCAGGCGCGAAGAGGAGCGCGCGTTCTGCGTGCCACTCGTGAAGTAGACGCCACGGAGGAGCGGAGTTTCCTGATAGGTGTTCTTCGCAAACAGCTCCCCCACGAGCTCGGCGAGGTTCGAGCGCAGCTTCGAGACCTCCCGGGGGAAGCCCCAGAGCGCGCGCCGCACGTTCACGCGGCGCTCGGCGTGGAGCCGTCGCACCGCGCGCCCGTAGAGCGTCTCGGTGAGCAGGTCGAACTCGCGCTCGAACAGCTCCCTCGGCTCCTCGCTTCGATCGACGGGGAGCGTCATGCCCCACGCCTGTTCGCGGTCGCTCGGTCGCAGGTCGTCGAAGAAATCGGTGAAGCCGGCGATGAGGTCCGCCTTCGTGAAGACCACGTACACCGGCATGAGCATCTTCAGGCGTGTCGTCACCTCGTCGAGGCGCGCGCGGACCGTGCGCGCGATGGTGGCGATGTCCTCGCTCTGCGCTTCCGCGATCTCGGAGAGGCTGAGCGCGACGATGAGCCCATCGATCGGCTTCCGCGGCCGGTACCGGCGAGGGATGTCGAGGAAGGCGAGCCACTCGTCGTGGTCCTTCTCCTCGGTCGTGTACCGACCGGCGGTGTCGAGAAGAACCACCTCGTTGCCGAACCACCAGTAACAGTTGAGCGTGCCGCCCGTTCCGCGGACCGGCTTCTCGAGGGGGAAGCGTAGGCCGCTCTCCTTGATCGCCGTCGTCTTCCCAGCGCCTGGCGGCCCCACGATGATGTACCAGGGCAGGGCATAGAGATCCCCGGCGTGGCTGCGTCGGAGGGTGGTGATCGCCTCGGCCGCATCTTTGTTCAGCTCGAGCAGCTCCTTGCGCTTTTCGGGGGGCGCTGCCTCGGCCTGCTTGCGTCCCTGCTCGACGATCGCGCCGGCCAGTTTGGTGCCCTGTTGGCGTTGCCAGAAGTATCGGACCAGGAGCGTCGCAAAGCCGATCAAGAGGACGAGCGCGGTGAGAAGCCAGAGCAGCGGCGTCGCGGCGTGGAAGAAGAGGCCGACCAGCCAGATCACGGTCAGCGAGACGGCGACGAGGACGGCGAGGATCGCTGCGAACCAGCCCATAGCTCAGGGACCTCCCACGCCCGCGCCGCGCGAGTAATCGTCCATCGCGCGCTCAGCGCTCGCCGCCTGGGCGGAGACAACGACCCGCAGGACGACGAAGAGGAGCAGCGCGATCGCGAAGCACACGAGGCTCGCCCGCACGATAGGCGCTTGGCGCTCGAGGAAGTTTCGCCCCGCGTCGGGGCGCGGAGCGTGCGGTCCGATCGGGTCCCCCTGCGCGACCACTTGGCCACACGCGGCCCCCACGGCCTCGTACAGGGGGCCAAGCTGTCCAGCCCCGCCGACCGCGTAGCGGCCCTGGAATCCGAGGGCCATCGCGAAGAAGTAGATCGTGAGAACGTGTGCTCGATGGGGCTGACCGAGGAGCGCTTGCACGCGTTGGAAGAACGTCTCGCCCGCGGCGTTCTCGTTGAAATGCACGAGCTGCAGCGGCTTCTTTCGCCACTCGGTCTGACCTGGCCACGCGAGCTGCACGAGCAGCTCGTCGAAGAGCGCCATCAGCGGGTATTGCGCGTCACGGATGTCCTCGGGCGTCACGCCCGCGGCCCGAGCGCGCTCCTCCATCGTCGCGAAGCGCTCGTCGAGCGAGCGGCGGACGTCTTCCGCGTTCGGCGGCGTCGCTCCGAGCCCGATCTCCGCGGCAACGGCCAGAAGGTCCACCGACGCCCAATAGAGAGGCGCCGCCAGCGGATGTACGGTGGCCGCTGGGCGTGCGACCCCCCGCAAGGTGAAGCGGGGCGCCGTCCGCGTCGAATGCATCGGGCGGGCGCCGGGCAGGCTCGCCGCGGGTTTCGCGATCGGAAGCGGCGCCGCGGCGGGCGCCGGAGGCGATGCGGGAGACGGTGGCGGTGTCGGCGGTCCGGAGCCTCGGCCGGCGACAGGCGGCAGCCCCGCCTCGCCACGGAGCGGCGGAAGTCCTGCCGGCACGGGCGGCTGGGGCGCGGGCCCCGCGAGCGGGGGTGCCGAGCCGCCACTCCGCACGGGAGGCAGCGGTGCGCCACGCGGAGGCGGGAGCGGCGCAGCCGCGGGTGGAAGGCCGGAGGGTGGTCGTTCTCCAGGCGGGCCTTCGCTCGGCATCGGAGGTCGGCTCCCAGGTCGGCGCGGCACCGCGCCCGGCATGACGACCGTGCGTAGCTGTAGCGCGGGGGACGGGTCCGGCTTGAGCTTCGCCCGAGGGATCTCGGGGGAAGTCTCGTCTTCCGGCGGAGGCTTTCCCCCCGGCGGAGGCATACGGACCGTCTTCATTGCGCTTTGCTCCCCTTCATCGGCCCCGCCTTCGGAAAGGCGTCGAGGTGTTCGATACCGTCGTCCACCTTGCTCCCCTCGAGCCAGAACGCCAGGTGCGGCGCGCTCACGGATCGATTCGCGCAGTCCTCGTCCTCGGCATCGCACGCCTTGGGTCCGCACTTGCCTGCTTCGGGAATCGGCGGCAAGTCCATCGATGTGAACCAGCTTCGTCCCTGCTCGTTCTGAAAGAGCGCGACGACGGCGACGTGTTGCACCGGCTCGGGGCGTGTGAACGCGACGTCGGCCCGCGTTCCCGGATAGACGAGCATCTCCTCGCTCTTCACGACGTCCTCGCCGAGCGTGTTCTTGTCGTCCTTCCAGATCTTCTCGAACGTTGCGTTGAAGAGGCGCGCGTCGTTCTTGAGCTGATAGACCCGCACCACGACGGCGCGCGGCTGTCCCTGCGGCGTTGGGTTGACGCCGGGAGACGCGAGAATCGAAACCGTCACGTTCTGGTCGGGGCACTTCTCCGGAGCTTTGGCCTCGGGCGTGCTCCCCGCGCATCCCGCGGCTATCGCGATCGCCCCGAGCGCGCGGAGCCTCATGGCGTCGCCCCCTCGCAGGTGAACTCGCCGCGCGCGTCGAGCGCCACGCGGATCGAGCGCAGATCCCTCTCCTCCGCCATCGCCCCCAGCACCGCGTTCGAAACGAGCGGGAGGATCGAACCGCGCAGGACGTGATCGACGTTGCGCGCACCGCTCTCGACCTCGCGGCATCGCGCGGCGATGGCATTCACCACGGCGTCGTCGAATGACAACGCGAGCCCGTGCGATTCGCGTGCGCGCGTCGCAACGCCGCCGAGCTTCATGCGCACGATCTCGCCGAGGGCCTCCGGCCGGATCGGCACGTACGGCACGACGCTCATGCGCGCGAGGAGCGCCGGTTTGAAGTAGTCGCTGAGCAGGGGCTTCACGAGCTGGACCAGCTCCTCGTACGGGGGCAGCGGCGCGGAGGGATCCGCCGCGCGGGTGAGCAGTTCCGTCCCGAGGTTCGAGGTCATGATGATGACGGTGTTGGAGAAGTTGATCGAGCGCCCCTCGCCGTCGTTGAGCGCGCCCTTGTCGAACACCTGGTAGAAGAGGTTCATCACCTCGCGGTCGGCCTTCTCCACCTCGTCGAGGAGCACCACCGAATACGGTCGCTGGCGCACCGCCTCGGTGAGCTTCCCCCCCTCGCCGAAGCCGACGTAGCCCGGCGGCGAGCCGATCAGTCGCGACACCGTGTGCCGCTCCTGGAACTCGCTCATGTTGATCGTGGTCGCGAAACGCTCGCCCCCGAAGAGCAGGTCAGCGAGGGCGAGCGCGGTCTCGGTCTTTCCAACGCCGCTCGGACCTACGAGGAGGAACACCCCGAGCGGAGGGCCCATGGGCTTCAGGCCCGAGCGCGCGGCGCGCAGCTCGCGACCGATTGCCGCGAGCGCCCCGTCCTGTCCTCGCACGCGCGCCTTGAGGCGCGGCTCGAGGTCCACCACCGCCTTCACGTCGTCCTTCACCATTCGGCCCACAGGAATGCCGGTCCAGTCGGCGACGACGCTCGCGACCAGCTCCTCGTCCACATCGGCGCGCACGTGGAGGGTCTCGCGAGGAATCGCGCGCAGCTCCGCGAGCGCTTCGGGGAGACGCTCTCGGGCGCCCTCGGCGCGCAGCGCATCGATCTTCTCGATGAGCCCTCGTTGCTTCACCACCTCCGCCTCGATCTGCGTTGCCCGATCCGCCATGGCCTCGCGCTCTCCCCGGAGGCGCGCTTGCGCCTCTTCATCGACGGGATGGCCGGCCGCGATCTCCCTCTCGAGCGCGGCGAGCTCGCGGTCGATGCGCGCGAGGCGCGCGCGCACATCCTCGAGCGCCGGAGGGGACGCGCCTCGAAGGAGCTTCACGCGCGCCGCCGCGGTGTCGAGGAGGTCCACCGCCTTGTCCGGGAGCTGACGCGCCGGGATGTAACGGCTCGACAGCTTGACCGCCGCGCGCACCGCCTCGTCGCGCACCACGATCCCATGCGCCTCCTCGAGCCGCTCGACCAGGCCGCGCATCATCGCCGTCGCATCCTCGATCGAGGGCTCCTCGACTTTCACCGGCTGGAACCGCCTTTCGAGCGCGGGGTCCTTCTCGAAGTAGCGCTTGTATTCGCCCCATGTGGTCGCTGCGATCGTCCGGAGCTCGCCGCGCGCGAGCGCGGGCTTCAAGAGGTTCGCAGCATCGCCTCCCCCCTGCGGCCCCCCGGCACCGATCAGCGTGTGCGCCTCGTCGATGAAGAGGACGATCGGCTTCGGCGACGCCTTTACCTCCTCGATCACCGCCTTCAGTCGGCGCTCGAACTCCCCGCGCATGCTCGCGCCGGCTTGTAGGCTTCCGAGATCGAGCACACGCACCTCGACCTCGCGGAGCTGCTCGGGGACATCGCCGGCGGCGATGCGCAGGGCGAGGCCCTCGACAAGCGCCGTCTTCCCGACGCCCGGCTCGCCCACGATGATCGGGTTGTTCTTGCGGCGCCGGCAGAGGATGTCGATCACCTGGCGCACCTCGACCTCGCGACCGAGGACCGGATCGAGCTCGCCTTTGCGCGCGCGCTCCGTGAGGTTCGTGGCGAACTGCGCGAGCGCTCCGCCCTCCCCAGCGCGCGCCCCCGTGACGGCCGAGGTCTCCGCCTCCTTGGCCATCGGTTCCTCGGCGCTGCCCGCCGCGAGCTCGCCGAGTCGCGTGCGCAGGTGGTCCTTCGGGATCTCCTCGAAGCCCGGAAGGGGTCCGTCCATGTACGAGGTCGGGTCCAAGACGAGCCGCGCGAAGAGAGCGCCGGATCGCACCAGTCCTTCGCCGAGATCGCACGCGGCGAACACGAACGCGTCTTGGATCCACTGCACGAGGATCGGGCTCGAGGTCGGGCGCGTGGAGTTGCCCGCGCGCTCTTCGCCCAGCAGCCGCTCGAGCGCGCGACGCATGCGCCCGGTGTCGAGCTTGAGCCGATCGCAGATCGCGACGATGTCGCTCTCCCGATCGTCGAGCAGGGCGAGCAGGGCGTGCGGGACGGTGAGCTCGTAGTGCTGGCGCTCCACACACATGCCGAGCGCGCGGTGGAACGCGCGCGTGCAAAGCGGATTGAGCTTGCGAAGGATGGCGAGGGGCTCGGCGACGATCATGTGGGGTCTACGGTGTAGGTCGGTTGGAATCTCCCTCACCCTGGGGGCGGATCGTCAAGAGCTGTCCAGGCTCGAGACCGGCGCTGGGGTCGAGGGCGTTGTCGAGGGCGATGGTTTGCTTGTCCTGTTTGAAGCGCGCGGCGACGGAATCGAGCGTGTCGTCCTCCTGGATTTTGTAGAAGAAGCGACCCTTGTGGGAGCGCATGGCGGACGCGGCGAGGGTTGCCGGCGCGGCAGCGGCATCGGGCGTCGCCACGGGCGGCCCGCCGCGCGACAGGCCGCTTCCGGGCGTCGCGTAGAGGAGGGGCATGAGCATCTCCTTCGCACGTGCGAGACCTGCGCTCGGCAGGTGCATCACCATCGCGAAGCCCGTGGTCGGAACGGTCTCGCCGAGGTACTCGGGGTTCAGCTCATGGAGGCGCGCCGCCGTCGTCCCGGACGCGCGCGCGACGGTGCTGAACGACGCGCCGGCCGGCACCTCCAGATCGCTCGTGGCGAGCGGCGCCTCGGCCCGCACGTCGCCGAAGCCGAAGCGATCGACGTTGCCGAGCACCGTGGCGACGGCGAGCACCTCGGTCACGTACAGGGCACGTTCCCGCGGCAGCTCGGGGGCGAGCGTCCAGAAGGTCGCCTGCGCGTGGGTCTGGAGGTCAGCGAGCGCAGGAGCGTAGCCCGCGCCGAACGCGTAGAGAGCCAGCTCCCAGGAGCCGAGGCGCTCACGCAGATCGCTCAGGTAGTGCGCAGCGCCCTCGGTCGAGACCGACACGCTCCGCCGCTCGTCGAAGGAAGGGAGCGTGACGAGGCCGTAGGCGGCGGCGACGTCGCCCGACATGCCCCAAAGTCCCGCGCCGCCATCGGTGCTCGCCGCCGCGGGCGCGAACGCGCTCTCCGTGAACACGACCGCCGCGAGGTCTTCGGGGATCTTCCACGCGCGCAAGATCCGCACGACCTCCTCGCGACAGCGCCCGCTGCGCTTGAGCGCGCCGACGAGCGCTCCGTGGCCGCGCTCGTCGCGCTCGACGAACGCGAGGGGCGCGTCGAGGCTCGCGTCGTCCCGCTCCGCGAGGGGGGTTCGTCGCAACCCATCGGGGCGGCGGAACGACTTCGGGGCTCCGGGGTCGGCTGCGAACACCGCCCTGCGAGGGGCGCGTGTCGGGGGCGCGCCCGCGTCGCCCGAGCGAAGCGCGAGGAGCTCGGGGCTCTCGGCGCCGAGCACGAGCGGCTCGACCGGGAGCGGCGCCAGCCCCGCGTCGCGCGATAGGGACGGCGCCGCGGGCAGGGGCGCCAAGAACGCAGCAGCGGTGGAGCGGACCGACGGACGGATAGCTACCGCCACCAGCCCTACCCCGGCGAGCAGCACGCCCGCCGCGATCAGTCCTGCATAAAATCCCCCGCGCCGCATCCGTCGGGCTCGCACGTTTGCACGTCCGGGAGGCGGGTGCCATCGGTTCCAGGGCGGGGGCGGGCTCTGCCCGGGGCAGCGAAAGCCGCGCCCATCGGCCGGGAAGTCGGCTACACGGACTTCGCGGAGGCGCGAGCCATCGCACGGGGAACGATGAAACGACTCCTGCCGCTGATCGCCGCACTGGTCCTTGCTCTCTCGTCCGCGCGGACCGCGCGCGCTCAAGACACGCACCGCGACGCAACCTGGGGGACGGTGACGACCGTGACGGCGGTGACCGCCCTCGGCACCCAGGTCTTCATGCCGAGGGTCTTCTACGCGGAGCCCGAGACCACCGTGGGCTGGCGAGCGCGCTGGCACGTGTCGGCGCTCGCGCCAACGATGACCCTGGCCGTGCTGACGTTCGCCAACGAGTATGCCCTAAAGGACGCGATCAAGTCGGCGCGCCCTGGATGCGACGACACGAATCAGGGCACCGGCAACTGCCAGGACTACGGCTCGCTGTCCTCACACGCGTTCCTCGCCACCTCCTCGTTCGGCAACGGGCTCGTGGTGTTCCTCGTGGACACCTACAAGTGGAGCGATGGACGGTTCAACGCGGGGTCCTTCACCGGCAACGTGGTGCTGCCCGTCCTTCTCGCCGCCGTCACGGATGTCGGGCGCGCAGCAGGGAACTGGGAGAGCGGCGGCCAAGTGGCCGTCTCGAGCCTGACCGGCCTCGCCTTCGGAGCGCTGACCGGCTTCGCGTTTGCGAGCCTCGCGCGCCCCGAGTGCGGCTACTCCGGCGTCAGCCTGTGCTGGTGAAAACTCCCGGCAAAATGCGCATGGATTTCTCCTACCGATAAGTTTCCGCGCTTGGGCCGTCGCTTTCGGTTCCGCGACGCTGTATACACTGGCCCGCGGTAGGCGCGCGCGCGGCGCCCTTCGCGGTGCCGTCGGCGCCCTATGAACCTACCGCGCGGGTGGCAGTTCACCGAGCAACCATGACGCCAGCTTGATGTGGTCCGCCCCGAGCGTGTGCGCTGTACCCTTCGGGCTGTGCCCTTGGACGAGTCGTTGCGACACGTCGAGACCCTTCGGGGGCGACCATTCGGTGCAGTGCCGCACCCCACGCTTCGTTAACCGCCGGAGACGCGGGGCCTCCGGCGCGTCCACGGGCAACATTTATGGTCCCACGGCGTATAGCGATGGGACCCGCGCGCGTGCGAGATGCCAATGACGGACCCGACGCGGATGAGGGAAGCCATGACCGAGACGTTTCCCGCCGAGCAACTCAGCTATCGGCTCACAACGACATCGCTCTCGGAGGATCTCGTCGGGGCGGGTGAGCCGTCCTCGTTCGTCTTTCACTTCCCGTTCGAGGTGCGCGAGGGGGACATGATCGTGGCCCGCGTGCACGCGCTCGCCATCCGCCTCGCCGAAGCCGAGCGGGTTGGCTTCACGGCGGCCGAGGTCTTCGACAGCATCGACCAGGAACTTCATGAGTTCTACTGCGCGATCTACGACCAGGAGGGGGAGACGTTCCGCGGCGACCTCGTCGATCCCACCGACCTCCGCGATGTCCTCTACATCGACTCGGTGAAGGTGATCCCGAGCCGCCGTCACAAGATGGTCGGCCTCCGCGCTGTCGAGCGCATTCGGGAGATGCTCGGCGGCGGCTGCGCCCTCCTCGCGCTCAAAGCGCTCCCCATCGACCCCGAGAATCCGAAGTACTCGGAAGCGATCGACCGCGAGGTGTTCGGCCATCCGTTCCCAACGCGAGGCGAGGCCGCGAAAGCCAAACTGCGCGACTACTGGAGCCGGCTCGGATTCGCGCGTGTGGACGACACGAACTTCCTGGTGTTCGACATGAGCGAGGACCGGCCGGAATTCTAACGGAGCCGGCGGGGCTTGGTGGTTGGCCTCCCGAGCCGCTCTTCGACCTGTGCCTCGATGTTGTCGAGGGTCTCGACCCGCATCTCGAGGATCTCGGGATGGAGATGCGGTCGAAATTGGAGCGTCCGCGCCTCGGGGCGTTTGTTTCTCAGCTTCTCGCCGGGGTTGAGCGGGGCGAGGCCATCGACCTCGATCAAGCACCCGTCCCCCATGGCGAAGAGTTTGTCGTTGATCTGCCGCACGTAGCGCATGCCGAGGTGCGCTCGGGTTGGTGCGCCGAGCACCTCGATCTTGACCATGGGCACCGCAAGTCCGTCCGCACGAACGACTTGGTCCAGGAGACCCGGGAGGATGTTTCCCCGAAGTCGCTCCCATCGCAGCGTGCCTCGCTCGACGAGCACGTAGGTGAACCTACCGCGCGGCTCGACGGCCCTCACGACGTACGGTGTCGGCGCGACCTCGGACGCACTTACGGCGGCGAAGCGCACCCCGCTCTCGGCTCGCGCGCGATAGCCGCGACACCGGGCGAGCAGCGCCAGCGCCTCCCCTCGAAGGGACTGCGGCGCCCACTCGAGGAAGGCGACCAAGTTGTCAGCGAAACAAGCAACGTCCTCCGACCTGTCCAAAGCCACGACTCGCAAGACCTCTCGTCGAGGGGTTCACTGCACCTAAGCCCTATCGACCGATCCCAACTCCCTCCTCCTTTCGCCACCATCATCGGCGTCAACATCCCTCCGAGGGACGTGACGCGCTGCATGAGGCATGCCAGCACATGCGCAAGATCAGAGTCATCGCGCGCACTTGACTCCCTCTCCCTTGCCCCGAATGACGCGCCGCGCGCAACTTCCATTCACACGTGGCGTCGCGGCGGGTGAGACACCCATCGCCGACGACACCTTGGTGACTCGTCCCCAGCGAGCACGCGCGACGCGACTGACATCGGGGTCGCGGTCGCTCCATCTGGCACACGGTCACTCTGCACATCCCCTCCGCCGTCCAGGCTCGCTCTCGCCGCGCGTCTTCACAGCAACCCCCCGCCCGATGATCTTCTTCCCGCACCCTGAGCTCGGAGCGTGCGCTCCACGAACCCGCCGACTTCGATGCGCGCCCGGTCGCGATAGTTCTTAGGAATCGTCGCGGGTCTTGCCAAGGTCGACGTCCGCCTCTCGGTGACACGACCAGCAAAAATCTTCGCGGCTCCGTCGGCGCCCGCTTCAAATGCGTCCGGCGCTAGCGCGTCGAGAAAATGGCTCTCCCATGAAGTAGCCGATCGGCGGGACGAGCCACCGTGTGCTGCATCTCTCGGGCAAATGGGTCCGGCTGATATTGCAGTCTACAAATCGGTCTCGCGAAGACGCTTGGATTCTCGGCGTTCCCGCATGCGATGAAATTCGCGCGCCCAGGGCGATCTTCAGAAACGCCGAGATTCGGCCCCCCAAATGACCTCTGGCTGGCCGCATTTGCGGCATGCCAGAAGTAGCGCGTCGGGACCACTGAGGGGACCGATCGTCGCGCCGTCCTGGACCGCTCGGGACTTCGCGGCCGACGCGAACGACGCCGGGGGGCGTGCACAAACGCACGCCACCTCGGCGTCCCAATCACGCACGCCCGCGCCGCGCCCAGCCGCGCACGGGGAAGGGTCCATCCATGCCTTCGGCGCGCTCACGTCACCCAAATGGGGGACATGAACTGTCGAACCGCAATGGGGTCGTGATCCGCGTCTTCCGCGCGCGGATGGAAGCCGCCGTCGAGCGGCGTGCGCACGCCTTCATCGCGGCAAGCAGGTACGCGCCCGTGTTCGGACTCTTCCCGTCGCCGCGCGCGGCGATCGACGAGCTGCTCGCCCGCGCCAAGGACCACTACCGCGGCGCCGACGCGCTCCTCCGAGCCATCATCACGCAGTACCAGGGCAGCGGGGAGGAGCTGTGGCCGGCGATGCTGGTCCGCTCCTTCCACCACAAGGTCTGCGAGTTCGCCCTCGCGCTGACCCGGACGGACCCGATCGAGTTCGACGACGCTCACGAGCTCGCGATCACCTCGCTCCTCGAAGGCGCACGGTCGTTCGCGAGGCCCGACGAGATCGTCGCCATCCCCTTCCGCTTGTGCCTCGAGATGGAACGTCGGGCCAGGCGCGCGCTGAAGAAGGATCGGCGTTCTCGAGCGCGCGACGAGCAGACGGAGCCCTTCGAGGACGAGACGTGCGAGACGCGCGAGGAGGTTCTGAATCCCCTCGAGAGCCTCCTCGAGGCCCACCAACTTTCCCCGGAGCTTCGCGCGCGCGTGCTCGCGTACGCGGGATCGTGGGACGGCAAGGCGCCGAGCCCGCGGGCAGTCGTATCCATCCTGCGCCCGGACCTCGCGCCGGACGACCAGGAGCGCCTCTACCAGCGCCTGAAGCAACGCCGCGCGCGCGAGCTCGCGAGCGGCGCGCACCCCGACTCTCTGCCGCCCTGGTGGCGGGCCATCACGGACCCGAACGAAGACGGAAGGAGGCGACGATGAGCGAAGAAATAGGATGGAGCAGCGCCGACGAACTGGTGAAGAGGAACTATGGAGGAATCCACAAACGCCTGCCGAACGATAAGGACTCGATGCTCGTCGCCTTCCGGGGCGCCCCCTACGGGATGGAGGTGCACTGGCTGACCGCGCTTCAGGACTATGCGCCCTGCACCGGAACGGGTTGCGTGCATTGCAAAGCCAATGTGAAGCGCAGCGCGCGCGTGCTGTTGAACGTCTTCGTGCTCGGCGAGAACGTGATGAGAGTCTTCGAGGGGAGCGGCAAGACCTACGAGACCATCAAGGAAGCGCGCAAGGAGACCGGCGAGAAGTTCGAGAGAACGGCGTGGCAGATCACGCGCCACGGGGCTGCGGGGGATACCAAGACTCGCTACTCCGTGTGGCCGAAGCGCGACCTGACCGCCGAGGAGCTCCCGATCATCGCCAAGACGGCGCTTCACGATTTGAAGCGCGCCGCCGAGGCACCGGAAGACGAGGGCGAAGCGCGCCGGGCGCCGGCGGCGCCGCCCCCCTCCGCGGCCCAGGACGCTGACGCCAAGCTCGCCCCGGCTGTCCTCGCCGAGTTCCGGGAGCGCCTCCGTCCTCTTCCCCTGAGAGAAAAGGCGTACAAGCCGATCCTCGCCTTCTTCGGCTGCGCGCGGCTCGACGAGATCCGCGCGTCCGACGAGCACCGCGCTCGCAGCCTCATCGAGCGCGCCGAGCGCGGCGAGTCGATCCCGCCGCCGTCCCCACCCAACACCGAGCTTGACGAGTTCGCGTGAGGCCCGCCATGGACAGCGACGTTCGACAGGACGACTTCGACGGCGTGGTGGTGCACACCTTCACGCGCCACGGACGGCCGTGTTGGTTGCTCATGGAGATCGAGCACGCGCGGCGCGAGGAGGTCTACGACTTCAACGCGCGCAGCACCGTCGAGGCCACGGGCTACGACGCGTTCGAGGGGGAGGACTTCGACCGTCTCGACGTCGAAGAGGCGCAACCTCTCCTCGACATCGCCGGACGCGGCGCACCCGCCGGCCAGCGCATCGTCGTCCTCTACGAGGGCGGCCTGACGCTCGCGTGCGCCCACTCGAGGCTCGGCCACACCATTCGGCGCCGGCTCCTCAAGGAGGCCGCCACGCCGATCCTCCGCGCCGCACGGCGCGCGCGGCTCGAACACCGCGTTCGCGAGACGATCAAACAGATCGAGCTCGAGGACCGCACGCGCAAGGCGGCGCGCCTCCATCGCCTCGTCGAGCACGCCCGCCTGCGCGGACCGCTCGCCGGGGATGACGCGAGCTACGTCGTCGCCATGGCGACCGTGGCGGAGGTCGCGACGGGCCACGTCTTCCCGACGGCGCGCCTGCTCGAGGATGCGCTCGGCGACGACCCGAACGAATCCGAAGGTGGCGTTCGGTCGGCGCTGCTCGGGCTCTGCGAGGAATTGAACACGTAAGCGCCTCGCACGCCGTACGGCGTCGTAGAGGGACGCGCGGGCGGGCTCCCCGGACGTGACCACGTCCGCGAGGGGCACAGGAGACGTGCGTCCTTCGCGTCCCCGCGCGGCCGAGAGGAACCGAGGACCCGAGACCGGAGGAGAGAACGATGATCGCGTTCGTCGATAGCGCCATACGCATTCCGCAGTCGGAGCGGCGGCCGAACGTGGACCACGAGCTCTTCATCAAGCTCCGATTCCGGAACCCCGAGTTCGAGAAGCGGATTCGCTTCGGTCGAGACCCGGCCGGGATTCCCGAGTACATCCACCTCGTCGCGTGCGACGAGGACGGCGCGCTCGTCCTCCCGCGGGGAGCGGGGAGCATCCTCAAGCGCGCCGCCGAGGAGTGCGGCGAGCTCCTTCGCTTCGAGGACCGCCGCCTCGTCTGCGCGCGCGTCACGTACGCGCTCCGCTACTCCCTTCGCGACTACCAGATCGAGGCGGCCGACGCGCTCGCGCGCCACGTCCAGTGCTGCGCGGTGCTCCCTTGCGGCGCGGGGAAGAGCGCCGTCGTCCTCGGCGCAATCGAGCGCGTCGGGCAACCGGCGCTCATCATCGTTCACACCCGGGATCTCGTCGAGCAGTGGATTGCGAACGTCCGCTCGGGATTCGGGATCGAGCCCGGCGTGATCGCCGAGGGCCAGGTCCGCCTCGCCGACGTCACGATCGCCACCATCCAGAGTCTCGCCGCGCTGAACGTCACGCTCTCCGCTGTCGCCGCGCGCTTCGGGTGCGTCGTCGTGGATGAAGCGCACCACACAGCCTCCGCGTCGTACCGCCTAATCCTCGGCCGGCTCCGGGCGAAGTACCGCTTCGGCGTCACCGCGACCCCACAGCGAACCGACGGGCTCGGAGAGTTCCTCGAGCTGATCGTCGGGAAGATCGTCTACCGCCTGGACGCGAAGGCGCTCGTCGAGGCGGGCCACCTCGTCATCCCCCGCGTCGAGGTCGTTCAGACCGGCGCGAGCCCCCGCGCCGACGACGACTTCGCCCAGCTCGTCTCCGCACTCGTGGAAGACCCGGACCGCAATCGCCTCCTCCTCTCGCTGATGAAGCGCGAGGCCGACGCCGGCCACTCCGTCCTCGTCCTCACGGGCCGCGTCGATCACGCCCACGCGCTCGCCACCGCCGCCCTCCGCATGGGCGTCCGCGCCGCCTCGCTCACGGGCGAGACCGCGAAGAAGGTCCGAAGCGCCGTCCTCGAACGCTTCAAGCGCGGCGCGCTCGACGTCCTCTGCGCGACGACGATCGCCGACGAGGGCCTCGACGTCACGCGCCTCTCGCGCCTCATCCTCGCGACGCCCGCGCGCGCCGAGGGCCGGACGATGCAGCGCCTCGGGCGCTTGATGCGCCCGCACGAGGGGAAGGGACAGCCCGTCCTCTTCGATCTCGTGGACGACCACCCGATCGCCGCGCGCCACCACCACGACCGACTCCGGACGTACCGCGCCGTCCTCGGCGCGGAGGCCGTTCCCTCAACCTGACCATCAAAGGAGAATCAACATGGCTTGCAAGCTATCGACTGCCGACTACATCGACGCGCTCACCGGACTCTCGCTCGCACAGTTGCTCGAGCTGCTCCGCGGCGGAAAGGTCGAGCCCCTCATCGTCCTCGTGACACCGGAGTTCGCGCGCGACGCGCTCACTCGCAACGTGATCAACCGGGCGATGTCCGAGAAACACGTGCAGGAGCTCGTGTGGGAGATCGAGACGGACGCATGGGCGTTCACTCATCAGGGGTTCGGATTCAACATCCGTGAGGAGTTCGTGGACGGACAGCACCGGGCAGAGGCCATCGCCCGGACTGGCGTATCCATCCCGGTGCTGATCACGTTCAATCTGCGGATCGGCTTCGCCGCGCCGATCGACACGGGCCTCCGTGTGCGGCAGCCGAAGGACGTCCTACCGATCTCGAGTCGCATCCAGGCCATCTGCAACGCGCTCATCGATCTGGAGCGCCCGAACCACGGCCGCAGCTCGCCATCCCAGGTTGCCGAGGTGCTCGAGCGCTATCGCCCCGGCATCGAGTGGGCGAACCAGGTGTTTCCGTACGAGCGGGGGATCACCGCGCCGCTCATCGCCGCGCACGTCTTCGCTCACCCCGTCGCGCCTCGCGCGATCACGAGCTTCGCCGAGCAGTTCGTCGCGCGGACGGGTTCGAGCTCGGACGAGCCCGCGGTCGTCCTTCGCCGCTATCTCGATCGCCCGACCCGGAACCAGGAGGGTCGCGCGCTCGCCTTCGCGGCCCTGCGATGCCTCGAAGCGCACTGCAAGGGTCAGACGATCGGGCGCCTTGTGGTGAACGACAGCGGCTTCGTGTACTTCACCGACAGGCGCGCGAAGAAGGGGCTGTGATCGCCATGACGGAGATCACGATCGAGGACCCGTCGCAACTGACGGTGCACCCCGCCGCGGCGCTCTTCCCGATGATGAGCGACAGCGAGCTCGATGTGCTCGCAGCAGATATCCAGGCGCACGGCCTTCGCATGCCGATCGTCGTCATGGGTCTCGAAATTCTCGACGGACGCAATCGGCTCGAGGGGTGCAAACGCGCTGGCATACCCCCGCGCCTTGTCGAATGGGACGGTACGGGAAGTCTCACCGCATGGGTCTTCTCGGTGAATCTCCACCGCCGACACCTCACCACGTCGCAACGGGCCATGCTCGCAGCGCGCGCGATCGAGGTGTTCAAGAAGGAGGCGGTCGAGCGCCAGGAGGCCGGCGTCCAAAGCGCAGACGCTGGGCGCTCTCGAGACAAGGCTGCCGACATGCTGAAGGTCAGCGCCTTCTCGGTTCTCAAGGCGCAACAAGTGATCGCGAAGGCGACCCCCGAGCTTGTTGCTGCGGTCGATGCGGGGCAGGTCCCCGTAGCGACGGCGTCGCAGGTCATCTCCCTTCCTCCCGAGGAGCAACGCACCATCGTTCGCGAGAAGAAGGTGAGCGAGCGCGCGCGAGAGGAGCGGGACAAGCGTCGCGCGCTTCAGAACGCGGCCGGTGACACGCGGCGTCCGCCGCCCGTCGTGCCGACCGCGTCGAATCCATCGCCCGACAACGACAACGACAACAACCGCGACGAGGACGACGACAACGAGGACCGGGACGACTGCGAAGACCGGGGCGAGGACGACGAGGAGTCCACGCTCGATCCACGCAATCGGCCCGAGCCGCAGCCCATCAACGGCACCGCGTTCAGGGGCGACTATCGCAAGGGGAACAAGCCGAAGGACGAGGCCGCGAAGGTCGACCAGATCCTCGCGGCGGCGCGCAGCGCCCTCCAAACGTGGCGCTGGATCGCGATCGAGTGGAGTGAGGACAAGCGCTGGGACATGAAGTTCGCCCTGCACGAGTCCGGCCAGATCGCGCATCACCTTCAGCAGGCGGTGGCGAAGCTCGAGGAAATCTCGGCGGTCTGCAACGGCAAGAAGCCGGCACCGCCCTCCGAGCGGCCGTGAGTAGGGATGCGATGGGGCACGGGCGGGCCGCCGCCGCCCGTGTCCCCGACGCCTCCCCGGGTATCGACCTTGTACCGGGTGATGGGTGACTCGTGAGCCCGAGCGCGTCCGCCGCCGCGGCAGAGATCGAGGACCGACTACGATCCGCGGGCGCGGAGGGCCTGGAGGCCAACTTCGGCCGCTGGCTCGCGTTCTGCGGCGCACCCCCGGGCGAGTGGATCGAGCTGCAGGCCCTGAAGATCCCGACCCGCTACGGGAAGAAAAACCGCGTGGCGCACGCCGATGGGCTCGCTGCGGCCCTCCCGCTCCTGCGCCAGGGCGATGGCTTCGGCGCCCAGGGCGTCTTCGTCATCGCCAACCCGGTCACCCCCGCCGTCGCGACGCGAGCCGCGCCGCGCACGTGGCACGACGCGGAGAAGGGCGCCTCGACGACCGATCGCGACATCACCCACCGGCGCGTCCTCTTCGTCGATGTGGACGCCCTCCGGACGGCCGGAACCTCGGCGACCGACGAGGAGATGGGCCATGCCGTCGCCCTTGCGCGCGCCGTGTACGCGCGCCTCGCCGAGCTCCTCGGCGGCGACGCCGCGCTCGGGTATGGCCACAGCGGGAACGGTCGCCAGGTCTTCGTCGCTATCGAGCCGACCGAGGAGCCTTCGCCACTCGCCCTGACGATCAAGGGCATCCTCGCCGCTCTCGCGATCGGGTTCGCAGTCCCGGGAGCGGAGATCGATCGCACCGTCGCCGATGCGAAGCGGCTCGTCCCCGCGTTCGGCACGACGAAGCGAAAGGGCGCCGAGGGCGTCGAGGATCGCCCGCATCGGCGTACAGCATTCGTGTGCTCGGACGCGCCTGCCCGCGTGCGCGCCGTCGATCTGGATCGCGTGCTGGCGGAGCTCCTCGAGCCGCTGTCGCTCGAGCAGCGTCGCCAGATCGATTCCGCGATGGGCCGGAAGACCGAGGCCCCTAGGGATGCCGCGACCAAGGGCAAGCGCGCCCCCGGCGCGGGGACCTTCGCCCGCGCGAACGCACTCGCCGTCGAGGAGGTCGCTCGCGCGCTCGGCCTCTTCGATGAGGAGGGGCGTGTCCGCTGCCCCGGCTGCTCGAACACCGATGGCGTCGCGCTGGTGAACAACGGCCTCAAGTGCCACCACAAGACGTGCTTCGACCGAGGCGTCCCCGGCACGCCGGGCTTTCGCACGCCGGTCGACTTGGCAGCGGAGGCGCGCCAGCTCGAGCCGGCCGACGCCGCGCGATGGCTCCTCGAGACCCTCGCCGGAGAGGCACCCGTGGATCGTCGCCCTCGCCGTCGCGAACGCGCTGAGCCCGAGGACGAGCCGCCTTCGCCCCCGCCGCCGACCGATGGCGATTTCCCCTCGGGCTTCATAGGTCGCGACTTCCCTCTGACCGATGGCGGCAACGCCGAGCGCTTCGCCGTGCACCACGGCGAGGACGTTCGCCACTGCCACGACTGGAAGAAGTGGCTCGTGTGGGACTCGATTCGTTGGGCCGTCGATCGCCGCGCCACCATCGAGTTTCGCGCCTTCCAGACCGTGCGCGCGATCCCCTCGGAGGCGGCCCACGCGCCGACGCCGAAGAGGCAGAAGGCGCTACGCGGGCACGCGACGGCGAGCGACAGCGCGAGCTCGATCGCGGCGATGCTCAAGGTTGCGCGCTCGCGCCCCGAGTTGACCGTCGTGGCCGACGAGCTCGACCAGGACCCCTGGGCGTTCAACTGCGCCAACGGCACGATCGACCTCCGCCAAGGGGTGCTCCGTGCTCACGCGCGCATCGACAACATCACCAAGGCCGCGCCCGTCGCCTTCGACGCGAAGGCCGAGTGCCCGACGTGGCTCGCGTTCCTCGACACGATCATGGCGAGGAATGCCGAACTCGTCGCGTTCCTGCGCCGCGCCGTCGGCTACGCGCTCACGGCGACGATCGGCGAGCAGGTGCTCTTCTTCCTCCACGGCTCCGGACAGAACGGCAAGAGCACGTTCTGCCGCACGCTGCTCGAGACGTTCGGCGACTACGGCTTGCAGGCCGCGCCCGATCTGCTCCTCACGAAGAATACCGAGGCGCACCCGACGGGCATCACAGACCTCTTCGGCCGCCGTCTCGCGGTGTGCCAGGAGATCGAGAAAGGCCGGATGCTCGCCGAGGCCACGGTGAAGCAGCTCACCGGAGGCGACATCATTCGGGCGCGCCGGATGCGCGAGGACTTCTGGTCCTTCCGCCCCACCCACAAGCTCTTCCTCGCCGCAAACGACAAGCCGAGGGTGCGCGGAACCGAGTTCGCGATCTGGCGCCGAATCCGCCTGATCCCCTTCACCGTCAAGATCACCGACGATCAGAAGGACCCCGAGCTCCTCGAGAAGCTCCTCGCTGAGCGCGCGGGAATCCTCCGCTGGGCCGTCGAGGGCTGCCGCGAGTGGCAGAGGCTCGGGCTTCGCCCTCCGAAGGAGGTCGTGGAGGCGACGGCGGCCTATCGCAAGGAGGAGGACGTCGTCGGCGAGTTCATCGAGGACCGGTGCGAGGTCGGCGACGACCTGAAGGTCCGCGCGGCGGACCTCCATCGCGACTACCGCGGCTGGTGCGAAACGAACGGGTACCGGGAGATGAGCGCGAAGTCCCTCGGCGCGCAGCTCGTCTCGCGCGAGTTTCGCCCCGCGAAGGACGGGGGCCAGCGCGCATGGTTCGGGCTGGGCCTTCGGCGGGCCGGCGTCGGAGAGAGCGATCGACGGCCGCCGCCGTCGCGCGACGACTCCGAGGACCGCGAGCCGCGCAGCTTCTTCGACGACATGTAGCGCCCGTGCGCCGCGTGGACGGATCGGACGGGTCGGACGGGAGAGCGCCGGGCTCCTCGCGCTCCCTCTCGCTCGCCCTCCGCATTGGACGGGGTGCTGGACGGATTGGACGGATTGGACGGATTGCACTTCTGCAATCCGTCCACGAAAAACCGAGGGAGATCGAGCACATGATCGGGTCGTGGACGGATTGGACGGATTATCCGGGGGGTTCACTCTCACGCGCGCGCACTCGCGCGCACGCACACACGTGTACGCGCGCACGCGCACGCCCGCGCGTTGCTCCGGCAATCCCCCGGGCAATCCGTCCAATCCGTCCACGACCCGAAAAGATGGAAGGGTCCCGAGGGGTTGCCGTGGACGGGTTGTATTCTGCAACCCGTCCACGATCCGTCCAATCCGTCCACGCGTCACCGGAGGGGGGCGCATCGTGGTAGCCGCGCTCGTGCGCGACGTCCGGGCACGCGGTCTGAAACTCGGCCTCAACGGCTCGAAGCTCCGCGTCTCTGGCGACCCCGCGGCGTACCCCCCCGCTCTTCGGGCGATGCTTCTCGCGAACAAGGCCGAGATCGTCGAGT
>Ga0302320_10004865_pt1 | contig 30298 bp, 27 predicted proteins | sample Bog_T0_3_FD_202130 | JGI IMG/M metagenome (GOLD analysis project Ga0302320, IMG submission 202130) | Peat permafrost microbial communities from Stordalen Mire near Abisko, Sweden - Bog_T0_3 | ecosystem: Environmental > Terrestrial > Soil > Wetlands > Peat | place: Sweden: Abisko, Stordalen Mire... | reverse complement strand
TCCGTTCAATCAGTCCAATTGATTGCTTCGTTAAAACAGTATCGTTATTCAAAAATAAAATATAAGAAGATATAGCTTGTTTCACACCCCAATTGCATATTTTTTGGTAATTAAACGCTTGGTTATATTCCAATAATTTACAACTTATATTTAGTTTTTTTATTGTTTCTTCAACTTTTTCAATTTCACTTATATCCGAATTATTACTTATTAATAATATTTCATTAAATTTCGGACCAAATTTAGATAAGGACTTTAAACAATCAGCTGTCAATCTCGATTTATTATGAAAAGGTATTATAACGGATATGTCATATGTTAGCTGTGCCATTAATGTATTCTAACAGATTAAGGTGTACTAAAACCAATACCTTCGTAATTGTAGTTATATTTTTGGATCGCATTATTCATTTCTGTTGAAGATATTGTATATAAATAATTGCCATTGTTTACCAACCTATATACTGGTTGCATACTTTGTGTATTTGGATAATATTCGTAGAAAGCGATACCTTCATACCTAAAACCTAAATTTATAGCATTGGATCGTTCTTTTGGATCCACTGTATATAGATAACCTGATTCACCTGCAAGTCTATAAACAGGTAAATTAGTAGGAGATAGTCCCTGAATTGCATTGAATGCTTGACCTTCTAAGCTGAATCCATCTAAAGAAGTAGCTACGTTAATTTCATCCTGTGAACTGGTAAACAGGTAACCAGATATAGGACTACTTAATCTATAAACAGGTGATTCTAAGGTAGAATCAGAATCATTAACATAGAATGCAACCCCTTCTACACTATAGCCATACTCATTAGTCAATAAATTTATCTCGCTTTTAGATGTGGAATAGAAGTATGAGCCATTATTAATATTCACTAGCCTATACATTCCATATGGAGAAGTAATCGAATAAGAATTTGAAGCATTGAATGCCTGACCTTCTAGGGTGTATCCAAGCTTGACTGCGTTACTTACTTCATTTTGATCAATACTATACAGATAAGTGTCCTTTAGTCTTAATCTATAAACAGGCACTACATTAGATCCTGCTGGTAAATTGTCGTTGAATACTATTCCATCAAATAAGTAGTCATTGTTTGCTGAAGCCAGACAAACTTCGTAAGGATCTTCAGTTAAAAAGGAGTTTTCTGTTCCATCTTTAGTTAATCTATAAACTTCAGTATCATTGTTTTCAGGGAAGATACAATTAGCAAATGTTGAACCAAACCAATCATTAAAATAAAGCCAAAAGTTTAGATTACCATAAGAACTACAAGAATTACCCAGACCATATAAATTACCCAGTGCAGCACTATTGGGTACATAGGGTGTGTATTTATAAAGTACAGCGGTAGCTTGATTTACGATATTGACACTCTCAGTTCCACACGAACTGTTTGTACTATAAGGAATATTATTTTGACCCACTATGAAAGGCGACCAATATCCAGATGTACCAATACCATTATAATCATGACGCATTTGCCAAGCAGCTCCAGTAACTTGATTATAAAAACCGGCATAAGTCGAACTACAAGAGCCGCTATCTGGACATTCATACCCCGCTGCGGCTGTATATTCAGGTAAAATCGGCCAAGTATCTGTTACAAGACCTTGCTCTTTTTGTAATAATACAATTAATACTTGAGGGTTAATGCCATTAGTTTGTGCAGCATTCCATATTATTTGTGCAGCAGTTTGTCCACCAGAAATTGATACTGGAGTTCCATTACTATTGTATTGTCCATAGTTTGTAGATCCAGTAGTTGGATTTTCTTGGAAATCCTTTAAACAAGTATAGGGTGGATAATATGTAGTTCCACTTCCACCTATATATGTAGGATGATTATAATCACACGAAGGCACTTGTGAATTTAAAAAATCTTGAATTTGCTGAACGCTCATAGTACTCTTGTTCGTCAATACTTCATCATCTATAATCCTGCCGGGTTGAAAATCATTTCCATTTAGAGCATGCACAGTGTCAGATAAATATGGTGAACAAAGAGCACTAATAACTAGAACTGATATAAATATTGGTGAAAAAATACGAATTATTTTCATTAGCTTTTGATATATTTATTCGGCCATATGTAGCTAGTTGATTGAGTATTATTATTTAACAAAACTTTTACTGACCAAGAGCCTGTAGGGATATTGTCGGTGTTTACTGAGAATCCATTGCAAGTATATAAGTTATTCTGTTGTATAACATTTACTTGTAATGAGTAGCCGATATAATTGTCTTGTATAAATTGTAATGTACAAGTGCCCGTGTTTGTCCCATCCACTAAAGTACCAATATTAATTGAATTGCTAACTATTTGTAAGGATGTGATAGTGATGCTAATTGGAACATTTGTCGTGTTTTGGTTCGATTTTGAATTATTTGATTGAGTTGATTTGGCACTAGCTATAGTTGGGTTGTTTTTTGCCGAATCAGAAGAAGTAGAGGTAGATGTAGACGCCTGTTTTGGCTCGCTAACTTTCCTACTTGAATTACTTGAGCTACTAAATAAACTAATTGTATGACTTTTATCTAATATTAATAATGTGATGCCTGCAATAAAAACCAGAGAGAAAATACAAATAGATAATCGCTTAAATAACTTTTTTTTATTCCTTTTATTGGTCATATTTTTATATTTAGTCATAGTTCAACTATACATATTACAGATAATATAGTCAATCCATTAACAGAGTAAAATCAATTATAATTAGATATATTTCTTTTAAATATTCCTATTTCACTACTTCCGTTTTGGATTCTATCAATCTCATGAAAACACTTAAAATTAGTCGGTGGTTCAATTGATACCATGTAGTTGACATTTAAATCTTGAAGCATGGCATCACAACTACTAATATTTATTCTAATTGTATCGGCCTGAATTAATATAACATCTCGTTTAACATTTTTATCATTTATTGAAAGCTCAACATGTGCATACCTGTTATATATTTGTTCAGAACCTGAAAAATATTTCCCCCAAAACCATAAATTTGGATATGTTTGAACACCACCTACTTCCGCGACACCTGCAGAAATAGGTAACCCCTCGAATATATAATCGTTATTTATTATCCATTTTGATGAACCATCGTTATATTTAGAAATAGATTTCGTAATCGGATTGTTTTGAATGGCCGACAATCCTTTAATTAAAGGATTCACGAATAAAGAAGAATAAATTCCAAATGCTACAATTATTGATAAACCAATATATCGAAAGACAATTAATCTGTGAATTAATAAGCTAATGGATGCACATAATATTAATAAAAGGAACGAAAATTCAAATTTACCTAAGTTAGCTATGGCAAAATGGTTTTTTATTAGATATAAACAACTAAAGAATATAGGTAATAGCACAATAAAATATATAATGGTCGGTAAATATAAAAGCTTATCTTTTTTAAATTTAGAAATACCTGGGAGCATAAAAGCGACCATAATCAATATGAAATTTATAATTCCAAAAGCTATTAGTAGTCGATCATGCGGAATAGAAGATAAGCCCATGAATCTATATAAAATATTTCCTATGGGCAGGTAAGATCTTGAAAGAAATATTATTAAAAGTAGCATTGAAGCAATGAACAAATATAACGGTAATCTAAGCCTTTGGCTATCTATTACTTTTCGTTTTTTGAAAAAGTAATAGCAATAGTAAGGGACGAGAGCTATACCAAAAAGTAGGAATCTAGAAGATTCACTCTGATTTGGGGGGAAAAATGAAAATGTTTGTTTGAACTGCAACATATAATTTAAAGGCCATGATAAATAAAATGACAAACTTTGACCTCCAGCATTGACGATTCGGCGACCAGGATAAACAGTCCTTTCTATTAAACTAATTGTTTGATGTTGACTAATAATAAACATCAAACATATAACTAGCGCAGTCATTATTGGCAAAATTAAATATCTCAGTTTTTTGAATGATTGCATATATTTGTTTGGATATCTATAAAAATAATAGGCAATAAAAATGAACAATCCGACTAATGCGCAAGGGATTTGAAATGGAGGATACATAATTAGTACAAAACATGTAAGTAAATAAATTGCCAAAAAAGAAAGTAACAATCTTTTCCTGGTAGACAATTTATTTATTAAAATCATGGCTAATGTCGAAAGAACTAAAGTATATGCAATAGGAAGTATTGTGATTGATTGATACCACCACTGGATGAATGGACTAAACAGAACAGATAATGAAATTAAAATTGCTAGTAGTCGTCTATTGGGTACAAAAAAAGAAACAAAAATATACACAGAGATTAATAATATATAAGACAAAAACCACCATTTAAAAGCAAAAGCATTCGATAAAGGTAGGATTAGAAATAATAAATTCTGAGGATGAAATATTATACTCCAAGCTTTATAAGGCACATCGGTTTCAACGGACATATTTTGCCCGAAATCTATATTTTTATTTGTAACTCTGAAATGATTATTAGATTGAGCAATTGTGTATGTGGTATTAACATCCCATTCATCAGATCTGACAGTCCTGGGTTGACCTATAATATCTCCGCTAGGCTTACCAACGAAACTATTATATGCTCCAATTGAGCTACCGCTAATACTAAGGATTGTTAAAATTATTAAAGAAATAGTGGTAATTAAAGGGAATAACCACTTACTTATTAAAATAAATTTCAAATTATTTAAGCAATGTTTTCTATCGGGTAGTGTATTCACAATATTTATTTATAGATTACCATTATTTATTAATATCCTATAGGTGTTCTGTTTGTTATAATCGGTATGTTCTTAATAATAAAACTATAGATATAGATATCATAATTAAAATCGTCGGGTATTAATATGAAAATTCCAGATAGTGTTGAACTAATAAAAGTTAATAAACGTGTTATAAAATATGTGTTTTCAGGTATCATGGCCTTTGCGACCGAGTATGTTTCATTTATAATATTATTTTATTTTTTTCATTTTCATTTAACTATTGCTAATGTAATAAGTTTTTTTGCCGGATTTACAGTAAGCTTTTTATTGAATCGAAATTGGGTTTTCGGTGATGTATCTAAAAACGGAGATCGAACTCGACAATTATTAAAATATTTCATCTTAGCATTAATCAATGTAGTTATCTCGAGTATTTTAATCAATCTTTTCAGCATATTTATTGTGGTATTTTTATCAAAGTTAATTACAGTGTGCACAATAGCAGTTTGGAATTATTTTATATACAAAAAATTCATATTTAAGTGATAGCTATTTATTTTTATTAGATAATTCTATAGAAAGCTTTTCATGTAAATCAGTCACTCTGTTTTCTAAATTATCAATTTTAGAATATGCTCGCATAGATAAAAATAAACAAAAAATTACTCCTGTAGTTAACAGAACATCAGCTAAACTTAATGGAGGACTATTCGTAAGTTTATTATTGGATAAGAAATTATATATCTGTTGAGCAAATATTAGACAAAAACTTATTAGTGCCCAAAAAAATAACCGAGCGATTAAGCCCCCACGTCTTAATATGCCTTTTCCATACATGGAAAAGGCCTTAATAAATCCAAATATAACAAAAGGCATGTTTAAAATTATCAAAAGTACATATTTATCCATTTATGAACTCCATGATTCGTCTTTTAACTAATTGGCGAACAATTTCTATTGAATTCCAATTAGATTGACCTTTTGAAATAGAATACTCCGTATAAACTGCTTTTATTGGTATCTCCACTATAGATAAATGATTTTTGTGAGCTTGCCAAATTACTTCAGAACAAAAAGCGTATCCGTTATTATGAAAATTAATATTTTCAACTGCTTTTTTGCTAAATACTTTTAATCCAGATTGTGAATCTATAACAAACACTCCAAAAACTAAAAATGTAATTAAGCTCAAACCTTTATTACCAATTATCTTATGCCATGGCATTCCCTCGGAAGTCATTAAACGGCTACCTATAGTTAAGTCAGTCTTGTTCTCGACTGCATATTTTAACGCTTTTACAGTATCGGTCGGTAAATGTTGACCATCAGCGTCCATAGTAGCTATATATTTACACCCTATAGATTTAGCAAAATGTAAACCTGTCCTAGTAGCAGCTCCAGCACCACTGTTAATGATATGATTTATTAAAATTACATTTTTAAATTTGTCTACAACTAATGCTGTGTTATCTGTTGAACCATCATTTACAACAATTATTTTGATTTGATAATTTTTGATATTAGAAGGTAAAGATTTTAATACCTTAATGATTGAATGTTCTTCATTATATGCAGGGATTACAATTGCTATATATTCATTTTTCATAATTATTAATTAATAGTCGTTTTAAATATTCTCCATAACCACTTTTGCAAAGGTCTTTTGAAAGTTCTAATAGTTGTGTGTCGTTAATAAAACCTTCTCGCCATGCGACTTCCTCAATGCAACCGATTTTAATATCTTGACGATCTTCAATGACTTGTACGAATTGAGTAGCTTGGTTCATACTCGCAAAAGTTCCAGTATCCAACCAAGCGGTATTACGATCAAGTAGGCATACTTTTAATTTACCCTTTTGAAGGTAGGCATCAAGTACTGAAGTTATTTCAATTTCACCACGAGCACTTGGCTTAACATTCTTAGCAATATCTATAACTTGATTATCACAAAAATAAAGGCCTGCATTAGCAAAGTTTGATTTTGGATGTTGGGGTTTTTCTTCTATCGATAAAACATTCATATTTTTATCAAACTCGTATACTCCATAACGTTCTGGATCAGAAACATGAGCAGCAAAGCCAACCGCTCCATCGACTTCAGCATACTTCTTTAACTGTTTATCAATCTGACTACCATAAAAAACGTTATCTCCTAATATCATTGCAACTTTATCTTTACCAATAAATTTTGCTCCAACTATAAAAGCATCAGCTAGACCTCTTGGAGTTTCTTGATATTCATACGAAAATTTACAACCAATTTTTTCACCATTACCTAGTAATCTTTGATAAATAGGTAAGTCTATCTTAGTAGAAATAATTAATATTTCATTAATTCCAGCGCTGATTAGTGTGCTTAATGGATAGTAAATAGTAGGTTTATCGTATATTGGAACCAACTGTTTACTTATCGCTAAAGTTATAGGATACAACCTAGTACCTGATCCGCCTGCTAAGATAATACCTTTCATTTATTCTATCAACTCCTTTTTTAAATAATTTTCCAACCCAATTTGCCAATCAATTGACTTAAAACCCAAAGAATTAATTTTTTTACAATCAAGAGAACTTTGTAGTGGTCGAGCAGAGACCAACTCCTTCCCTTTAAAATATTCTTCTGTAGTAATATCGGTAACATTATTATTGAATTTTTTTAATTCATAAATTTTACGGGTAAAATCAGACCATGAAACAGGATTACCACAATTTGAAAGATTATATGTACCATATTCACATTGATTTTTAATTAAAAAGTCTATACCTCTTACAAGTTCATCTGTAAAAGTTGGTCGTCCTATTTGATCTGATACGACAGAAGGATTAATTCCCCTTTTTGCTAACTCAATCATTGTCCGAACAAAATTTTTACCATCGCCAATTACCCAACTCGTTCGTATCAGATAATGTTTAGGGACTAGGCTTATGGCTATATCTCCAGCAGCTTTACTTTGACCATATACACCCAAAGGACTAAATAATTCATTCTCATCATGATTTAATCGAGTACCATTAAAAACATAGTCTGAAGATATATGTACTAATAGTAAATTATGTTTAATTGATGCTTTAGCTAAGTTTGCAACAGCCGAAGCATTAATTTGCCAAGCTAATAATCGACCTTCAGAAGTTTCTGCTCCATCAACATTAGTATATGCAGCAGCGTTTAACAATATTTTTTTACCACTCCAATCAAAATTATCTACGGCATTTTGATCTGTAATATCTAATTCATCTTTGTCTACTGCGATAGCGGTAGGGTAATTTAATTTTAATGCCTTACCGAGCTGTCCATTACTACCTATAATAACAATTTGATTATATTTCATAACTTATACCTCGAATGGTTTTATATCTTTTAAAAATGGTTGATTCTTATCTTTATCAGATATTATTGCTTTATCTAGAGGTATTGGCCATTTAATGTGTAAATCAGGATCAGCTAGGTTAGTAAGGGTGTATTTAGCATCTGGAGACCAGTGATCATTGACTAAATAAGTGTAATCTACATTATCTGTTAAAGTTTGAAAGGAATTACCACACCCTCTTGGAACAAAAATTGCATTACCGGGAGTTAACTCAAATGTTTCGACAGTTCCAAAAACACCATTGCTCCTTAACTCAACTATTGCACAAAAAATTTTACCACTGTTTATCGAGATATATTTATCCCAAGGTTCAGCGTGTATCCCACGGGTTACACCTGTATTTTTATTTGATGAGACGTTGTTTTGAACAATATTAAAATTTTTCGGAAAACCCTGTGCTACAAGTTTTTCTCTTTGAAAGTTCTCTTTAAACCATCCTCTTGAATCACCAAATACTACTAAATCTATTAGCAATAAACCAGGAATAGAAGTTTTATGTAATTTTAAATCTTTGTTTTTATATAAATCAGAAGCATAGTTGTTAATTTTCATTTACTGTCCTTGTTTTTTATATTGCGCTTCAACTTGTAATTTTATTGGTTTCCACCACCACTCATTTTGTTTATACCAATCAATAGTTGCTGAGAGACCTTTTGCAAAATCAGTATATTTTGGAGACCAACCAAGTTCTTTTCGAAGTTTTGTAGAATCGATAGCATACCGCATATCATGCCCGGGCCGATTATTTACATGATCATAAGCATTTTTTGATTTACCCATCTCAGTTAATATCAACTCGAATACTTCTTTATTTGATTTTTCGCCACTCGCTCCTATTAGATAAGTCTCTCCGTTTTTACCTTTTTCAATAATTACATGAACAGCGCTATTGTGGTCATCAACATGTATCCAATCTCGTACGTTTTCACCTGTACCATATAATTTTGGTCTCTCACCAATAATTATGTTTGTAATCTGTCTAGGTATACATTTTTCAATATGTTGATATGGGCCGTAATTATTAGAGCAGTTGCTTATAGTCGCTTTTACTCCAAAACTACGTACCCAAGCTCTTACTAACATGTCTGAGCTAGCTTTTGCACTTGAATAAGGACTTGATGGATTATAAGCAGTTCTTTCATTAAATTTATTAGGATCATCCAATTCTAAATCACCATATACTTCGTCTGTGGAGATATGATGCAATCGTTTATTGTGCTTACGAATCGCCTGTAAAATAGTATAGGTTCCAATTATATTAGTATTTATAAATGGCCATGGATCTAGGAGGGAATTATCGTTGTGTGATTCAGCTGCAAAATGAACCACAATATCATTTTCAGCAACTAACTTATCTATTAACTCTTCATCAGCTATATCTCCGCGAATAAAATTAATCTTATCTATTACAGACTTTAGATTATTTATGTTACCGGCGTAAGTAAGCTTATCAATTACTGTAATTTGATAGTCAGGTTTGTTTTTAAGGGTGTAATGGACAAAATTAGAACCTATAAACCCAGCGGCTCCCGTTACTAGCATTTTACTCATATTAGTGTATTTTACCCTATATTTGCTTTAAAATCAGGCTATCAGTGTAAAATTACTACATGATAATAGTAATTATTGCAGGTGGAACAGGAAGCAGGCTTTGGCCGCTCTCTACAAATAACTATCCAAAACAATTATTAAATCTCACTAGCGACAGATCAATGGTGCAAAATACTTACGATCGAGCTAGACACTTATCTAATAATATTTATGTTTTACCCGATATTAGTCATTCAAGTCTAATTAAAGAACAATTGCCTGAACTTACTGACGATAATTTCATAATTGAACCCGGAAGAAGAGGAACTTTAAACTGTACATTAGCAGCCTTGAGCCATGTGTCTAAAAGACATAGTTCCAATGAACCAATTGCTTTTATGTACACTGATCATCATATTCGAGATATAGATAGTTTTGTAAATTCTTTTGAACTTGCCGCCAAAGCATCCTTGCAAAATAAAAAAATTACACTTATCGGTATTGATCCATCATATCCAGCAACAGGATTTGGATATATAGAGAGAAGCAGTCAAGTCAAAGGATTGAGAGATGTGTTTAAAGTAGACTCTTTTAAAGAAAAACCTGATTTCATTACAGCTCGAGATTATATGATTAGTGGCAGATATTTGTGGAATTGTGGTTATTTTGTGGGCTCACTAGATGTGTTTTTGACAGTGATGAGTAAATATACCCCAAAGCTTCTAAAAAATTATAATGATTTAAATAGTATCAAAAACACAAGTTCTGTAGAGTACAAAGAAAAATATCTAAAATTAAAAAATGATTCAATTGATTATGCATTATTAGAAAAAACTAAAGATTTGCAAGTAGTTCCAGCGAGTTTCGATTGGATTGATTTAGGAAGTTTTAAGGATCTGCATACAGCCAATTTAACTGACGAATTTGGCAATTATATCAGCGGAGATGGTATAGAAACTTTAGATATAGCAAATTCATATATCAGAAATGATGAAGGGAAGCCTCTTGCAGTAATCGGCTTAGATAATGTAGTAGTAGTCAATAGTAAGAATGGGATTTTAGTAGCTCGTAAAGACTTGAGCCAAAAAGTAGGCGATATAGCTAAAAAAATCCAAAAAAAGTAATTACTCTACTGTTACGGATTTAGCAAGATTCCGAGGTTTGTCTATATCTAGCCCCTTAGATAATGCAACATAATAAGCAAATAATTGTACAACTACAGCTTCTATAAATGGCATTAATTGATCTTTAGTATCTGGAATTATGATTATGTTATCAGCTAAGTCTTTGATATTTTTAGATGATTTTTTCGTTGTAATCAGTATTATTTTTCCATCTCGTGCCTTTATCTCCTGCATATTAGAGAATGTCTTTTGGCTCAATAGTTTTCCACCAGCAAGAACTAAAGTCGGGAAATTATTATCTATCATAGCTAGCGGACCATGTTTCATCTCTCCGGCTGCACAACCCTCGGCATGAATATAACTGATTTCTTTTAACTTTAAAGCACCCTCTAGGGCTATTGGATAATCATAACCTCTACCTATATATAGAAAATCTTTGTAACATGCATATTTATTTGCAATATCTTGAATCGATTTTGCTAAGCCTAGCGTTTCAGTGATTTTTTGAGGTATAGCTATTAATCCCTCAATTAGGCTTATATATAAATCAGATTTTCCTTTGCCAAGTTTAAGAGCTATCAATGTAAGCACTGATACTTGTGCTATAAATGCTTTAGTTGAAGCTACTGAAATTTCAGGACCTGCATGACAATATACACCTGCGTCAGTTAAGCGAGAGATTGTGGAACCAGGTGTATTGACAATTCCTAATCGTAACGTTCCATTTGCTGCTACTTTTTTTAGTGCAGCAATTGTATCAGCAGTTTCTCCGGATTGAGAAATTGCTAGTAGAGCCATATTTTTTGGCATTGGCTCTGATCGATATTTAAATTCACTTGCAAGTTGAACTTCTACAGGGATTCCAGCAATTTCTTCAATTAAATATTCTCCAACTAATCCCGCATAATAAGAAGTGCCGCAGGCTACTATTAATATTCGTTCTATCGTTTCAAGTTGCTCTTCAACTTTTTCCAAACCACCTAGTTTAATTGTGTGAGAATCTAGTTTAATACGACCAAGAATTGCTGATTGAACAGTATCTGGAGCTTCATATATCTCTTTAAGCATATAATTCTTGAAATTACCTAATGAAGACTCTATACATTCAAGTTCTATCTGTTCGGGTTGACGATTTATAGTTTTTGCTTGTTTAAAATTTTTAATTTTATATGACGATTTTTTTATTATTGCGATTTCATAATCTTCCAAATAAACAATTTTTTCGACGATATCACTCATTGCAGAAGCATCGGACCCAACCATATTCCCATGTTTGCTTATACCAATAGCTAAAGGACTAGATAACTTAGCAGCGAATATCATATTTGGTTTTGAAATCGCAATCATAGCAATTGCAAAGGCGCCATCAAGTTGTCTTATGGCAAGTTCAAATGCAACATCGAGTTTATTAGTTTTCTTAAAATAATGGTCTATAAGATTCGGTATAACCTCTGTATCAGTATTGGATGTGAAGAAATAGCCATCTTTTTTAAGCATGGTTCTTATAGCTTCATGATTTTCAATTATTCCGTTATGTACAACAAAAATATTTCCATCGTTATTTGATTGTGGGTGGGCATTTAGTCTGGTTGGCGAACCATGAGTAGCCCATCTAGTATGGCCAATTGAAAGATTTGTTTTATATGTTTCTAAATTACCTAACTCAGATAATAATGCATCTATTCGCCCAACTTGTTTTGTACAGATGATTTTTATATTTTCACTATTATAAGCTACCCCAGCAGAATCATAACCTCTATACTCAAGGTTTTTAAGACCATTCAGTACTGGTATCAACGCGTTATTATCACCAATATAACCAGCTATTCCGCACATATTTTATCCAATAATCTTTTAAAATTACTAATAAATTCTTCTTTACTAAATTTAGAAGCTTCTAGCAATAAGTCATGTTTTTTATATTGACTTGGAATAAAATTATTTATTGCTTCAGATAACGAACGTGTAGTTTGTTGATTAAAAAATGCACCAGTTTTGGGGTTTATATAATCTAAAGCACCACCTGCTTTATAGGCTATTACTGGAGTACCTGCAGCCATGGCTTCAACTGGGATAATACCAAAGTCTTCATATACAGGAAAAATAAAGCCAACTGCACTCGCTAAATATTTGGGGACCTCATTATCAGAAAGCTCTCCCATAAACTTAATAGATGGTCCAGCTGATGCTAATAACTTTTCATGCATTGGACCGTCACCAAATATGGTTATGGGAATATTCAACTTAGTACAAGATTCTATAATTAGATCAAAATGTTTGTATGGCGTCTGTCTGCCACCAGCAACAAATCCTGACTTAGGATATGTTCCTGCCACTTTATTGAATCGCTCAATTTCTACTGGAGGGTGTATAACAATAGAATCACGTTTATAGTATTCCTTAATTTTATTTTGAATATGACTAGAGTTAGCAATAAGATAATTTGGTCGTTGAGCTACCTTAAAATCCCAATTTCGCATTGGCTTAGATAATATCTTGAGTCCAAGTCTTGCTAAAGGATTTAATTTTCCAAAACCGGGTTCTTTTATATATTCATCGTAACGACTCCAGTAATAGTGAGTAGGTGAGTGACAATAACATACATGGATCGCTCCAGATTTTAATTTCTTAACAGATTTTGCTTCAGCTCCACTTGAACTTATAACTAAGTCGTATTCTCTAAGATCGAGTTTTTGAAAAGCTATTCTCCTGAGAACGGGTAAAAATTTTCTAAAAGTATTATTTTTGGGTAACTTTTGGAGCCAAGTTGTGCGCACGTCAATATCTTTAAACCAACTGACTTGATTTGGATCATATTGTGAAGTGTATATAGGGGCATTAGGGAAAATTTCATGGAGTGCTAGAACGACACGTTCAGCACCACCAATAGAAGTTAGCCAGTCGCATACTATAGCAACTTTTAAATTGGCTAATTTATTTTGCACCACGGCCATTTATTACATCAATAACAGTTCTGAGTAATATTTTTGTATCAAGCCAGAAACTCCAATTTTGGACATAATATAAATCTAGAGATCGACGTTCGTCAAAAGGAATGTTTTTTCGTCCAGATATCTGAGCTAGTCCAGTAATTCCTGATTTAACACTCAATATTAAATTTTTAAATGGGTAATTAGCTAGTTCACTTGGCACCAATGCACGAGGACCAACTAAGCTAATATCACCCTTAAGAACATTGAACAATTGGGGCAATTCATCGAGGCTAGTTTTACGTAAAAAATTCCCTATTCTAGTTATCCGAGGATCTTTTATTAAGAAATCACCATTTTCACGATATTTGATTGCTAGATCTGGTTTACCCATTTTGGCAAATGCCTCTTCTGGCGATAAACTATTATATTTCTTTCTATGAGTTCTGAATTTGTAAATATTTATAGTTTTATTAAAACGACTTAGGCGAGGCTGTTTAAAGATAACTGGACCCCAGTCAGAAAATCTAATCATTATGGCAATAATTAAATAGATAGGTGATAGGATGATCATGCCCACGATTGATGCAAATATATCAAATAGTCGTTTCGCTATGCGTCCCCATCCAGTTAAAGCCGTCTGATGTACGGACACAACAGGTAAATTTTGAAATAATTCAACTTCTATATTATTACTTAATATGCCCTCATGGGCTGGTACAAACTTAAAAGCGATGTGGTTAGCTTGAGCAGCAGAAAATGCTTGATCAACTTCTGCTGTGTCTGAAGTAAGTCCTGCATAAAGCATTGTATGTATATCTAAAGTATTTAATTTTTGCATCAAATTATTAAAATTCTTAAAAACTCGTCCTCTAAACTTAGGTGATTCATTGTTACTACAAATGGCAACAACTTTATAACCTGTACGGGCAGGGTGATTCATATTATCTATAAGACTGGCAACTATAGGCCCATCTCCAATAATCAACACATTATTTATTCCAGCACCATAGCGCCAAAGCGACATCCTAATAGATCTTAAAACGAATCGTTCAATAAGAAGAAAGACAAAACCAATTACTAATCCATAAACTGCGACCAGTCTAGCTGGGAAGATTACGGCCTTAGTGACGAAATCATAAGATATAATGGCCATTATTCCAATAATACTGCCAACAAATAGTCCAATAGTTTCTTTGTAGCGATAGTCATAAGTGTTTTTTCTGTATAAACCAAGAAGAGCGAATATTATTATCCAAGCAGGTACGAGTGTCATCCAGATTTTTATATAATTTACTGCGGTAACATGATTTATTAGTGGTGCAGAATCTAAGCTGACTCGCAATATATAAGCAACCCCGAATGCTCCAACTAAAGCAATAAAGTCACCAACCACCAATTCGAGTGCGTAGACTGCTGAAGCGTTATTTTTCATTTACTCTTTTGATTATACAGCTTTTTATTAAGAGGTAGACCTGCAAGTCCAAGTATTATACCCAACCATAACCATATATATACAGTGTTAATATATGTACCGAAAAACCAATATTGTACCAAAAAAGCTACAGTTAACGACGCAATAGCTACAAATATTTCAAGATATTTAGTTTGACGTATATTTTTTATAAATTGGAAAAGACCTGCTAAGTATATAAGAATAAAAGCGGTTAAACCTATTAATCCAATTTCAGTCAACAGTAGAGCATAGTAAGTATAGACAGTAAGATTGCTAGGTGTACTTTTATTTATGTGCTTATTTACAAAGGGCCCCAAATTCCCAGCCCCAACCCCAAAAACTACAGTTTTTGTGTCATATGACCAAGCTTGTATTGCTAATCTTGCGGCACTTAGTCTATCTTCACCAGATGCCTTAATTAAACCTGGAGATACAAAAGTATTTGTACTTTTGATAACAGAACTATTAGTTTTAGTTGGTAAAATTATTAGTCCGTTAGTTGCCTGATCTAACATCGTACGAGTGGTGTTATATACAATATTGGGGGTAGAGTGATATCGATAATAAGCTGAACCTATAAGCAATAATGCACCAACGGCACAGCCTATAAATATCATCACAATTATCGTTAAGATACGTTTCAAATTAACTCTTTGTTTAAACCCTATTAATAATATAAAGAAGATTACACCTACAATAATTGCTGCAAATGCACCTCTAGAGAATGATAGAAATATCACTAGACTAGTAAGTAATAATGTCACAACGCTCAAACTATGCTTAGTATTGTAATAAATACCCATTGCTATGAAAAAGAAGGGTAGCATCGCATTAGCATAAAATTCTGGTTCTGCTGCAAAGACATTGATTCTGGGAAATCCAAGCACAGAAGCAACGCATCCGCTACAAAGAATCCCAAATGTATTGTTAGTAAAAGTTGATAATAATAATTGGAATAGACCTGCAACACTGAAGACAATTCCGGCAATCAGAACTAATTTTAATATAAAATTATATCTGTTAGAATTTAAATCGTACCTAACAAACCACCAAGAACACAGGACTAATATTAGTAAAAATACAATTGAAACAACCAATAATGCACTCCTAGCTTTATAGATAGAAAATCCAAGACCAAAAATTGCTACTGACCCCAATAAGACTATCCCAATGATTGCAATTTTATTTTGTACGTATAATTCTTTAAGTTTTTTTGTTAAAGGAATAATACAAAATACCAGAAATATTGCAGCTAATATTTGATATAAACCTAACCTAAAAGCCGCAAAATTATACTCAGGAGTACTTATACTTGGGTATTTAGACAGAGGGGCCATTAAAATCAGAATTAAAAATAACCAAAATCTTAAATTTTTAGAAGTAAAATATTTTTTAATCATTGGGATAATTAATATTGTATGCGACGTTCGCGTAATGTGCTAACCTAAAAATAAGAACATTTTAAAAACAAAGTATGATAAAAATTCATAAGAAGTTACTAATCCAATTTGCTGAATATATGGTAGCGGGTGGTGCTTATTTTTGGAGTGGTTATTTTATTATCGTGTTTTTAACACCGGTAATTGGTCTTTGGTGGGCTAATATTCTTGGCAATGGAGTAGGAGTGTCAGTAAACTTTGTACTAGAAAGATATTGGGTATTTCCAGGATCTAAAAAACGTCATTTAACTGACGTTTCATCACGATATATAATCTTCACTGCCTGTAACTTCATAATAAATTATTTTATTTTAAGAGGATTGCAGAATATTGGTATCCCCGTAGCTATCGGACAGTTTATTGCTGCAGGCTTTTTCACATTCTGGAATTATATATGGTATAGAAATTGGGTGTTCAAGGGTAAACCTCAAGCAAGGAGAATTCGACACCATGCCTGATATGGCTACTATTACTCCAGAAAAAATTAGACCTACAAAAAAACAAAGGGAATTATTGGAATATATTCAAAATTTTATTGCTGAGCATGGTTATAGTCCCTGTTATAGGGAGATTATGGCAGGTTGTCATTATAATTCTGTCGCTACAGTTGCTTTACATGTAAATAATTTGATCAAAAGAGGACATCTTCAAAAAAGAGACCGCTCGGCAAGGTCCATAGAAGTAGTTGCGGTCGATACAGAAAAGCCATTTTATACAAATCAGATAAAAGTGGCTGAAGAAAAATGGCTAATAGATATTATTGAAGCTCGTTTTGTTAATACAGAGAAAAGTGAAAGACCAGAAATTAAAGAAGTAGATTGTCTATATGTACTGGTCGGTTCTCTTAGGGTATTGGGTTTGGATGGAGCTGCTCAGAGTTTTATGCCCCGACTAAGTGAATTAAAGCGCCGAATTAAAGAAAATAACTAGCATTACTTTATCGAACCCCATTCATTCAGTTTAAATGTTGAATATTTTTTTAACTGATAAATAATTGCTACTAGAAAAATTAATATAACAAAACCCGTCCACCACCAAGACGTTACTATGACTGTAGAAGTTGCCGAGTAATTAAATGAATTAAGCGGAATTTTTTTAAATACTAAGAGCAGACCACCAACTACGGCTACTGATCCACCTATGGCTGTTATTAACATAAGAAAATATTTGGGAGCATTAATCGAAATAGCAATAATGGCAAATATACCACCAATAATTATTCCGACTATGGCTGAAACAAATCCCCAATGAAGTCCAAGGAATGCTAGGAAGCTAGTTCCAATCCAATATCCTATGCTGGCTCCAGCGAGTACTATGGCTAAACTGTAGAAGAAATAGGCAAAAATTGCGAATATTAAACCTATTATTAAGCCGACTATAAAACCCATAGATGTACCGATAAAATGCTTGCCTAGAGCATCTGAAGCAGTACTAGCACCGATTGTGAAACCAGCAAATAATCCCCAAATTGGCAGAATTATCCGGGCTAGTCTATATCCCCAAAAACAAAGAAGTAAACCAATTAGCGTAGCAAGAAGACCAAATATTACATCTTTCATTTTATTTACCCTTTAGTTGCTATAATCATAACTTTTTTAATAAAGTTAGCAAACAAAAAAATAATTTTAATTTTATTTGTCAAATCATCTGTTTGACTGAATGTTACATTGCATCTATAATCAGCTCACGTAATCTGGTGTTTATGGGAAGTTTGTTCTTCCCTAGAACTCAAATAAAGTACATTACTAAAATAATCCGGGGTAGCTCAATGGTAGAGCGGGTGGCTGTAATCATTCTTGATTCAAGAAAAAATGCAGCCTATCTGGGAAACCTGATAGTGAAAACAAGGTGAATTGCGGGAAGCCTAAGTGAAAAATAAAATCATAAGGGAATCCGCAGCCAAGTCCAAATTTGGAAAGGTTCAGAGACTATTCCTAACGGAAGTACTATCTAAGTAAGATAGGAAGCGCCTTGCACCTAAAGTTATATAACTAGGGTGATAAGATAGTCCACGCCATTATGAAAATAGTGGGTAAAGTGTAACCACTAGGTTGCTGGTTCGAGTCCAGTCCCCGGAGCCAAGTGTTTTCTGATTTGCTGTTTAATGGGGTAGCTGTGTAGCTTTAAACTATTCGGCTAGTATTAAGTCAGGCTTCTGTTCCCAACCGCCAATATCAAATTGACCAGTAGCCATATCTATAACATTAAACCTCTGTCTTATTTTAAACTTTTTATTAGCCCTAGAGACGTTAAGTATAATCCATTCAACTCTATTGTCGTAAGGTGGTACTGGTATTTCGTGAATATGCACATTTGTAGTAGTTGTTTTTGGGTCAAGGCTTCTCCCTACGACGTATTCACTACCATCTAATTCAACGCTATCGAGGTGGTAAGAGTTAGATTCATCATTATGAACATTAATATTAAAACTTTTTGTGCTTTCTGAACGCTGAATATTGCTACCATTTATGAATATATAAGGCGATTCAAGTGCTTTTTCAATACTACTGCCAGTTGAATGAATAGCTATCTCTTTCTTGAGCATATTAACGAACATACTTTTAGAAGCTTTATCGAACTTACTAAATGCAATCGCCTTAGTTACAATATCGAAAGGTAATTCTTTTGGGTTAGTGGTATCGCTATTCGCAGTAAGAATAATGTTGTCATAACCCTTCAAGGCAGCCGCATAACCTAACTCGTACATCACATTAGGATTTGGTGTCTGCTTATCAGTAGAATCGTGATTTATTATGCTGACATCGGCGAGAAAAATATCACAATCCTCGATTTTCTTTAATAGTGTTACATTAACGTCTGGCGAACCTTTGATATCTCTTGTCGCATAATCTATCTCAAAGTCTGGCTGGTCTTTTATGGCTTCTTCTAAGGCTTCTTGTATGTAGCGTTTATTAGGCTTCACAGTAGTCTGCCAAGAATAGAATATGGTTTTAGTCGATTTATTGATGACGTTTAGCTCCTCAGTATAGGTATTAATCTTCCTAATTCCCGTTGCTAATATCTTAACACCCACTATTCCTTCGTCGACTCCTCTAACTGCAATGTCCTGTTCTTGCGACATTACATCTAGTGCCATTTCCAGCTTAGATTGAGGTATAAAAGATAGTTCTAGTAAGTCGGGGTAGAACATTTCTCCTCTTGCCGTCGATTGATGTGGTTGTTCGTTTGTATAGTCCCATTCTCTATACCGTTCTAAAAGGGCTAATGTCCTATTTTCAATTTTTTCTTGGGTAATTTGATTATTATAAACAACTCTTTTAACGAGTTCTTCAGGATTAAAGCTATTTTTAAAATAATAACTAGCTTCGCTTTCTACATAGCCATCACGCTCATCGCTAAAGTAATTAATAGTTAAGCCTTTTTCGGGATATTTTTCTCTAATACTGTCTATTGAAATAGGTATGTCGACGTAAGGGAGTGTTGCCGATATAATATTTTTAATTCTTTTACTGGCTTCATCTTCAGAAAGACTATGCCTGTCAGTCCAGCCAGATAAAGTTGTTCCTCCCACACAAACCCAAATGAAAGCAAGTTTCATATCCTTTTCAGTACCATCAATAGTGAAGCCAAAGCCTGCTTTAAAGCCTAATTCTGGTGATTCGTGGGTAAAGGATAAAGAATAGAGCTGGCCATTTAAACGTATTTGTGGAGGTAACATATACATTGCATTATAGCTGGTTTATTAAACCCGACTAAACTGATATTGGCGGTTGGGAACAGAAGCCTGACTTAATACTAGCCGAATAGTTTAAAGCTACACAGCTACCCCATTAAACAGTCCAAGCGGAGCGTTAAGGTAGCTTTTAGCAATCTCAATCTCCCTAGACAGCTCGACAACGTATCGGTAATACTTCGCCCGCAACAATGCTGGTAGTGGGAGCCAAATATAATTATTAAAATAGATCCTTGAGGGTCTCTTTTTAAGATATAGCCTTTTTAAATGCACGAGTAGCCCAGATAACTACAATTATTGTAAGAGGAACTAAGAATAGGAAAGCTTCACCAACTTTGGCATAAAAAATATGACCTGCGATCAGTAGTCTTCCCGCTTCGACAGCGTAATATGCTGGGTTGAAGTGAGCTACTACTTGGAGCCACTTTGGTGCAAGTTCCATAGGAAGAAGCATTCCAGACAATAATAGAATAGGCAAGTTAATGCCTTGTACTATAGGTGATAAACGATCCTCATCTTTTAATATAAGGCCGAGAGCGTTACCAAATGAAGAAGTTGTTATCAGTAGTAAACTAAGTAAAACTAAAAGAATCAAGAATCCCCACAGATGTGGATTAAAACCAAAGGGTAATGAAATTAAAGTGAAGAATATAACTATAAAGAGCATATTTACTAAATCTCTAAGTACTCTGCCAGCAAGTAAGGCAAATCGACTAGTCGGTGTAACACGAAAGCGTTCAACAACCCCGTTACGTACTTCATCAATCATGTTGTAACCAACAAATAGGCCTGATAGAAAAGCAATAATAACTAGTAACCCTGGGATGAAAACATTTAATACGTTACCGGACGAAAAACCTGGCACACCTGTTAGTTTTTTTAACAATGGAGAGAAAAGAGCTAGATATACAATTGGAATAAGCATACTCGTTAGCATGTAAATAGGATTGCGCAAAGTTTCTTTCATTTTACGCCAAAACAGAAGGCGAATATCTGTCATTAATTTCATTTAGATGTTCCTTCAGCAGCAGTATCGCGCAATGATCGGCCGGTTTTAGCCAAAAAGACATCATCTAGTGTTGGCACCGTTAAAGTAACTGTGTTTAAATTAATCTTTTGGGACTCCAAATATCGTAGTAATTGAGGTAATGAATGGTCCCCATCTTTAACGTATAAATGTAATTTACCATTATCTTCTGTAACTTTATATGCTAGTTTCTCTTCCTTTAACTTTGAAATCAAATTTTGGTTATTTTTAGTCGGTTCTCCTACACTAATAGTAATAGTATCTCTTGCGATTTGTTTTTTTAACTCATTAGGCGTACCTACAGTCACGATTTGGCCATGATCCATAATCGCTAAATAATCTGAGAGCATATCCGCTTCTTCTAGATAATGCGTTGTCAGAAAGATCGTGGTACCAGTACTCCGAAGTTTATTGATTTGATCCCATAAATTAGCTCTATTTTGAGGGTCAAGTCCGGTTGTAGGTTCATCTAAGAATAAAACTTCTGGCCTATGCATAATACCAAGCGCAACATCGAGTCGACGTCTTTGCCCACCTGAATAGGTGTAAACAATACGCTCTGCAAATTCACTCAGATCTAGTAGGTTTATAAGTTCTAATGCTCTTTCTTTTGCGTCACTATGTGACATACCGTATAAACGACCCTGCAATACAAGATTTTCGAGTCCAGTAGCCGGTCGGTCTGAACCACCACTCTGACTAACGTAACCTATATGTCGGCGTACATCATTTGGATTTTTTAATACATCTAGCCCTGCAACTATTGCTTGCCCTGAATCTGCTTCAATTAAAGTAGTTAATATTCGTAGAGTAGTAGTTTTACCCGCACCATTGGGACCTAAAAACCCAAATATTTGTCCAGCAGGCACGTTTAAACTTACTCCATCTACAGCCTTAACTACACCTTTTCGAGATGGAAAATATTTTTTAAGATTTTTTGTGTGAACTACGGCATCTGTCATATTAAAATTCCATTACTATAATACTTATAGCAATCTTATTAATCAACCGATATATCGTTAATCTTCAGGGATTAATCAGTTAAGAACATTACTATTATAGATAAACTCCACAGAGTAAATTGAATTATTCTTAAAGATTAATATGGGACTTGATTTCTTTTGAAAGATACAGACTACTACGAACTATTAGGCATTAACAAAACTGCTAAGAGTAGTGAGATTAAAGCAGCATATAAATCGCTTGCCTTGAAGCATCACCCAGATAGAGGTGGTGACACTTTAATGATGAGTCGTATAAACAAGGCATATAATACCCTAGCAAATCCTTTATTTAGATTCGAATATGATCAGACTTTAAAGGCTAATTTCAAACCTAGTCAAACAATCTGGCAAGCACCAAAATCTAATAAACAGACAGTAAGACATACTCACAGTTACGTTAAATATAAAAGAAAAGAACCAAATCGACCCAAAAGAAAGAAATCAAGGGTGTTCAGTATGTTTATTTTAATAGTCGGCTTAGTAATAGGATTTAGTATTATTTGGCTATTTCAGCATAAAGGTAGTACTTCAAATAATAGTACAGGTTCAACATCACTAAGTGGTGCAAATCCAAATATATCTAGCAATTCATCGCCACAATCTAATGATTCTCAAACAACAGCTTCCAATACAAATTCAACAGCAGCTAATAATTTCGTAAGCAATGACAATAGTACTAATCCAACTACCCAAAGTTCTCAACCTGCAATTTCTGAGGAATGTCAGAATTATAGTCAAACAATGTCTACACTAGAGTCGGAGATAAATGAAGTTGAAACTAAAATAGCTAACTTAAATAGAAGTATTAAGAATGAAAGATTTAACAATTTAAGCCAAAATAATTATGCTACACAATATGCGCTATTGGAACAGCAATTGTCTCAGTATCAAAGTGAACTAAATAGTACACAATCAAACTTGATTAATTGTTAGAGAAATATAATTTATATTGGCTTAAAAGCATAAATATAGGTTGTAACTTTTGGAAAATCTATTTTACTCACTTGTTCTAGGCAACGATTATTTTCAGGGTATGTAGTTAAAATATAGCCTATATTTAATGCATTAACCAAATTACTGCACGGATTGATATGGATAATAAACGTATTCTCATTTAATAAACTTATACCATTATTATTATCAACAACCGCTAAAACATGAGCCGAACGATTATATATATAACTATCTGAATTTTTGCTATCAAATAGTTTCCATATATTAGTTTGGGGGTATGAATAATCACCTGTTAAGCTTTTAGCTCCATTCGCCTGTGGGTAATCTTGCAGAATAAATTCTGTGGTTAGCCATTCTTTGGAGGGATTCTTTTGAACAATATTTTGTATCGAAGCTGAAAGGGGAGTTCCAGTTAGTGGAGATAGTCCTTTATATAATGGGTTAACTCTATAAACACTAATAATAGTCATGATAAGCAACATGATTATACTGGCTGTGGGATGTTTAGTTAGTAATAACCAAAGCGCAATTCCCATCCAGACTGCTGCACCTAAAACTATAATTGGAGTTTGAATTAAGTCAGGGTAGTGTTGAATTGTATAAAGACCTGACCATAAGAAACAAGCAATGGTTATTAAAGCTATGGTGTTAGCATACTTTAACCTCATGGGATTTTTGACGTAATAAATAGCAAGCGTTATAAGTAATAGAAAATCTAATAGACCTATTCCCAATACCATCCTATTTGGAGGGATACTGGAAAAGAGTAATATTTTATAAAGTAATGTTAAGTGCGGGATAAATAAATAAGCATAAATAATAAGCAAACCCACAATTAGCAATACTATATCTAGCCTAAGTCTCTTATTATTTTTATAAGATTTATATATTGCATAAATAGCTGGCAATATAAGTATAGGTGAGAACTGGATAAACATTGCTGCTTCGCTCTGATTACCCCAATAAAATTTTGCAGCATTTGTATGTTTTTGAATTTCAGCCATGAACGGACCCGAAAGTAAGTGAGCTAAAGTATGAATTCCAGCTGAACCACTTTCATATATTCGTTTTGCGGGATAGGTTGTGCCCATCACTGCAGAAATCGCAGGATGATCTTGAATATAATAAATAAGCAATGGGATTAAAGCCAAAACAGAACCAAATATTAACCAAATAAGTAATTTTAAAAGAGATTTACGATTATTTTTTGTAAATAGATTTTTCTGATAAAGCCAACCAATATAAAAGAGTCCTAAACTAAACACTGTCATTATTTGAAATGGGGGGTACTCAATTAGAATAAAAGAAGCTATCGAATATCCAAAAAGTAGTGCTAAACCTATCTTCTGCCAACGCTTAACATCTTGTTCAATGAAATGCATGGCAATTAATAAAATCAAAAAGCCCCACGCTATAGTGGCTAACAGATAATCACGATACCACCATTGAATGAATGGGCTGAGTAACAAAAAAGAACTAGCAAGCGCTGCAAATAAATATTTCTTTGGGTATAGTTTGAGAATAAAAAAGTAAGAAGTTATAGCTAAAAAGGCCGATAGGGTCCACCATTTGAAAGCAAATGCAATTGATAGGGGCATTATTAAAAACCATAAATTCCAAGGTCTTAACGAAATTAGCCAATTTTTATAGGGGACATCTAGTAAAACCGACATGTTTTGGTTTTTACCTATAGCATTGTTATTTAATGGATAATTTTGTTTAGATTGAGAGATTACCGTAGGAGTCACCGTATTCCATTCATCGCCTCTAACTCCTTGCGGATATCCAAATACTAAATTACTATCTTTTGTTCCATAGAAATACTGGTAATATACTCCGACTGAAGAACCACTTATTTTAAGCGAACCGAGAACTACTACGACTAAAATCAATATTGCAGGAAATAGCCATTTAATCCATTTTCTATTTTCAATTCTCTCACTAGTATATTTTTCCTCTAAGTCCATCGTATTATTACCCAGTATATACTAGAAATAACAGATTACTTATTATCTAAGATTTGCCTATAAATAAACTGAAATATTTGTGTAAAATAAACAATAATTTCTTAAATAGTAAGTCTAGTTTAAAACTGTTATGATGCTAATAATTGGAAATAAATAATCATTAGCTATGAAAACTTCATCAAAACTAAAAAAAATTAGCATTGTAACGCTTTTAGTTCTTATTATTTGCTATATTATTTATGCTTTTTTACGATCACTTCCTGCACTTGATCCGATAGTAATTTCAAATCGCGTCAATAAACTTCAAGTTCCACCATATAGTATTTCATGGGCACAATCAGGAGAACAAGCCATTGGTGTCCAAGGTTACGGTGTGCTGGCTACTAGTGGAGCTCAGCAACCGGTTCCGATAGCTAGTATTGCCAAAGTAATGGTCGCATTAGCTGTTATGCAATCTAAGCCGCTTGCTTTAAATCAACAAGGACCATATATCCCAATAACAGCAAAAGATGTGCTTATTTATCAGGAAGACTTAGCTGATGGTCAGTCAGTGGTTGCCTTGCAAGCTGGTGAAAAAATAACAGAATATCAAGCTCTTGAGGCAATGTTACTTCCATCAGCAAATAATATGGCAACCACATTATCAAGTTGGGCTTTTGGATCATTATCGGGATATCTTAACTTTGCAAACAATTATGCAAAAAACATAGGCATGGAAAATACATACTTTGGAGATGCGAGTGGCTTTATGCCAAACACTACTAGTACACCCTCAGACCTAGTTAAATTGGGGGAATTAGCATTACAAAACCCCGTTATTAAAAAAATCGTTGGAGAGTATTCAGCAAATCTACCAGTAGTTGGTCAAGTCACGAATATCGATCTATTTATAAACCCGAGCATGAACTCAGTCTTAAATGGAATTAAAACTGGCAATACAACTCAAGCTGGTGGTTGTTTCTTATATTCTGCTCCTTTCCATAATTCCAATATTGTTGGTGTCATACTTGGCGCCACTAGTCTTGGTAATGCATTATATGCGGGTCCACAAGTAGAGAAGTCGGCTGCAAGTAATATTGAGATAAATTATCCAGTTAAAAATAATCAGGTTTTTGGATTCTACAAACTTCCTTGGGGAGGTAGAGTGAACGTAGTAGCACAACAAGATTTGAGTGTAGCGTCATCAAACGGTACTCAAATTCCTGTTAATATCACTATTAAATCTATTAAAAATGGCAAAAAAGCAGCTAATGTAGGTAATGTTAAATTTGAATTTAATCATCACATATATAACAGCCCGTTAATTTTAGTTAGGTCAATACCCAAACCTAATTTATGGTGGAGATTAGTACACCCTTGAAAATCACCAAGTAATAACCCAAGGTTTTACTACTTTTTGGGCGGATTTGTTAATATTTTGTACTAAATTATTACCAGGCCAATACCAATTTTGATTACTGGCATATATATATGTAATCGGGCCTCCACCTTCTAAGAAAAACAACAACGCCATTACTATTAAAATAAATTTTAGTTTTGTATGGCTTGCAAGCAGTTTTTGAAAACCTAGTGCAATAGCTACAGTTATTACTGGAAGTATTAGTACTAGATACCTTCCATTGACTGCTACTACCTGTCCTAAATGAACGAAATCATGGTAATTTCTTCCCCATAGGGCAGCAATATAAGAAAAAGTTACAAATAAATAAAAAACTAAAAGATTATTCTTTTTGAGTATCTGTTTTGAAAAACGAATAAATAATAAAATGCCAATAATACTAAATACCGCAGCCGTAATTCCTATAACCGGTAATGGATATACAGTAGTGTAATTGGCAGTATTTCCAGGTCCATTGATCGTAAAAAATAACCTTTCATACATTCCATAGATCCAACCACCAGTATATTTAATTGGGTTTATGTCATTATTCTTATTGTTTAAGAAGTCATTATAATTTCGGTTCCAAGGTCCGTAAGACCGACATTCGCTTATACTTAATACCTGGTTGCACTGAGGGACTAAATTGTCATATACAATAACGTTTACACCATAACTTCTAATAAATAAGCCTACACTTACAAGAAAAATAACTATTAGACCGATCTGTCGCCATTGACTTAGACTATTCCAATTAAGTTTCAATGCTTTCCGAAAGGAATGCTTGGGTTTGGTTGCAAATTTAAATAAACAATAGGCGAAGTAAAGCGCTATTGCAGACAATATAGGTAAGAACGCAAATTTAACTAAACAAGCTAGTAAACTTATTGAAAAACCTAATATGAGCAACTTGATATCAACAACGTTTTTCTTCAGTTTTTCAGAGAAATTTACGGCTAGTAGCATTGTCAGTGCAGTAAGCAGAAATACTAAGTTATCGTAATTAATTTGACCAGCTAGTAGTGGTACCACGGGTACCAAAACAAAAAATAATAATGATGCATTAGTAATCGCAGGTGATGCTACTTTAAGCAGTAACTTCCTGTAAAGTATTATTCCCCAGGCAAATAGTCCGATGTCTATAAAACGCAGACTAACTATTTTATAAGTATCTGACTTAAATAGCAGGTTAACTAGCCGCCATGGCCAGCTCATTAAATAGTGGTAAAGATAGGATGGATCAGTTGTTAGTGCACCATATTTGGAAGTAAGAGGAGCCTGATTGGTTATAAAAGGGCTCCATTGAGATGCGTGTAACTGGATTATGCCTAGATGAAAAGCTTCATCAAAAGCCATTGGGTAACGGGACGATATTGCAATCCAAATAGACTCCAATAGGAATAGTAAAATGATCAGATAAAAAAATTTATTTGATCCAATAAGTCTTACAGATTTTTTATAAATGCCCATCTATTCTTTATTACATTAAATGGATATTAGTTTAACCACTAGCTTTATTGTATGTTCTTTACCTCCGATTGCATATATATTTATGAAATTAGAATTATCAAATTGGGCTTCGCTAAAATATCTTCTAAATTTGACTAATGTTATTATTGGTTATATAGATTTTATAATTAGCTGTGCAATAGTATAAAATACTAACCATGCTAGGTGTCGATTTAATATTTATTCCAGAATTTAATAAACAACTTAAATTAGGTGGCAATGCATTTATTGCTAAAACTTTTAATAAAAACGAGCTTAAGAGCAAGAGTATCGAACATTTAGCAGGTGTTTGGGCAGCAAAAGAAGCAGTATTTAAAGCTTCTGGGATAGAACTCAGTAGCTGGTTAGATATAAAAATAACTTATAATAGAGTCGGCAAACCATCTGCGAAACTGAATGATGAACATTTTGAAATATCAATATCTCATCATGGTGAATATGTAGTCGCAGTTGCCATTGGAGCACATAATGATGTTTGATAATTTCAATGAATACGTAAAAAATTTCGATAATTTTAAATCCAAGCAAGCCTTAGTTATCAAACCATTTTTAAAAGTCCGAAGATTAAATTATGGCCAACTTCAGGATAAAGTTTATCAAACTGCAAATTATTTAATCAGTCAAGGCATTAAAAAAGATGACCGAGTAATGATTGTTGCTGCTAATTGTCCGGAATGGATTGAAGTTTTTTTAGGCTGTCAATTAATAGGTGCAATATTGGTTCCAGTTGACGCCCGCAATACTCTCGAAATGGCTCTTAAATTTGCTGCTAGAACCGAGCCAAAAATAGTATTTCGGAGTAAACCTATATTACCCAAACTAAATAAAAAGTATCGCGTAATTTTATTGGAAGACTTGGAAGACTTGGTTACAGTTTGTCCAATAACTCCTCCAAAAGTCGAATTGACTGGCAAGGAAACGGCCGTAATTGTGTTTACATCTGGCACCACTGCCGAACCTAAAGGTGTGGTGCTTAGTCAAAAAAATATCCTATCAAATGTTGATGGTGTCAATGAGGCAATCAATATTGATCCTGACTGGAGAATCTTATCGGTTTTACCGCTTAGTCATATGTACGAAATGATTGGTGTATGCTGTTTAATGTCTAAAAGTTGCACTATTTATTACTTACCAATGGTTGCTCCACTAGCAATTTCAAGAGCTTTAAAAGAATATCGAATTACTACAATACTGGCTGTCCCACAGTTACTTATTTTGCTTAGGGCTAGAATTTTACAAACTGCTGCTGATGAGGGACTTGCAACCTCACTAAATGCAGCTCTTAGAATAGCTCCATTTTTACCTTTTAAAACTAGACGATTATTATTTAGAAAAGTTCATGAGCAACTAGGTGGTTGCTTAAAACTTGTAATTACCGGTGGTGCGCCGATTCCACCCGAAGTTGCAGTATTTTGGGAAAATATGGGCATGAAAGCGATTGAAGGATATGGCCTAACGGAAACGTCGCCGATACTTTCAGTTAATCGTTTATATGAGCGACATCTAAAATCTCAGGGATTATTGTTATATAACGTTAAGGCCAGAGTTAGTGATGTTGGTGAAATACAATCTAAAGGGCCTAGTGTGTTTAGCTCGTATTGGAATAATCCTGAACAAACTAATCTTGCTTTCACGGATGATGGTTGGTTTAAAACAGGAGACATTGGCCAAATAAAAAATGGTTGGTTACAAATCCAGGGTCGTGCAAAATTTGCCATAATATTAAGCAGTGGTTTAAATGTATTTCCTGAAGATGTTGAGCTTATTGCTGAAAAACACAAAGTATTCAAAGAAATTTGTGTCGTTGGTGTGCGAACTAAATCTGGTGAAAAAGTTCATGCTGTAGTTATATCTGATAAAAAAGATAAACATATTGTTAAGGCTATAAAAGAAGTGAATTCTAAATTAGAAGAATTCCAACATATAAGCGATTGGTCGAGGTGGCCAGATAGTGAATTTCCTAGAACTCTGATATTGAAAATTGACCGGAAAAACGTTCAAGCATGGGCAAATCAAGAGTTGTTAAATTCTAAAGTAAAAATGAAACCCAAGAATAATGGTGATGTCCTACTTAAGATTTTAAGATCTAGCTTAGATGATCCTAAATGTGAAATAAATGAAAAAGATAGACTATCTGATATCGGACTAGATTCACTCAGACGCTTAGCTATGGTATCAGCAATAGAAGAGCAATTAAGCATATATATTCCAGAATCAAA
>Ga0302320_10004863_pt1 | contig 30304 bp, 34 predicted proteins | sample Bog_T0_3_FD_202130 | JGI IMG/M metagenome (GOLD analysis project Ga0302320, IMG submission 202130) | Peat permafrost microbial communities from Stordalen Mire near Abisko, Sweden - Bog_T0_3 | ecosystem: Environmental > Terrestrial > Soil > Wetlands > Peat | place: Sweden: Abisko, Stordalen Mire... | reverse complement strand
AACGCCTGGAGCAGGGACGCTTCAGCTGGCCCAAGGAATCGTCCCCGGACCCGATCACCGCGGCCCAGCTCTGGGCCTTGATCGCGGGGCTCGAGGTAATCGGTCTAAAAAAACACTGGCTGCGGTAAAAAGTCGTTGACGATCAACGGTCTATAGTATCCGTAGTATGGATACATGAGTGCCGACCTTCCCGATGACGCCGCCAAGCTGCAGGTGAGGTACCGGGAGCTGGAGGAGGAAAACCGCCTCCTTAAACTGCAGTTAAAAAAGATGGAGTCCAAGGTCCAGTCGCTCCTGCGCCAGTACTTTGGGCGGAGTTCTGAGACGATGGATCCCGACCAGTTGCAGCTGGGACTGGAGGCCGCCCAGGCCGACGACTTCCTGGCCGAGGAGCCTTCGCCGGTCCCGGCCAAGCCCCGCAGCCCGTCGGAGCGGCGGCAGCGCCGGATCGACGAGTTGCCCGTCCTGGAGACCGTCCGCCTGGAGCCGCCGCTGGAGCAGCGCACCGCTCCCGACGGCACCCCGCTCATCGTCATCCGCGAGGAGGTCACCGACGAGGTCGACTACCGGCCTGGCGTCCTCTTCCGCCGCCAGATCATCCGGCCGGTCTATGCCAGCCCTGCCCATGGGGTAAGCCCGGTGATCGCGCCCCTGCCGGCGCGGGTGATCCCCGGCGGCCAGGCCGGCCCCGGCCTCATCGCCCATGTCGTCATCGCCAAATACTGCGATCACGTCCCGATTCACCGCCAGGAGCAGATCCTCTCCCGGATGGGGCCCACCTTCTCCCGCCAGGCCATGGGCCAGTGGGTGTCCCACTGCACCGAGCTGTTTCTGCCCCTCCACCGCGGCCTCAAGGACGAGGCCCTCCAGGGCCGCTACATCCAGATGGACGAGACCACCATCGATCTCATCGACCCGGACCGCAGCGGCGCGGTCCGCGAGGCCTGGCTGTGGGTCGTCCTCGCCCCGGAGTTGTCGATCGTCGTCTTCGACTTTAACAAAAGCCGTAGCCACCTTCCCCCCAAGGCGATCCTGGAGGATTTTGAGGGCGTGCTCCAGACCGACGGCTACTCGGCGTACGGCACCGCCTTGGCCGCGTTGCCAGGTCACCGGGTCATCCGCGCCGCGTGCATGGCTCACGCCCGCCGCGACTTCGTCGACGCCCTGCAGGACGGAGATGACCGCGCCACCCCTTTTCTCGTTCTTTTTGGCGCCCTTTACCGCATCGAGGCCGACGCCAAGGATATGTCCGCCAAGCAGCGCGCCGCTCTCCGGGCGGAGCGTTCCGTGCCGCTCATCCTCCAGCTGCACCAGCGCCTGCTGCGCGCATCGGGCGACCCGCAGATCCTTTCCCAGAGCACCCTCGGACAGGCCGTCTCCTACTGCCTCAACCGCTGGAGCGAGTTGACCCTCTTCTGCGAGCCAGACTACGGCCACGTCCTGATCGATAACAATCCCATCGAGCGCCAGATCCGCCCCACCAAACTCGGACTCAAAAACTGGCTCTTCATCGGCCACCCCGACGCCGGACAAAATCCCGCCGTCCTTTACTCCATCATCGGCACCTGCAAGCTGCTGAAAATCGACCCCTGGGCGTACTTCAACTGGGCCCTCCCCAGACTCGCCGCCGCCACCAACCACACCGCCGCGCAGTTCACCCCCAAGGCGTTTCTCGCGCAGCGGTCGTAGCCGGTTCATCCGGCCAGCGTAGCGTCCCTCGCTCTTCCCGGCTACCCTGTGCTCGGGTTACCGCTTACGATATACCTCCGGACGTGCTACGTTGGTTTCGAACGGTCTTTGCTCAATGTAACAAGAAATTGGCACGGACAATGAGCATTGTTCCCAATGTTTCTGAGCCTTCGCTGGACATGGGTTTAATCGACTACCTGACCCAATTTGGGGCTCCGCAGGTACTCAATTCGGGTTGGACGGTGCGTGTCGATACGCACTTCCTTGGGGGCCTACGTCATTTTTACGGCAAGTGGGAAATCGCCGACATTGGGCTACTAGTCCACTACCGAAAGAACGGGAAAACTCTCCGGTCTAAGGCCGCGGTGCTACAGTCTAAACGTCTCTATCCGAAGGCAGGTCACGTGAAGGAGGATCTGGAAGTCGACTACGAAACTGGTTTTGCCCGGTTGGCAGATCCGGATGCGACGCCGCCGCTTTACGTCAAAACCAAATTTACTTTTGACGAAACGTGTAGGTACGAGGCACTCATGACTGGCGACGAGCAGTTTAAGGCTATCGAGCAGTGGACGAAAAGCAGGAGAGTCCCCGTTTATTATCAGTTCTACAATCCTGCTCATTTGCCATGGAACCAGACCTACCCTCTTCGCCCTGAGTCCCGACGCATCCGGGATTTTAGCATGGCTACGAGAATCGTTCCGGCTGGCGATGTTATGGCGCTGCTCAAGGGCAAGCCGAAGAACTATTCTCCGTCGGTTCTCGATTTGAGCCTTGGGGATTCAGAAAGTGCCTTTGGCTGGCGATTGGAATACTTCGTTGCTGACCTGCTGGTACGGTGCAAAGAAGGTTACGTCTTCCAGGATGTGGGGGAAAGTGAGATATTTTCCCTCTTCAATCGTAGGACCGGCGCCATTGCGGCGGCGATTGGATTCTCGCTGGAAATGCCTCCGGATTAGTTCTGGTCTTGGTTATCTCGTTGATATGGCAACGGGTGCCGGCGTTTTCGTGTCGCACACTCGTTTCCTGCCCATCACGCAAACGTCTAGGAATTTACTGTACGGCGAGCGTATCGGCAGGTGCGTGGGGAACCCAAATGTCTCTTTGAGTCGCGACGTCATAAATCACGTTGCTGCTTGTAATTGCTATTATCGGAGGGAGTGGGTACAACTTTGCAGTTAAACGCGGGAATTGGACCAAAATCGCTTCCCGTAATCGTCGCCTTCTCAAAGTAGAAGAAGTCGGTACTTGTTCCGCAAGGCATGTCTTTCTAATGGCTTAGACCCTTTTTACCTTTGGCCTACTTCACTTATCCCTAAACCCAGCATAGGTCATGCGGGCCCGATCGGTCCCGATGCCCATAGAAGTTCCGATGTCAGCGATAGCCCGGGCGCTTAGGCGCCAATTGACTCCAAATTCAGTCGCCCAGGCTGTTGGGCCATCGCCGGACTCAACCTCCAACTCAAGATAGGCAACCAAACGGTTCGTTACCTTTTTCTCGATGCTCACCTGGTTTTCCCATTGGGCAATCCAATCGCCGGAACCTTCAGAAGACCGGGCGATACCTGTGGAACCTTGGAGTTCCCACCCACCCTCCAGATCAATGTCAAATGGAGCGATGATCCCTATCACGGGACGAGCGCTACCGCCGATCGACTGAATGACCGGCATTCGGACAAAGGGCGCCAGACCGACCCCGTAATCCCCTTCAGCGTCTTTCAGGATATTCCATTTGGCTGCCATTGTCGTGTAGCCAATTCCGTATTGGGGACGGCTACCTTGAACGGAGTTCTCGGCCAAAAAGGTATCAACCGATATTTGTGCTTCTAGGCGCCCTGTCAGGCCTACGCGAAGGGCCGTGTCCATGAATACCGCTGAACCTTCTCCGCCCAATACGTCCTCCCTCGCCGCCGCGTTAGACCCAACCAGGTAGTTGACGACTTCGAGGCTGCCGACAGGCAGGGTGAACGGATTCTCTATCTCCCCAGGGCGATCCGGTTCATAAGCACCCTCCTCAGACGGTTGGACGATCCCTTCGTCATTTCCACGCGTGGCGCTCGCAAGTGTTAGGGCCAACAGGCAGGTTATGAGCAACTTCAAGAGTGCAGTCTCTGATGGGGCCAATCGAGAATTCGAGGAATTAGAATGATACCTGCCAAATTGTAACAGACGATGATCCGCGGCGCCCTCCCGGGTCCAAATGGAGATTTGCGGAGCCAATAGCCTGAACTCTCCCGGATCACGGTATCCCGGCTTCGCCCAGACCGATCCGTGCCTTCAATGCGCGAATTTTGCCCTCAGACCGCTCACTATCGCGTCGGTTTGCAGTCGCAGAAGAACTCCCGAGGCGGGTAATTTGTCGTCTACTTTGGACAGGTTAAGCGCCGCATACCTACACGCTGCCCCGGCAATCGCGGCCGTAAGAACAGCTTCCTTGGCCTTATGCATTTCACCGCTCGCGGTGAATTCCTCCGCAGTGCCGGGCTTCCCTACGAATTTCGGGGTCAACTCGTCCCCGATCCACACCCGCCAATCCGGGTCGTCGCCAAAGTGCACCATCAATATGCCGTGCTGGATAACCCCAAGCCTTTTTGAAAGTGCTCTCATGTATGCACCGTCAACCCGGTCCTCATCATCCGGCGGAGACTTGGCGTGGAACTGGACCAGCACCCGGATACCTTCATCCCTCGCGAAGCCGTCCAGGGTCGCCTGGAGGCGGGAAACCCACGCAGTATCCCGGCTCGCGTCGCCACTTTCGTCGACAATGTTGGTCGTAATCTGCGACGTCGCCTCCGCAGCGGCCACTTCGGTGGAGCCGAGGACGAACGCGAGGACTAGCAGGCAAACGGCTTTGAAGCGCATCTCAGCGACAATATCTGGCATTCGCGCCAAGGTTCAATAACGGAGACCGCGCCCGAATTGCGACCGGCCGAGTTTTCAGTCCTTCTTGGGCTTCACCCCTTCAAACCTGTCGAAAGCCGCGAGCGACGGGAAGAGTCTGATCCACAGGCCGGCGACCAGCAGTGTCCCGACGCCTCCTAGGACCGTGGCCCATACCGTCCCAAACATCGATGCCGTCACGCCGGATTCAAATTCCCCAAGTTGATTGGACGTGCCGATGAAGAGTGAATTCACGGCCCCGACCCTGCCTCTCATCTCGTCTGGCGTCTCGATCTGAACGAGCGATTGTCTGATCACCACGCTGATCGTGTCGGCAGCGCCGAGCAGCGTCAGCGTCACGAAACTGAGGGTAAACGAACGGGAGATCCCAAAGACGATCGTGGTGATCCCGAAGATGAAGACCGCGGTGAACATCTTTGTGCCGACCTTCGAATTCGTCGGGTTGTGCGCCAGATAAATCGACATGGCGAGGGAGCCGATGGCCGGCGCGGACCTGAGCGCTCCCAGGCCCACCGCCCCGATATGGAGGATGTCCCTTGCAAAGACCGGCAGCAATGCCGTGGCGCCGCCAAGGAGGACCGCGAAGAGATCAAGCGAGATGCTCCCGAGCACGATCGGGTGCGTCCAGATATAGCGGAAACCGGAGAACATGGAGGACACCGTGGCCGGCTGCCGCGGGCGCGCCGCCCGCGTCCGGCGGACAAGAAGCATGAAGCACGCGCCGGCGAGCGTCAGGGCGGCCGCGACGCTGTACGGCACCGCCGGCCCAAAGACGTACAGAAGACCGCCAATGGCCGGTCCCACGATGGACGCCGTCTGGAAGGCGCCAGTCGACCAGGCGATCGCCATCGGAACGAGCGGCTCGGGAACAAGCGTTGGCAGCAGCGCCTGCGTGGCCGGGCCCTGGAAAGCCCGCGCGGTCCCGACAAAGCCCACGATCACGAATATCCCGCTCACGCCCAGCCAGTGCTCAAAGGTGCCGATCGCAAGGACGCACGTGGCGATCCCCTGCGTGGCCAGAGATATCCCGTAGACGATCCGGCGGTCGTACCGGTCCGCCACGTGGCCAGAGATGAGCGTGAACACGACGATTGGCAGGAATTGAACCAGCCCGACCATTCCCAGGCTCAGGGTGCTGTGGGTCAGATCGTAGATCTGCCAGCCCACCACCACTGCCTGGATCTGGAACGCCATCGCCGAGAAGACGCGCGCGCACCAGAACCACCCGTAGGCGGGGTGCTCAAACAGTATGGCCCTTCTTGCGGCCGAGGTATCCTGGGATGACGCCATCCGCCAGTCTGCACCGTCCTCGCCGTTCAGGTCTAGCTCAAGAACCCTGGTTGACGAAGGTGTCGTGGTCAGGGTTCGAGCGACCTGATGAAGGCCGTCACCATGTGGATGTCCCCTGGACCAAGCTTCTTGCGGAAAGAGGGCATTTCTCCCTTTATCCCGTGGGTGATGATATTTGCGATATAGCGGTCGCTCACCTCGACACCGTGCAGGTCCGGCCCCTCGTCGCCGGTCGCGTCCGCTCCGTGGCAATGCGCGCAGCTCGCGAGAAACACCTTGCGGCCCTGCGCCACGGTTTCGGGCGTCGGGCTGACTTCATTCAACACCCATGCCTCGGGCGTCGGCAGCTGGTGGGAAGTCCTCGCCGAGGCACGCCTCAAGGCCAGCGAAAGGCCGAATGCAGATGCAGCCGCTCCGGTGGCCAACAAGACGGCGACTGCAAGCGCCTTCCCGTTGCTTTCGGGTTTTGAGGGTGTCCGCATTGCCCGCTAGTTTGCCAGAGCGAGCTCGCCGCCGAAATAGCCGGCGGCCATGACAAGCCCGGCACAGAGGCCCGCCGCTCCGAGGTAGGAGACGGGGAGCGGTCGCTCGCCCCTACCCAGGGCGAGGACCCTCCATGTCGCCGTGCCGACGATCAGTACAAACGCCGGCCAGGCGAAAAGATGGTGAAGACGCAGCTGGTCATGCCCGAGCAACACGCCCCTTGTCATGACGAGCCCGGAGACGACAGCCGGCACAGTTCCCAGGGCACCGACCAGCATGGTCCAGAAACCGGCCGCCTGCATGCGCACCCGCAACCCCGGGTTGGGAGCCAGGTTGCCCGACAGGTCCAGGAGAGCCGAGGTGAGGACCATGGCTATCGGAAAATGCACGCTCGCCCCGTGAAGCTTCGCCCAGACCTGTGAGTCCATCGTTCAAGTTCCCGCGAGGGTTGAGTCCACGATCGCGAGCGTCGGGTGGCTCTCCACGTATGAGACACTCGTGAGCCCGAGGAAGGATCTGAGCTTCGGCGCGTCGACCAGCATTGGGCCCGGCTTCGGGGCCATGCCGGGTTCCGGCTGGGGAAATGCGGTGGAGCGGGCGGTGTGGAACGTGATGTTGCCCTCGACCTTCTGCACGACCTGGTGGATATGCCCGTTCAGCACAGTCACGGATCCGAAGCGCTTGAGGAGCGAGAGAGCCCTCGCGCCGTCCTGGGTTCCCCAGCCCCACTTCGGGTAAACGGTCCAGAGGGGAACGTGTGCGAAGACGACGACCGGTGTCTCCGCCGAGAGGGAGCCCAGGTCCTTTGCCAGCCATGCCAGCTGCTCCTCGCCCATGATCCCAAGGCCGCCCTCGCTGACCCCGTCCACGTTCACAAGGGCCACAAAGTGGACGCCCTTCTGGTCAAAGCTGTACCAGCCCGAACCGAGGCTTCCCTTGCCAAAGCGCGCCCTGTAGGCCGCGCCATTGTCGTTCAGGATGTCGTGCTCGCCGGGCACGAAGAAGGTCTGCTTCGTGCGGCAGTCCTTGAGCATCTGGTCCAGGCCGTCGAACTCGTCGTCCTGCGCGAGATGGGTCAGGTCCCCGGTGTGGATCAGAAATTCCGGTGCAACAGGGAGCGCATTGATCCTGGCGATCGCCTCCCGGAACGTGCCTGCGACGTCCTTGTTGGCCGGCTTGCTGAAGCCGATGTGGCTGTCGCTGATCTGGACGAAGTTGAGCGTCCCGGGTGTGGCCGGCGCCAGATCACCGCCGATGGCCTGCCCGAGCGCCTTGGACGTCAAGACGCCGCTGCTCAGCGTCCATATGACCCCGGTGCCGGCCCAGGCCATGCATTTCAGGAAACCGCGCCGGTCGACGCCGTCGGCATTGTCGTTCGTTATGATGTGGTCGTTCATTTTGAGTATTGGAGGAGTGGCTGCACGGGGACGGAATGTCCCTTTGCCGTTGAATACGCCGGGGCCGGGGCGATTATTCCCACTTGTCCGGCAAGTTTTCTTTTTCACCTTTTGGGGAATAAACCGGGCATCGCAGACGTTATCCTATCAATGGAAGCCCTAGAGCCCCCAGAGCCGCAGAGTTTCGAGGAGCTGATGCTCCCCCATATGGATTCCGCCTATAACATTGCCCGTTGGCTCCTGAAGGACCCGCACCAGGCCGACGACGCCGTGCAGGAGGCGTTCCTGCGCGCGCTCAAGGCCTTCGCCCGGTTCCGGGGTACCGACGGACGCGCGTGGCTCCTCACTATTGTCCGCAATACCTGCTTCTCACAGATGCGCGCCAACAAGCGGGGATCCAGGGAGGAGCCCTTTGTCGACGAGCTGCACGGCGCGCCGGACGGCACGGCCATGGAGAACGCCGTCGCTTGGACAGAAGTGCGCAGCGAGACGCTCAACAAGGCGCTCGAGCGGCTCCCGGCGGAGTTCAGGGAGGTCATCGTCCTCCACGAGCTCGAGGGCATGTCCTACCGCCAGATCGCCGCGATAACCGATATTCCGCTGGGAACCGTGATGTCCCGCCTAGCAAGGGCCAGGGCCAAGCTGGAGGCGGGGGTGGCCCTCGTGGCCAAGGAGGAGACCCTGCCATGAACTGCACCGAATCCAGGAAGCTGATCGAGGCGTTCACCGACGGAGAGCTCGACCTCGTGAGGCACACTGAGCTTGAGGAGCACGTGCGCACCTGCGATGCGTGCGCCGCGCTTTCGAAGTCTAGCGTGGAGCGCCGCTCGGCGGTTGTCTCCTCCGCCAAGAGGTTCACAGCGCCGGAGTCGCTCCGCGCTTCCGTTCGCGAGACCCTCCTCGCGAACGGCATGAAGGCTGCGGCAGTCCAGGCTCGCGCGCCAAGGATTCAGCCTTTCCTCCACTACGTTGGCCTCGCAGCATCGGTGGCCATCGCATTGGGACTCGGCTTTGGTTACGGCGTCTCCCGAACACGCTCGGGGATCGTGGCCAATGAGGCCGTGGCCAACCATCTAAGGTCTCTCCAGGCCAATCACCTGATGGATGTCGTGTCTACCGACCAGCACACGGTCAAGCCGTGGTTCGCTGGCAAGCTCGACTTCTCTCCCCCGGTCGTTGATTTGGCGGACATTGGCTTTCCCCTGGTCGGGGGCAGGCTGGAGAGAATCGGGGGCCACCCTGCCGCCGCGCTGGTCTTCAGGCGCAAGCTCCACGTCATCAATGTCTACGTCTGGCCGCAGTCGGATGGCTCTGCAGCGCCCTCGAGCGCGAGGATGAACGGCTTTGGCGTATTGGGATGGTCCGAGGCCGGGCTCAACTTCGCCGCTGTCTCGGAGATTCCCGAGGATGACCTGAAGGGTTTTGTCTCCGAGATGCGCAGACGTACCGCGAGCGCCACCCCGAACCCGTCGCAGTAGCAAAGCCGCCGGCCGCCTATTCGATCAAGCTCGGGAAAACGTCGGGCGCGGAGGCAAACGCGGCTTCCCTCAGCGCGTGATCCTCTCCAAGTTTTTTGACCTGTTCCTTCGTCAGCTTAACGAAGATCTTCGACTCCTCATAGCTGATCCGCTCGACCGTGTTGAGTGAGATAATGGCCTCCCTGGCCATGTACCATGGGTCCGTTGCGATGACCAGGTCGCGAATGGCCCAGCCCTTGGTGTCCATCATGAATCCGACGATGTGCCCGATGGCCCCATCCGTCGCCTCCACCTTGTATCCATTGAGAGCCTTGGTGCTTCGCAAATGCGCTTCTTCGCCGGTGTGGTGCACGTGTTCTGTCGCGATCCCCGGGGGCGGCACAACGATGGGGCTGCTTCCCATGCCCCACGCCTGCGGCCCCTGCCAATAGGTGGGCCAGGCGTAGTAACTGTAGTATTCCTCCTCGAACTGGCGGGAGACGGGCCTGTGCTCGTCGATAGAGGGACTGTCCTCGATCTGCTTCATATGCAGCCTGACCGCTAAGCTTCGCTCATTCTCGTCAAAATTTGCGAAGGCATGGGGAGACAGGAGGATTTTTCGCCCGTGCAGCCATGAGCCGGTGTCGGCGACCACGTAGAGAAGGGCCCAGGACCTGTCGTCGAAGTAAAAATCGCGAACGTGCCCGATAGGCCCGTCTTTCGCGGCGAGTTTTTTTCCGTAGAACTTGTTGATGTCTGTTAGCATAAATTGTACTTCGGGCCGCTAGTCCATGACCAGCACGGCGGAGCCCCGAAAGGCTCCGGCGCGCAGCTCCTGCAGGGCCAGAGCCGCCTCCTCCAGGCGAAAGGTCTTCGTCTGCGTCCTTACCGGCACGGTCGGAGCGAGCGCCATGAATGCGTTGCCGTCCGCGCGCGTAAGGTTTGCCACGGAACTGACCGACCGCTCCTGCCATAGGATGTCATAGGAGAAAGCGGGGATCTCGCTCATGTGGATTCCCCCGCAGACCACGCAGCCGCCCCTGGCCGTCGCGGCCAAAGCCGCGGGAACGAGAGCGCCGTCTGGGGCAAATATGATGGCGGCTTCCAGCTCGGTCGGGGGATCCTCGTCCGATCCGCCCGCCCAGTCGACACCAAGACTCCGGGCAAACTCCTGCGCGGCCCGGTCCCCGGGGCGGGTGAACGCGAAGACGCTTCGCCCCTCGTGCATCGCGATCTGCGCAACGATGTCCGCGGCTCCGCCGAAGCCGTATATCCCCAGGTTCTTCGCTTCGCCGGTCTTGAGGAGGCACCTATAGCCGATGAGTCCGGCGCAGAGCAGCGGCGCGGCGGCCACGTCGGAATAGTAGGAGGGAATGGCGAGGCAAAACCTCTCATCCGCCACAGTGTATTCCGCATACCCGCCATCGAGTGTGTAGCCCGTGAAGCGCGCGTGTTCGCAGAGGTTCTCCCGTCCAGCCAGACAATATCGGCATGTTCCGCAGGTCCAGCCAAGCCACGGCACGCCTACCCTTTCCCCGAGCTTGAACCGAGACGCGCCGGAGCCCTGCCCGGCAACCTCCCCGACAATCTCATGGCCAAGAATGAGGGGCAGCTTGGGATGGGCGAGCTCGCCATCCATTACGTGAAGATCCGTGCGGCACACCGCGCATGCCTTCACGCGGATGAGAATCTGGCCGGCCGCGGGTTCCGGCCTTGGGATATCCCTTTCCACGGGGACCTGTCCCGAGGCGAAAAGGACCATCGCCCTCATCTGGCGACAAGCTTCTCGCCATCGATGCGCGCTGCGGCGTCGTGCAGCCGTGTGCCGCTCTTGGCTTTCGGGACCCTGCAGCTGAGGCATGCCCTCGCCTCGAGCCAATTTTGGCCACACTGGTCGTTCCTGTGCCCGTTCTGGACGTAGAGATGATACGCATAGTCGCGAATCTCGTCGTCGCTCACCGGCACGGGTTCCGGCACGACGATGGGTATGGTTTCGTTCATTTTTTAAAAAATCGTGAGCGTGCTTCGTGAGAACCAGAGGCGTGGACCCGCGTTGGCCCTCTAATTCCTCTCGTCTTCCACCCAGTGTTTCTTGAAGGAATTTTGGTGAAGCCGTATGTGACTCTCCGATTTCGGGACGCCCGTGCTCAGGCATGCCTTTGCCTCAAGCCAGTTGTCCAAGTCCCTGCCCGCGACATACCCGCTCTGGTCGTAGAGGTGGTAGGCGTAGTCACGAATTTCGGCCTCGCTGTGGGGAAAGGGGGTTTCGGATGTGTGTGCTGGTTTGGTGCTCATTGAGGGGTTGCCACGGAGTATTTTTCTATGAAGAGAAACCAAAGGATTCAGGTGCATCACCGCTGCCATGAATCTCGCTCCCGAGACCATTTTGCGCCCGAAGACGGCCGCTTTCTATGGGGTCTATACCCTCCTGAAACATCTGCATAACGTTATAATGCGGCTATTTGCACGGTATGTTCCGCCAGAGGGGACATCACCCCATATCAAGGCTCCGCGCCCGGGCTCATACTGAAGCGCATGCTGCCGCGCCCGGAGGACCAACAATTCTTGAATATGCCCTGGAGGGGCTGGTCGCGGGAGCCCCTCGTACAGGCGATCGCAGCAACCGCGAGGTGATGAGCGCAAACGGACCTTCCCCAAATGTCGGCGTCGTCGTGTCAGTACGTGGCAGCGTCGTCGAGGTTCGCTTCGACCACCACCTGCCCCCCATATATTCTGTGCTCACCACCGGAACGGGCGGAGCGGTCGTGATCGAGGTATTGGCGCAGCTGGACGCAAGCCGCGTGCGGGGCATTGCCCTCACGCAGACGCAAGGTCTTGCGCGCGGGATGAAGGTGAAGGACACGGGAAGCCCGCTGCGCGTGCCGGTAGGAAAGAGTATCATCTCTAGGATGTTCGATGTGTTCGGAAATCCGATTGACCGGCAGCCACCGCCGGAATCGGTGCACTGGCGAAGCATCCACCGCGCCCCCCCGCCCCTTTCCGAGCGCTCGACGCACTACGACATCTTCGAAACCGGAATAAAAGCCATCGACGTGCTCGTTCCCCTCGAACGCGGCGGGAAAGCCGGGCTCTTCGGGGGAGCTGGCGTCGGCAAGACCGTCTTACTGACCGAGATGATACACAACATGATCGGGCACCAAAAGGGCGTCAGCATCTTCTGTGGCATCGGAGAGCGTTGCCGCGAGGGGGAAGAACTTCACAGCGACATGAAGAAGGCCGGCGTCCTGCAGAACATGGTCATGGTCTATGGACAGATGAATGAGCCTCCAGGAAGCCGATTTCGCGTGGGCCAGGCGGCCCTCACGATGGCCGAGTACTTCCGGGACGAGGAGCATCGGGATGTGCTCCTGCTGATCGATAATATCTTTCGCTTCATCCAGGCAGGGATGGAAATCTCCGGACTCATGGGACAAATGCCGTCCCGCCTCGGATACCAGCCAACAATGGCCACCGAGCTTTCGGGATTGGAGGAGCGCATTGCAAACACCCACGCGGGTGCCATCACGTCGATTCAGGCGGTGTATGTGCCGGCGGACGACCTGACCGATCCCGCCGCAGTGCACGTGTTTTCTCATCTCTCCGCCTCGATTGTCCTCTCCCGCAAGAGAGCCAGCGAGGGCCTCTACCCTGCGATTGATCTGCTTCAGTCGAGTTCGAAGATGGCCACGCCGGCAATCGTCGGCGATAGGCACTACTGAGGTGGTCCCCATCCGTTAGACAGCGGATCGCGGGTTGTTAGTTATGGAGACGGTTGACTGAGGGATGTCTTGGCCGATGCCGAGGACAGAGGCGATAAAGCCTGCCGCAGGCATCGGCCCGACTGGATGGGAGTGAGTGGGGATCATTGGTTGATGGCAAGGGGGAGCTCTACGCGGTAGACTTCCATCGGTGTCATCGGCACCGCGTTGCCAAAGGCGCTGTGCGGCCGGAGGTCATTGTAAAACCGGAAAAAGGCATCGAGGTTCGTGTGGGCGTCGACCAGCGAGCGGTAGCTCTTCAGGTAGACCTCGTCATATTTCACGGTGCGCCAGAGGCGTTCGACGAAGACGTTGTCGAGGGCCCGGCCGCGCCCATCCATCGAGATCTTGATGCCGCGGGCCAAGAGCGGCTGGGTAAACTCGGCCGAGGTAAACTGGCTGCCCTGGTCTGTGTTAAAGATCTCCGGGATGCCGTGCTCGGCCATCGCCCGCTCTGCAGCCCGGGCGCAAAAGCCGGCGTCGAGCGTATTGGAGAGTTCCCAGGCGAGGACCGCCCGGCTATACCAGTCGATGACCGCGCAGAGGTAAATAAAGCCGCCCTGGATCGGGATGTAGGTGATGTCGGCGGCCCAGACCTGGTTCGGCCGCTCGACCTTCATCCGCCGCAGGAGGTAGCGGTAGACCGGGTTCTGAGGATGCTTCCGCGACGTGTTTGGCTTCTGGTAGATCGCCTCCAGCCCCATCTGGAGCATGAGGCGCCTCACCCGCTTGCGGTTCACGGCGTGGCCCTGCCGGCGCAGCCAGCGGGTCATCTGCCGCGATCCGAAGACCGGGTACGCCAGGTAGGTCTCGTCGATGACGCGCATTAGCTGGAGGTTCCGATCGGTCTCCGGCTCGGGCTCGTGGTAGTAGCTAGCCCGGGCCAAGCCCAGGAGCTCGCACTGCCGCACGATCGGCAGACCAGGATGTTCAGGCTCTATCATGCGCCGGCGCTCCTCAACGCTCGAGCTCGCCAGCTTTTTTTTTGAGCCATTCGAGCTCCATCTTCAGGCGCCCAATCTCCTCGTAGAGCACCTTCTCCCGCGCCTCGGCGGCCTTGGCGTCGTGCTCCGGCTTGCCGGCAAACACCTCGGGGAGCTTCTCGGATATTTCCTTCTTCCACTGGCTCACCTGCACCGGATGAATCTGGTACTTGGCGGCTATGGCGTGGACCGGCTCGATGCCCTTCAGGGCCTCAAGACCGACACGGGCTTTCAGATCGGGACTATGCTGACGGCGTTTCTTTGACATGGAGATCGCTCTATCCTTTCTGGATTAAGCGACCCGCGGTGTCTAACTTTTGGGGACCACCTCACTACAACCTAGCCCAGGAGATCAGGCGCACCTTGGCACAATACGACGACCTGAAGGACATCATCGCAATGCTCGGGCTTGAGCAGCTTTCATCCGAAGATCGAAAGGCCGTTGCCAGGGCACGCCGTTTGGAGCGCTTCCTCACGCAGCCCTTCTTCGCGACGGAACAGTTCAGCGGGATCCCGGGAAAGCTCGTCAGCCTCAAGGATTCATTGGACGGATGCGAGCGCATCCTCAGGGATGAATTCAAGGACTATCCCGAGAGCGCTCTCTACATGATCGGGGCCATCGGCGAGGCCGTTAAGGTCGCTCCTGCTCCTCAACCGAAAGCCGGTGCTTCCTCGGCGAATCCCGCGGCCCCCGTCCCCAAACCCATTGCTCCGACTGTTCCGAAGCCGAGCCCTGCTGCCCATGAATCTTAAGATACTGCTACCCTACAAGATTTTCGCCGATGAGACGGACGTCACCCAGGTCATCGTGGAGACAACCGACGGATACCTCGGCCTGCTTGAACACAGGCTCGATTGTGTTGCGGCGCTGATACCCGGCATCCTCGAATACAGGGCAGCGGGTAAGTCCATCTACGTGGCCGTTGATGAGGGAGTGATGGTAAAGACTGGACCAGGTGTCCTTGTGTCCGTGCGCCATGCCATAGGCGGCGCCGACCTGGGAAAGCTCCATGAGGCTGTGAAACGCGATTTCACCAACATCGACGAACAGGAGAGGCAGGTTCGTGCTGCGGAGGCCCGGATGGAGGGCGCCCTGATCCGGCGTGTGGCTGAATTCCAACATGGACGATAAACCTCCAGTATCATCCGAACGGAAGGAGACGCTGTTCGCGCGTGAAGTCGGGGAAAAGGTTGCGCGCAAGCTCAAGGTGCTCAATCGGGGCCCGCGCGGGGTATGGTTTGGCCTGGGCATGTCGGGGCTGATTGGGTGGTCGGTGGCTGTTCCGACGCTCGTTGGGGGCTTGGTGGGTCTTTGGTGGGACCGCCGGCATCCCGGCGGCCATTCGTGGACGCTCGCCCTACTGGCGGCCGGGCTGGTCCTCGGATGCGTCAACGCCTGGCACTGGATCATGCAGGAGGACCAGGCGATGAATGATGACGCGGAGGGAAATGATGAATAGCGTGTTCAACATCCTTGTGGCGCTGGTCGAGGGCTCGATTCTCGGCGGGCTCTTCTACCTCGGGCTCTGGTGTACCGTTCGCAAGGGCCTTTCATCGGCCCACCCGGCCATACTCTTCCTCGTCAGCCTTTTGTTGCGGGTCACTGCGGTCGTCGCTGGGTTCTACTATATCTCCCATAGCGAGTGGCGCCTCCTGGCCGCAGGCCTCGGAGGATTCCTGATTTCGCGGGCATGTGCATTGTGGATTGTTGGTGGATTCGGTTCGAAGCAGAACCAGGTCAACCACGGAGATGGGTCATGAATCTCACCTCCGACCAGCAGATCCTGTGGCGCCATGGTCCGTTTGTGCTCAACGGTACGATTGCGACAACCTGGGGAACGATCGGTGTAATGGCACTCGGCGCGAAGCTGATCACACGAAGGCTCGGGACGGATAGGAGCATCTCAAAGTGGCAATGTGCCCTTGAGATCATCGTCCAGGGAATCGAGACCCAGATACAGGAGGTGGGCATGAAGCATCCCGAGAGGTATGTGCCCTTTCTGGGCACACTTTTCCTCTTCGTCGCGACGTCCACCCTTTGCACCCTGATCCCGGGCTATGTGCCGCCGACGGGTTCCCTTTCGACGACGACGGCGCTGGCTATCTGTGTCTTTGTCGCCGTTCCAACCTTCGGCATTAGGGAACAGGGGTTCTTGGGTTACCTCAAAACTTACACCAAGCCGACGTTTGTCATGCTTCCCTTCAACATCATCAGCGAAGTGTCCAGAACACTTGCATTGGCCGTGCGCCTGTTCGGCAACATGATGAGTGGGGTGATGATCATCGGGATACTTCTGACGATAACGCCCTACTTCTTCCCGATCGCCATGACCGCCCTGGGGCTGCTCACCGGAATGGTCCAGGCTTACATCTTCAGCATCCTTGCCGCCGTTTACATCGCCGCAGCGACGCTGACCGTCGAACCACGAACAGCGGCCCCTCCCCTGCCGCCGAGCAAAACTTGAAACACAACGCACAAAAAAGGAAACGCCATGGATAGCACAACCGTCATCGCCGTCGCATCAATCTCAACCGCCGGTTTCACGACCTGCATCGGCTGCATGTGCCCGGCGCTCGGCGAGGGACGCGCAGTCTCCACCGCGCTCACCTCGCTGGCGCAGCAACCGGATGCCTCGGCTACAATCACCCGCACTCTCTTCGTCGGCCTGGCCATGATCGAGTCGACTGCGATCTATTGCTTCGTCGTCTCCATGATCCTGATCTTTGCCAACCCGTTCTGGACGCATGTCACGGCCCAGGTCGGGGGAAAGTAAGCCATGCTTATCGATTGGTTCACTGTAGGGGCGCAGCTGGTCAACTTCCTGATCCTGGTCTGGCTGCTGAAGCACTTCCTCTATAAGCCGGTGCTAAAGGCGATCGAGGACAGGGAGAAGCGCATAGCTTCAGAGCTCGCCGACGCCGACGCCAAGGTGGCGGCCGCCAAGAAGGAGCGCGACGACTTCCAGGCCAAGAATACCGATTTCGATAACCAGCGGTCCGCCCTCCTGGCAAAGGCCGTGAATGACGCGGCGGCCGAAAGCGAACGCCTCCTTGGCGTTGCGCGCACCCAGGCGAATGACCTGCGAGCCAAACAGGCGTCGACGCTCCAAGGGGAGCGCACGAGGCTCAGCGTGACGATGTCGCGCCTGGCCGCCACTGAGGTTGTCGAGATCGCCCGGAAAACTCTCGGCGATCTCGCCACAGTGAGTCTCGAGGAGCGCATTGGCGAAGTATTCACGCGGCGCCTTAGGGAGCTGGACGCCAAATCCAAGGAGACTCTCTGGGCTGCTCTTCGAAACTCGTCGGATCATGCCGTCGTCAGCAGCAGGTTTGACCTTGGAAGCATTCAGAGGGCTGCGATCCAGAATGCCATCAACGAGGATTTCTCCGCGGATATCCACCTGCGCTTCGAAACGTCGCCCGACGGCATCTGCGGAATTGAGCTTACCGTTGGTGGCCAAAGGGTCTCCTGGGACATAGCCAGCTACCTTTCGTCGCTCGACCGCAAGGTTGGCGAATACCTGGATTCGCACGCGCCGACGGAGGCCGCCGTGCCTGATATCCACTTACCTGCAGCCGCAACCGCCTAAGTTGCCTGGTCCAAGCACAGTGAGCTCGCCGACGGATGTCCTCGAACAGTCCCTCGATCTCGCCTTCCAGGGACTACTTCGCTGCAGAGAGACGTTCGGGGCCGCGCTAACCCCCCGGGAAGTCGGCTACGTCACTGGCGTCTCCACGGGAATTGCCACCATTTCGGGGCTTCCAGGCATAGGATTCGAGGAGCTCGTTCGGTTTCCCGGCGGGCTTCTCGGCATCGCATTCAACGTGGACGAGAACGAGGTAGGCGTCGTTCTCCTGGGGGAATATCAAGACCTACACGCGGGTGATGAGGCGGAACGAACGGGACGGGTCATGGACGTGCCCGTCGGGGAGGGCCTTCTTGGCCGGGTGGTGAACCCCATGGGCGTGGCCCTCGACGGCGGCCCGCCCATCGCCTCCGACCGACGGCTGCCCGTGGAGCGGCCGGCACCCTGGATAATGGATCGGGCTCCGGTGACCGAACCGCTCCAGACCGGTCTCACCGTTGTCGACGCGCTTATCCCTGTCGGCCGCGGGCAGCGCGAGCTGATCCTTGGGGACCGGCAGACCGGCAAGACCGCCATTGCGGTCGACACCATCCTGAACCAACGGGGAAAGAACGTGGTGTGCGTATATTGCGCCATAGGACAGCGTGCGTCGTCGGTGGCGAAGGTTGTGGCAAACCTGCGAGCACAGGACGCCATGGCCTTCACTGTCGTCGTCGTTGCCGAGGGTAATGACCCCCCTGGTCTCGCGTATATCACGCCCTATGCAGCGACAAGCATCGCCGAGTATTTCATGGAAGCGGGCCGTGACGTGTTGATCGTCTATGACGACCTGACCCACCACGCCCGTTCCTACAGGGAGATTTCACTCCTCTTGCGGCGCCCCCCCGGCCGTGAGGCTTTCCCGGGCGACATATTCTACATCCACTCGCGCCTCTTGGAGCGGGCGACCCACCTGAGCAAGGAACGCGGGGGCGGGTCGCTGACGGCGCTGCCTATAATCGAGACAGAAGCCCAGGACATCTCCGCCTACATTCCCACAAACCTGATCTCGATAACGGACGGGCAGATCTATCTCTCCCCTTCCCTTTTTGAGCTCGGCATACTCCCTGCGGTCGACGTTGGAAAATCCGTCTCGCGCGTCGGCGGGGAAGCCCAGCGGGCGGCTTACCGCTCGATCGCCGGCGACCTGAAGCTGGCCTATGCACAGTTCGAGGAGCTCGAGACATTCGCCAGGTTCGGAACTCGGCTCGACGAGGCGACGAGGCACTCGATCGAGCATGGGCGTCGCATCCGCGCCTGCCTCAAGCAGCCGGAGTCACAGCCCGTCTCGATGCCAGAGCAGATCACGGTGCTCCTCGCGCTGACCGCGGGCCTATTTGACCCCATTTCCCTTGATAAGGTAGCCGATGCGGAAAGTGCCCTGAGGAAAGCCGCTCTCGGCCTTCCGTCCGAACTTTCCGAGCGATTTATCACCGCCACAAAGCTGAGTGACTCGGACAGGCAGGCGATACTTGGCATTGCGACCATCGCAATTTCGCCATTCCTTCCTCAAGTCGTTCCGCCCCCGGCCAAGAAGTCCCCGCCATGAGCGACACGACCGAGAGCCTGCGAAGGAAGATGTCCAGCGCGAGAGACCTCAACGGCGTCGTTCGCTCGATGAAGGCCCTCGCTGCGTCGAGCATTGGCCAATATGAGAGCGCAGCTGAGTCGCTGAGCCATTACTATCGCACGGTTGAGCTTGGGCTCGCCGCGTGCCTGCGACAAGCCGGCGTCCCCGCCGAAACCCACGAGGCAAGAGGCAAGAAGCCGGCGCCGGTGGGCATTGTCGTCATCGGTTCGGACCAGGGCCTCGTGGGTCAGTTCAATGAGATTTTGGCAGACTATGCGCTTGGCGAGCTGAAGACGATCCAGGGCAAGCCGGGGTGCGTGTGGGCGGTCGGGGAGCGCATCCAGGCCATCTTGACAGATTCAGGTTTCGCCCAGGCCGTCCTTTTGCCTGTTCCCATCTCGGTGTATGGAATCACGGAGCTTGTTGACAGGCTCATCATAGAAATCGACTCGGCGCGCCAGAAGGGCGACGTGATGGAGGTCTATCTCTTCCACAACCGACCTAAAAAGGGCGCCATCCTTGAGACCGTAAGAAGGCGCCTCCTGCCGCTCGACCGCGTTTGGCAGAGAAGCCTGGCGACCCTCCCGTGGCCGACAAAGTGCCTTCCGCAGGTAATCGAGGGAAATAAATCGACCCTTTCGGCCTTTGTCCGCGGATATCTCTTCGTCGTTCTTTTTCAAGCGTGCGCCGAATCGCTAGCGAGCGAGAATTCGAGCCGGCTGGCGGCCATGCAGCGCGCCGAGAAGAACATCGGCGAGGTGCTCGAGGGCCTTAACAGAACCTTTCACCGCATCCGTCAGGAAGGGATAGACGACGAGCTATTCGACGTGATTTCCGGCTTCGAGGCACAGTCGAGGAGAAAGTGAGGACGGACGCCAGACCTAGTCTGCGTTGACGAACTGGAACAGCCTCGTGCACGAGGATTCTGCAGGAATCTTAAACTTGAGGCACGCCGTTGCCTCCAGCCAGTTTTCCAAGTCATGGTGAGGAAGGCGGCCGCTTTGCTCGTAGAGATGGTAGGCATAGCTGCGGATATCGTCCTCGCTCGGAGTCGGTATGATCTGAGGGGTATTAAATTCCATGTGCGCTTGAGGTGGCGCGAGCGGGGATTTCCTTCGGGCGACCACCGTTAATGTAGCCGGCTATTGTGGGCAGAACTATGGGGTGATGACCTGCATGCACCGTCGGCTCTGCCACCCTCGCTCGGACTGGAATCCGCTGGCTAGACAACGGTCCTCGGCTATATTCCATCCAGCGCTCCCCGCTACCCCAATGAATATTCGCATAGCTTTGCTATTCCCCATTCTCGCGAGCCTGGCCGCAGCCGCCGTCGACAATCCCCCCGAGCGCCTGCCGAGGGCTCTCCCGGAGAGCCAGGGCGTGTCATCGGCAGGCGTCCTCGACTTCGTGAAGTCAGCAGACGCGAAATTCGACTCCTTCAACAGCTTCATGCTGATCCGCCACGGCAAGGTCGTCGCCGAGGGATGGTGGGGTCCCTATACGGCCAGCGACCCCCACTGGCTTTACTCGCTGAGCAAGAGCTTCACCTCGACTGCCGAGGGCCTGGCCATCGCGGACGGCAAGCTGAGCCTCGACGACCAGGTCATCAAATTTTTCCCCGACGAAGCCCCAGAGCACCCGAGCGACAACCTCACGCGCCTTCGCGTGCGCGACCTGATCACGATGTCGACGGGCCACGAGGCCGATGTCGTCGGGGACTTCCTGTATCACACGAAGGAATCACCTGTCCGCAAGTTCCTCTCGCTGCCGATCGGCCACAAGCCCGGCACCCTCTTCATATACAACTCTCCGGGCACTTTCATCCAGTCGGCGATCGTCCAGAAGGTCACCGGCCAGAACGAACACGACTACCTCCAGAGCCGGCTCTTTGATCCGCTCGGGTTCGGCAATCCGTACTGGGAGATGACCGAGCAGGGCGTCAACTTGGGCGCCTCGGGCCTCATCATCCGCACCGAGGACATCGCGTGCTTCGGCCAGATGCTCCTCCAGAAGGGAATGTGGAACGGCCAGCAGCTGGTGCCGGCCGCGTGGATAGAGGCCGCGACCGCGAAGCAGGTCTCCAACGGCAGCAATCCCTTGAGCGACTGGGAGGTGGGTTATGGCTACCAGTTCTGGCGCTGTAAGCCGGGCTTCTTCCGCGCTGACGGTGCCTATGGGCAGTTCTGTTTCGTCATGCCGAAGTACGACGCGGTCCTTGCGGTGACGGCCGGATGCCGCGACACGCAAGGCATGATGGACCTGGTCTACGACAAGATCCTCCCTGCCCTGCACGATGAGGAGCTCGCGGCCGACCCGGCAGGCGACGATGCGCTCGCAAAGGAATCAGCCAGCCTGACGATCCACTCCCCGCACACGGAGGACTCGAGCGCGCTGGCCGCCCAATTCACGGGCCACACCTATGTATTCCCCGACAACAGTCGCCACATTCATTCCGTTACACTCCAGACGACGAACGGCGTAACGCAGCTGACAATCAGCGGCGAGGGCCTCGATGGAGCCCCGATCACGGTCGGGCAGAAGGAATGGGTGCGCGGTCACACGAACTTCGGGACCGACATCAACCCGGTCGAGAGGATCATCATGGACCAGCCGGTGGCCGCCATCGGGGGCTGGGCGACGCCCGACACGTTCGTGGCCAAGCTCTGCTACTACCAGACTCCGTATGCGCTTTCGCTTCAACTCCAGTTCGGAGGCGCGCTCGTGGTACTGAACGGGGACTACAACCTCGCGTTCAAGCCAAACGCCCTCCCCGAACTCGTCGGGCGGATGCAGCAGCCCTAGGTTGTGACCGGCGTCGGCGTAATGCCGCCGCCATGCATGCCCGAGGGGTCGATGAGCCATGACCCGAGGGTCGGCACGGGTGCCGGATGCTTCATCGTGTCCCAGTCGGCCAGCCCGGTCTTGCCGTTCACGACGGCCTCAGCCGCCATCTCCGCGCTGTCAAAATCCGTTGAGACCCGAGTCCATCCGACAGGCTTCTTGTACATCAGATTGTACTTCTTCGAAACCTGGTCCTGCGCAATCTGCCACTGCCATTCCGAATGCTTGATCGAATAAATCATGGAGTTTGAATCTTAGTGAAGCTACGGCCCGCTCCCGACACTTTCCGAAATACGGCATCTTTTCCTAGCTCTTGGATTCGAGGCAGGTCCAGCCCCAAACGACCGTGACCCCGGGGATCAGTTCCCCTCCAAGTGAAGGCTCCTTCGGAAGACAGGCTCCAGCTCGTCGGCGATCTGCTTATGCTCCGCGCCGGTCAGATGGGCGTCGCCCGGGATTCCCTTGTAATGCCTGATTTTCACGTGGGTCACCATGGGAGAACCCAACTTCCTCACGACTTCGTCCAGGTAGGCGCGGCAGACGGTGAGCTTGGGGGCCTCGCCGGGCTCGTCGTCTAGGATCGGGGAATCGATGAGGAATATCGGCGCCGCCGGGGCGTCCCGTCGGACCTTCCTTATGAACTCGATGAAGCCATTCACGAACTCGGTCTGGTCTGGGATTCCCCGGCTGAAGTCATTCGTGCCAAGACAAATTCCGATGGCGTCCGGAACGTAGGCCGCGTGGTCCCACAGCGCCGAAGGGTCGTCCGGCAACGCGAGCTCGTAGAACTGCGGTGCGTTGTTGATTGCCTTCATGCCCTGCCAGTCCCGGATGATTCCCCGGCCGCCATAGCTCACGAGGTTGACCTGGGCCTTGAGCCTCGCGGCCAGCCGCATCCCGAACGAGGCCGCCGCGTTGGATCTTTCCGCGCCCGGCTTTCCGGGAACGTCGCTATCCTCCGTGGACGATCCACAGGTTATCGAGTCGCCGATGAACATCAGTTTTCGGGACGGCAGCGGAGAAGGCTCAAGGATTTCGCCCGATCCCGGGTCGTAATCGAGGACTTGGCAAACGCCCTGCCAGCTCTCCGTCCGGCGCACGAGCTCAACCGCGTGAACTCCGGGTAATGCGCCTTTGAGCAAGTCCAGATGATTGAGCCCCTTCGCGAGCCGAAGTCGTGTAGGCGGTGCGCCGTCCACGGATAGGTTGAAATATACGTCGTCGGAGCTGGCGTTGATCTTCACAGCAAGCTGGCCGCTGTTCACCCTGATGTGAGTGATGATCCCCGGAAATCCCATCATCACCTCGTGATCGGGACCGACGGCATGCCTGCCCTCGTAGGAGATGCGCAAATTGTCCGCAGGGACGGGCGTCGCTAGGGCATTGGAGAGAAGGGTCATGGTGAGAAAAAGGCGCGGCAACCCAAACGGATTACCGGAGAACTCGGGCTTCTTCATGGGGTTGGGATTCAGTTCAGCAATATCGCCCGCGGACATGGCCGTTTCTTACCCAGCAGCGCACATCCATCAACATTTTATGCGTTTCCCGGCAAATCGAAATCCTGGAACCTTCTCATCTTGCCCCGAGCAAATCTAAGAGCTGTTCCTCGTGCACTAACCACACATGAATTAGCGCGGAACACCCTCATGCATTACGCCCCACCCCGAATGGGAATTCGCGCAACGCGCAATATCTTTGAGGGCCACATTCTGCACGATGCGAACGCTAAGCGCTGCTCGTCTGCGATTAAGGGGTTTCAGCTTCCATGGCACGGTCCATGCAAAAGTGAAATCTCCTGATAGAAAAACCAAACTCAGAAAATAAAAGATACCATGTCCAAAATCAAAAACCTCGAGGAGCTGCTTGTAGATGAACTCAAGGACCTTTACAGCGCCGAAACACAACTTATCAAGGCACTCCCCAAGATGGTGGAGGCTGCATCGAGCCCGAAGTTGAAGCGGGCCTTTGAGGGCCACCTCCAGCAGACCCGCGGCCACGCGGAGCGCCTGGTGCAGGCCCTTGGCCTTCTCGGCGAGTCCGAGGGCGGCAAGACCTGCCACGCCATGAAGGGCCTGATCGACGAGGGCTCGGAGGCCATCAAGGCAGACGCACCCGATGCCGTGCGTGACGCCGACCTGATCGGTGCAGCGCAAAGGGTCGAGCATTACGAGATGGCCGCATACGGCTGTGCCAGGGCCTTCGCCCTCAAGCTGAGCCGCGGCGACATCGCGGATCTCCTGCAGCTCACGCTCAAGGAGGAAGGCGAGGCCAACAAGAAGTTGATCTCGATCGCCGAGACAGTGAATGACGACGCCTTCGCTGCCGCGGGCTCCATGGACTGACCGAATCGCAACAAGCAAGAGACATAAGCAGCGGCTCATTGCCGCTGCTTACGCTCTTTTATAACGCCGGCGGATCGCCTAGAAGGTTCGCATGAGGCTAAGAAGGATTCGACGGGCGGAGCTCCCGAGCGACCCGGTTGAGCTCGCCCGTTTTTTGATCGGGACCTTCCTTGTCCTCGAGGGCGACGAGGGCCGCGTCAGCGGAAGAATTGTCGAGACAGAAGCCTACCTTGTTGGCGACGCGGCCGCGCATTCCTTCAATGGACCGACCAAGCGCAACCGCTCCCTGTTTCTCGAGCATGGCCACGCCTACGTCTATTTCGTCTACGGGAACTGGTACTGCATGAACGTCTCCGCCGAGGCGGAGGGAATCGGGGCAGGCGTGCTCCTGAGGGCGTTGGAGCCGATCGAGGGCATCGAACTCATGCGAAGGAGGAGGAGGCACGCGAAGCCCACTCTCCTAGCCAGCGGCCCTGGATGCCTCGCCACGGCCATGGGGATAGACCGGCGGCTGGACGGCATCGACCTCTGTGCGCCGGGGAAATTCTGGCTGGGTGTGACTAAGGATCTTGGCATGCGCATGCCGATAGGCAACAGCACCCGGATCGGGCTCACGAAGGAGGCCCACCGCAAGCTAAGGTTCTATCTCCGCGGAAGCCCCAGCCTAAGTGGTGCGCGCAAGCTCAATGCCTAGTGGCCAAGGTGGCCGCCGCAACCGCGGATCCCGTATTTTCCCTTGAGGGCTCCTCCACGGTGCCCTTCAAGGTCCCGCCAATAGTGGTCGAGTAAACCCATGTGAACTCCGCGCCAAGGAGGAATATCTGGGCCGAGTAGTAGACCCAGAGCAGGCACACTGCGAGGGAGCCAACGGCACCGAAGGCGGTCACGACACGGCTTCGACCGAGATAGATGCCGATCAGCTCCTTTCCGATCGTGAACAGGGCTGCTGTCGTTCCGGCTCCTATCCACACGTCGCTCCACTTTACCCGGGCCTGCGGGATGACCTTGTAGATCAGCGCAAACATAAGGGTCGTCATCGCGAAGCCGAGGAGGACATCGACCGACTGCGCCACGATCTCCCATCCCGTGGACGACGGTCCCCAGAGTCTGCCAAGCGAAGTCATCCCCGCGGAGATCACCAGGGAGACCATCAGTAGGAAGGAAATGGCGAGAATGACGCCGAATGAGAGCAGGCGGGAGCGTATGAGCGAGAAATAGCCTCCCGTGCTGTGCGCCCGGGGGGCGCGCCAGATGCGGTTCAGGGAGTCCTGGAGCTCGTTGAACACCGACGTGGCGCCCACGAGGAATATGACGATGCCGAACCCTGCGGCCACAGAGCGCCTTGAGGGTTCGTTCACGTTGTCCAGGAGGTTCTCGACGGCCTGAGCTCCCTGGCTCCCCATCAAGTTGCCGAGCTGGCTGACGATCTCCTCCCGAGCCGCGGATGCACCGAAGAAATAGCCCGCCACGGAGATCACGATCAGGATCAGCGGCGCCATGGAGAACATTGTGTAGAACGCCAAGGCAGCGCCCATGCTCTGTGCATAGTCGTTGTGCCACGACTTCACCGTGTTCACGACCAACCTCCAAGCCTGGCTGTTGCTGATCTTCACTGTTCCATTGTGGGGTTGAGGGTTTGTCGTGCGTCCGGCTCCAGCTTACAGTGACCCAGCACCAGAAGTCCGGTTCCCATCGCCGACTTTGGAAGTGCTACCCGGTCCAGAATCTTGGGAATTCCCCGTCAAACGGGGAACCGGAAGCCGGATCTGTCCACTTTACCGGTACAAATGGCAGGCTATGCCACCGATCAGATCATCAGGGACACTTGGCTTTCGCGCTTCTCAAGGCGGACGCTGAAGGTAGTCTTCGTCCTTTTCGTCGTTCTCCTCGTCCTGAGGCTCTCGGCGTCCTTTGTCGTAAAGTACGAGATAAACAAGCGGCTCGCACACATCCCGGACTACTCCGGCCACGTCGACGGCATCAGCCTGCATCTCTGGAGGGGCGCGTACAGCATGACGGGTTTGGCCATAAGGAAAAGCAACGGGAGGGTCTCCGAGCCCTTCGTCAGCGCTGAGCGCATCAACTTCTCCGTCGCCTGGGGCGAGCTCTTCAGGGGGCGCTTCGTGAGCTCGATCTATGCCCGCAACGTTAAACTCATCTTTGTCCGTGCCTCCACGTCGGACGACAGTCAGCTGGCGGCGGACAGCCGCTGGCAGGATGTCATCAACGACCTTTTCCCGATAGACATCACCTTCCTCGATGTCCGAGGGGGAGTGCTCCACTACCTGGACAAGACGCAGGCGCCGAGCGTCGATATATCGATCCGGGACCTGAGCATCAGCGCGACAGGCCTCCAGAACAGGGCCTCCTCCGAGGACGGCGACATGCCTGCCAAGATCCAGATCTCCGGCACATCGATCGGCGAAGGGAAGCTGAAGTTCTTCGCGAAGCTCGAGCCCCTCGCAGTCCAACCGCATTTCCAGCTGGCAATGGAGATGAACAAGGTTTCTCTGCCCGCCCTGAACGACATGCTCTCGGCCTATGCAAAGGTGAAGGTCAACGAGGGCCAGTTTGACGTGGTCGCCCAGATGGCCATGGGAAACGGGCACTACGAGGGATACGTGAAGCCGTTCCTGACCTCGGTAAAGTTCGCCGACGTCGACCCCGAGCACGACTCCGTGGGCCGCCGGGTCTGGAAGGGCCTCGTGTCGCTCTTTGCGGACCTGGCGACGAACAAGGACAGCCAGCAGATCGCAACCCGCATCCCGTTCGAGGGCAACTCCAAGAATCTGGACGTTGGCATGTGGAAGACCATCACGAACGGACTCCACCATGGCTTCATAAGGGCGCTTCCAAAGGGGTTTGAGGGCACGACGAATCCCGACGGCATCGACTCGGGGAAGCAGGCGGCTGAAGCGGCCCCAAAGGGTCCCGTCAAAGAGGATCCGCCGAAATAGCCGACGCCGGCTTCCTCAGCCGATCCCCATCTTCTTGCGCCTGCGGTAGAGCGTCGCCTGGTCGATGCCGAGGATACGCGCTGCGTCCACCATGCTCGAAGTCTGCTCCAGGATGCGCCGGATATGGGCTTCCTCGAGCTGCTCCAGGGTCACGGGCCCGCCAGGGATGACGGAATCCGTCGCTACAGCCCCAGGGCTCGCCGCAAAATCCGGCCGGTGGTCGGAGGGCAGGTCCGCGGCGGTGATCTTGCCTCCCACGGAGAGAATCACGGCGCGCTCAATGGCGTTTCGCAGCTCCCTGAGGTTGCCCGGCCAGGAGTAGCTCTTGATCGCCATCTCGGCGTCGTCTGTGAGGCGGACACCCTGGCGACCGGCGTTCCTTGCAAAGTGGTCCACATAGTGGCGGACGAGGCGCATGAGGTCGTCCGGCCGCTCCCGAAGTGCCGGCATCCGGACCGCGATTACGTTCAGGCGATAATACAGGTCCTCGCGGAAGGCACCCTCGCTCACCCGCTTCTTCAGATCGCGGTTCGTCGCGGCGACAATCCTGACATTCGCCTTGCGGGTGACGGTCTCCCCCACCCGCTCGTATTCGCGCTCCTGGAGGAGGCGAAGGAGCTTCGGCTGGATCTCGAGTGGCAAGTCGCCGATCTCGTCCAGAAAGAGCGTGCCGCCGTCGGCGGCCTTGACCTTGCCCCAATAGTCCTTGAGCGCGCCGGTGAAGGCGCCCCTCACGTGCCCGAAGAGCGTGCTCTCCAAGAGCTCCTTTGAAAGCGTCGGGCAGCTGACGGTCACAAAGGGCATGCCCGCGAGGTGGCTGCCCTCGTGCAGCGCCTTCGCCGCGACGCTCTTTCCCGTCCCACTCTCGCCGAGAATGAGGACGGAGGCATCGCTCTTCGCCGAGCGCTTCAGCACCTCCACCACCTTGCTCATGGAGGGCGTGTCGAAATCGAGGAGCGGCTCGGGCTGCTGGGCCTGCGTCTCCTTCACCTCCTGCTCCAGGCGCTCGATCTCCTTGCCCATCTGGCTGAACTTCTGGACGCGCGCCAATACCGCGTGGAACTGCTCCCTCGTGAAGGGCTTTTCGAGAAAGTCTATGGCGCCGAGGTGAATCGCCTGCACGGCCTTCTTCACCGTGCTCTGCGCCGAGAACATCACGACCGGCAGGTTCGGCCGCATCTTCAGAATCTGCGGAAGCACAGCCAGACCGTTGTCGCGGCCAAGGTTCAGGTCCAGCAGCACGGCGTCGTACTTGCCATCCTGGAGCAGGGACATCGCGGTCGCCGCGTTGGCGGCCGTCTCCGCGTAGTGGCCCTCGTCCTCAATGAGGAGGCAGGTGGCCTCGCGGAACACGGTGTCGTCGTCGATTACAAGAAAGTCCATTTAGCTTGGTCAGGTGTCGGTCGTGAAAGTGCGGCGAATATTCGTTTGCGGCTGCCGGGTCACTGCCCGGCGGGCAGGCGCAGGACGAACGTCGCCCCTTTGCCGGGCTCGCTTTCGCAGACCAGCTGGCCGTTCATGTTGTCGACATGGCGCTTTGCGATGCTAAGGCCGAGGCCGGTCGAGGGCTCGCCCGCAGTGGGTTTCGCGCTCAGCCGGCGGTAGCGCGCGAACATCTTGGCGTGGTCTCCCACGTCAAATCCCGGGCCCTCGTCGCGGATGCGGAACTCGACCATTCCGTCCTTGGAGGCCCCGATGGTGACCCAGATGGACTTCTCGGGAGGGGAGAACTTGACGGCGTTGGACACAAGGTTGTCGATGACCTGATCCAGGGCACCCCGGTCCGCCAGCACGAGCGGCGTGTCGTCGGGGAGGTCCTCCTGTATCACGATCGCCTTGCGAAGCGCGGCCTCGGAATAGCGCTGGACGGCGGCGGACGCGGCTGATGCCAGCGAGACAACCTCGAGATTCAGCGCGTAGCCCCGGTCGGCCGCCGTGTTCGCGAGGAACTCCTTCACGAAGGCGAACATCTGGTTCGAGGCGTTCAGGATGTTGGTCGACATGCGCGTGAGCCTGGGCTCCGTCAACTCGGAGGCCCGGTCGTGGAGCAGCTGCGCGCTCATCTGCATTCCGCCAAGGTGGTTCTTCAGGTCGTGCGTGAGTATGCCAAGGAGCTCATCCTTGTCCTCGGCCACGCGCCTGAGGTGGTCGCGGGTCTGCTTGAGCGCCAGGTGCGTGCGCACCCTGGAGATCAGCTCGGATTGGTTGAAGGGCTTCGTCACATAGTCCACTGCGCCGGCCTCGAGCGCCCGTACGATGAATGCCTTTTCGTCTGCCGCCGACAGGAAGATGATCGGTATCTCCGCGAGCTCGGGCTTCGAGCGGATCAGCCGGCAGACCTCGAATCCGTCCATACCGGGCATCAGCGCATCCAGGAGCACCAGGTCAACCGTCTCCGCCATGATCCTGCCCAGGGCGTCCTCGCCCCGGGTGACAGGCACGGTCTGGAAGCCGCACTTGCTGAGCATCGCCTCAAGGACCCGCACGTTGGACTCCTGGTCATCCACCACGAGGATTCGAGCGGTAAATTTTTCGTTGCTCATGGTTGTTCCTGCAACGCCTTTGCCACAGCCGACCTTTAATACGACTGTGCTGACACGCGGGGATCGCGTGGAAGGGCCGCTTGCGAGCAGGACATCAGGACATGTAGCCGTATCGTTTACCATGGCAAATCGCGAATTTACCGGAACTGTCGTCGGGCGGGCTCCGCGGCACGCCCTTCGGCCAGGTCGTGGGCGGCTCCGGTCGCCTGGCGGGAGCCGCCAAGGCTTCGGCGCGCCCCGGTTGTCACCAGGGTGGCCGGCAGGGATCCTAGCATGAAAGGAAGAGAGCCACGGCGCGTATGTCGTCCGCGCCGCGGTTGCGCTCTGGCGAATCAATCATCCACAGCTCCTTTTCCAAGCGCAGGACGAGGTCGCGGACCAAGAGAACGGTAGTTGAGTCGGAAGCCGCCATGGCCACCTTCATGGCCGAGCAGAGGGCCCGGCAGCAGGCCCTGTAGGACGCGAAGAAC
>Ga0302320_10004862_pt1 | contig 30306 bp, 26 predicted proteins | sample Bog_T0_3_FD_202130 | JGI IMG/M metagenome (GOLD analysis project Ga0302320, IMG submission 202130) | Peat permafrost microbial communities from Stordalen Mire near Abisko, Sweden - Bog_T0_3 | ecosystem: Environmental > Terrestrial > Soil > Wetlands > Peat | place: Sweden: Abisko, Stordalen Mire... | reverse complement strand
CTGAGTCTTGCGGTCGGCGTCTGTGTGCTGCGCGCACTGGAACACCTCGGCATTGCAGGCGTCGAGCTGAAGTGGCCGAACGACCTGGTGGCGGGAGGGGCCAAGCTCGGCGGCATCCTGGCAGAACTGCGCGCGGAGGCAGCCGGGCCCGCATTCGTCGTCATTGGCATCGGCCTCAATGTCGCGCTCGGACCGACCATCCTCGAACGCATCAAGGCCACTGGCACGCAGGCCACCGATCTGGCGGCGCTGGCTGCCGCGGTGCCGGATCGCAACGCCATCATCGCTGCGCTTCTGGCCGAACTGGTCGCGGGCCTGCTGCAGTTCGAACGCTTTGGGTTTGATGCCTTTGCCACCGAGTGGCGTGCTGCCGATGCCCTGGTGGGAAAGCCCGTGCGTGTGAGCGTCGATGGCAGCAACGTGACCGGCCATGCCCGCGGCATCGATCTCGACGGCGCACTGTGTGTTCAGACGCGCGAGGGCCTGCAGCGATTTCTGACCGGCGATGCCTCGGTGAGGACACTCGCGTGAAAGCCCCGCCCGCGGTACTGCTGCTCGATATCGGCAATTCGCGCATCAAGTGGGCGCGCCTGCCGGGATCCTATCGCCGCGGCCAGCGCTTCGCCGCGCGTGGTGCCATCGATCTGGAGCGTTTTGACGCGCGTGGCGCCGCGCTGGAGAAACTGCTCGAATCGATGGGCTCGCTCCCGCGCATCGTGGCCTGCAATGTCGCAGGCGCCGCGGTAGAGCGGCGCTTGCGCGCCGTCGCCCGCAGGGCCGGTGCGCGTAGACCGCAATTCGTTCGCAGCGCCGCGGCTGCGGCCGGAGTTCGCAATGCCTACGCCGAACCCTGGCGTCTGGGCGCGGATCGATGGGCCGCGCTCGTTGGCGCACGTTTCGAGCATCCGGGCCAGGCGCTGTGCCTGGTTGCGGTCGGAACCGCGATGACGATTGATCTGCTCGATGAACGTGGCAGACATCGGGGAGGCAGCATCATCCCCGGCCCCGAACTGATGATCAAAGCGCTGCTCGAGCGCACGGCCGGCATCCGGCGTCGCGCGGGTCGCAATGCCACACAGGCCATGGCGCGCGCCGGCGCCTCGCCGGGGCTTTTCGCCCGCGATACGCGCGGTGCCGTGACGGCCGGCGCGGTGAATGCAGCCGCCGCGCTCATCGGTGAATCCGTGCGCGCGGCTCGAGGGCTGCTGGGCCGCAACCCGCGGCTCATTCTGTCGGGTGGTGCCGCCGGGAAGATCGGATCGCGGCTGCGCGTGCCGTATCGACGAGGGGATGAACTGGTCCTGCGTGGCCTCGCCGTGCTGCGCTCCGGGCAGGCGCAATTGGACTAGAATCCGCGAGTGCGCGGCGCATTCCTGGTATTGGTGGCAACCAACATTGTGTTCTTTGCGTGGGCACAATGGATCGATGTGCCTGCCAGGGCGCCGGTGGCCGTCGACCGCGATGCCGGGATTCCGCCATTGCAGCTGGTATTGAACGGGAATGCGGCCACATCGCCTCCCGCAGCCGCCACCGCGCCAATGGGCTCCTCGACCTCCGTGACCGCGCCGTCCGCCGGCCACGCAGCGCCCGTAACCCCGAACTCCAGTACTCCTGCCGGTGCTGGCTCCGCTGCGCCGGAAATGACTGCCGAGTCGGCGCCATCGACCCGTTGCCGCAGCCTCGGTCCGTTCGATGATGTGAATGCTGCCAATGCCGCGGCCGACCGTCTGCGCACTCGCGGGATGAATCCGCACGATCGCAGTGCCGATACCGTCAATCCGAACGTCTACTGGGTGTACATCGGTGAACTCACGGTCGAGATGCAACGCCGCGCAATACAGACGCTGAACAGTGCCGGCATCCATGATGCCGTATCCATGATTCAGCCCGAGCAGAGCGATAGGGTCTCGGTCGGCGTATTCGCCGATCAGGCACACGCGGTGCGCCGCGCCGAACAGGTGCGCGCGCTCGGACTCAAGCCGACGCTGGGTATGCGCCAGCGAACTGTCACAGCGCACTGGATCGATTTCGAGCTCAAACCCGCTGAGATGGAGCCGTCGCTGACCGAACTGACCGGTCCCGTCGTCCGCGGCGGCATTGGCCTCGGTCCGGTCAGATTCTCCGACTGCCTCGCCAGCGGTGGTAACGGGTAAAGAACTCCGGCAAGCGCCTCCTGCCTAGAGAGAGAGAACCCGGATGAGCTGCTCTATATCCTCTCGGCTATTGTAGATAGAGGGCGATATTCGCACGCTGTTGGGGTAGAGCGAGACCTGGACCCGGTTTGCCAGCAGCCGATCCCGGAAGCGCATCTGCGCATCTTTGACTCCAAAGACCAGGATCGGGCCATGCGAATCTTGCGGCGTCAGTGCCACGAAGCCGGCGTTGCCTGAAAGCCGTGCGCGCAATTCGCTTAACAGCGGCTCCCGTTGCCTTGCGATGGGTTCGACGCCCATTTCGTTGATTGAACCAATCGATGCCTGGGCTGTTGCAAGCGCTCCCCATGCGGGAGTGCCCACTTCGAACAGCCCCACGGCATCATTCCGGAGCTCGTATTCTCCCGCGTCAGCAACAACGGGATCGAATGGGGAAATGTGCTGGGTTAAACCGCGGATCTGCCGCCAGCCGATCTCGGTCCGGCGCAGGCGCTCGAGACGATCGCGGCGAACGTAAAGAAACGCGGCGCCGAAATCCGCCATCAACCACTTGTACGTGCCGCAGGCGGCGAAGTCGACGCCGCTGGCTGCGACATCCACGGGAATGGCGCCGGCGGCCTGGATGATGTCGGCATAGACCAGCGCGCCTGCCTGGTGCGCGACGTTACAGACCTCGGCGAGGTTGTGTACGAACCCCGTCGCACTGGATACCAGCGACAGGGCCACCAGTCTGGTCTCGGGGGTCAGAGCATCCCTGATATCCGCCAGGTCGACCCTGTTGTCGCGCACCTGGACGACTTTGAGGGGAGTTCCCTGCCTTCGTCGCTCCGCGTAAAGCACCAGCGAGGCATCATAGTGAAGCGCATCGGTCACGACGCCGGCGCCGCGACCGGTCTGCAATGCCGCGTTGACCAGGTTCTCCGCCACCAATGTACTGGGGACCACAGCGACGTCCTGGGGAGCGCAGTTGATCAGGCGTGCGAACTGTTCGACGGCGCCGTTACGCGGGTTGCTGAAAGGCGAAATGGCATGAGGCTGTGTGAAGCGGTCACGAAAATAGGCTGCACCGCAATCTCGCACCTGGCGGCTGATCGGGTGGACGAACGCGGCGTCCAGATACACGCCTTCGAAGCCGAATTCCCGAGCCGCTGCCGCTGCCGCTGCCGCTTTCGCGGGCGCTTGCGCTTGCAATCGAGCGCCACCCAGGAGCGACGCCGAGGCAAGACCCGCGGTTGTAATCAGATCGCGGCGAGTGATCAACGGCTCCTCCCGCCGATTCAGTTCAGAAGGATCGGCAGCAGCACTTTGCTGGCACGCGAGCGTTCGCGGAACACGGTCTGCTTTGCGCTGGCATAGTCCGACGCCTGGGCATTGAAGATATTGGGCACGCAGGTCTGGGGATTGCGGTCGTATACCGGGAACCAGGTTGACTGGATCTGGACCATGATTCTGTGCCCCGGCAGGAAGGTGTGATCGACGAGCGGCAGCGGATACTGAACCTCTTCGGGCCGCCCCGGGGTCCAGCAATACACCTGGTCCAGTCCGTGAATATATCGCCCACGAAAGATATCCGCCGACACAGCCAGCTGAAAGCCGCTCATGTCCTGGTCCGAAGTCTCATCGGGATAGACATCGATGAGCTTGACCACCCAGTCGCTATCGGTGCCGGTGGTAGCGGCAAAAAGGTCGACCTGGGGCCGTCCGAAGATATGAACCGCGCTCGTCAAGGGTGAGGTGCGATAGCTGAGCACGTCCGGACGCTGCGCGGCGAAGCGCTGGTCCGCCACCAGGGAAGTGGCCCATGCATGGGCGAAAGTAAAGGGCGAGGAGATCATCCCCACCGGATGTGCCGGGTCGGAGATGTATTCGTCCGCACCCTCCGCGCCCGTTGTGGGCTCTTCGAAGGACAATGCCGTGTGTTCTCGAAGATAGAGCGCCTCGGAAGGCGCAGCTAGTGCGTCGGCATCGTGCCAGCGCTCAGATCCCGTGCTGAAGCTGACGATGGGAGCCAGATGCTTTGTCGGCGTCCCCTCCTTCAACTGCGAATCAAGGAATGGCTTGATGACATCGCGCCGCGCCACCGCAGCGGTGTCCTCGATGAAGTGGAGTGGTCCGGTTTTTGAGCCGTCTGCATAGACACCCATGTGAGTCCAGGGCCCGATCAGCAGCGATACGGGATAACTGGCATCCTTGGCGCGCAGCGCCTCGAACACCGCCGGCGCACCGTACTGATCCTGCTCGTCCCACATACCCGCCACCAACAGGGTAGGGATCGAAGCTCCGGTTTTCGTGGCGAGCAGGCTATCTAATGCTTGTCCGCGCCACCATGCGTCGTAACTGGGGTGTTCCATGAACTTTCTGGCGGGCGCGAATCGATCGAGACCATAGCGACGCATGACATCGCCGGCTGAGCCCGATTCCAGGTAGGCCGAATACAGGTCGAGCCAGCGCGGTGGCACAGCAGAGCCGAGTTCCTTGCCGGTCAGCAGAATGGGCAACACCGACAAAGTGATCTGACGAAACGCGCCGTTATGATACCAATCGTCGCCCTTCCATACGTCGACCATAGGGTTGATGGCGACGACGGCCTTCAGTGCCGGATGAGCATTCAAAGCGGCCGACAAAGCGTTGGCGCCGTCGTAGGAGCCGCCAATGATCCCCACCCGTTTGTTGGACTCGGGCACATTTTTTGCGAGCCACTCGATGGTGTCGTAGGCATCGGTGTCCTCATCGATCCCGGTAGAGTTGAGTGGCCCGCGCAGAGGACGATTCAGCAGAAAGGTTCCCTCCGACTTCGATCGTCCGCGGATGTCTTCCCAGACCAGGATGTAGCCGTCTTCGACGAACGGGCCGTTCATCAGCGACACGCGGGCTGCCAGATGTTCGCCGCCGGTGCGAAACGCGATGGAATCCGCCCCGTACGGCGTGCGTTCCAGCAGCATCGGCGCCCGAGCGACTCCCTTCTTCATCGCGATCAGGGCGCGGAGCCGCACCCCATCACGCATCGGAATCATGACCTGGCGCAGCAGGTAATCGCTGCCTTCGATGGACGGCTTGAAGTCCGCAACGATATCGGAGGGCAGGCTATCGACGGACGTGGCAAACGTCGGCAGGCAAAGGACTGTGGCAGCCGCGGCAGAGCAGGCTGCGCACAGTTTCAGGAGCCATCGCCCAGTGCGCCGCCGGGGACGCACGCTGTCGCCCATCTTAGAACCTGGCCGACGCCGTGATGCCGACGGTACGGGGCTGGATCACCGCGATGCCCTCGTCGGCTGGAGTCTTGGATAGAGTCAGGGGCGAAGCGGAAATGATTCCACGCTCGTCCACGGCGTTCTTGACGTAAAGACTGAACGCGTAGTGGCCCACCGAGATTCCGGTATGAAAATTGAGCAGTCGGTAGGGTGCCAAGGCAACCCGCGGCGTGGCGGCATCCGCCGTGAAATCGGACTCCCGTTCCCCGACGTAGCTGTAATCGCCTCCGACATCACCCTTCCAGTCGCCGACGATCGGGAACTCGTAGTCAGCCGACGCGCGTCCGGACCAGCGCGAACTGTAAGGCAGACGGAATCCGGGGAGCGCGTAAATCCCCGCGGGCGCCGTGGAGTTCAGGTACGCGTCGGTGTAGGCGGCCGAAAGCCCGAGCGTGAGCCCGCGCAGTGGCCGGTATTCGGTGGCGAGCTCTGCACCCTTGGAAATCGCGCTGCCAGCGTTACTGAAAAAGGACTGGTCATTTGCATCGGATCCGAGCAGCTGAATATTCTTCCAGGAAATATAGAACACGTCGGCATCGAGCGTCAGGGCATGATCGAGCAACTCGCCCTTATAACCGACTTCGTAGTTGGTCGATTTATCCGAGCCAAAGGGATACTCATATCCTTGCAGCGTGTAGTTGGGGCCGCCCGCGCGATAACCACTGGCGATGCGCCCGTAAATCATGTCGTTGGCGTCGAGCTTGTAGGTTGGCGAGAACAGGAATGTTGTTACCCCCTGGGAAGAATCTCCCTGGCCCACCGTCACCCCTGGATTTCCCAGCAGTCCTGAGCTTAAGTTGAGGGAATTCTGCCAGTTCTTGCTATATCGCAGCCCACCCTGCACGTCGAAGCTGCTGGTGATGTGATAGGTGAGATCGCCGAACAGCGCGGCTTCCTTATATTCCGAGTTGCCCACTCCGTCTGATAGCGGCGGCAAGCCCGGGATGGGTCCGCCATCGACTGTGGATGCCCCGTCGAGGTTCTGCACGAAGATAGAGACCTCATGCGTGTAGAACGCGCCGACCAGCCAGTCCACCAGGTTATCGCCGCGGCTCGCGACCCGGAATTCCTGGGTGAATTTTTCAGTGCCGTAGTGCTGGTAGATGGTGGCACCGAAGTCAGGGATGCCGAAGATTCCCCCAAAAAATCCGAACAGCGGCGAGATGTCGGCGTTGCTCTGCCAATTAACATGCGCGTAGCTGGTCGAGGACAGCACAGAGAACTTGCTGAAATCATCGTTGACGGTCAGGTTGTAGAGATGCAGCGTTGAATTATTGGTGCCGGTGCCGGGAATCTGGTTGTGCGTGAGGTCCCCGTAAAGCGGTTGGTTGGTCAGAAAATTGTAGTCTTCGCGGCCCGACCCATAGGCGTTACGGTCGGAGACGTAGGCACTGAACTTGACCGTCAGGCCCTCAAACGGCGCCCATAGGCCGGCAATCCGCCCCGAGTCGATGCGGTGCGTGTTGACGTTGGTCTTTCCGGTCGCCACGTTGTCGATGTAGCCCGGATCGTATCGCTCCGAGCCGCTGATGCGCAGGGCAAATACATCCGTGACGAGCGGCAGATTGACGTTGCCGCGAAATCCCCAGCCGGCGCTGCCATGATCGACATCTGCGCCGTCGGTCTCGACATACGCCGAGTAATTGGTCAGGTTGGGCTGAATCGTCTCGTATTTGAGCAGTCCACCCATATTGCTGGCGCCGTAGAGCGTGCCCTGCGGCCCCTTCAGTACCTCGATCTGCTCCAGATCGGCGGGATCCAGGTCGGGCACGAGCACGTCACCGCGTGCAAGTGCGGTGCTGGAACCCACTGGCGTGTCATCGACGTATATACCCACGGTCGGTGTGTTGTTGGCGCCGGTGGTGATGCCGCGAATGGCCAGCAGCTTGAAACCGTTGCCATCATCGAGCAGCGACAGTCCCGGTACCTGCGTGTAATAGTCATCGAGGCTGACGTCGTTGCGGCCGATCAGCGACTGCGCGTTGAGCACCGTGAGGGCAATCGGCACGTCCTGCGCCAGCTGCACACTCTTCTGTGCCGTCACGAGTACTTCCTGCAGATTGGGCTCCTCATTGCTGGCGCTGCCTTGCGTTGCGGATGGATCCACGATCAGCACCGAGCCATCCTTGACTTCGCGCATGGTCAAGCCGGTACCTTCCAGGACTCGCTTGATGGCGTCCTCGCCGCTGTAAGAACCCGACAGCGCAGGTGCCGTCCTGCCCCTGACGGCTGCCGGATCGAAGGCCACGTTGATCCCGCTCTTGCTGCCGATAGCCCGCAATGTATCGGACAGGGCCTGCGTGGGGAGGTCGAACTGGTACAGAGCCTGGGCGAGCGCCCTCACGGGCGTCAAGGACAGTGCAAGCACGAGGATTTGAGCGCCGATGAGTACGCTCCGGCGAATTGAAGACATCATGACCTCTCCCTAGTTCTTCCCTGTAGGCGTCGCTGTGAGACGCCTTTAATACTCAGAGACGCACGGGGCGGGGATTCCCGACAGGTCCGATTGAAATTTATCGTCGCGTCGGGGTTCGGGTCAGTATCAGTGCATTTTCCTGGCGCTCTATCTGCAGGTGATGGAGGGCGGCGATGCTCTGGGCAAACTCGAGCACGCTCTGACTTTCGAAAACGCCCGACACGCGGAGGCTTTCAAGAGCCGGATCACCGAGCGCCACAGGCACACGCGCGTAGCGGTTCATCTCGGCGACCGCCTCTGACAGGGGAGTGTCGTCGAGCATCACCTCGCCCCGGCGCCACGCGAGGGCGGCGTCGACATTGGGGCGATCGACGGCCGCTACGCCGTCGCCTGTGCCGAAAGTCAGCCGTTCTCCCGGGGTCAAGGTGGCTACACGCACCGGTTTCGACAGCAATTGGGGCGCGCTGGTGATCTCGACCTTGCCTTCCAGCAGCACCACGATCACTCGCCCGTCGCGTCGCCGTACGTCGAACTTGGTGCCGATCGCGCGAACCTCCGTATCCCCGGCCTGAACGATGAATGCGCGCCTGGAATTCTTCGTCACCTCGAACAGCGCTTCACCGCGATCCAGCATGACCCGTCGCTCCCTGCTCGAGTAGTTCACGGTCAGGCGGCTGTCGGTATTGAGGGCAACACGCGTTTCGTCCGCCAGGGTGACGACTTGTTGCTGTCCGATGGCGGTCCGATATTCCTGGCTACGCGCCAGATACATCGTAGCCCCGACGGCAATAACCGCGGCGATGACTGCCGCTGCCAGGGCGCGGCCTGCCAGCCGCACCTTGCGGGTACGCAAGGTCGATCCGCGTAATTGAGCGGCGCCCGGAATGATCTCCCAGAGGTCGGACACGCGCGCGAACGCCTCGGCGTGGGCCGGGTCCTTGAGCCACTCATGGAACGCGGCTTCGGTTGCGCGCGTGCGGTCACTGCGCTGCAGCCGCGCGATCCATGCGGCCGCATCGGCAAGTACCACCTCACTGGAGATGCTGGAAATGTCCATACGCTCGCCCCCATTCCACGCCGGTTACCAGCCATCCATCCACTTGGCCAGGAAGAGAACCGCCCGCGCCACTCGCTTTTCCGCCGCCGCAACCGTGATGCCTTCGCGCGCCGCGATGTCGCCGTAGGAGAGCTCATCGACGCGCTTGGCCATCAGGCATCGGCGGCTCAGATCATCGAGCCGGTCGAGCCCGGTCTGGGCGCGGCGCAATCGCTCCCTGCCCCGAACGATCTCATCCGGCTGGGGACTTGCGTCGGCGACGGTTTCCAGATCGAGCGTGACGCTGTCAAAAGGCGCCGTGCGCTGACGCCGCGCCCGGTCCCGCATGAGGTTCAAGGCCGTTCGCATCAGGAACGCTTCCTGGGAGCAGACTTCTTTGGCCTGCGTATAGGCCTCGAGCCGCGCGAATGCCTCCTGGATGATATCGTCCGCTTCATCGGGGCCCGCACCGCGCCTCACAATGAAAGATCGCACGTTCCTGAACATGCGATTCACTACGCCTCTGGATCCGGGTTTATGCACGGGCACACAGTATAAGACGCGGTGGCCGGTCAGATCGGACAGGTATTTCCGGCTTCCGCATGATTCCGGTGTCTGAAAAGCCGGGCTCGCGCGTCATTCTAGTCAGGAGCACTACTCCAGCAGGGGGGAATCAGGTGGTACACGTGTCTGTCGCATCGCACTTAAGGTCCAAGGGCTTCGGTCAGGTGATGCTGGCGGCGGTTGCCTTGGCTGTCTCGGCGGCCTGGGCGGTGCCGACGCACGATGCCCCGCTGGCGAGCGTCGTGATAACCCCGAGCGCGATGAGCGAAAGCGATGGGGGCACGGTCGATGTGGTCGAAGTGTTCCCGCAGATGACGGCGGAAACCGGCGCCCATCTGCTCTCGATCGCCAATTCTGCCCCGGGGCTGACGCTGACCCAGCGCATGGAAAATCTGATCGTGACTGACGATCAGGGACCGGTCGCCCTGGCGCCGAACAAGGACGAATTCCCGGATTCCTGGAATACGACCCGCAAGGTCAGCGGCAAGCTGACCATCCGTTATCGCCTGCCCATCGTCAACGACACCCACGCGACCGGCGGCCCCCAGGGCAGTCCGCGCATCGACGGCGACGGAATCTCCAGCGTGGGGGAGATGCTGTTAATGCAGCCCGAGACCTCGCACCCTTACCGCCTGGCCCTGAAGTGGGAACTTGCCGCGATGGGAGCCGGCGCAGTTGGCGTCTGGACCTACGGGGAAGGCAATGTCACGCTGCCGGCCGGATCTGCATCGCGGCTGCAGAATAGTTTCTACATGGCCGGCCACGTCAAGCGCGAGCCTGAAAAACTCAAGGGCGCCTTCTCCGCGGTCTGGACGGGAGATCCGGGTTTCGATCCGCGTCCCTCGTTGCGCTGGGCGCAACAGCTGCACGGTTGGATGAGCCATTTCTTCGGTGACTCGCACGAAGCCACCTATCGCATCTTTATGCGCTACAACCCGGCGGCGAACGCCGGTGGGGGCACCGCCTTTCCCAATTCCTTTCTCTGGACCTACGGACAGGGGGTTGCAGCTACTTATATGGAAGGCATCCTGGGCCACGAAATGACCCATACCTGGACCGCCACCGACATGGGCAAGTGGTTCGACGAAGGCCTGGCCGTCTACTACCAGCAGCGTCTGCCCTGGAGAGACCACATGGTCGCAACGGACGATTACCTGCGGGACATCAATAAAACCGCCGCCCGTTACTACACCAACGAGCTCTCGCATCTGTCCGATGCCGATGTGATGCGCGATTACTGGAGCGATGTCAGGATCATCGTCATTCCCTACGACCGCGGCGCCATGTATTTCGCGATCCTGGACAGCAGGATTCGCAAGGCCAGCCACGGCAAGCGTTCGGTCGATGATCTGATTCGTGTGATCGTCGATCGCAACCGTAAGGGGATGACCACCCAGGAGGGTTACTGGGTGACGATGCTGGAGCATGAGCTCGGCGAGGACGGCGTCGTCCTGCACAAGGCGATGATGAGCGGCGAGACTCTCGTGCCCGATTCCGACGCCTACAGCCCCTGCTTCCAGCGCGTTGCCGCCAGGATCCGGCGTTACGAGCTGGGCTACAATCAGAAGCGCGCGGTGGTCAGCGGCGTCGTGGAGGGATTGATTGCTGGTTCCGAAGCGGACAAAGCGGGCATCCGCGAAGGTGACGCAATCGTCCTGCGGACCAATACCGACGGTGCGCAGCGCGATCCGCAGATGAAAATCACCGTCAAGATCACGCGCGACGGTAATACCTTTCCGATCACTTACCTGCCGCGCGGTGAAGCCATAGACGGCTGGCAGTGGGAGCGGATCGAGGGCGTGCCCGACACCGCGTGTCGTCCTCCGGACCATTGATCACAGTGCACCTCGTGCGGCTATGACTCAATCACGCGATATCGACCGCCGCTCGCTGCTGGTGTCGGCCGGCGCCATGGCCACCGCCCTCGCCACCGGGTCGAGCGCAGGCACCTCGGCAGCGTCCCCGATCATCATCGATTCACTCGGATCCCTCGATGATCCGAACAGCGCGGATCTCGATGCTCCGCAGCCCCTGTCGGCGCGCGTCGTGCAGGATGCGCGCTCATCCGGCCTCACGGCGCTGAACCTCACGCTCGGGTATATCCACGGCCCCGGCGATCCGTTCGAGCTCACGGTTCGGGACATCGTGAAGTGGGATCGGCGCATCGCCGAAAACCCAGGCACGCTGCGGAAGATCACTGCGGTAAGCGACATCCGCAGCGCCCATGCAGCCGGTCAGCTGGGACTTATTTACGGCTTCCAGAATGAAGAGGCGCTCGGCGACCGCGCCGATCGCGTGGATCTTTTTGCCGACATGGGCGTGCGCGTGTTCCAGCTGACCTACAACGAGCGCAACCGACTGGGCGGCGGATCGGCGGCTCCGGAGGACACGCCGCTGACGGCATTCGGCCGCGAGGTCATCGATCGCGCCAATGAGCGGCTCGTCATGGTGGATCTCTCGCACAGCGGTCGTCAGACCTGCATTGATGCCGCGAAATATTCCAGAGCGTCCGCCTGCATCTCGCACACCGGTTGCCGCGCACTCGTGGACCTGCCGCGCAACAAGTCGGACGAGGAGCTGCGGCTGATCGCAGACCGCGGTGGGTATGTTGGGATTTACTTCATGCCCTATCTTGCGATCGGCCGGTCAATCACCAGCGACGACGTGGTCCGTCATATCGAGCACGCCCTGCAGGTGTGCGGCGAGGAATGCGTCGGAATCGGGACCGATGGCAGCGCGACCGGGATCGACGATCTGCCCTCGTGGGAAGCCGCCTTCCGCAAGCAAATCGAGGCGCGGCGTGCAGCCGGCATTTCCTCGCCGGGGGAAACGCCGTACGGGTTTACGTTTGCCACGGATATGTATGGGCGGGAGCAGTTTCGCATCCTCGCGGAGAAACTCTCGAAACGGCAGATGCCGCAGCGTCGCATCGAGAAGATCATGGGCGGGAACTTCCTGCGCTATGCCCAGGCAATCTGGGGCAACTGAATGTTGCAGCGAGGATACGGATGACAGCCCGAGCGCTCCTGACCTGCAGTCTCCTGGCGATTGCAGCGGTTCATGTCCGTGCATCCGAGCCTGCGGCTGAACCCTCAAACAATCCGCAGGAGTTCCTCCAGCAGGCGCCCAGGCCCGGCACCATCAAGGGATCCTTCAAGCTGGTCTCGATCGGAGACCTGCTGTACTCGTATCCGATGGCGCATCGTGACGACGCCGAGCTGCAGCGGGTCATAGGACTCATTCAGTCCGGCGATGTCACGATCGCCAATCGCGAAGGCGCCACGCTCGACAGTGCAACGCACACGGCCGGCTATGGCGATGGGTTGTTGTGGGCCGAGGGCGACCTGGCCGCGGATGAGAAAGCGATGGGCGTTGGCATGGTGTCGCTGGCCAACAATCACACCATGGACTGGGGCGATGTGGGTTTGCGCGACACCATCCGCTTACACCGGGGCGCTGGAATCATCACCGCCGGCGGCGGAGAAAACCTGGCCGAGGCGCGGCGGGCGGGCATCCTCGAGACACCCAAAGGCCGGGTGGCACTCATATCAACGGCCTCGAGTTTCAAGGCCAACGCACGCGCGAACGACGCGCTGGAGATGACGGCTGCACGTGCCGGCATCAGCACGCTGCGCACGCGCATCATTCACCTGGTCGACGAGCAGCAGTTCGCGGCCGTGCGCAAGCTGGCCACGGAATTGGCCTCGCCACTCAAGCCGGCCCCGGCGCCTGCGGCGAGCGAAGTCACGTTCGAGGATGAGACCTATCGGCTCTCACAGTCGGCAGGTCTTAGCTACGAGATGGAGCTCTACGATCATGCGGCCCTGTTGAAGTCGATCCGCGACGCCAAGCTGCAGGCTGACCTGGTCGTCTTTACCATCCATGCCCACCAGAGCCCGACAGGTGACGACGACGACACACCGGAGCCGCCTGATTTTCTGGTGCGTCTGTTCCACGATGCCATCGATGCGGGCGCGGATGTCATAATGGGCGGCGGCCCGCATTCACTGCGGGGCGTCGAGATCTACAAGGGACGGCCTATTCTCTACGGGCTCGGCGCGTTCTTCATTAACGGCGATGTCGAAATGACGCAGGAAAGCGCCCTGAGGGTATTTCCCGATGCCAGCGGCCATGCGCCGCCTCCGCCGCCGCCGCAGCGCTCTGTGAGGGCAGCGGGAAACCCGGCCAGCTGGTACGACGGCGTCGTCGCCGTCACGGAGTTCGATCGGGGGGAGGCGAGGCGGGTACTGCTGTATCCGCTCGATCTGGGCAACACCTACGATCGAAAGCGCCGCGGTATCCCGCACCTGGCAGCGCCAGCGGATGCCCAGCGGATCCTGAAGAACCTGGAAAAGGATTCCGCGCAGTTCGGTACCCGGATCGCGCCCAAAGACTCCGTGGGCATCATCGAGATTCCGCCCGTGCGGTAGGATAGCCGCATCGGCGGGCGCCGGATCCGCGTATCCGACTGGCCGTCGAACCGGGTGCTGCCGCTAGGTAGCCGCTTCCGTGCAAGTCCTTGATATGCCGGCTTAGCTCAGTGGTAGAGCAGCGGTTTTGTAAACCGTTGGTCGGGAGTTCAAATCTCTCAGCCGGCAAAGCCACTTACCGGCTCTATTCCAGTCGGTCCGATCCGATCCCGGCTAAGCTGCGGAGCCCGCTGATGGACCGGAGCGACGAGCTATGACACGCGCTCAGTTGCCGCCGGATCCGTTCGTTTCGCCTCTCGGCTGCAGCTCCATTTGGTCGATGACCTTGGACACTCCCTGGACACTCCCTGGACACTCGAAGCAATCTGTTTTGCCTTGGCCCGAGAAGCCTCGCCCGTAACAAGGCCACTCAACGTGACAACCCCATTCTGCGCAACGACCGTCACGCGGCGGTAGTAGCTCTTGGGGTCGGCCTGGAGCGCGGCATTTACTCGTTTCGCGGTCGCCTCGTCGCCAGGAGACATGTTTTTGACTGGCTGGGAATTGCCCGTATCGGCGCCGGTCTGCGCATAAACCGGAACGATGGAGGTTTGCGCGTCTGTCAGGGCGGCCGCGCGCGAACCCCGTGGGCACGCACCTACAGAGTTCAGGAATCTGAGTCCCCCGAGCGTGGCGGCCAAGGCGCTGCAGCGACGAAACTCAGGGCGTCATTTCGATCATCTGGATTTCGAGGTGCCGTTCAGCGCGCAGCGAATTGGCGACCAGGCAAGCTTTTTCGGCGCGTTCCATCAATTGTTGCGCCTTAGCGTGATCTGCGCCCGCCTTCACGGTCAGCATTGCTCGAGTCGTAAACTTTGAAAACTGCGTGACACCGGAGACCCGTTCAAGCGCCCCGTCGACGTGGCACTCCAGCTGTTCCCAGCCGAAGCCTGCCGCTCTCGACACGGCTCGAAAAGTCAGGATGAAGCAGTTGGCCACCGCTGCAACCAGGAGAGTCTCCGGCGACCATACATCTCCTGGCCCGTCGAACTCCGGCGGTGGCGCAGTTGGTATGTCGGGCAACCCTCGGGAGGCTACAGGAACGGTTCCTGTCGTCGATCCGCGTGCGCTCACGCTGTAGGTATGTGGGTAGGGTTTCATAGGTGTCCTGCGCTTGAATGCAGCGGCATGTCCCGAATGTTCATGAGGTTCCCTCCAATGCAATCACCGGCAGGCCGGCGGCCCTCCACGCCGCAATGCCCCCGGCCATGTGGGCGGCGTGAGGCTGGCCGTCGGCCAAGCGCTTCTCAGCGGCAGCAAGAGATCGTTTGCCGCTTCCGCAGTGAAACACGACCCGTCGCGGCCCATCGGGGGGCAGTGCAGCGGCCTCAAACGTCGACAGGGGATACAGCAGGGCCCCGTGAATGCGCTCCGCGGCGTATTCCGCTGGCTCTCGCACGTCAATCAATAATATCTTTCCGGCTTTGAGTAGCCGCGCAACTTCCGTGGGTTCCAGTGTTTGGATCCGCGGTGAATGTTGACTCATGGTCCATGACCTCCGTCAGCGCGCGCGGCGCGTCGAATTAAGAAGCGGTAATGAGTCCCAGCGCCTGGGACGATGATCCGTGCCATATTCATTTTCCCTGTGACTGTCGGTTTAGGAACATCATTTCGATTGGGGCATATCGGACGCGAGACGGCGATCGATCTGCTCCAGATCCTCTGCCGCCAGTTCGCCCGCCACTGCTTTGAGTTGTAGCCTCGCCAAAAGCCATTCGCTCTGCGCGCGTTGGAAATCGGCTCCGGAGCGTTGGTAGTCCGCTTCCGCGTTGAGCAATTCAAGAGCGGTGCGAGCTCCAATCTGTGCCCCCAGACGCGTGGCGTCGCGACGACTCTCCGTGGAAGCTCGCAAGTGCTGCAGCGCCTGCACGCGAGCTGCTGCGGTCGTGAGCGACAGCCAGGCGGTGCGCGTCTGCTGCCTCACCGCCTGCTCTGTGCCATCCAGCTCGGCTTCGGCCTGATGTTCCAGCGCGCGCGCCTCGTGGCGTTGAGCGCTGCGCAGTCCTCCAGTGAACAACGGGACCGACGCCTGGATGCCGACGCTCGCATCACGTTGAGTGATGTCGGTGGCGCCGAAGTCACCGTTGCCGTGCAGGGAGTCGCGTCCGACCTGCGCGATCAGGTTCACGCGCGGTGAGGTCAGGGCGTTATATCGATTGACTTGCGCCGTTGCGCTCGCCACCGTGAGTTGCTGGATCGCGAGCAACGGGCTATTGGCAATCGCGCGCCGTGTCCAGGAGGCCAGCGGGTCGGGAGCCGGCAGCTCGGCGGTCGCCGCTTCGGGTACTACACCCAGGTCTATGGCCTCCAGTCCCGTCAGATCGCTGAATGCGGCCTCGCTCAACGTGACGGCGCTGCGGGCGTCAAGCTCCTGAACCGTGAGGTTGTCTGCGTCGGCCTCCGCCTCGCGCATGTCGGTGACCGGAATGTCGCCCGCCTCGTAGCGAGCTTGGGCTTCGGCACGCGTAGTCTGCGCGGAGGCGCGCAATCGCACCAGCGTCTGCAGCTGTGCACGCGCGTTGAGCACATCGAAATAGACCCTGGTGCTGCGTAGCATCAGATCTTGTTCGGCCGCCCGATATTGAGCCTCGGCAATGCGCGCGGAATCCTTCTGCGCGGTGGAATCAGCAAGACGCCCGGCATCGAACAGGGGTTGCTCCGCGACCAACGCCCAATGTGTCGCCGTAGCACCATTCACATTGGTCTGGAAATCAACACCATTCCTGCTGCCGAACCCCGGAGCGGAGAAGAAAGCCCCTTGCGTGCGGTTGTCCAGATCACTGAGTCCGACGCCACCAGTGGCAGAGAGCGTCGGCAGCCACAGCGCTCGGCCTTCGGCCCCGCGCGCGCGTCCGGCATCCCGCTGAGCTTGGGCCGCGGCGAACTTCGGATCATGTTCCATGGCCGAGTGCCAGGCATCCGAAACGCTTATCGGCGCTGCCGAAGCCGTCGCGCAGGTCAACCAGAGCATGGTGAGAAGCATCACCAGGATGAAGCTCCCGGCCATGACCCGGGTGAGTTGCCAAGAAGTCATGGTGATTGCTCCAGCGGAGTGGGTTCAGTAGCGGCGATGGGGTGCGCATGGCAGTAAACCGCGTAATACAGCAGCGGAATCACGACCAGGGTCAGCACCGTGGACACCAGGATGCCGAAGATCAACGAGATCGCCAGGCCGTTGAAGATCGGATCGTCCAGAATGAAGAGCGCGCCCAGCATGGCGGCGAGCGCGGTGAGCGCAATCGGCTGCGCGCGTGTGGCGGCCGAGCGAATCACAGCGTCACGGAAGTCCACGCCGGCAGCCAGCTGTAGATTGATGAAATCCACCAGCAGGATTGAGTTGCGGACGATAATGCCGGCAAGCGCGATCATGCCGATCATCGAGGTAGCAGTGAACTGCGCGTGCAACAGCGCGTGCCCCGGCATTACACCAATAATCGTCAGCGGAATCGGTGCCATGATGATGAGCGGCGTAACGTAAGAGCCAAACTGTGCCACCACCAGCAGATAAATCAGAATCAGCCCCACCGCATACGCCGCCCCCATGTCGCGGAAGGTCTCGTATGTGATCTGCCACTCCCCGTCCCATTTGAGCGAGTAGCCGCGATAGGGATCTGCGGGCTGATGGATAAAGTACTCCGTGACAGCACCCCCATCCGGCGCCACGATGCGGCCGATCGCGCCGCGCATGCCGAACATGCCGTACAGCGGGCTATCGACCCGGCCCGCCACATCGCCGGTCACGTAGACCACGGGCAACAAATCCTTGTGATAAAGCGGCTGTTCGACGGTGCGGTTACTCACCTGCACGAGTGAGCCCAGCGGAATCAGCGCCCCGTTGCCGGCACGTACCCCCAAGCTCAGCGCCGCATCCAGGCTCCCGTGCGTGCTGTCGGGCAGCTGTAGATAAAGTGGTGCCGGATACTTGCTCGCATCCTGAAGGTAGGTTGCATCGTCACCGGCAATGCCTGCTCGCAGCGTCGTCACGACATCGGTATCGCTGACGCCGAGCTGTGCCGCCTTCGGGCGGTTGACCGACACCACCTGGCGAGGCGCAGGCGCAATGTACGAAGCATCGACATCCACGACATCGGCAGCGCTTAAGAACGCCTTGCGCACGGCCTGCGCGACACTCAACCGGCCCGCATCATCGGGACCGTAGATTTCCGCCACTATCGGGGCCAGCACTGGGGGACCGGGCGGCACTTCGACGACCTTCACGACCGCGCCGTGACTGCGCGCGATCGCGGCCAGCGACGGACGCAGCCGCTCCGCGATCGCGTGGCTCTGATCGTGTCGTGCGTGCTTGTCTACCAGGTTCACCTGAATGTCGCCCAGCGCACTACCGGCTCGCAGGTAATACTGACGCACCAGGCCATTGAAGTTGATTGGCGCTGACAGACCTGCGTAAACCTGGTAGTTGCGTACCTCGGGTACTTGCGCCAGGTAGCGACCCATGTCGGCGAGCGCGAAGGCGGTGCGTTCAACCGGTGTGCCTGCCGGCATATCGACGACCACCTGAAACTCCGACTTGTTGTCGAAGGGCAGCATCTTCAATACGACCCACTGCAGCGCGGGCAGCGCCACGGCCAGCAGGATCAAGGCGCCCACCCCCGCCCATAGGCGCCGCCGATTGCGCTGCCCCAGCACCGGGTCGAGAAATGGCGCAAATAACCGTCGGAACCTGGGCTCCAGGCGCACCGACCAGCTCGCGCGCGCGTGTTTTGCATCGGGTCGCAACCACAGTCGCGCGAGCCAGGGAGTCAGTGAAAAGGCGACGGCCAGTGAGATCAGCATGCCCATCGAGGCGTTGATCGGGATCGGACCCATGTAGGGCCCCATAAGTCCACTGACGAACGCCATCGGCAACAGCGCGGCAATCACCGTGAGGGTTGCGAGAATCGTGGGGCCTCCCACTTCATCCACGGCTTCGGGAATAACTTCGGTCAGCGCACGCCCGGGAGTGAGCTGCAGATGTCGGTGGATGTTCTCGACTACCACGATGGCGTCGTCCACCAGGATGCCGATCGAGAAGATCAGCGCGAACAAGCTCACGCGATTGAGCGTAAAGCCCCAGGCCCAGGAGGCAAACAGTGTTGCGGTCAGCGTGAGCGCCACAGCGATGCCGACGATCGCCGCCTCGCGCCGGCCCATGGCGAAGAACACCAGCCCCACGACGCACGCGGTGGCAAACACCAGCTTCTCGATCAGTTTCACGGCCTTTTCGTTGGCCGTTGCACCATAGTCGCGCGAGATCTCCACGCCGACTCCTTGGGGAATCAGCGTGTTCTCGAGCTGCGCAATGCGCGCTCGCAGTCGTGACGTGACATCCACCGCGTTCTCGCCGGGCTTCTTGGTTATGCTCAAGGTCACCGCCGGGTATTCGGCAGCGCTCTTGCCTGCCGTGCCGTACCAAACGTAATGTTCAGCAGGCGGCGCCCCATCACTCACGCGCGCAACGTCGCGCAAGAATACCGGGCGACCGGCATGCACGCCGACCACCAGGTCGGCCACGGCATCGGCGTTCTCGAGCAGTTCGCCGCCGTCGATCGCGACAGCCTCATCACCACTGACAATGTCGCCGGCAGGCAAGCCGGAGTTAGCCGAGCGCAACGTTCGATGCAGGTCCGGGATCGTGAGACCCACCGCGCGCAGCGCCTGTGGATCCAGCACGATGTTGATGGCGCGCGTGGGTCCGCCGACCGTCAGTACTTCGCGCGTTCCCGAGACGCGCTTGAGATCCGCCTCCATCGAGTGAGCAATCCGCTCCAGTTCGAACGCGCCACTGCCTGGTCGCTGGTCATAGAGCGTGGCGGTCAGGATGGGGACATCATCGATGCCTTTGGGCTTCACGATTGGCTCGCCGGCACCCAGTCCGGCGGGAAGCCAGTCGCGATTCGAATTGAGCGTGTCGTAGAGCCGGACCAGTGCCTCGGTTCTGGGCACGCCGACGCTGAACTGCACCGTCAGGATGGCCAGCCCGGGTCTGGACACGGACATCACGTGTTCGAGGCCTGCCATTTCTCCGAGCACTTGCTCGGCAGGTCCGGCGATCGATTGTTCAACTTGCCGGGCCGAGGCGCCCGGAAAGGGGATCAGCACATTCGCCATCGTCACGTTGATCTGCGGCTCTTCCTCACGTGGCGTCACGATGGCCGCGAACAGCCCCATCAAAAGCGCCACCAGCGCCAGCAGCGGCGTGATGCGCGCGGACTGAAAGAACCTGGCGATGCGGCCGGCTATACCCACGAGGTGACCTAGCGCCTGCCGGCCGCCACGGGATCCAGCGCCACCTGCTCACCGCCTTGCAGTCCGGACAAAACGCTAACCGTATCGCCGACTGCCGGACCGAGCCGCACCTGCCGCAGATGCGCAGCACCGTCCGCGTCCACGACATAGACGCCGATGACCTCGCTGCGCCGCAGAATCGCTCTCGATGGGATACGAATCTGCGCGCTCAGGTCACGAAGCGGCAGCAAGAGCTCTACGAATTGGCCCGGCTGCAGCGCGCTGCCGGCGGGCAGATCCGCGCGTACCTCAACGCTATGGGTCACCGGATCAACGGCCGGAATTACTCGCCAGGCGCCAATCGCAATCGGTGCGGTCTCACCCAGCGAAAGTTGGGCCGCTTGCCCGGATTGAACGTGTCCCGCCACCGACTCCGGTAGCCGCGCGACCACCCGCAACGCTGTCGGATCGTACAAACCCACGAGCGGCTTACCAGGTGTCGCCAGATCCCCGGCGCTCACCCAAAGATCGGTCACATGCCCCGCGTATGGCGCCGTCACGGTGTGCCAGGCGGCTCGTGTGCGTGCGGCTTTCGCCAGCGCCTCGCTTGCTCGCGCGTCCGCCTGCGTGGAGCGCAATGCCGCCTCGGCCCGCTGTATGGCCGCCACGCTGATGTAGTCTTGAGCCCGAAGCTGCTGCGCACGTTCAAAATCCGCTTGGGCGCTGATCAGGCGCGCTGCGGCGCCGTCGGCGGCAGCGCGGGTGGCGATCGCAGCGTCATCGGCCTCGCCGACCTCAATCTCCATCAATGGCTGGCCGAGCTTGACGTCATCCCCGTTTCGCACTCGCACTTCGATGACGCGTCCGGAAACCTGGGAGGCGAGTGTTCCCGCTCGCACGGCCTCGATCGTACCGGTCGCTGCATAGGTGCCTGCCTGCGCTTGCGCACGAACCGTATAGGTCGTGAGCTCACTGGCGGCCGCCGGCAAAGAGCCTATGGTCCCCGCTATGCACAGTACGATCACCGCTCTCATCGCGTCCTCCGTTCTTGGGAATTACTATATCACTATATAGCAATACACGCAAAAAGCGATTTAGCGTATGATGCACATCAGAGCCTTTTCTCAACACCTGTGCAATAAGGGATCTATGCAATTGAAGGCATTGGATGATCGGGCGTTGGATCACGTAGCGGCATACTTTCGGGCGCTGTCCGAGCCGTTGCGGCTGAAAATTCTGAACGCCCTGCGCGATAAAGTGCGCAATGTCGGCGAACTCACGCAAATGCTCGATTGCAGCCAGGCCAACGTGTCCAAGCACCTGGCAGTATTGACGCGTCACGGCTTTATTGAGCGCTCAGCCCGGGGCACTACCGCCTTCTATCGAATTGCGGATCCGCGTGTATCCCAACTGTGTGATCTGGTCTGCGGCCAAATGGCGCAGCGCTTTGCGGATCAGGCAAAGTTGCTGGGGGCGACGGCGCCAGCCAGCCGCTCGAGGCGCTGAGCACCGGCGCTTTACGCGCCCGGGGAAAGTCATCAGCGGGGGTAAATCCCTCAGCCGGCAATCACTCAGTCGGTCCGCTCCGGGTCACCGACTTCGCGCGCGATGATCTCTACCAATTCAAAATGCAGCGTCACCAGCTCGAAGCGGTCATGCAGATCCAGGTGTGGCATGCATCGGATATGGCACTCCCGGAACGCCTCGGCGCTGGAAAATGTTTCGCCGCGCCAGACTTCTTCCGGAATGTTCCCGAACTGAATTCTGTACACCTTGGTTGCTTTGATGACGCAACGAAGCCGCTGCTTTAAATCGTAGACTTCGATGAGATCGCCCGGCGCGTAACTGCCGTCGCCGTATTCGCCGTACATCTTGTAATAGTCCGCGACTGTGTCGGCGGTGACGGTCTTTCGACCATCCATGACGGCGCGCGGGAGACTGTCGTCGTTTTCGTTGGCCCCACAAAAGGTCAGCCGCTTCATTCTGTTCATTTTGCCGCCTTCGCAACGGACCGACTACCGTCAAATATACCGGACATGCCGGACGTGCCAGTCCTGCCGCGCAGGGTCCGGTCCCCGAGGAGCAGGCGCGCGCCTGACTCGCTATAATCCAGTGATCGCCCGATCACATTACGGATTACGCGCCAATGCTCGATCATGTGGGTTTTGCCGTCACTGAATTCGAACGCTCCAAGCGCTTCTATATCGCGGCGCTCGCGCCGTTGTCGATCACGCTGATCATGGAGGTCACGCCGGAGCGGACCGGACTCGGCTCGCACGCGGGATTTGGTGCGGACAGCAAGGCTTTTTTCTGGATCGCCAATCAGGGCCGGCCGCTGACCGGTCTGCACGTGGCGTTCACGGCGGCCTCGCGCCAGCAGGTCGATGAGTTCCACCGCGCGGCGCTTCGCATTGGCGGCCGGGACAATGGCGCGCCGGGTCTTCGTCCCCACTATCACGAGAATTACTATGGCGCCTTCGTACTCGATCCCGACGGCAACAATGTCGAAGCGGTCTGCCACTTGCCGGGGTGAGGCTGCGATAGCTACAGCCACAGCTACAACGACAGCTAAAGCGGCTGCAGTTACGGCTGCGCTGCTTCTGCTGCTGGCGGGCTGTGCACCCATGAGACCGGCCGCGCCACCGGTCCCCGAGGCGCTGCGGCCCTCACCGAAGGAAACCCTGATCCTCAAGGCGCGCGCCGTTGGCGTGCAGATCTATGTCTGCCAGGCAAACCACGACGATCCTGCGCGCTTTGACTGGGTCTTCAAGGCACCCGAGGCGCAGCTGTTCGACAAGGCCGGCAAGCCCATCATCAAGCATTACGCGGGACCGAGCTGGGAAGCCCTGGATGGCAGCAAGGTCGTCGGCGAAGTCGCATCAAAGGACAATGGCCCGGATCCGATGGCGATTCCGTGGCTGCTGCTGCACGCGAAGTCGACCTCGGGAAGCGGGCCGCTGAGTCACACGCAATCGATTCAGCGCCTGAACACCGTGGGCGGCAAGGCCCCCGAAGGTGGTTGCGGCGCCGGACTGCTCGGCAGTGAAGTGCGGGTGCACTACACCGCCGACTATGTCTTCTATCGCGGCTTCTGAAAGGTCATCACGAAGTTATCGGCCTCGCCGATGGCAAGGTACTTCTCGCGATCCTTGTCTTTCTGCGATAGCGTCGGCGGAAGGGTCCAGACACCGTCGACCCAATCCTTCGTGTCCTTCGGATTGGCGTTGACCTCGGAGGACGCGAGCTTCTTGAAGCCCGCTTTCTTGAAGAGCGCTATCGCGTAATCCTGTCGCACGTAACCGTCCTTGGCCTTTGGATCCTGCGGCTTGTCGTTGCGGCCGCGATGTTCCTCGATCCCTAAGATGCCGCCCGGCTTGAGCGCCTTGAAGCAGGCCGCGATCACCTGTTCGGCATAACCGCCGTCCATCCAGTTGTGCAGGTTTCTGAAAGTCAGCACGAGATCCGCGCTGCCCGCGGGCGCGATGTCGAATTGCTTCGGTCCCAGGACGGTCTCGTTGATCTTGCCGAATCGAGCACCCTGCGCGGCAACGCGAGCGCGCAGCTTGGCGGTCGATGCGTCTTCTTCGGCATCACCCGAAGACTCGATAGCCAGGTAGTAGTGTCCCTGGGGCGCCAGGTAGGCGCCGAGGATCTCGGTCCAATAGCCCCCGCCCGGCCACAGCTCGACCACCGTCATCGACGGCTTGAGCCCCATGAAGGCGAGTTCCTCGGCCGGATGACGCGCGGCATCGCGCGCGATGAAAGCGGGGGTTCGGGCAGGGCTCGCGATGGCGGCTGCCAGTGCAGGGTCCACGGGAGCCGCCCGGCTCAGCGCGGGAATCGTGAGCGCGGGCATCGTGCATGCCATGGCGGTCAGGGTTGCGAAAAATCCGGGACGGCCACGCCAGAGAGTGGACATAAGGGACACCTGCTGTTGGTGTGAGGTGGATGAGGCGGGCGGCAGTATCCCAAATCCAGTCGGTAGCGTCATGGCGCCTTGAAGCGCATGATCGGGCAGCCGCGGGTCATGGCACGAGCTTGGCCGCGATCGGGGGTGTGCAATGCACAACGAACGGATTCACCGTCTGGGACTGCACCGTGCGACGGCGGCGCTCGTCGCCTCGAGCGTGCTGCTGCTGAGCCAGGTGCCGCGTGTGGCCGCCGAACCCATCGAACCTGCGCTGGTGCCGGAATTGCCGCAGGTCCAGGTCGACGCGCCCGAGCCGCGCTACGTGGCGTCGACGCGCCGGGATCGCATCGGCCGCATCTGGGCTCCCGTCTATATCAACGGCCAGGGGCCGTTCCGCCTCGTACTTGATACCGGTGCCAGCCATTCCGGCGTGACCGAGCGCGTCGCCGAGACCTTGGGGATGCCGCTCGATGCCTCGCCGCCGGTCATGTTGCGCGGAGTCACGGGCAGCGCCGAGGTGCCGACTATTCGCGTCGACTCACTGACGGTCGGGGATCTGACCTTGCATCCTGTGATTCTGCCCATCGTCATCGATGCGCTCGGAGGGGCGGAGGGCATCCTCGGCACCGAGGGGCTGGAAGACAAGCGCATCTACATCGACTTTCGCCACGATCTGATCACGATCAAGCGATCGCACAACGAGCGCGCGGATCCGGGCTTTATCACCGTGCCGATGCAGCGCACGAATCTCGGACTGGTGGTCATGAAGGCCTATGTCGGCGGCATACCGGTCAAGGCGATCCTGGACACCGGCGGTCAGATCACCATCGGCAATTGGGCGATGCGTAACGCGCTGCTGCGCCGCGAGCGCGGCCCGGCGCACCCCGAGCAGGTCATCGGCGTGACCACCGAGGAGCAGAGCGGCGAATCGTATTCCACACCGCCGATCGAGTTCGGATCCGTCCGGATCGAGGGCGCTCGCGTCACTTATGGCGACATGCGGATATTTGATCACTGGAAACTCACCGATGAGCCGGTGGTGCTCATTGGCATGGATGCCATCGGCCTGCTCGACACCGTCATCATCGACTACCGCCGGCGTGAACTGCAGATCCGCATGCGCAGTTGAGCTATGATCGCACGCCAATCAGCCTGGCCTAGAATTCCAATTAGCTCACAAAGGAGTTGTTTTATGCGTGTTTCGTTAGCTACTGCACTCGCTGCATTGGGTCTGTTCGCAATGGCGAGCTCGGTGCAAGCAGCCGAAATCAAGTCGTCGGATTCCAAGACCACCTCGCAAACGGTCGATGCGGTCTGGACGAAAATCGGTGATTTCTGCGGTATCGCCAACTGGCATCCGGCCATCGCCAAGTGCGACCTGTCGGCCGACAAGAAGGATCGCACGCTGTCGCTCAAGGGCGGCGGCACCATCGTCGAGCATCTGGTGCGCTGGAGCGACAAGACGCATTCCTATACCTACAAGATCGTCAGCAGCCCGCTGCCGGTGGAAGACTACGAATCGACGATCCGTGTCTCGGCGGCCAAGTCCGGCTCGGGTTCGGTGATTTCCTGGCACGGCCACTACAAGGCCAAGGGTGCCCCCGACGCCGATGCCAAAAAGACCATCGACGGCATCTACGAGACGGGGCTGACGGCGCTGGCCGGCAGCTGATCTACCGCTCGCTTCTACCAGTCGGTTGAATGCGGCAGGCCCGCGGGACGCAAGTCCCGCGGGCCTGTTTGCTTTCCAGCGTCGAGCTTTCCGGCATCGCGCTGTCTAGCGCCGCGCGTTGACTGCCGTCGGCGTGATCAGATCCCGGTAGCGGTTGCCGAAGTGCGTGCGCACGTAGTTGAGGACGCTGGCGATCTGCTCATCGCTGAGGGTTTCACCAAAGGGCGGCATGGCGCGCTGTCCGTGCAGCACGACGGTGATCGGATAGATGGCAGCGGCGAGGCGCGGATTGGAAGCCAGCGCCGGGTAGGAACCGGCGCCGATGGCACCCTTCGCATCGGGCATGTGACAGCCCTGGCAGATGTTCCTGAACAGATCCTCGCCGCTCTGCTGCGGGTATTTGCCAGCGAAGATCTCCTGCGATCGAACTGTGCGCGCGCCGAGTGCCGCGACCGCCAGCAGTGCAACGGCCGGCAGCAGGCGCCAGCGATGCGCGCTCACGCGGCGCTCCCGCTGGCAAGCACTCGCTGGTGCAGCCGCCGGATGGCATCGAGCGAGGAGAGCAGGGCGCCTTCCTGCCAGGCCGGAATCCGCGAGGCGTGTTCGCCGGCCAGCAGGATGCGGCCGTCGATGGCGCAGAGGTTGTCGTAGTGCTGCGCGCGCAATGCTTCGGTCCAGTGTCCGGCGCAGCCGAGCGTCCAGGGCACGCGATGCCAGGCGACGCCGACGCCGTGCTGGAACTCGCTGTTGTACTGCGGATGAATCTGCGCGCCCCACTCGACGGTCTTGCGCACGCGTTCCTCGGGCGGCATGGCCGCAATCTGGAATGCATTGGCACCGAAGGTGTAGGCGCCGAGCAGCACGCCCGGACCATCATCGAAGTAGCGCGTGCTCGGGTATCCGATCAGCGCATTGGGCAGGGCCGTGAACGTGATACCGCCGTAGATCGACTCGTCCTGTTCCCAGAACCGGCGCCTGAACTGCAATCCGACCTTGATGGCAGCGTCGTAGTAGAGCGCGTCGATGGCGTTCTTCATCGGCGCGCCGACCTGCAGCGGTATCTGGCCGAGAATGGATGCGGGGATCGTACAGATGCACCACTGCGCGGATGCCGTCTGGGTCGCGCCGCCCGACTTGCTGTCCTGGTAGGCCACGCTGACGCCGTTGGCGTCCTGACGTATCTGCGTGACCTTGGCGTTGTAGCGGATCACCCCTTCCAGCTCGCGCCCGAAAGCCTTGCCGATCATGCCCATGCCGCCGACGGGCTGGAAGATCATGCTCTGGAATTCGTAGATGTGGCCGGCCGCGATGAATCGCCAGAGCTTCGACTGCAGCAGTTCACGCAGCGCCATCGGCTCGGACGGTATCGGCACCGAGGTCGTGCCGCCGCCGGGATCCGAGTCCCAGCCGCGTCGCTCGCTCGACAGCAGGCCCTTCTTGTATTCGTAGCTCGCATCGACCGCGCCCCAGTCGCGCATGGCCTCGAGCAGGACTTCGCGGTCTTCGGCGCTGACCGCCTCATCGAGCGCGCCCTGGTTCACGCACTTCGACAGCAACTCTGCCACGTGGCCCTGGAAATCGGCCTGCACTTCCCGATAGCGTTTTACCTTGCCGCCGAAGGCCGCCGGATTCTGCAGGCCGGCCGCGTAGTTGACCTGTGTGAATGGTTCCAGTGTCACCTTCAGGCGCTTGCAGTAGTCGAGCAGCGCATAGTGATGATGCGGAATGCGCCACGGGCCGGGATTCAGATACAGCCCCTCGGAGAATTGAACCTTCTGCGTGAAGCCGCCGAGCTCGGTGTAAGTGTCGCCGCCATAGAGCGACCAGTTACGGCCGCCCGGTCGGTCGTTGTACTCGAGGATCTGCACGCGGTAGCCGGCCTTGCGCAGCTCGTAGGCGGCCGACATGCCGGCAAGCCCCGCGCCGAGGATGAGTACCGAGGTGTCCTTGACGTTGCCCGAAAGCTGGATCGGTCCGGTGTAACCCGACTCGCCGGCATAGCCGAGCTCGCTCATCGCCTGATACATGACGGCGCTGCCGGCGGCCGCGCCAATCATCCTAAACAGCGCGCGGCGACTCATCGGCGCATCAGGCTCTCTTACCATTGAATGACTTCCTCGGCGCAAGCGAGGTCACACCATACTATGGGCTTGCTGGCGCCTTCCACACATTGTTGGTGCGATCCCGATCCGGCAGCCGATGGTCCGGATCGATTGTCACGGTTGCCACCGGTTGCGTGCTGTCGATCTTGACGTTCGCGCTGGCGGTCTTGATCCAGGTTTCCGCAGGCAGCGCGATGCGACTGCTGCTGCCGTCCTGAAATTCCACCTCTATGACCGCGGGCATGACCAATTGATCGCGATTGACGATGCTGATCAGCGCTCCGTTCTGCCAGCCACCCTCGGCCGGGGTCGCCCCCTCTACTGCCAGATCCAGGCTCCAGTTGTTGAAGTACCAGCCGCGCCAGAACCAGGATAAATCCTCACCGCCCGCACTTTCCATGGCACGGAAGAAATCCGAGGGCGAAGGATGGCGGTAAGTCCAGTCACGGATGAATTTGCGAAACGCCCAGTCGAAGCGTTCGGGCCCGAGAATCTGCTCGCGCAGCAGCGTCAGGCCCAGCGCCGATTTGAAATAAGTCACCGGGTGGCGGTAGGTCTCGCGCACCTGTTCGGCGCGCGTGAGCATGACCGGCGCCGCCGGATCGGCCAGCACCGGAAGAATCTCATCCACGGGATTACCACCGCCGGGCGCGTATTCGGCATCGCGCTTGGGCCCAAAAACACCATGATCGAAGTCGTCCGATTCGTAGACGTCGATGAAAGTGTTGAATCCCTCATCCATCCATTGATCGCGGCGCTCATTAAACCCCACCATCATCGGAAACCAGCTGTGTCCGATTTCGTGCGCGGTGATGATGAAGAGGTATTTGCCCGCATCGCCCACCCCGTCGAATACCATGGCCGGATATTCCATGCCATCGACCGGGCCCGCGGCGGCGACCGCCGCCGGATAGGGATACGGCGTCCAGCGCCGCGAGAAATTCTGCACGGCATCGCGCAGGTACTGCGTGGCGCGGACCCAACCCTCGGAGCCGGCGCTTTCCACCGGATAGAACGACATCGCCAGTGAATGCGCGTTGCCGGGCAGCGTGATGCGCGCCGCATCCCATATGAAGGCGCGCGAAGCGGAGAAGGCAACGTCGCGGGTGTTCTGCATGCGGTAGTGCCAGGTCAAAGCACCGTGCGATACGGGGCGGCTCTTTGGATCTGCGACCTCATCGGCACTGCGGATCAGCACGGTCTGATCGCTGCGGCGTGCCTGTGCGAGTCGTGCCTGCTCCGTGGCCGTCAGAACCTCCTGCGGGTTTACGAGTTCGCCCGAGCCGGCGACCAGCAGGTCCCACGGCACGGTGACGTAGTAGTCGAAGTCGCCGTACTCGAGATAGAACTCCGAGCCGATGTAGGGCAGCGTGTCCCAGCCGTGCAGATCGTCGAACACCGCCATGCGCGGATACCACTGTGCCAGATCGTAGATCTCGCCATTGCGGGTGGGCGCGTGTGCCGTGCGGCCGCCGAACTCGCCCGGAATCTGGTAGTGATAGCGAATACGGATATTGAGCTTGCCGCCATGCGCCGCGAGCGCGCTCTCGAGCCTGATCTGCAGCCGCGTATCGCTGATCAGGGTCGTGGCCTTCACCGTGTGGCCCTGACGCTCAATCTCCACCGACTCGAGAATGAAGCCCTCCGTGAAGCCCTTCGGAACGCGCCCGCTGGCGTAGCGCGAACGCGAGTCGTTGCGGTAGATATTCTGATCGAGCTGAACCCACAGGCAGTCGAGCGGGCTCGGGCTGTTGTTGGTGTAGGCGATGATCTCGCTTGCGCTGAGCGTATGGCTCGAGGTGTCGATGCTGACATGAATGACGTAGTCGGCGCGGTTCTGCCAGTACTGCGGACCGGGCGTGCCGTCCGCCGAGCGAAACGCGTTGACCGGCTGCGGCATCGTCAGCGGCGCAAATGTTTCGCGCGGATCGTAGGTACCTGGCGTACCGGATGATGCGGACGCGGGCCACGCAACGGCGGCGGCGGAAAGTGAGCAGGCCAGGGTGCGCGCTATCAACCATCGATTCATTCGCCGGATTCTACCGGGATAACAACCACACGCGACGGTGGTATGGTTTGCCCATGGACAGGGATAGCGCGCTCGGCAAGGGAATGATGGCGGCGTTGTCGCGGCCGCTGCTGCCGCTGGCGCCCGGCGCGACTGCCGCAACGGTGGCGCTCGGGGCTCGCGTTTTTCGCGGTGAGGTCAGTGACGCCGGGTGCACTGGCTGCCACGGCACGGACGGCGGCGGCACGTCGCTGGGGCCCACACTGGGGCCGCACAGGTGGCTCTGGAGTGATGGCGGGTATGCGGGCATCAGGCAGACGATCGCGGAGGGCGTTCCCAGACCCAGGAAGTTTCGCAGTCCCATGCCCGCGATGGGTGGCGCCGAGCTCAAGGATGATGAGGTGGCGGCCGTCGCGGCCTACGTCTGGAGCTTAAGCCGCCGCAAGGCGCCGCATTGATCGGCGCTCGCCGCCTGCCGCGCGGCGTGGCGTGGCTGCTGA